>Ga0209403_10000130_pt1 | contig 117562 bp, 110 predicted proteins | sample ArcticOcean_MG_C_8_FD_187440 | JGI IMG/M metagenome (GOLD analysis project Ga0209403, IMG submission 187440) | Marine microbial communities from western Arctic Ocean - ArcticOcean_MG_CB11_86 (SPAdes) (version 2) | ecosystem: Environmental > Aquatic > Marine > Oceanic | place: Arctic Ocean...
GAAATGGTGATAAAACTCTTTGTATTTTTGTAAACAACCTAGTTCCATGCCAACTAGCGCAGAATAATATTACTAGAGCTAGAGAGATTATAGTTGTTGCTAATCCAGTGAAAAAAGACAAACGAATTGAGTTATAAATACCCGGGGCTAATAGCATTTCTCTTACAGGGTCTAGTGAAAATCTATTACCACCTAAGGCTGGTAGATACCCGAACGCTGGCAAAATTGTACCAATTAGACCCGCTGCAACTGGTCCAATAAACAATATTAGTGTGATTAGTGGTATAGTGCGCAAAGCCACAGTTGGAAAAATTTGATAATTTTTAACTTTATCAGCCATGCACTAATTATAATTTAATATGACCTTTTTTTATATTTATATATAATAAAATATCTCTTTATTTACCTATAGCGTATCGCTTGGACCAAGTTTTTTCTAAGGCATTTACCCAAGATGAGTGGGGTTCAAGGAGCGCATTTCCAAGGCTTTCTGGCGGTAATGTTGCAATACCAAGCCGTAATAATGTGAAATAGCTCCTTTCTTTTAATTTTAGTTTATTTATATCGAGAACAGTACCATTTCCCCAATACACTGGGTTCTGCTTACGAGCTTGTGCGTAAGGTGACATTAAAAAATTAACTAAAATCTGGGCTCCTTCCTTGGATTTAGCATTGAATGGTATTGCCAAAAAACTAGTATTACCGACTGTTCCTTGGCTTAGTACGAAGGTTCTAACAGAGTTGGGAATAGCCCCTGTTGATATTAGGCTTGAAGCTTCAGACGGCTCGAAAGATAAAGAGATATCGATTTCGTTATCATCTAGCAGTCGATTTTGTGCAGGCCCATTTTGCGGAAATACTTTGCCAGAACGCCATAGAAGAGGGTGTAGTGCATCTAGATATGACCATAAGGGTAACGTAACCTTATCAAAGGTCTTATAATCTACTTCTTTTTGTAGTAATTTTTTATCTACTATTAATTCCATCAATGCTTGTTTTAAAAATGTAGTGCCCAAGAAATTTGGTGGTTGGGGATAGGTGAAACGGCCTTTATTATTTTTAGCCCAAGCAAGAAGTTTTTTTATTGAATTTGGGGGGCTGGATATAAATTTACTATTATACATAAAAACGAATTGTGCCATACCCCATGGTGCCTCTAATCCATTAACGGGAATAGTAAAGTCGATAGTCGTCGTTTTTTTACCTACCGTATCAACTAGATGGTAATTAGGTAGATCAGAGGTCCATGGACCAAATAAAAGTTTATTTTTTTTCATTGCGGCAAAGTTTTCGCCGTTTATCCAGATTAGATCAATAGAGCCTGCTGATAACCTGCCAGCTGCTTTTTCTGCGACAACTCTAGAAACGGCTTCTGATGTATCCAATAATTTTACGTGCTTTACACTCACTCCATAATTCTTCTTAACTTCTGTACCTGCCCAATTTATATAAGAGTTTATACGTTTGTCTCCTCCCCAGGCGTTCCAGTATACTGTCTGTCCTTGTGATTTAGTAACTGTTTTTTCCCAAGTTTCGCTTTTTACGGGCTCAAGAAAAGCAGAATAAATATTGATGAATAATATTAAAATTAGTAATCGCATTTTTATCTTCTAAATAAGGGATTTAAAAATTCAAGTGGGTAGTTCACTTTTACTTAGTTGGTTTTATAATCAAGTAAACTGGTTAGATCGTTTTTAGTTCTCCAATCTTTTCGTACTTTTTCTATGGTTTCTGGTTTTAGATAGTGACTTACACGATCTGCTACATGACTTATTAGATAATTATCAGAAGAATCTATTGTTATATTATTTTTTTTTGTTTGCACCAGCCATTTAACACACCAAGTGATGGACCATAGCCACATCATTCGCCTTAAATCTACTAGCCAGTTTCTTGCTGAATCAGATAGTTTCTTTGGAACATTTTCTAACCAAAATTCATAAAACTTTGCTATATCCGAATGACTGAGAATTGAAAAAGTATCTATATCCCATGTGGTAGATGTATAGAGAGTTGAGTGTGCCAGATCGAATGCTGGTACACCATACCTTGCCTTTTCAAGGTCAACTAAAATAGCTTTATTTTTGGGGGTACGTATAAAATTTCCAGGATGAGAATCAAATGCAATTAAGCTAGTTGCAGGTTTTTTATTTCTTGTCAGTAATTGACCAGCTTTTACGATCTCTTCACGAATTTGATATTCAGAATCGTATGCTAGTTGAGCATTATTTATAAAAGCATATTGGCCCAGGATTTCTTTAAATGTATCTGCTATTGCGTTTAGAGGGTTTTTTAAAGGTTGTTTAGCTATATCAGATGGAAGAGGTATAGAATGTATTGATGCAAGCGCTTTACACATAGGAAGAGCGTCTTGGGGTAGGCATAAACTTTCACCAATAATTTCCTCAACTATAAGTGCTCCCATCGGCATATCAACAGTAGGTGTTAAGACTTTGTGTAGTTTTGGTGTGTGGTTACTAGACGAAGCTCGTCTAAAACATGCTTCTTGATAGTTTAGGTTTTCTAATGCGCCTAATCCTAATTGGCTTTGTTTAGGCACTCTTGCTAATAAACTAAATCCATTTATCCGAATGTGTTCGTGAGCTAGGCCCGTCGAACGGATTGGGATTAAATCTGCTTTGGATATTTTACCTAAGTCACCTAATTTGTTTAATTCATTAACTAGACTAGCTAACAATCTATCTTTATTTATTCTTAAGTATGGTGTCATTGCCCTTCACTTCCCGCTTTGCGCTTATTGTTTTGCCAACAATGCCAAGCTTCACCATCATCAATATCTAACCGTTTCGCCATTAACTGGAAACGAAACCTCTTAGGTATATTAACTAGAGTATCAGATAGTGCATTGGGGCTAGACCAGCGCACGTTTTTGAATAGATTCATCGGTAAAGTCGTTGCACGGTTTGCACCAATAAGCCAGTAGCCTCCGTCAATGGCGGGCCCGAAAACAAAATTATTATGTCCAAGTGCTTTAAATGCAGTTTGAATATCGCTTTTTTGTATTTCCGGAATATCGCTACCGATAATTACTATTGGCCCTGCTGGGAGCGTATTAAAAACGCGACTCATACGTGTGCCAATATTACCCTTTCCCTGTCCAAACAATGTTATGTTTGGGGGAATAGGCCAAAGGCATTTATTTACAGCAGAATTATCTGGAGTGGCAGTTAACCAAGTTCTCCAGCGATAATCACGGCCTAAATACCAAGCAGTTTCATGGAGTGTGTTGCGATAGAATTTATGCGCAGCGATTGCTCCGATATCTACCGCTAAGCGACTTTTAGTCTTCCCCAGTAATGGCTGTCTAGCGAATAACACTAAGTGCTGGGGGCGCATCAGTTCAACCGTATATACGATGTATAAGTTTTATTGGTACACCCAGATAATATAATGTTAGGCATAATAAATTTCTTGCTGATCTTAATAAGTAGCCATTTCGAGAATAGCGATTTGCGGATGTCATTGCTGTTGCCGGAAGTGGTATTAGTTTGTGGGGTTTGAGTCTACGAATTAAATCAACGTCTTCCATTAAAACCAGTGGTTGGTATCCACCCACTGAATTATACAACGAACGCTTTATTAGTAGACCTTGATCACCATAAGGCATTTTTAAAAAACGACAACGCCATTCTGTCATTCTTTCAAGACGACGTGCTGCTTGTTCTGGGTCATTAAAAGCTAGATGAAAATATGCTGCATTATTTGAGTTCCCAGGATTTTTTATAAAATTATTAACTGTTTTTATCCATCCTTCTTCCAATTTAGTGTCAGCATGAATAAACAGTAACCAGTCTCCCTTAACAGCTAGTGCACCTAACGCTAATTGCTTACCTCGGTTTGGAGATGTATTTATTATTCTAACCCCATATGACCTTGCAATCTCTATAGTATTATCTGTTGACCCTCCATCAACTACTAATAGATCTACATCAAAAACCTTGTATGCTATCTTTAAAGATAAAAGTGTTAAATTAATATCTGCTGATGAGTTAAGCGCTGGTATAACGATACCTATAGTTTCTTTTTTATCATCCATCTTAATATTTGTTCATGAAGTAGCGTAATTTAGGTAAGGGCATTGTTGTAAATATTCTTTGTTCTCTTTTTTATTATCTGATAAAAATTTATTATGGGTAAGGCTTGTTAATTTTAAGGCATCGTATATTTGTAATTAGAATAAGATAATGCAAGGATTTATTTAACCCCACGTTTTTGGAAACCGGCCATATTTTAGTTATTTAATAAATGTGTTTTCTATATTCCAAGTATCATACGTACAATCAAAACCTTATTTTTAATGTGACGGATTTATTAATATATTTACAATATTAGTTATATTTTTTAGCTTAGCCGGTTTAGTAAATTTATGATGATAATGAATTATTAAAGTTTGAATACAAAGAGGTTCTTAATGACTAATTTAGCTAATCCATCAGGCGCTTTAAAGGGTGATCCTCGGTATGGGCTGAGTGAATCTGAACTGAAACTGTATTATATGAATAAATTACCATGCTGGTTTATTCATATAGAATTAGATGCAGAAAAATTTTTAGAAATTGACGATTTCATACGTCAACAACATGCAGAATATTTAAATACCCATAGTGATAGAATTCGTTTTGTCGGCCCACTTAAGGAAGAAGACGGAATAAATACAACGGGAGTTCTGATACTTCTAGATTCACCTGATAGGAATATTACTAAATTATGGATCGAAAATGACCCTTATTATATGAATAACATTTACAAAGATTTTAATATAACTCGTTGGTCATCTAGCATGGAAATGCGACAGCTTGATTATTCTCGTGTGAAAGGTTGGGAGCAGTTTGTTATAATTGCTATAGATGGACCTGAAGGAAATAAATTACGCACATCTGTAGCCGGAGACCACCATAAATACCAAGCCTTAGTTATGAAACGATACGTCGCTCGCGGTCCTCTTCAGAATGATTCTGGTTCAGAACTTATTGGTAGTTTAATGATTATGGAGTTTCCCAACCTACATGCCTGTGAAGAATTCTGGCGAAATGAACCATTAAATTATGCCGGGGTTTTTAATGAAGTAATTATAAAGCGTTGGGCATATGGGAAGGAAATCGAATAAGTTACTAATTACAAAGTTAAGTAAGGCTATATTTGTGTTATTATGTTAATGTTGGACTCAGATAAATAACCAACATAATGTAAAATAATTAGCTATAATAAAATATCCTTAATATGGAGAACTTGTGTCGGAAATATATAATATAGTGATTGCAGACGATCATCCTCTTCTACGCAGCGCTATTAGGCAGGTAATTTCTGATGGGATTCCCGATGTAGAGTTATTCGAGGCGTCGACACTGGATGAAACAGAAAACCTTTTGTGCACTGATAACCAGGTTGACTTGCTATTACTTGATATACATATGCCTGGGATGCACGGCCTAACTGGTTTGTGCTTTCTCCGAGCTGAGTTTCCTTCCGTTCCTATAGCTATTATATCTGCCAGCACTGATCCCCGATTAATTCGTCAAGCGATAGCTCATGGAGCAGCGGGGTATATTTTGAAGTCATCACCGGTTTCGGAAATACGAGAAGCTATTAATTTGTTACTGTTGGGTGAATATTGGGTGCCAGCTCTAGAAAATAATAAAAAATGTGAATTAGAAGATAATGATCGTGCGGTGCGTCTATCAAGCTTAACCCCACAACAGTTTCGTGTGCTCAGAATGGTAAGTGAGGGACAGTTAAATAAGCAGATTGCTTATCAATTAAGTATTTCTGAAGCAACAGTTAAATCGCATGTATCAGCAATTTTACAAAAATTAGAAGTTAATAGCCGCACTCAGGCAGTTATTGTGGCAACTAGATTAGCTGGGGACATTTTAGTAGAAGAGCCAATTTAAATTTTTGTAAAAACCAAGTATGACTTAAAGAATTATGTATCTAATTCACGTGCTGCTTACTTGTGGTAAGTAGTCGAGTCATAAGAGCTCGTAGGGCAGCCGGCTTTACGGGTTTAGGCAATATGGAATATCCCTTGTGAGAAACCTCAAGTATCAGTTTCTCGTTTTGGTCTGCTGAAATAATTATAGCTGGGATTGGTCTTCCAAAGCTTAACAATATCTCTTCCACTAAATTTAATCCATTAATAGATTTTCCTAAATGTATATCAGCTAAAATTATGTCTGGTGCAGTGCCATTAAGTGCGTCTCTCCAATCTTTGTTATTGGTAGCTGTTCGAACATCACATTGCCATATGCTAAGTAACTCGGTCATTGCATCTAATATGTTCTTGTCATCGTCGATACAAAGAATTATAGCGTCAGTTAGTTTATTACTAATAGGGTCGGGGGTTTTTGTTTTTACGGTAAGGTCAAAAACTGCTTCACCTATTGGCACACTTATAGCAAACATTGATCCTTTATTTACTTGTGATTTTAAAGTTATCTGATGGTTTAGTAATTGAGATATCCTATCTACAATAGCTAGTCCTAGCCCTAAACCAGTTGATATATTCTCAGTATTAGAAAGTTGCTGAAATTCTCCGAAAATTATTTTTTGTTTTTCATCTGGAATACCTTGTCCAGTATCCCACACCTCTATTCTTAGTAAGTCACCATTAAGACGACAGCCCATCACGACTCTGCCTTTATTAGGAGTATAACGTATGGCATTTGATAAAAAATTTTGTAGAATTCGGCGAAGCAATCTTACATCGCTTTTTACAAACCTTTGTGATGGAATATAACTAACGTTTATATTTCTTTCTTTTGCTAGGGCTGCGAACTGCAATGTCAATTCACTAAGTAAATCATTGATTGCAAAATCTTCAATTTGAGTCACAAAGCCACCGGCATCAAGCTTAGATATATCAAGTAATTCTTCGAGAAGATTTTCTACCGATTTAAGAGAGGTTTCTACCCGTTCAATTATTTTGGCGTTATCAAAAGATTGTGGTCTTTCTGACATAGAAGACAAAAATAGCCTAGCTGCGTTCAGCGGTTGCAGTAAATCGTGACTGGCGGCAGCCAAGAAGTGTGTTTTTCCAAGGTTTGCATTTTCTGCCGCTAATGTTGCTTCTCGCAACTGTTTATTTAACTGCGTTAAGGCTTGAGTGCGTTCAATTACTCGTAGCTCTAAACCCTCCTTGGCTTCAGCCAATTCGACAGTTGTAGTAACTCGTTCTGTAACATCGGTAAAAGTTATAACAATATTACCGCCGGGGGTGGCCGTTGTACGTCCTTCTAAAATTGTACCGTTAGGTAAGGTTCTTTCATAGGTTATAGGAGTAAGAGAACGGTGGGCATCCATCATTTCAGTTATGATTTTATCACTGTCAACAGCACCATACTCGCCATGTTCAGCGCTATAGCGAACTAAATTTTCTACTGTAATACCTGAACGCGCATATTCACGTGGTAAGCTAAGATAGTCGACAAATTGCTGGTTCCACCAGAGAAGGCGTAGTTTTTCATCAAATACAGCGATTCCTTGACTAACGTTTTCCATCGTTGACTGCAGTAATTCACGATTATAACGGATTGCATCCGATGCATCATCAAGAAGAGATAATGCACTTTTCATGTTCATATCGTCACGCTCAAGAGATAAGGCCATAACTAGACGGGCAGAAGATGCCCCTATAGCTGCTGCTAAGAGGCGTTCAGTGTACCTCAAAAGACCTGCATCTACCTTAGCCATTGGGTCTAATTCCAAAAAGCGATTGGCCGCATATTCATTATAGGCTCGCTTTACAGCGTCTGCTCCGAGGTAGCCGATTGCTATATTTTGTATATCATTAACGGTTAATGTGGCCGAAAGGTTTTGGGTTTTATTTACACTATAACTAGTATCAATATGAACGAATGCTTGTGCTTGTAAACGCTCTATTTCACTATGTTTTGTTACTAAGGAAATTAGCACGAACGCTAAGATATTAGCTCCTATGCTCCACACTACACCGTGGGTGAGTGGATCGCTAAAGGGAATTCCGAAAAGTGCGTGTGGTGCGAGAAAACCAAGCTTCCATGGCCCTTCAGTTATGAACTCAATGGGTAACCAAGTGTTTTCTGAAAAAGTTGGTAACAGTAATGTGTATGCCCAGATAAAAAAACCTAACAACACTCCGCTTAGAGCACCCAACCTTGAAGCTTTTTGCCAAAAAATTGCACCAAAAATTGATGGTGCTAACTGTGCAACTGCTGCAAAAGAAATTAAGCCGATTGATGCTAAAGCTTGTCCTTCTCCTGCAATCCTATAGTAGGCGAATGCAAGTATAATAATAAAAAATATTGATGCACGACGAACCCTAAGAACTAACTTTCCAGCATCACCTCGCTTGCCAATTCCATTTGGGCCAAACCTAATAAATAGTGGCATTACAACGTCGTTTGAAACCATGGTGCTTAGAGCTACAGTGGCTACAATTACCATTCCGGTAGCTGCTGATAGACCACCAATAAAGACCAATAACGCAAGTGTTTCTTGTTGCTTTAGCATCGGTAGGGCCAATACAAAGGTATCAGCATCTAGGGCTGAACCATCAAAAGCTAGTAATCCCGCTAACGCAATTGGGATCACAAACAGATTTATAGCTATTAGATATAGTGGAAAGATCCAAGCAGCTTTTTTAAGGTCGCCTTCACTAGAGTTTTCCACTACAGCTACGTGAAACTGTCTCGGAAGGCATATTATAGCTGCCATGGATAGCAAAGTAATCGTAATCCATTTTGGTGCATCAATTCCGCCTGTGAAGCGTTCGACAATAATAGGTGCTGCGGCTGCACTTGATATTAGTTCACCTATGCCACCAAACATAAAAAATGTTACAAAGATTCCAACAGCGGTGAAGGCTAATAATTTTATGATAGATTCAAATGCAATAGCTAGCATCATTCCATGATGATGTTCAGTAGCATTTATGTTTCGGGTGCCAAATATAATCGAAAATATTATCATTAATGCAGCAACTATTAATGCTGTATCGGACCACCAGTTACCGATACTGGTGGCTTCTGGAATTTGACTATTAAGATTGTGTGTTAGTACGTTAAAGCTTGCCGACACGGCTTTAAGCTGTAAGGCGATGTAGGGTAAGATACCTAATACTACTGTCAATGTCGCTATGGCAGAAAGTGCTTGATTCTTACCAAATCGAGCGGCAACAAAATCTGCAATTGTAGTTATATTTTCAGCTTTTGCGATCCGTATAACTTTGAGTATTATTGGATATCCAAGGGTGAATAAAAGAATGGGGCCTATATAAACGGGAAGGAAGTCATAGCCACTGGAAGCGGCTAAACCAACACTACCATAAAATGTCCAAGAAGTGCAGTATACGGCTAAGGTAAGCGCATAGACTAGCGGTTTTCCTGTTGTTTGCTGGACTGGCTTCTTTATAGCTAGTTTGTCACCATAGGATGCTATGGCAAAAAGAACGCCTATATAGGTGAGAGATACAATAATTACTAATGAACTGTTAATCATTATCGTTTTCCAGCCCTAATTAAATAATCTCAGATAGCTATGATAAGCTATTCTTATTATAACTATTACATTAGGTAAGAGAAAAAAATTTAACTGACTCCATACAACTCCGACTAAATATTTTATATATGTTAAAAAATTGGGTGTGCAAAGCAACTAGAAAGTAACACGCTGGAATAATTCCTTTATAAAATCGGCGGATATTCAGGTGAAAAAACACTAGAAATATCTATAATGTCTGAATGACATTAAAAACAATAAACTAGGCAGATAAATCTAACTTCAAAACTTAATTAGTCTATTAATGTTAATACTAACTAAAGCTTAAATCATACTATGGCATATAGACATAAGACGTAAATTTATTAGTATGACTATTATATATGTACACCTTTCATCCCACCCGCTGGGTAACGAGTTCCGGCAGCAGAGCCAATAGGAACTGCTGCTGAGATGTTATTAATCTCTTCTTTTGAAAGCTGGACATTTAATGCATCCATGTTTTCGTCTAGACGTTCCTCTTTTTTGGTTCCCGGGATAGTTACGATGTCTTCTCCTTGGGCAAGTAACCACGCAATACAAAGTTGTGCCGGTGTACAGCCCTTATCTTGCGCAATTTTTGCAAGCTTTTCAGCTAACTGCATATTATGTTTAAAGTTATCTCCTGCATAACGGGGATGGCGTGCATGAGGATCATTTTCCGGAAGATTTTTCATTCCTAAAAAATTACTAGTCAGTAAACCACGGCCAAGAGGGGAGTATGAAATAAAAGAAATACCAAGTTCTCTGGTTGCTTTGAGAGCCTCTTCAGCTTGTTCACGATAAAGCAATGAATACTCACTTTGAACTGCGGTAAGAGGGTGTGCTGAATGCGCTCGTCGAATCGTATCTGGGTTTCCTTCGCAAATTCCAATTGCGCGAACTTTACCTTTTTTAATTAACTCGGCCATAGCTCCTACTGTTTCCTCAATCTGAACTTTAGGATCTATGCGATGTTGAAGGTATAAGTCTATTACTTCTGTTTTAAGCCTCTTTAAGCTGGCATCACAAGCATTATAAACATATTCTGGCCGGCCATTCACCAGATTTCCTCCCCCGTCAGGATTTTGTACTTGGCCAAATTTAGATATTAGTGTGACCTTTTCTCGTCGTCCACTTAATGCTTGTCCTAGCAGTTCTTCATTGTGACCCCAACCATACATATCCGAACTGTCTAATGTATCTAAACCATTATCTATGGCTTTATGGATAAGCTTAATTGCAGAACTATCTTCACTTGGTCCATAAACACCGGAAAATGACATACACCCTAGGCCAACTGGTATTATTTCTAGATCGCTATTGCCGAGTTTGCGTTTAGAATTATTATTATACTTGGACATATGATTTCTCTCTATTGATTTGTTTTCATTAATAAATATTTTTTGATAAACACATTTTATATATGTCTAATCATTATTTTTTTTAAGATGAGATTCTCTTTTTTGGTAAAGCTGTTCATTACTGTACCCCATGGCTTCCGGCTTGTTTCGTCCTAGCATTACCTGAAACCATACGGGTTCTAGACTGTTATTAATATAACCGTGTATTACCCCCGGTGGACAGGATATACATTCCCATTCTCCTAAACGTATTTCTTCTCGATTACCAGATTCATCTTCAAGAAAGACATCTAATAGCCCCTTTAGTACGAAGAATGTTTCTTCCACCTCATGAGTATGTGCTGCATTACCTTGTCCAGGTTCTACATACATAATAGATAGAGTGTGAGCTCGGGCAGGAATAGAGTTGGGATCACTATGTTTACCGGAACCACCTCCACCGATAAAACGATGCTGCGCACGTCTATAACCTTCTACCTTAGCATCTTCAAAAGCTTCCCAGTCTGGAACTCTATCACGATAGCGAGCGACAAAGCGCTTTATAATTTTATCTAGAGGCATATTTAAAAGTTCCGGTGGTCTAGAGTGACGGGCGACGGCCATAATATGCTCCTATTATCCTGGTTGGTTAAATAGACTTTTTTTGTGGACGAGTGAAGTGAAGGGCTGCTAACCTCCCGGTGACTGCGCCACGCATCACCGAAGTCGAACCTGGATAGTTGCGATAGTAAAGGCCAACAACTTCTCCTGCTGCGTAAAGTCTAGGTATTACTTCTCCATCCATATTGATTACCTGCGAATTTGTATTTATTTTTATACCTCCAAATGTAAAACAATTGGCAGCAATTATTGGCCAAACCCGGAATGGAGGCTTGTCAATTACCCTTGCCCAGTTTGATTTATTAGGAATCAGGCCTTGAGTTGCTAATCCATCTACGTGTATTGGATCAAAATTGGACGGATCAGGACAGGCATTATTAAAAGCGTTAATGGTGGAAACTAAGCTATTAGAATCGATATTTATCTTATCTGCAATCTCGGGCAATGTATCAGCTTTTATAGGCGGAACACTAGATCTAACGGATTTTTTCCAGTTTGGAATATCATCTAGGCGTCCGTCATGAATTGCAAAAGCCAGACCTTCAGGCTGTTTCATTATTTCTCTTGTACGAGATTCATAGCTTGCATCAATAGTCGCAGGCGATTCGTCCACAAATCTCATGCCACGTTTGTTAATCAGGATTCCATAAGTATAGGTTAGTACTATTGGTTCTTGCTCACCGGAACGTGGGTCGACCGGCTGGGCATGAAAACTACTATAGTCTCCAGCTGGCGAACCTCCTGCGTCTAAGGCCATTCGTATTCCTTCTCCTCGGTTATAATATCCCCCACGCGCTACTGGACGCGTATACAAAGCTTGAGTTCCTAGATATTGGCTTTGCATTTCTGGGTTGCCTTCGAAACCTCCGCTAGCAAGCACTACGGCATCACCCAGAATATCTAGACGTTGATTTTGACGAGTTACTGCACTGACCCCATTAATTTCTCCGTTTTGGGCATTTAACAGAAACTTAGCTGCAGTATTATAGAAGAAAGTAATTTCCGAAGGGACGGTTTCAGCATATTTTGCAAGTGCTTCAACTAATGCTAACCCACCACCAATTGGGGCCATTCGTGTAGTTGATTCATTTATAAAGTAATTAGGCAGAAAATCGAATTTAATTCCAAAGCTTTCTAGCCATTGTAGGGCGATTGGTGCTTCGTGAGCTATTGTTGAGATAAGTTCTGGGTCCGTAAAAGCTAGGGCCTTAAGAATAGGTGACCATTCCCCATAAGCTCTCAAAGTATCCTGCGTTATCTCTGGGTCGGGATAACCACCCGAATTAGCAATCAACTGTTCTTCGAAATCTTCAGATACGGCATCACGAGACTTCATGCGCCAATAGGATTCTGTGTAGCGGGTATTACCTCCACGTTCTTCCTTTGGGGAGCGTTCTAAAATAGCTACTCTAGCACCATTTTGCTGAGCTGTCACAGCTGCTGTTAAACCAGATATACCACAACCTACGACTACAAAATCAAATTTAAGAGAATTACTATCGTTGCTCATAATAGATATCTCCTTATGTAAATAGTAAATTAAATATGTCTATGACATGTCTAAAGTTAGATGTTTGAAGCAAAACCGTTATCTTTAATACAACTTTTATATAAATACTGGTGAATAAATATATGTAGAAAAGAAATTTTTATTGGCTTTTGAGTTTTTGCTGTCTTTCCTCGTAACGTCTAGTTTCAGTATCGATTGCCTCGTTAACAGCTCCAACGTATTTTTCCCGGTTTGCCGCTACATTGTTATATGCCTCACTTCTTACTTTGATACTTGATTGAAAATGTGGGATCACATAACGCGACATTAATTCGTAATTTTTCTGGGTTTGCTCCCAATTAGCCCAGTCATGTGCTAGCTCTAATAAAACCCCGAATCCTCCTGAGCCTTTTAACAGTCGTTCGATATGCTCGATTGCATCCTGCGGAGTACCGATTACAGCCATTTTTGTGTCTCGCAAATACTTTAACGGATCGGTAACTCCGGGTGGCACTATTGGCGTGGGAGCTATATCGCGAAAATAACCAGAAAATTTATCTAGTCCGAATGTAATATTAGCTTCTGCCTGTTCTCGCGTCTCCGCAATATGCATTAAAGTAACTATCCGCCAATTTTTACGGTCTACCTCCTGATTATATTCTATGGCAGCCTCTTTACAGCGTCTCCAATTTTCGGCATGTGCAGCTAATGCCTCATTAGAAGTGCCACCAAGCGATAATAGGCCAATTCCGTGCTTCCCAGCTGCAAGAGCACCAGCGGGTGAACGCAACGAAGCTACAGCCATTTCTATCATAGGCTTAGAAAAACTTGGTAGCTGTAGCTTTGCCTCTTTTAACACAAACCAATCTGTCTCTGCATTTATACGTTCTCCATTTAATAAAGGCACTAATACGTCAAGGGCTTCATTCATTCTTCGCCTTTGTTCATTAGGATGAAAACCCATAGCAAATGCGTCAGATGGCAATGAACCAGGCCCTACACCGAACATTACCCTACCCCTAGTCATGTGATCTAGCTGGTTCATACGATCTGCATTAATAAGTGGCTGATGATAGGCGAGTGAGGATACTCCAGTACCTAAACGGATATTTTTAGTACGTTCGGCCGCAAATGCTATAAAAACCTCTGGAGAGGCAATTATTTCAAATCCTCCTGAGTGATGTTCCCCAATCCAGGCCTCATTATATCCTAATTTGTCAATATGAACGATCAGATCTAGGTCTTGTTCGAAGGCTAAAGTCGGGTTTTCATCGGGGCTATGAAATGGGGCTAGGAATATACCGAACCGCAAGTGCTGTTCATTCATTATTTTCTCTCTTTGATGTAAGTCCGGATCTAGTACATATTATTGTTACTTTATTGCTTGAGGATTAATTGGTGAACCAACAGCACCAGTAATAGGTAAAGGAGGTGCACAGAAAAGAAATTCGTAGATACCATCATCGAGACAGTCGTCAGCTAGATCTTTGAGATAAAATATTTCTCCCATTGTGATGCCTATCATCGGAATTACTACCCAGTGCCAAGGTTGGAAAGCTACTAATGATTCATTAGGTCTCACCTCGCATCCCCAAGTGTCCGAACAAATGGCTGCGATTTCTTTATTAAACACCCATTCAGCGGTCTCAAATCTCATTCCAGCAGCATCGCCTCCAGCATAGCTACCCCAATTCCCTTCTGCTAAACAGCGTTCCATCATTCCTGTCCTTACAAGAACAAAGTCTCCACGACGAATTTCCACGTTTTGTGCTTTTGCACATTCATCAAGTTCTTTATTACCTATTCCATAACCATCTTCCAAGCAGTCTCCTCCTAGAAATCGAGGTATATCGAGCAAAATTCCCCTTCCGCACATCCTGTCACGTGTGTTTTGTATGCCATTTTTTTTAGCACCGTTAGAATCAACTAAACGTGCATCATATCCGTTCCACATTTTGTCATTTGCAAAAACGTGAGCGAGGCTATCCCATTGTGTGCCACATTGGAGTGGCATCGATATCATATCATCAGCATAACGGCACATTAGCTGAGTTTCTATCATGTCGGGGGCTGTTTTTTCGTCCTGTACTCCAGTTACTGCATCTGTTCCTGTTGCTAACATGGTATGGATAGGATTAAATCGTCCCTGTCCACCTCGCTGTGGACCATCTTTGTCAAATGGCAGACCCAATGAAATGACTTTACCTTTTTGTATTGTATCGCGGGCTGCTATAATCTCCTTTTCAGTTACGAAGTTTAATGTTCCGATTTCATCATCAGGTCCCCACCGGCCCCAATTTTTTACTTTGTCACGCATAGCTTCTATATCTGCTATAGTTATGTTTTTATTTAGTTTATTTTTTGGGATTATTTTCATGTCACTCTCCATGGAGTTTTAAAAACAAAATAATAAAAATTAAGACTTTATCTATGAATAAAAACCTCGACGTCTCTAATAGCCTTTGTTGAATAATTACTTACTTGTTAAGGTAGCATTAGTTTAATAAATGCCCAACAATGCATGCTTAATCTTTAGATTTGAACATTTTGGTATGCTAATAGCTGTACGATGATTAGTTTAAAATTATTCTACATATTTTTTTATGTAATAATGCTTCCTTCAGAAATTAGTCCCTCGCGTATTTTTGGCATCGTAGCAGCAAGGTCCGTTACAGGTAATCCGTGGGTGGGGGCCACAATTTCAACATGTAGGTCAGCAATTAGTTCTTCTAATCTGTCTACGTAAATATTCATATCTGTGGTGGTTGTCCAATACAAAGCCCGTTCAGCAAAAACGGCAAGTACATCTTTTAAGTCTAGGGATTTTGCTTCTTCCGCCACGAGGCCGCAGTGCCCATCCCAATGATAATGGCTATAGGCAAAACCATCACCAGGAAAGAGGGCGTTCGCGCCTGTGTCAAAGGCCCATAAAGAAGTGCGTAAATCTCTGATTACTGGTTCTACTGCTATGAGTTGGCGTCCCCCTATATCAATTTTATCACCAACTTCCATATTTTTTAGTCGCGATTTATGATTTGGAAAAGCCAGGTGATAGTCAGCAACATCACCGTGTACAGTGATTTCAGGCCAGTTTTGTAATACTCTACCAAGTCCTCCGGAATGAGGGGTTTCTTGATGGGTGATAAAAAGATGTTTCAGAGGCGGCCGGTTATGAGATAAAATTTCAATCATTTGACGTTCTATTTCAGGGAAATCCTTAGGGTGGCCTGTTTCAATTAGCATTGAACATTCATCACCTATTAACAAGAAAGCTGCGTTATATGAATGATAAGTCATACCTTTGTGCTGTTGTTCTAGGCAGTCACCGAGCCAGAATATACCAGGTGCAATTTCACGTGGTAATGAATTTCCATTCTTCATAATTATCTCTCCAGTCCTCTGGGTACGTATGTCGGTAATATATTTTGACGATCTAATTTTTTTAGGACTTCATCTAATACGTTGAATTGCCGTTCGACATGGCTTCGACCACGCAAGATTGTCCCGTACCCGGGGGCAATAGTTTGTATATTAAAACGTTTATATACATCATTTATGGCATTGCGTATTGGCTTGGTATTAGCGCCTTCTATCCACCAGTATCGGGTATTGAGTAGGTAGGACCTAACAAACTTAAAATCAGTTACTTGATCGGTTTCATTATTACCAATCTGCCAGGGATTGTTCTCAAAGTCGCTCCAAATATGGCTAAACATATCAGAAGAAAATAAAATTTTACTAGCTTCATCATAAATCCACCTGGTGCTAATTAAACGTATAGGTGCTGTAAGCACGTGAATTTTACGCTGATCTCCCAAAACAACTTGAGATTGCTCACCTCTTCCTAACAGAGTTGTTTTCAGGATTGGGTTATGTTCTTTTCCTCTTAGAGTTTCAAATTCTACCCAGTCCTCGATATTTGGCACGTTTGAAAAACATTCAACAACATTAAATATCTTTGCAATTGCCATAGTATTACAAACGGACATAAATTCATTTATTCTAAGAGGAAATATAGAAAGCGGCATTTCACGGTCTAGCAGGCTATCCAGTTGATCTATTATTGCATCTTCATGTGCGGTATATCCTGTGTCGAGAAGCATTGCTGCTTTTTCATCAATTAGTAGGTAGCAATTTGCTGGAGAGAATCCGCGTGCTTTCTCTGGGTAGGCACTTATTCGTCCGTTAAGCTCGAAGGTATTATGCAATGCATACACTTTCCCAGCTACAAGTTCGGTAATACTACTTACTGACATTTTTTGTTTGTGTTCCTTTAGATTAATAATTTGATAGTGTTATTGAAGAATGTAATATTTTTGTACGATAGAATAAAAATAGCAGAAGTAAACTAATGATTTTGTTTAAAAATAAGGTCTTATTATGACAGCATATTTTCCTGAAATTATGCCCGAGGTGGGAGGTATACTTCATCTTGACCATATTAATTTCCAAGTTTCTGACCATGACCTTGCTACCGTATTTTTTATTGGGGGTTTAGGTTTAACACGGGATCCATTTCGTAGGGCGGATGAAACCAATATGGGAGTTAATGTAGGGCAACAGCAATTTCATCTCCCTCGACGTGGTGAAACGCCACCGTTTCCTGGACTTATTGGGTTAATAGTCCCAGACCTAGATATTATTCGTTTAAGGCTAGAGCGCCTGGGTAAACTACAAAAATTTAAAGATACACCTTACAAAGCAAACTTCGAAAAAAACACTGCAGTAATAACTAGCCCTTTTGGGTTTTGTATTCGTCTTCATTCTTCAAAAAGCATGTCTTTTTTAAAGCCTTTAGGTATAGGCTATGTGGAAATACCAATTCCTAGCGGAGTGGCAGATAATATAGCCAAATTCTATCGTGAGATTTTCTATTCAATAGCCACGATCGAGAATAGGGATGGAAACAAGACAGTTGCAGTTAATGCTGGACCCTTTCAAAAACTATATTTTGTAGAAAAAGCGCTCGATAGCTATGAGCTTTACAATTTTCATATATCATTTCACATAACAAATTATAATAGGACCCGTGAGTTAATAAAAGAAAGAGGAGCTTTAATGGGCGCGGGTGAAGGGGAGGTTTTTTTCTGTGATAAAATTTTTAACCCTGAGACAGGGGCTCATATTTTTTCCCTGACTAATGAAGTTCGTAGTGTTTACCATGGAGATTATATGAGACCTTTGATAAACCGTTGGCCAATTATACAGGAACCATTTTCAGATCAAGCTGAAGTAATGATAGACCTTGAGCGCGAGCTTGGGTTTATGCCAGGAGGGAAAATATCCTGAAAAAAAATATAAAAAATAAAGTCAAATATACAGGCATATGGCCAGTGGCACCTACACCGTTCACTGACGAAGGTAAACTCGATTTAGAGGGTATGCGACGGGTACTTGACTGCATGATTGACCAGGGTGTTGATGGCATTTGTATTCTTGCTAATTTTTCAGAACAATTTCTTCTATCAGATGAAGAAAGAGAGCTAATAACAAAAATTTGCCTTAGTCATGTTTCTGGAAGGGTACCTGTTATTGTCACTACTAGCCATTTTGCAACGGATATTGTTGTTTCAAGGGCTCAAACAGCATTACAACTTGGTGCCTCGATGATTATGCTGATGCCCCCATACCATGGCGCATTGATTCAGGGAGCAGCTGAACAGATTTATGAACATTTTGCAGCTGCTAGTGATGTTGGTATTCCTATAATGCTGCAGGATGCTCCGGTTTCTGGAGTGGAGTTGCCAGTGCCTTTGCTTGTCCGTATGGCTCTTGAGATAGAACAATTATGCTGCTTCAAGATAGAATGTGCACAAGCGGCTGTTAAGCTTCGCTCACTAATAGAACAAGCAGGCGATTCTATTTATGGGCCATTTGATGGTGAAGAAGGGATAACGCTACTCGCTGACCTTGATGCAGGAGCTACGGGTAGTATGACATCAGCGCTTATTCCTGACCTTATCCGCCCTGCTATTATGGCACACCTTTCTGGCAACAGATCTGAGGCTAAGTCTATTTATACCCAAGTGCTTCCTTTAATTAACCATGAAAACCGCTTATGTGGTTTTAGGGCAGCTAAAGCTCTTCTTAAAGAAGGTGGCGTTATAGCATCTGATTTTTGCCGTCACCCTATCGCTCCATTAAACCCTGAGGTCAAATCCTCTCTATTAAATATGGCGAAAGAACTAAACCCCATTGCACTAACATGGGGTAAATAAGTGTATTTGGTTAAATAGTTTTTATTTGTAAAAATAATTATTTTTTTGCGCAGGAAAATCTCAATTTTAGTTATCGGAGCTGCTCGCTTTTGAATTTTTAATATCTCTTTTATTAAATGCACTAGATATCCATTTCCAGATAAAAAACGCGCCTGCTAGAGATCCGATAATTCTAATGCCAGGTATATCCTGTATGGATATCGCTTTAATAAAAAAAGTCCAAACAAAACCCCAGGCGAGAAGTGCAAATACGGTAATTAGTATCTTGAGGAGAATTTTTAATGATCTGGAATACATGTGATAATTATTATCTATTTGTTATAAATTATTCTCTTGATAGGGGCTCTAGCATTAGACTGGGTTACAATTATTTGTGTTGATGATGTATATCATTTTATTAATATTGATTACAATCAAGGTGTAATTATAGAATTTATATATTTATATAATTCATCCGAGGCTTTTTTAACTGAATGACCTTTACTGGTATTAATTATTAACTCGCAGTTATTAGGTTTTTCATAGGGAGTTGAATCACAATAACCTATAAGGTTTTTTATTAGGCCTGAGTCTGCTGCGGAATATAAGCCCTTTGGATCTCTTTCTTTAAGACTTTCTATATTTGCTTTAAGGTATATTAAATGGAAATCGGGTTCTAATAATTTTCTAACCTCTGTTCGTGATTTTTCATAAGGACTTATAACTGGAACAATAATCACGTCGTGCTTGCGCCTATCACTTAGGCATTTTTGGGCAATTCTTAAGTTGTTTTTGAAAATATCTTCACGCGCAAAACCTAACTTTTCTTTGTAACTATCACGCACCTTATCTCCATCAAGTATTAGTAGATTGTAACCTTTTTTTTCGAGCGTGGATTTTATCTCGTTTGCCAAAGTTGTTTTACCTGAACCGGACATACCAGTTAACCATATTACACAGGCAGCTTTATTCATTATTATACTATTAATCAAATGAAACTATTTCCTGTAAAGAGGTTTTTGGTGTCCATCTTTTGTATTCTTTTATTATAGAATTAATAGTTTTTACTGATTCAACGGGATATTTACCAATTGCTGTTTCAGCAGCTAGCACTAGTCCACTAGCACCCATTAATAACGTGCTTGCTACATCGTTAGCCTCGGCTCTAGTGGGGCCTTCATTGTTTGTCATAGATTCGAGTAAATTTGTAGCGACATAAACTGGAGTTTCGAAGTTTTTTGCGTATGAAATTATGCTTCTCTGAATAAAGGGTATTTTTTCAATTGATATTTGGCGAGATAGATCTCCTCTGTCGATTAATATCTGATCTACTAATGGTAGTATGTCCTTTAGGTTTAAAACCCCATCAATACTCTCGATTTTGGATATTAGATTTGAATCACCTATTATTTCGCGGGCTAGTAAGACATCTTTTGCTGTATTAGTAAAAGATAATGCATAGTGCTTAATTCCCATTTTTAAACCTAAATTAAATGCATCTACGTCTTTAGGGGTTATAGCGGGCAGTTTTATATCTTTGTTTATATCAACAGCTTTATTACTTCCTACATGGCCGTTACTAGTCACCTCACCTTTAACAATGTTGCCACTTTTACTAGTTATAAGAAAACGGACGGAATTAAAGTCTACTCTGATTTCGTCACCTTCTTCTAGCTGATTGCACACAGTGGCAGGGGTAAAGGAAATATTATTAGAGTCCCCAATTATTGGTTGATTGTGAATGACTACAGAATCTTTTAGTTTATAAAAAACTTTATTATCTTTCATAAAGCCATTCCTAACTTGCGCACCTTCGCTATCTAAACAAATAGGTGTACTGGACCAGGAATTAATTTTAAATATTATTTCTTCAAGGTCATCTAGCCGTGTGTGGGAAAGGTTAATTCTGAATAGATGTACGCCGTTTTGTTCTAGCTGCTGAACTGTTTCTTTATTTAATGAACTTGGACCTAAAGTGGTTAGTATTTTTATGGTCAATTTAGATTAGCTTTCAACATATATTTAAATATTAGCGCATAATATTATTTATAACTGTTCTGGTTTAGGTATTAAACATTGCAAAAACTTTACTGGGTAATCGCACTGGAGGTAACGAGGTCATACAGAGGTTATAGACGTTAAGAGTTGGTTAACTTGTTTTACGTTTTCTGAATTTTATTTGTTAAACGATAAAGGGTTTGGTGGAGCCGGACGGGATCGAACCGACGACCTCTACAATGCCATTGTAGCGCTCTCCCAACTGAGCTACGGCCCCATTCAAATAAAATTAACTGTTTAGCTGCTTTTGTCAGAAAAGTCCTTTGATATTACTGAAAGTTCTTCGTTATCGTTTTCTATACCTGATGTATCCTGTATTGTTTTGTCATCATCCCCATCATCTGATCCATCAACTTCTTCTTCAATGCTATCAACTGCTATTGCTGCTAATTGTTTTTCTATATCCTCATCTGATGCAACCGGAGTTTCTGGTTTTACAACTGGTTCTTCAACGACGGCACGCGATCGTCGCGGACGGAATATAGTTTCCACGTCAAAAACAGTATTGCAGCTAGGACACGTAATAGGATGCTTGTGTAGATCATAAAAACGTGTGGAACAGGCTAAGCAAGAGCGCTTAACACCCCATTCAGGTTTGGCCAAAATATATCCTCCAAAGATTTAAGAATTGCCGTTTGCCATGATCTTGACCTTCTGTCAAAAGCAAAAAGAAAAAAATTTTACATTAATAGCCTAAATATAGCTACTTTAATAGGCAGATTATAGGCTTTGTGCTATTAAAATATGTCAATGAAATGACTGATAAAAATGAAAAACATGAAAAATAATATAATAATTGCTAGAAATTCGTCTCCTTTGCAAGGAACTTTAAATATTCCTGGTGACAAGTCAATTTCTCATAGGGCCCTAATGCTAGGAGCAATAACGATTGGTGAGACTGTCATTACTGGGTTGCTTGAAGGTGATGATGTCCAGCACACTGCGTCGGCATTAAGATGCTTTGGTGTAAAAATGAGGCGTGAGAGCTATGGAAAATGGCATATCAATGGTGTCGGGATTGGAGGGTTAATGTCCCCCAACAAACTAATTGATGTTGGAAATTCAGGAACATCAGCTCGTCTGCTTTGTGGTCTGATATCTGGACACGGTTTTTCATCTATGCTCACTGGTGACTATTCTTTATGTTCTCGGCCTATGGTTAGAGTAATCGAGCCTCTAACAGAGATGGGTGCAACATTTTACCCTAGTGACGGCGATAGATTACCTATGACCATTATAGGTAGTGATAATCTAATGCCCATCAGTTATACATTACCGGTTGCTTCAGCTCAGGTTAAATCTGCAATCTTGTTGGCAGGTTTACATGCACCTGGTGCCACTTGTGTTATTGAACCAAGACCAACCAGAGATCACACAGAACGTATGCTCAAGTATTTTGGAGCAGATATTGTGGTAGAGGAGATGGACTTAGGAAATAAGGTTACAGTTATTGGTCAACCAGAATTGTTACCAACCTTAGTAACAGTTCCAGCGGATCCAAGTTCAGCAGCTTTTCCAGTAGTTGCAGCTCTTCTCGTAAAAGGATCACAAATAAAACTTCCTGGAGTTTGTAAAAATCCAACTCGTATTGGTGTTTATACAACACTGCTAGAAATGGGGGCTTCTTTAGAATGGAAAAACGAGCGTCAGATGGGAGGGGAAACGGTTGCTGATTTATACGTTAAGTATAGTGAACTTAGTGGAATAACTGTTCCAGCAGACCGTGCTCCATCTATGATTGATGAGTACCCTGTACTTGCGATGGCTGCTGCGTGCGCTTCTGGTAGCAGTGTTTTTTATGGGGTAGGGGAGTTACGACATAAAGAAAGTGATCGTATTGCAGCTATAGTTTCTGGATTGACTGAATGTGGTATATCCGTTGAGGTGGATGGGGATTGCTTAATCATTCACGGGTCTACAACTGAGCCAATTGGTGGTGTAACTATAAATGCTTTAATGGACCATAGAATAGCTATGAGTTTTCTTGTCCTAGGTTTAAAAAGTAAAGAAGCAATAAAAATTGATGATGGGAGCTCAATTTACACCAGTTTTCCTAATTTTGTTGAAATTATGAGAGGTATTGGTGCAGATATTAGTTAAAATTTATAGAGAATTAATTTTATGATTATTGCTATAGATGGCCCTGCTGCTGCTGGTAAAGGGACTCTGGCACAACGTTTGGCACAGTATTTTGATTTAGCATTTTTAGATACAGGGAGACTCTATCGTGCTGTTGCATATGAAATATATAAGTCAGGAGTTGATCCAAATGATACAAAATCTGTAGTTTTAGTGGCGCGTTCTCTAGAACCAGATAAAATAGAAGTCATTGATTTATATACAGAAAAAATTGCTGAAATTGCTTCTGTGATTGCTGCAATGGCGGCAGTTCGTAATGAATTACTGGTTTATCAGCGTAATTTTGCTTATAATCCACCAAGTGGTAAGACTGGAGCAGTTTTGGACGGGCGAGATATAGCAAGCGTGGTCTGTCCTGATGCTTCTTACAAGTTTTTTGTTACGGCTAGATTAGACGTAAGATCCAGGCGCCGTTTTAAAGAGTTGCAGGAAAACGGTAGGAAGAGTACATATGCCGCCGTTCTGGCTGATATTCAGCAAAGGGATGATAGAGATAGGACCCGTAAGGTATCCCCGTTGAAGACCGTCGATGCTATTGTTATCGACACCTCGGGCAAATCGCCCGACGCTGTTTTTCTTCAAGCGTTGGAATATATTGAAGGTGATCAACTCAATTAGTTTGAGGTGTGACAAGAATTATTTTGTGGCTAGTATGTCTGGATGACCCGGGCAGGTTACAGGAATAAAAAGACCGCCGTTATTAAATGGCTGGCAAGATAATTATTTTGAATTAAAGGATCCATATACAAATGACTGACACTGCTGTTACACAGGAAGGTATGCCCACAATAGAAGATTTTGCTACAATGCTTGAAGAGAGTATTGGAAGTAGTGGTTCTCTTGAGCGTACCGTCGTTAGAGGCACTGTAATTGCTATTGAAAATGACTCTGCGCTAATTGATGTTGGGCTAAAATCTGAGGGACGTGTTTCACTTAAGGAGTTCGCAGGACCAGGCCAAACCGCAGAAATTAATATAGGTGACAAGGTTGAAGTTTATGTCGAGCGATTCGAGGATTCAAACGGAGAAGCAGTATTAAGTCGTGAAAAAGCCAGACGCGAGGAATCCTGGGAGATACTTGAAAAAGCTTTTGAAAATACTGAGAAAGTAGACGGATCAATTTTTGGCAGGGTCAAAGGTGGGTTTACGGTTGATTTGTCAGGGGCGGTAGCATTCTTGCCTGGAAGTCAGGTTGATATTAGACCAGTAAGAGACGTAAGCCCACTAATGGGTACTCCACAGCCGTTTATGATCCTTAAAATGGATAGGGCCAGGGGAAATATTGTTGTATCACGACGGGCTGTACTTGAGGAAACTAGGGCGGCGGAGCGCTCTGAACTCGTATCTAATTTACAAGAAGGCCAAGAGCTGCAGGGTATAGTTAAAAACATAACCGATTATGGTGCCTTCGTAGATCTGGGCGGTGTTGACGGATTGCTACATGTAACTGATATTTCGTGGCGTAGGATTAATCATCCATCTGAGGCATTGCAGGTGGGCCAGTCTGTTCAGGTTCAAGTTATTAGATTCAACCAAGAAACTCAGCGTATTAGTTTGGGTATGAAACAACTAGAGGCAGATCCTTGGGATGCTGTACAAGATAAGTATCCGATAGGAACAAGACTAACTGGAAGAATAACAAATATAACTGACTACGGTTCATTCGTTGAGCTCGAATCTGGGATTGAGGGATTGGTTCACGTATCTGAGATGAGTTGGACAAAAAAGAATGTACACCCGGGGAAAATTGTTTCAACCTCACAAGAAGTTGAAGTGGTAGTTTTAGATGTCGATCCTAACAAGCGTCGGATCAGTTTAGGGTTAAAGCAAACTATGGATAATCCATGGGATAGTTTTGCTGAAAAATTCCAAATTGGAAATGCAGTTGAAGGAGAAATTCGAAATATTACGGAGTTTGGCCTTTTTGTCGGTCTTCCAGGTGATATTGACGGGATGGTACATCTTTCGGATATATCTTGGAATCAAGCAGGAGAAGAAGCCTTAGAGATTTATAATAAGGGAGATAACGTTAAGGTTAAGGTTTTGGATGTGGATGTAGAAAAAGAACGTATTTCTCTCGGAATTAAGCAGCTTTCTGAAGACCCTTTTACTGTGGCTGGTGGCAGCATAAGAAAGGGAGAAGTTATTACTTGCACAGTTTCTGAAGTTAGTGATGGTGGTATTGAGGTAAAGACAACCGGTGGACTAAGTTCTTTTGTTCGTCGTTCAGATTTATCACGCGATCGTTCTGAACAGCGCCCTGACAGGTTTGCGGTTGGTGAGAAAGTTGATGCTAAAGTAGTTAATTTTGATGCATCGAGCCGCAGAATTTCTTTGTCTATTAAAGCTAAAGAAATTGATGAAGAGAAGCAGGCAATGAAAGATTACGGCTCTTCAGATAGCGGCGCATCATTGGGTGATATTCTTGGTGCTGCGTTAAGAGAAAGAGAACAACAATCAGCCGCCAACGAGGAAGAAACTGATGAAGAAATTACATCGACTGATAATGATGATAGTGAGGCGCCTCTCGATGGGAGTTCAGAGCCAAATTCATCAGATTAACCTGATAAGTAAATATAACTGTAAATAAATTTTAACTATTTATACTAATAAGATTTTGGATGTCACTTGACCCTGATGCTTTGATTGCTAGACGACGTTATAGACGTAAATTACGTTGGTGGCAGTTCGCCACGCTTTGTTCTTTAACTATTGCTATTATCATAGGCCTTGGAGCAGGTGGGGTTTTGTATCAGGGTGAAAAGCTTGCTCGTATACGTATCACAGGGGTTATTATCGAAGACCCTGCACGAGATGCTTTATTGGTTCAAGTTGCAAAAGATTCTAGTATTCGTGCTCTGATAGTACATATGGATAGTCCGGGCGGAACAGTAGTTGGTGGAGAAGATCTTTATAGATCTCTGTTAGAGGTAGGTAAAAATAAACCGGTAGTTGTTATCATGGGAACGGTTGCCGCTTCTGCGGCTTATATGTCAGCTGTAGCTGCAGAACGCATATTTGCTCGCGAGAGTACCATAACAGGCTCAATTGGAGTGCTTTTTCAGACAGTAGATGTTACAAATTTACTAAATAAATTAGGGGTTGTCCCGGAAAGTATGAAGTCGGGACCTTTAAAAGCTGTACCTTCGCCCATTGAGCCATTAACAGACCAAGCACGAATAGCAACTCAAGATTTAATAGATGACCTATTTGATTTTTTTGTTAATATTATAGTTGAAAGAAGAGAGCTAGATAGGTTGCAGGTGTTAAGTCTAGCAGATGGAAGGGTTTATACTGGCCGTCAAGCGCTAGAAAATGGACTTATAGACGCTATTGGTGGTGAGGCTAAAGCTCGTCTATGGCTTGATGTGAATAAAGATATTTCTCTTAAATTACCAATTACTACGCTGAAACCAGTTAAAGATAACTTAGGAATATCCCAGCTATTATCTATAATTACGACAAAATCATTAACTACTAATGCCCTACTACTTGACGGGCTCTTATCTGTTTGGCACCCTGATATCTGAGATTACTATACAAAATAAAAATTGTATTGCCGTCCAATAGATTTTTTTGTGTATTATACCTTAACAGGTTAATAGAGCGTAACTAGCATTCCGAGGATAAAAATGACTAAGTCGGAGCTGATCCTGCGTATGGCAGAACAAAACCCCCATTTATATCAACGTGATGTTGAGAGAATTATTTCAACTATACTTGATGAAATTACCTCGGCACTAACTAGAGGTGACAGGGTTGAACTGAGAGGGTTTGGGGCTTTTTCAGTTAAAAAAAGAAATGCACGTATTGGAAGAAACCCGCGCACTGGAGAATCAGTCGCAGTTGATACAAAAGTAGTCCCTTATTTTAAAACGGGTAAAGAGCTAAGGCAGCGGTTGAATAGTGACTCTTAATGCAAGCTTACTAAAAAACTGGTTTCTGAGTAATGGCATTTTTAAAAAAGGATTAAGTAATATAAAATTTATCCCATATAAAATTTTCAATTCAACAAAATCTAAAAAGACACTATTAATACCTTGAAAAAAATTCGCTGGATTTTAACTTTACCATTGGCGCTTATTCTAGTTATTTTTGCTATAAATAATCGTCATGTAATTGAAGTAAGTCTATGGCCATTTTATTTCACTATACAGTGGCCGTTATTTGTTTTTCTTTATATAAGCCTTGTTGTTGGGTTCTTGTCAGGTGCTTTTTTAATATGGGTCTCTGGCGTGCAACTAAAACTCCGTTATCTTAAGTTAAAAAAAAGTAATAAGACGGATGGCGCTAAAAGCAAGGGTGAAATTAATGATGATACACAAGAAGTTTCACGGGTTTTATTAGATTGACCTCCTGCTAACGCACCATTAGACCCTAGCATTTAGAGACTTGATGTTTCTACGAACCATCATGATTTAAGGTTATATATGACAATTACTAGTGACCGCATACGTGCCTGGTTGTGTGAAAGAGCATTGCCTCTCTGGAGTTGCGAAGGTTTAGATTATGAAGAAGGCGGTTTCTTCGACAATCTATCTATTAGTGGCGCTGCCACGAGAAATGCGCCAAAGCGATTAAGGGTGCAGGCTCGCCAAATATACGTTTTTAGTCACGCACATATTCTTGGATGGAAGCCCGATAACAAAGAGATATCTCCACTCGAGGCTGCAAGCAACGGCTTTGAGTTTATGATAAATAACTTCTGGAGAGATAATCCTGGAGGGTTTGTTTATTCGACTGATAGGGTTGGTAGCATACATGAGCCGCGTGTTGAGTTGTATGACCAAGCTTTTGCCCTTTTTGCATGTGCTTGGTACTATCGAGCCTCTCAGGATAAAAGAGCTATAACAATCTCTGACAATATTCTTAAGTTTCTTGATGACTGTTTAATGGACAAAAATAAAGGCGGATATTTTGAAAACCTATCGTACGATTTGCCGCGAAGACAAAACCCTCATATGCATCTACTGGAAGCGCATTTAGCATTACATGAATCATTCGGGGGTGAGAAGTATTTATCACGTGCTAAAGATATTATTGAGCTTTTTCATAGACACTTTTTTAATAAAGAGACGGGGACAGTTGGAGAATTTTATGATGCTACATGGCTTCCTGCTGGAGGTACAGCTGGTCAAATTGTGGAACCGGGGCATCTTTACGAATGGATTTGGCTCCTAAAAAAATACAGTTCCGTAACCTCTACTAATTGTGCAGAAGATATAGACTTAATCTATTGCTTTGCTGAAAAACATGGAGTTGACTATCACCCCGGTCTAACAAAGGGCTTAGTGCATGACTCTGTACTTAGTCGGGGCGCTGATTTAGATGATAATAAACGTCTATGGTGCCAAACGGAGGCCATTAAAGCCCATACAGCTCTGCTGGAGTGTTGTAATAATATAGAGGTTTATTCTAGATTAGAAAAATTGCTAGATTGTATATTCGAATTTTATATGCCCATGGATAAAGGGGTATGGCATGAGCATTTAAACCAAGCTGGTAAGTCGATCCGTGATAATGTTCCAGCGACATCATTTTACCACCTGTTTCTTGCGCTGACCGAGGTGCTCCGTGTTCGTGATGGAATAACAACTCTCTAATAAAGTAAAATAACTCAGGAAGGTTTTGTTTATGCTGACTGAAAACCCAGTTTTTGTTGCTTTAGACACTACAAAAATAGAGCAAGCCGTTTTTTGGGCTAATGAAGTCAGGCCCTGGGTAGGTGGTGTTAAGCTGGGGTTAGAGTTTTTCAACAGTAATGGACCGGATGGGGTAAGAGAAATTGTAAACCTTGGTTTACCAGTATTTCTTGATCTTAAATTTCATGACATCCCCAATACGGTAGTAAGAGCGCTGAATGCTGTTGCTGAATTAGGTGTTTTTATGGTTAACGTTCACGCCAGTGGGGGTGGTGCAATGTTGCAGGCTGTTGCGAAGAATATTGCTGATATGGGTTCAGACCGACCACTTGTTGTTGGAGTGACTGTACTGACCAGTCTTGACGAAAGTGACCTTAATGCCGTTGGACAAAGTGGACCTATATCATCTCAAGTGGGACGTCTGGCGCGTTTAACTCAAACCTCTGGACTTGATGGTGTAGTGTGTTCTCCATCTGAAATAACTGAACTACGAAAAATATGTGGAGAGAAATTTTATTTGGTTGTGCCTGGAATCAGACCATCTTGGGCACATACTGGCGATCAAAAAAGGATTATGACTCCAGGAAAAGCAAAAGCTCTTGGAGCAGATATTATTGTAATTGGTAGACCAATTACAGAGTCAGAGGACCCGGCTTTGTCTGCTAAAATTATTTCAAATGAATTAGATGCTGTATAATGTCAGTTTTAACTAAAATTTGTGGTATTACAGATGAACACGCAATGCATGCGGCAGTTGAGAACGGTGCTAGTTTTGTTGGTTTAGTATTTTATCCTCCAAGCCCTAGATCTTTGGATTCTATTAGTGCTTCTAGGCTGGTCTCCCTAGTTCCTCCGTCTATTAAGAAGGTTGGCTTATTCGTTAATCCTGTTAACAATCAACTAAATAAAGTATTGAATGACGTTTCTCTTGATTTAATCCAGTTACATGGTGAAGAAACTCCTGATAGATGTAATGATATACGTAAAATATTTGGGTTACCGATCATGAAAGTTATTAAAGTTGCTAATATTTATGATATAGAAAATGTTGGTGATTATTATGAAGTAGTGGATTGGTTAATGTTTGACGCAAAGGCTCCGGATTCAATGGACAATGCTTTACCCGGCGGTAACGCCATTAAATTTGATTGGAGCTTGTTGGCTGGTAAGACTTGGCCTCTGCCGTGGATGTTGGCTGGAGGACTAAATTCTGAAAATGTAGGGACAGCGGTTGCCGAATCTGGTGCTTTGATTGTTGATGTCTCTTCTGGTGTGGAATCTTCTCCAGGAGAGAAGGATCCATTAGAAATAGAAAAATTTTTGCAAACTGTTTTTAGCTTATAGCTATAATTTCTCTAACTAGCTTATGTTCTACTAGTAAATGCTAATGTATAACGATTTATATTATGACTATTAAACACTCAAACAGTTATCGTTCAGGTCCAGATAAAAATGGACATTTCGGAATTTTTGGTGGCCGTTATGTTGCCGAAACATTAATGCCTTTAATTTTACAAGTTGAAAAATCGTATAATGAGGCAAAAGTAGATCCATTATTTCAAGAGGAACTGGAAGACTATCTAAAACATTATGTTGGTCGACCCAGTCCGCTCTATTTTGCCTCAAGGTTAACTGAACATTATGGCGGCGCGAAAATCTATTTTAAACGTGATGAGCTTAATCACACTGGTGCACATAAAATAAATAATTGTATTGGGCAGATTTTACTAGCCCGTCGAATGGGAAAAAAGCGAATAATAGCTGAGACTGGAGCTGGGCAGCACGGTGTCGCAACAGCTACAGTTTGTGCATTATTTGGACTTGACTGCGTTGTCTATATGGGAGCTACCGATATAGAACGGCAAGCTCCAAATGTTTTTCGTATGAAGCTTTTAGGAGCTGATGTAAAACCTGTTGAAAGCGGCACGGCTACTCTAAAGGACGCTATGAATGAAGCGCTACGTGACTGGGTTGCCAACGTTGAAGATACATATTATTTGATTGGGACTGCTGCTGGTCCTCATCCCTATCCATCTATGGTACGTGATTTTCAGTCTATAATTGGTAAGGAAGTAAGAACACAAATTCTACAGGCTGAAGGTCGTCTTCCGGATACACTTCTGGCGTGCATAGGGGGTGGTTCAAATGCTATTGGTTTGTTCCATGACTTTCTAGACGATTCTGCTGTAAACATTATTGGAGTTGAAGCGGCAGGCTATGGAATTAATACCGGATCTCATGCTGCGTCTTTAACTGGTGGCAGCCCTGGGGTATTGCATGGAAACCGCACCTATCTACTCCAAGATGATGATGGACAAATACTTGATGCACACTCTATTTCAGCTGGTTTAGATTATCCAGGAATTGGACCCGAACATTCCTGGCTATGGGAAAGTGGAAGAGTTGACTATGTGTCTGTAACTGATGAAGAGGCTCTAGAGGCATTTCAACTATGCAGCCAGTTAGAAGGTATTATTCCAGCACTAGAACCTGCGCATGCTCTAGCATACCTTGAAAAAATAGCGACTAAATTACCTGCTAGCCACCTACTTGTAGTTAATATGTGTGGGCGAGGCGATAAAGATGTTTTTACCGTGGCTGAAGCTCTCGGGGTTCAAGTATGAGTGAAATTAAATTTGGTCGGATTGAAGCACGTTTCAAATTATTGGCTGCAGAAGGCCGTGCTGCTTTTGTACCTTTTATAGTAGCTGCTGATCCAACTATTTCTAGTAGTCTTGAAATTCTTAAAGGACTGCCTGAAGCTGGAGCTGACATTATTGAATTAGGTATTATTTTTTCTGATCCTATGGCTGATGGACCGGCCATCCAATTGGCTGGAATTAGGGCAAAAGCCGCTGGTGCTAAGGTTATGCAAACTCTCGCTATGGTTCGTGAGTTTCGTCAGGGTGATACAACGACCCCAATCATTTTAATGGGGTATTACAATCCTATATATATATACGGTGTTGAAAAATTTCTAATTGATGCTAAAAAATCTGGGGTTGATGGACTTATAGTTGTTGATTTACCACCTGAAGAAGATGACGAACTATGTCTTCCTACACTGCAGTCAGGGCTACACTTTATTCGTTTAGTCACACCTACAACTAATGACAATCGACTTCCGGTGGTGCTTAAGAATACCTCTGGTTTCATATATTATGTTTCAATATCTGGAATTACAGGAACGGGATCGGCAAACAAAGAGGATATACGAAAGTCAGTGGCTCGTTTAAAAACCTATACTGAACTACCAATTGCTGTTGGTTTTGGTATTAAGACCCCAGAACAGGCTGCGGAAGTTGCTAAGGTGGCAGATGCGGTGGTGGTTGGATCTGCAATTGTTCAGCTTATATCAGAAAATATAGACGAAGATGGAAATCCTAAAGAAAATATGGTTGATGCGGTACTAAATTTCAGCCGTTCTATTGCTTTGGGTATTCATCATGCAAGAGATCGGGTGTCAGATCCGGTAAAACTATGAGTTGGATTACAAATTTTGTGAGGCCAAAGATACAGGCCTTAGTTGGTAAAAAAAACATACCGGACAATCTTTGGCAGAGATGTCCTTCCTGTGACGAAATGTTGTTTCATAGAGAACTCTCAGTAAATCTAAATGTTTGTCATCACTGTAATTATCATATCCGTATTTCGGCAGCCGCTAGACTTGAAATAATTTTTGATAAAGATAGCTATGAGAGAATCAAATTACCCGTTTTACCTACTGACCCATTAAAATTCCGCGATACCAAGAGATATATTGATAGATTACGTGATGCAAAAAGTAACTCAGATGAAAACGAAGCTATTCTGGTGGCAAAAGGAAAAGTAGGGGGTTTATCCTGTGTTGTTGCTGCTTTCGATTTTAGTTTTATGGGGGGGTCTATGGGGCAGGCAGTTGGTGAGGGGTTGTTAGTGGCTGCGAATGAGGCGCTTTCGAGTAATGCATCGCTAATTACTGTTCCTGCATCTGGCGGGGCAAGAATGCAAGAGGGTATGTTAAGCCTTATTCAGATGCCACGAACAGTTATTGCTGTTGAGCAGGTACGTGAGGCTGGGCTACCTTATATTGTTATACTAACAGACCCAACTACAGGGGGGGTTTCCGCTTCATTTGCAATGTTAGGGGATATTCATCTTGCTGAACCTAAGGCAATGATCGGTTTTGCCGGGCGAAGAGTTATCGAAGATACTATTAGAGAAGAGCTTCCTGAAGACTTTCAAAAAGCTGAAAGAATGCTTGATCATGGACTGATTGATATGGTTGTTCACCGCAAAGATTTGCGTGATACTTTAATACGTATCATGTCACTTTTATGTCAAAAGACGCCTAACGATTTAACTTTACAAGCTACAGATATAGAAACTGTAAATATACCAAAGACAGTTAAGGAAGAAAATAGTTCAGGTAATGAAGCAGCGATCGGCAAATGAACCGGTGAATATAGATAACTCCCTAAAAGTCCTTCTCGATCGTTTTGATGGATATCACCCTGCAAGGATAGATTTAACTCTTGATCGTATAATGAGGCTATTAAATGATCTGGGGCAGCCACATCACCACTTGCCCCCAGTAATCCATGTTGCAGGCACCAATGGAAAAGGATCAACTATTGCTTTTCTTCGTGCGATTTTTGAGGCATCTGGATTAGTGGTTAGTGCCTATACATCTCCACATTTAATTCAATTAAGGGAGCGCTTTGTATTAGGTGGTAAAACAATATCAAATAATGACCTTTACGAACTTCTAAAAGAAGTTGAAATTATTAATGGTGGTCAGAAAATAACCGAATATGAGATTATTACTGCGGCAGCATTTCTATCATTGTCACGAACACCGGCAGACGTCGTTCTCTTAGAAACTGGCCTTGGTGGGCGTTATGACGCCACTAATGTTGTTAATAAACCAATTGCAACTATTATAACCCCAATATCTTTAGACCATGAGATGTATCTAGGACCAGATATAGTTAGTATTTCTGCTGAGAAGGCAGCGATACAGAAAAAGGGGGTTCCAACCGTAGTATCTTATCAACTATCTGAAGCTTTTAATGTTATAGAACGTACTGCTAGTAAAGTTGGCTCTCGAGTGTTTCGTGCTGGTAGAGATTGGTCCATTGAAACAAAAGCAGAAAGCTTTATTTATAAATCAAAAGAAACAACATTATCCGTTCCTATTCCCAATCTTATTGGTTTTCATCAAATACAAAATGCTGCAACTGCGATTGCTTGTATTGAGATATGTGAAGAAATAAATGTATTAGGTGCAAATATCGCGGATGGACTAAAGAATGTAAATTGGCCTGGGCGTTTTATGGCGCTTCCACAGGGTGCTTTAAGAAAAAAACTACCTACTAAATGGGATATTTGGTTGGATGCAGGTCATAACGGAGCTGCGGGAGAAGCATTAGCTATAACTGTAAGACAAATTAATAGTGACGGGTTATTACCGTTACACATCATATTTGGTATGCTAGAAGATAAAGATTCGAGTGTTTTTCTTCGACCATTTTCCGATTACGCTTCGTCGATAACGGCAGTACCTCTTCTAGATGAGGCACGTAGTCAGAACCCCCAAGTTACTTCAGTCGCTCTTACAAATCGCGGAATTAAGACGGGCTGGGATCACTCTCTACAAGCATCTCTAAATAATTTAGCGAAGACAGTAAATGAAGCACAGATACTAATTTGTGGTTCACACGCTATAGTTGGAACAGCTCTACTCATTAACTCGAGAGGAACAACTTTAGGGTAGTCTTAATTTCTTGCTTATTTATAATAATAATTTTAGCAGCAGTTTAGGGAGTGTACACAGTGGTATTTCTTCTTACCTAAATAACCGAGTCAACCCAGTCGTATATCTGGCTCTTTGGTAAACTACCAACTTTCATTGATGCAACTTGTCCATCTTTGAATATTAACAGTGTAGGAATACCGCGCACACCGTACTTTGATGGTGTCATCGGATTATCATCTATGTTAAGTTTAGCAACTACTAAATCACTAGCCTTGTCGTCTGATAGCTCTTCTAATGTAGGACCTATTTGTTTACATGGCCCACACCATTCAGCCCAGAAATCTACTAGAACAGGTTTTTCTGATTGTAAAACGTCGGTCTCAAATGAACTATCGGAAATTGGCTTGCTGGGCATAGTTTTATCCTTAGTTAACTGCTTAAAAAATAATACTTCCATGGTGTTATAATAAAGAAAGTAAAGTGCGAGACATTGATGGGTCAAGCGATCACTGCGAAATACCTTATTTTATTTTACATTAGTAACGGAATGTTTATCTAATAATGTATGGGGTAGCTCCATAAGGTGTGGGGTTTCAGTCCACAATAGATAACATTTTATAATAAACCCTGGGTAAGCATCTTTTAATAATGTTCGGTAAGCAGATATTTGACGTAAATATATTGGCTTGACCGATTCTGATGATTTAGGTGGATGCAAATCTGTTTTATAGTCAACAACGGTAATTGATTTATTTGATATTAGAAGTCTGTCTATTTGGCCAGATATGACTCTTTTGAAACCATCGGATCCAGAAACTACTCCAGAAATTGGTACCTCTGCTATACTGGCAGATGAAAACAGATTTGAAAATTTCTTATCTTGAAGAATTTCTTGAGTTTCCATTAATATTTTATCAAGTATTTTACTAGGAATATTAAAATATGATTTAGCTAGGTATTGACGGGCTGCTTGCTCTCTAGTTTCATAAGGCAATGTTGGCAGCCACTGCATTAAATGGTGAATAATATTGCCACGATTAAACTGATTATTATCATTTATATAACTAGTAAGAGACTGTGTTTGATGATTTTGTTTGTCTCCCGAAGGTACTATGCGGGGCAGCATGCTTCCTTCCTTGGGTGGCAACTCCATAGCCCAGCTTGGAGGAGAAGAAGTTGAAAATTTATGAGCAGTCTTGTTTTTACTACTTGGTTTTTCAATTTGTGGGGAATCTAGCCTTAGAATACCGTGATCGACATTTTCCGAGTCAGTTGCTAGAAATTGACATTCAGTGGACTGAGCAATGTCTTGCATTGCGTTATTAATAAGGTTGTACCAGCAGTGTTCTGGAGGACGGTTTTTAGTTTCCCAGCCGCAAATATATAGTCGGTCCGCTGCACGGGTCATGGCCACATAAAGTAAACGTCTATATTCTTCTATTTGTATTTTTTGTGCGTATTCATACGCTGCAGATGTAGTTTTGTCTTGGTCAGATTTTTTTGGCGTACATAAAAGAATATCTTTATGCCATAATAATTGCGGTATTTTTTTAGGCGTTTGCATTGTGTCGGGTAGAATAACAATTGGTGCTTGTAAGCCTTTGGCACCATGTACTGTCATCACTCTTACCGCTCCGGTGGCTTGATCGAGATCTCTTTTTATTTCTGTTTGGCTTGATGTCACCCATTTTAAAAAACCCTGCAATGAAGGTGTATTATTTTTTTCATAAGCTAATGCCAGTGAAAGAAATTCATTTAGTGGATCTGCAGACTCAGGTCCAAGGCTCGAAAGTATGAGGGCACGACCGCCTTGGTTGAGTAATTGGGCGTATAATTCATAAGGTTTAACAAAATCAACACTGTTCAGTAATTTTAAAAGATATGTATAAGCAGTATTGTATTTTTTAATTTTAACAGATTGATCACGCAGTGATTCCCATACTGTGCCAGACCGTTTATAGGCCAGTTTGTAAAGGTCCTCATCGTTCAAACCAATTAGTGGGCACTTTAGAACTGTTGCTAAATTAAGATCGTCTTCCGGTAACAATAAAAATTCACCAAGTGCAAGTAGATCCATAACCACCAATTGATCTGTCAATAACATTCGATCGACGCCGGCAACTGGAATGCCTAGGTCCTTAAGGGAGCGCACTAGTGAATCAACAAATGGGGTTCGTCTTCTTACTAAAACCATTATATCAGAAGGCTCTATTGGCCTATTATAGCTTTCTAGTATTTCACCAGTTTGTACCCATGATGAGATACGTCTGGCTATTAATCCAGCTAGTCTTTCTTCAACTCCTATTGATGAAACTCTCTCAACAGGTGGCTTCCATGAGAGTGGCGCCGTGGGACCAGTATTTTTTAAAGGAGGCCAAATTTCAACACAACCGCCATCACCAGACCTTATGGGAAGATGTTCTAGGGTTTCATCTGTTTTAACAACTCCAATACTTGCGGGTTCTTTTGAAAAAACAGAGTCTACAACTTTAAGAATTGGTTCAGTTGAACGGAAAGATACATCAAGGCTTACATCCTCCCAGAAGTTTTGGGAGTTAATTGCTTTTTTTGAGAAATGTTTTCTCATAACCCCAAACTCTTCAGGTTCTGCCCCTTGAAAACTAAAAATAGATTGTTTTACATCTCCAACGGCAAATATACTGCGAGAGGGTAGCCCTTGGCTGTTAAGTTTTTCAGCTTCAGAACCTATGCCATCATAAAACTCATTAGCAATAGAGGCTATGATACGCCATTGATCTGAGTTTGTATCTTGTGCTTCGTCTATGAGAATATGGTCAATCCCACCATCTAGTTTATATAATACCCAGGCTGCATTTCCTTGGGCTTCCAGTAATTGACGCGTTCGGATGATTAAATCATCGTAATCGAGAAGTGCTCGTGATGATTTGTGACTTGTATAAGTCTCCATTATTCCGTTTGCTAGGTGGATTACGGAAGATGTTATTTCCGCGATATTTACACTTTTTAAGTTTTGTTTTATTGCATGTAGTCGATTAGCTTCTTCTGCCATAAATATTTCGGATTTTGGGTATTTTTCAATTACTGGATTAGTAATGAGTCTATTTCTTATGCTATCGTTTTTAGTAAGGAAGCAGCTTAAATACTCATCAAAGAAATCTATTCTTTGGCTGGAGTTATGAAGCCATTTTTTTATAATTTCTGAGTGTAACTTATCTTTTTCGCTACCTTGATTGAGATATTTTATGCATTTATTTAAACCTTCAAAATTAAATGATACATCTTCGCAGGCTCTTTCCAAAATTTTCTTTGGATCTTTGTTTTCACTTAAATTTAGTGTTTCGTAGACTGCCTCTATTAGGGGATCGACTCCACCATGTTTATCAATCAGGTCGCCTATCCGACTGCGTGACTTTGTCAATTCAGTCATTAGTTTTGGAAATTGCATTTCATGAAAACTATTTGTTAAATTAACAACGGCTGAGGTTAAATCACTATCTATTACTTGTGAATTAACTATTAGATCAAGCTGAACATTCTTTAATAAATCGTTAGTGTCCCACTCATCCATAACAGAAAAATTAGGTAAAACCCCAGCTTCAATGGGAAAACGACTTAAAACTGATTGGCAGAATGCGTGGATAGTCATGATTTTCATACCATCAGGAACCTCCAGAACTTGGGCTAGAAGCCGACGTGCTCGATTCATCTGTGAAGAGTTAACTGAACCTTGAGTAAGAAGAATTAATTTACTCTTAAGGTCATTAGAATTTGAGACGGCCCAGCTTCCAAGCTCAGAGTTAATTCTCTGTGCCATCTCTGCTGCTGCTGCTTTTGTAAAAGTGAGGCAGAGTACTCGTTGAGGAGATACGCCACTAAGTAAAAGATTTAAGACACGGTCCGTAAGTACTTTAGTCTTTCCAGAGCCAGCCGAGGCAGAAACCCAGGCACTTGTCTGAGGGTTAGCAGCTCGATGTTGGTTGGCCTCTGTTAATTTATATAGCGGTTCAATTTTTGTTTTCATAATTCTTACTAGTCTTCGCTGTCTAGACTAATTATTGACCATTCTTTAATTCGGGCAAGATGTTCATAATCAGAGTAGGTTGGAGCAAAATCGACGCGAGGACGACTTTCATAAGGCGTTTCAGGGTTATCAAAGGCAGTGATAAGTTCTATTAGCCCGTTCTGCGCTTTTAATCCTATTTCTTCAGTTCCAACAGAGTTAGATTTGTTTGAGCCTATGGAATGTATTTTTCCATCTGTTTTTCCCCCAGTAATTTTCCAAAACTCTAGTTTACTTACTTTTGCTGGTGGTAGGTCATGAAATCCGCCATTTATGGCAATCACAGCCTCTAAAGGTAGCTGCGGTGAAAAACCAGCGAAAACTTCTTTATCATTGGGGATGGATCCGGTTTTATAATCTATAATTTTTAAAGTGCCGTCATTAAGCTGTTCAATACGATCTGCTTTTGCAACTATCTCAAAGTTTCCATGTGGTAGATTTCTTATAATATAATTACCTTTTGTTTCAGTAAAAACCCTTTTAATGTTTTTTCTGTTTAATAATTCAGTCTTAATGATCCATCCAGCGATTCTTTCAAATCTAGGCCACCAAAAAGCCCATACAGCAGGCATCTCTATGATTGGAGAAAATATTTCTTTTCCTGTAGAAAGTAGTTTTTCGTAAGAGTCCGGAGGTAGAGGTCCGGATGGATACCGGCTTAAAAATTTTTCGAGGGTGGCGTGAATAAGTGATCCAAAGTCGGCGTTATTGGGTTCTTGATCAATAGGTTTTAGTCGTGTGAGCTTAAGGATATGGCGGGCATAGATAGAATAGGGGTCACGCATCCATTGTTCTATATCTGTTACTGATAATCTTCTTGGCCTTACTTCAACAGGTGGTTTAGGACGCGGTGGTCTTTTTTCTGAAGCTAATGGTATAGATTTCTCTTTGGGTAATGCTAGGTTCAGAGCCCTTTGCCATTCCAACCATTTTTTACCTTTTTTCTCTATTTCTTGAGTATTAAGCCCGATAGATGTTGCAGCAAATTCTAAACGCGTGAGCCAGCGAGCTGCGACTGAGGGAGAACCACTTACTCTTTCAGCACGGGTCAAATAAACCTCTTCTGTCCCCATCGCTTGAGAGAAGTCGTGAGCACTCAAGCCTATTTTTCGTTCAGGTTGGGGTAGGCCAAAGGTGGCTCTCATCGGTCGACTCATCCATGGGTCGGCTGATGGAGATGATGGCCATGTGCCCTCATTTAGACCTCCTAAAATTATTGTATCATAGTGCTGCAAACGTGCCTCTAAGGGACTTAGGATGGCAAGACGAGGATGTCCCCCATATTTAGGCCTAACCGTATAGCCATGCATAAGGGCATCAATTAATGAAGGATAATGTGCTGGTTTTATGTTGCCAAGAATTTCACTCGACTCAATAAAATCTATTATAAATTTGGCGAGAGATTCCCCACTATTGCTTGACCAAAGTCTTTCTGGTCCAGATAAGGTGTCGGTTTTGGCGATGTTCTCAGCAAACTGGATATGTTCATCAATGATTTTTCTGATATTTTGACTAGGCTTAGAGAGCACTTTGATTAAGGGTTCAGCATATTTAACTAAATTTTGTAGGGCATCCGCTGCATCAGATAATTCTGGATTAGTATTTGCTTGTAACCTTAAAGAATTGGCTAAGGCAGCAAGACTAGGTTTGCGTCTGGGTCCTCTCAACAATGCGATTTCTAAGTCTCTAATATGTTTACGAAATATAGCTGGTGCTAGGCCCCCTGCAGCAAGAGGATGTTTTAGTGCCGATAAGAATGGTAAAGGAGCAGTTTCCTGAAATATCAACTTTATAATTAGCCGGAAATAGGTGCCTTCAGGGGTATTTGCCAATGGAATGCCGCCACTGTCATCAACTTCGAGGTTCCAGCGAGTTAGAGCTGCAGCGACTCTGCGTGCCAGCTCTCTATCGGGAGTAACTAGAGCCGCATTGCGGTTTGTATTACCTTCTGTCAGTACATTGCGCATTATTAATGCAATTACGCCTGCTTCTTCATCGGAATCTACGCAATCAATACGAGTTAAACCAGTTAGTGCAGAACTTCTTATGTTCTTGATTTCAGACCAATTACTAGTGGTTTTTGCCGGCCTTAATGCCGCACTTACTAGCTTTACTCTTTCCTTCTGATATGACTTGGAGAAGGAGGTTTCTATCCAGTCTTTTACTTTAATTGGCTCTACATCTAAATGTAAAAGTAATTGTCTAAAGCCGAACTGTGGGTGTGAAGGCTCTAGCAAACCCCACATGTCTGGAGAAATCTCTCTATCAAGCCCCGGTAATACTACAGATCCTTTGGGTAGTTGCGCTACAATGGAAAGTAAGTCTGCAGTTGCTGGAATACTACCGGTACTACCAGCAGCAATAATAGGTGTTTTTGGCGGATTGTTTTGCCATATTTTGGCTCTTGCCTGCATAAGTAAATTACGCCGATGGGCAGGATCAATAACCCTTTCTTTAACTAATCGTTTAGGCCATTCCTCGGTCAATATATTTAAAAATTGTAGTGTTATTTGCCAATGAGCTGCATAATCATCTGGAACTAGTTTTGCTAGGTTCTCAAACCCAAGCTGTTCATTTTGTACTTGATTTAGTAGACTTGATAATTCAAATGCTAGCCGGATAGCTCTGTCTGTTGGTAGGTTTTTATCTTCCAATATAGTGCCAGTTGTTTTTTGTGCTTGCTGTTGAATTAATTGAGATAATATTAAACGCCTTCGCATATCACTTACTGCGGGTAATACATTATTTTCTTCTGAAAAAATATCTGTTGCTAAAGTGTCTATTTGCAAATGGTCTTCATCTATATCTCCGATTGGAATCATGCGAGGCAGCAAAACAGAGCCACCATCAGTGTAGCGTAAAAAGGCGTCTTGAAGAGCTCGGCAAGAACGTCTTGTTGGTAACAAAACCAGAATGTGAGCTAATCCAAATGGATCTTTGTCGTCGAAGTAACGATCAATTATTCCTTTTGTTAGAACGTCCAAAAAATGGTCATCGGCTGGTATAGTATAGATAGAGGGGAAATTAACTCTCTCTTCAGAGTTCATTACTCACCTGTTTTAATCTTGAAGACCAGTGTCCGTGACCAGTAATGATTGCCATACGGCCTATTTCGTTTTCAGTATAATTTAATTTAATATCAAGACGGTTATTTGGTAAGCGGTTACCCATTCGCTGAGGCCATTCGATAAGTAAAACAGATTGTCTCATAGCCTCTTCAATATCTAGCTCTATAAGTTCATCAGGCTCTAGTATGCGGTAGAGATCAAAGTGCCATACATTTATAGATTTAATATTGTAAGTCTGAACTAATGTAAATGTTGGACTTGGCACTTCCCCCTTATAACCTAGTTTTTTTATTAAGGCACGAGCGAAGCTAGTTTTACCAGCTCCGAGTTCTCCATATAGAGCTATGACATCACTTTTTTGTAATAACGGGGCTAAGGAATTAGCCAGTTTTTCGGTAGCGCTAAGATTAAATAAGTTTCTATATAAAGTTATTGGTTCTTCTATAAATCCCCGGGATATCATTTTGAGTTGTCTAACCTTTAGCCGTTAATGATAAACGGCTTAATTTTGCGCCAATAAAAGTTTAGACAGGCTTCATCAGTGCTGCAAGTAATCTTATTGTTTAATATCTATATGTATCTGCTTTGAATGGTCCTGTTTCAGGTACTCCTATGTAGTCAGCTTGGTCTATAGTTAGTTTAGTTAATTTAGCGCCTACCTTATTTAAGTGTAGCATTGCTACCTTTTCATCCAGGTGTTTCGGCAAAACATATACCTGGTTTTTATAATCGCCATAATTTTCCCATAGTTCAATTTGTGCTAATACTTGATTGGTAAACGAAGCACTCATTACAAAGCTTGGGTGTCCAGTTGCACAACCTAGGTTAACTAACCTACCCTCGGCTAAGAGAATAAGCCTCTTACCGTCTGGAAACTCTATTTCGTCTACTTGAGGTTTAACATTGTGCCACTGATAGTTTCGGAGAGCGGATACTTGGATCTCTGTATCAAAATGGCCAATGTTACAGACAATGGCGCGATCTTTCATATCTCTCATATGCTCAATTGTGACAACGTCAACGTTCCCGGTTGTTGTTACAAAAATATCAGCTTGGGATGCTACATCTTCTATTGTGACGACTTCATAGCCTTCCATGGCGGCTTGCAGAGCACAAATAGGATCAACCTCTGTTACTAAAACCCGACACCCTGCGTTTCTAAGGCTAGCTGATGATCCTTTACCAACATCACCAAACCCACATACAAGAGCAACTTTTCCTGCCATCATAACATCTGTAGCTCGCCTAATTCCATCAACTAAACTTTCCCTGCAGCCGTAGAGATTGTCAAATTTTGATTTGGTAACACTATCGTTTACGTTGAAGGCCGGTACCATTAAAGATTTATCCTGAGCCATTTCATGTAGTCGGTGCACCCCAGTTGTCGTTTCTTCGCTAAGACCTCTAACATCTTTAAGAAGTTCAGGGTATTTTTCATGCATCACTGCTGTAAGATCACCACCATCATCTAAAATCAAATTTGGTCGCCAACCGTTCGGGCCTTCTATGGTTTTATCTATACACCACCAAAACTCTTCTTCACTTTCCTCTTTCCAAGCAAAAACTGGCACACCAGTTGCAGCAATTGCTGCAGCTGCTTGGTCTTGTGTGGAAAAAATATTACATGAAGACCAACGAACTTCTGCCCCTAAAGCAGTCAGAGTCTCGATAAGTACAGCTGTTTGGATTGTCATATGTAAACAACCACCTATACGGGCACCATCTAGGGGTTTGGTTCCACCATACTCCTCACGCAGTGCTATTAATCCGGGCATCTCAGTTTCAGCGATAGCTATTTCTTTTCTGCCCCAGTCGGCGAGAGAAATGTCGGCAACTTTATAGTCACTATCTATGGAATTATCTTCAACTGTTTTCATTTAGGTCTCCAGAATGATATTCACAATTTTATAATTGTAAAACCTGCATTATTAATAAGAAATATTATTTCTTGGCCGCGTCTTATCAGACCACTGGTTTGTCTGCAATATGAATAAAGTAAACAAGTTTCGGTGAGTAACTTCTATTCCTTGCTAAGCGTCTTCAGGTGCTTTTAAACCAAGGATACGGCAAGCGTTACCACCAATTATAGCTCGTTTTTCTTCCTCGTTTAACCAGTCATATTCCATAACATTTTGCACTGGTTTTTCATGCCCCATATCAAAGCAGAAGTCACTACCTAAAACGACTCGGTCTACGCCAACTAGGTCAGTTAAATATTTCATAACATAATTAGCATGACCAATTGTATCATAAGTGAAACGACGTAAGTAAGTTGATGGAGCATTCTGGAGATGTTTGCACTCTTTTCTTACTGTCCAACCATGGTCAATTCTGCCTATTAGTATAGGGAAAGTTCCACCTGCGTGTGGAAGACTTATTTCCAGATTTGGGTATTTGTCGAGAATACCACTAAATATTAGAAAAGTGGCCGCGACTGCTGTATCAGTAGGATTTCCAATAGTATTAATTGTATGATAATCATTAAGACGGTCTGCTCCAAGTACATTTGATGGATGCAGAAATATGGGTAATTTTAATTCAGCAACCTTGTCAAATATTGATGCGAATCTTGGCTCTGATAAATTATGGCCTGCAACGTTAGTACCCATATACACCCCCCTCGAGCCAGGTAGTTTTGCAGCGCGTTCTAATTCAGAGACAGCATCATCAGCATTAAGCATTGGTAATGTAATTAGACCGATAAATCTATCAGGGTGAGCAGAATGAAATTCTGCGGCTCCATCATTGTAAGCCTGAGCTAAGTCAAGATTAAAAGCGTCATCCGCGAAATGGCACATTGGGTTTGTCAAAGAAAGTGCGTGCAGATCGGTTTCTTGACGGTCCAAACCCTCTAGACGAGCATTAATATCAAAATAGCTGGGTTCTATAGGGCCTATCGCGCGACCATTGGGTGGGATCATTGAAATAGACCCATCGCTGTGACGATCTACTGACCACCCAACAATATGCCCATGTTTTTCAAGTATAGAAATATAACCACGGGTAAAAAAGTGGGCATGGATATCAACCGAGTACATCTTGTGTTCCTCCTAAGAACTTAAAAACCCATTAAAAAAGAGGGTTAATTATTTTGACTACATCGTGCAGTCGTTAAAACTTTAGAACTCACCCCACATAAATCTCTAGAGTAAGAATATAAACTCTGTGTTTTTAGCCCATCTAAATATTTTAATAAACAATAACTATCGTATTCCTTGATGCTTTATACAAGAATCGATACGATCTGGTCACTTGTATAAATTAAAAATTTATTGCTAGTAGTTATCAAACAACATGAGTTTATGGAGTATCTAAAACTATGACCGGCGAACGTAAAGAAATAGGACTAGCAATAATAGGTTGCGGTACAATAGGAAGAATACGAGCTGAAATTGCACGCGATTACCCAGGTATTGGTTGGCTAGGCTTATGTGATATAAAAGAAGATTTAGGAAAGCAACTTACGGAAGATACAAAAGCTGATTTTTTTACTACCAGTTATGAAACATTACTAAAAAGACCCGAAGTAAACGCAGTTATTATTTCTACAGATGAAAACCACCATGTACTTCCAACGCTTGCCGCTGTGGAACAAGGTCACAGTTTGTTTATTGAAAAGCCATTAGCTACAGACGTTAGAGAGTCGCAGAGAGTTCTAGATGCCATAGAAGCGGCTGGTGTAGATGCTGTAGTTGGTTATACGAATCGTTTTCGCAGAAGGTTCCTCGCAGTTAAAGAGCGACTAAATACAGGACAAATAGGCCAGGTCACAGGAGTAGTAACACGAGCAATAATGAATCGGATGGTTCCTATTGCTACGGTACAAAGAACAAACCAACGTGAAAATTTAACCCCTATGGTTGTTTCAGGTACCCATGCATTAGATATGTCTATGTGGTTGATGGAGGGTAAAAAGCCAGTTTCTATTTATGCTCGCTCTAATGATTTGGCTCTCTCTCAATACGGAACAAAGGACTCCACCTTTGGTGTGTTTATGATGGATGACGATACTATGTTTTCCATGAATATAAGCTGGGCAGCACCTGTTGTATGGCCTGGAGCCGTTTATGGCTTGGAAATTGGTATAATTGGTAATAAGGGCGTTATAGACATTGAAGATACTCATAGAGACCTAGTACTTGCTACTGAGATTCCGCAGGGCGGTGGATATGTTCCCGATGGTTTTACTCCAGAATATCAACGTCATGTTGATTTTCTTACAAGCTATCCGGCGGGTGACGTTTATGACGGACAGTTTTGGGGGCCTATGAGAGAAGAAACTAATTCATGGTATCAACGCCTTTATACGGGTATGAGAACGCCTCACGCGACAGCAGCTGAAGGTCATAAAAATCTTCTGCTGACAATGGCTATGGATCTATCCGCAGCTAGATGTGAAGAGTTAAAATTACCCCTTAATCTCGACGAATACTATCAACAACTATAAATATTAGATAACTGTCTTTAAATATCATATTAATATTTACCGTAAAAATAGCCTAATAAATATGGAGTATTTAGAATGACTAGATTACAAGCAGGGGTTATTGGGCTTGGAAATATGGGAGGTGGTGTTGCTAAAAACCTAGCAGCTGCTGGTTATGAAACAGGCGTATGGGATGTTTCTGAAGAAGCAATTAAAAAATTTAGAGATATTGAAAATACCTATGTTCTATCTCCAGGTGAGATGGCCTCTGAAGGGGCCACATTATTTTATGTTGTACCAGCAACACAAGAAATCGAAGAAACATTGAATGGAGAACAAGGTGTTTTGGCAAAAGCTGTAGAAGGTACAGTAGTTTTTGATTTAACAACATCGTTTCCAGAGGACACGAGAAGGGTAGTTGAATTAGCGGCAAAATATAGCGTCAAATATCTAGATGCAGCTATGAGCGGAGGTGCAACAGGAGCTGACTCAGGTACACTTACCTTAATGATTGGTGGTGATAAGAATGTGTACGAACGTTCTCGACCAATGCTAAATACCATAGCTAAAAGCGTATACTATCTTGGAGAAAGCGGAGCGGGTCATGCTATGAAATTAATACATAACATGGTTGTTCATACAATTTTTCTAACCAATTGTGAGGCTGGTATAATGGCTGAGGCAGCAGGTATATCTTTGGCAGATATGGTTGAGGTTTTTAATAACTCTAATGCGCGCAGCTATTCTAGTGAATTTAGATTTCCTAAGCATATACTTTCTGAAAAATGGGACGCTCGATCGCGAGTTTATAACTTGAATAAAGACCTGGGTATGGCTGTAAGAATGGCAGAATCAATGAATATTGATGCACGTTATGCCAAAGAAACGCTGCAATTTCTTAATCGAGCTGTTGATAACGGCATGGCAGAAAAAGACTACAGTTTATTATATCCAGAATTTGATAAAATACGAAATTCTAAATAAAGGTCTTTATTGATCTACTTAGATATATTAAACAGGAAAAAAATCGAAAAGTTCGTTACGAAAACGGCTGACTGTATTTTCAATTACTGGTTTTACAGTTGACGCAAATTCTAATTGTTCTTCATCACTTAAAGTAATAATTTCGTTATTTGATAGATCAAACTTTTGTAAAACCTCTTTTTCCTCTGCGGAAGCAAATTTGCGTTGAGCATCAGTAGCTTTTTTAAGTGCAATATTAACGATTTTTCTAACTTCTACAGGCCAACTGTAATATGTTTTTTTGTGGCATAATACTACTGCAGGTCCGAAAAAATGTTTCGATAAGGTAATCCAGCGATGGTGATTATTAATCCCAAAATTAAATATATTACTTAATGCGTTCTCTTGGGCATCGACCTTTCCTGATGCTACTGCATCCTTTAATTTGCTTACATCTAAATATACTGGTTTAAAACCAAGGCCAGAGTATGTTTTTTTATATATGTCGCTGCGCAAGCTCCTAATTATAAGTCCAACACAGTCATCTGGGCTTCGGATAGGGCGTAATCTATTAGAAAAATGACGAAATCCATTATCCCACCATGAGGCAATTCTAAAATCACAAGCCTCATCAATTTTATCAGCTAGAAATTGACCTAGAGGGCCGTCAAACATGGCGTAAGCTTGTTCACGGTTTTGGATCATAAATGGTAGGTCTAATAGTTCAAATTCTCTTACCTTGTCAGCTAAATAACTTGAAGAAAAGTAACAAAATGTTAGTTCGCCAGAAGACACCATATTAATTAAATCTGAAGCGGGCCGTCCCATATCCATTATGTTAAGAGTATGCGTAAAGTCTAAATCATTTTCTAAAGAAGACTCTAGTGTTTCTCTGAATACTGATATAGCCCGGCTATGTACCGAGTATGGTCCTTGGTAGCCTCCGAAGTGTAACTTTATTTTACTCATCTTCAACCGGTACCGATGGCCAGATTCTTTTAGCTACGGTTGGTGAACCGGGGGTATGCATTGTTGAACGGACGATCTTACCTGACCAATCCTCCTCATCTAACATTAAGGATTCAAGGGGCTTTTCAAAATACTTGAGACGAGTTTCTAATGAAGTAAATTCGTATAAAACTGAGTACTTTGCCCATCCAGCAACTGATAACATGACCCTGGCCCCAATACACCCTGGCATTCTGGCCATAGCTGGTAACCTGTGTTGGGCGTACCATGCGCCGACATCATACTCATTTTCTAACTCATTTATACGGAAACTACCCATCTGGATTGCAGGGCCAGGGGTTGTCCCTATGGGCCTCTGACTCATTTCAGGACCATCGACTCGAGCAAAAACTGAAAATATACACGATCGTGTGTTTTGACGCATATCGAGCATCTGTCGCGCTTTGCCGGTAATTTCACGTTCTTCATGTATTATGCTAGGAGCCAGTAAAGCCCATGGCTCAGCGGCACCAACCAACATTAGAAACTGCGTTCCTTTTCCCAAGCCTTCCATTCCGTGTGACTTTGGGAAAGTGTTTCTGACTTTTTCCATATCTGCCCCACCGCCCTGGCTTTGGTAGTGAGCTGCCCAAGTAAAACCTGGACGCATTTGTAGGTTAGGTAAATATTCTTTATGCAACCACTCTATATATTCTGTTTTTGTATGGTCTTGAAGGTCATACCATATTGCCCAAACTGCTTGATCCATTTTGCTTTCCCATAATGTGTTAAGTTTCAGATAAAGTTGATAAATTTATTGGGAAATTACTTTTAATAACAAACATTACTATAGTTGCTTCAGTACTCATGGACGAAACCTAATACTATTTATTAATTATTTGCTGTGATCAATGTAGGATCGTTTCGAGGCAGAGTAACCGGTTCACCAAGTTCGTCTGATAAATCTGCTGCTGTGTATACATCCATAACGAGCCTAGCTTCTTCTGGTTTTACCATCACAGGTCGATCGTAGACCACAGCCTCAATAAAATGGATTGTTTCAGCTGCCATTGGTCCGGCAAACACGTGGTCGACAGGTTCCCCAGGCATTGATGACATTGGATAGCGTATTCCGTGTTCAGTTGTATTGAATTGAACCTCTTTATGTGTGTCATCTATCGTTAGTGCCCCATCAGTTCCAATAACCTCTATCCAACACTGAGAATAATTTGGGTAACCAATAGGTAAAATCCATCCGGCTCCTACTGTAATAGTTGTGCCGTCATCCATGGTCACCATAATCCATTGGTGGTCTGGTGTGTCGCTGTTTCGTCTAAACAACTTTCCCGACGATTGTGAATAAACACGAATAGGTTTACGGGGTTGAAGGCACCATAAGAGGAAATCGAGATCATGAGTTGCTTCCATAGCTGCTGGTGACAGTTTAGAACGGCCAGTTATTTTGGTCCCTAGCTCTCGTGTTACATTACGACTAACTAGGCAGGTTACTGGATCACCTACCAGTCCTTCCTTTAATGCTTTGTTTATATATGCATGCTTCGGTTCAAATCTTTGTGAGTAACCAACTGTAAATTTGAGGTTTTTTGCCTCAGCTAGTGCGATTACCTCATCAGCTTCAGCTATAGTAGTTGAAACAGGTTTTTCTACAAAAACATGTTTCCCAGCTTCCAAAGCTGCTTTTATCATTGGATAGTGCGTTGACTCTGGTGTGGCGGAAATAATAATTGTGTCGAGTTCATCTTTTTTTAAAAGAACTTCCCAATCTGTTGTAGAAAAAACTGGGTTTGTCTCATCTTTAACTTCCGCAAGGCGTTCTGGGTTAATCTCAGCTATGTGGAGTTCGTCAATCAACGGACTTCGTGCACAAGCATTAGCCCGGATACCTCCGGTCCAACCGGTCCCTATTACTCCAACATTTATTTGCTTCATAGTTTTGTCCTTTTTAATAACGCGCCCTAGCAATTACTATTAAATTTATAATCCACATTTTAGAAAATAATAATAAAGATTTAATAAAAGATAGCTGTGTTTCTTCATTTTTTCTTGAATGACGGTGTATATATACCCCCTTTTGCTAAATTAAAACTTAGGATTCAATCTAAAGCTCAAAAATTACCAATATTTTAAAAATAACTATTAAACTGGATCACTTAGTGACCAAAGTGAAAAACCAGGATTTTGATCCCAAATACGCGGTTTCCAATCATCGTCCATACAATCCATGTCGGCAAAATATTCTGTGTTACCGCCAGAGGGATTACGAAAATACCAGTAAAGATTTGACCCTAGAATATGACGTCCAGGGGTGGTGTCGGGCTGCCAACCATTGCTTTTCATAAATACACCTCCCATCATAATTTCATCAAAATTTTGCACTTCAAATGCTGCGTGATTGAATGCTGCTTTATCTTTACGTCTTAGTAAAAACAAGTTGTGATGATCTCTTGATCCTGGGCAGCGCATAAAATCTCCGCGCCCTAAAGTTCGATCAGACAAACGAAACCCTAATCGGTCGATATAAAAAGAAACTGCTTGGTCGGCCTTATCAGATGGAATATAATATACCACATGGCCAAGTCTTAGTGGTTTAGCCTGTGGCAATGATTCAACAACTGCATTAAGCCTTTCAGAGTTTTCATTCAAGTTAACGCGAGAAGGTAAGGCTTTTAATTTTTTAGCTTTACTAACACAAAATCCTATACAAAATCCACATTCATCAGTTACTTGTATAGAACCATCAGGATTATATTGAACTTCACGGTCAATCGACATTTCAGCACCAATTTTTTCTATATCTGTAGGTGTTTCCACCCCCCATATAGTCTGGCGTACAGTAGAATTTTCGTCATCCGGAGCTGGCGGTAAAGAAGGATTGTCTTTTGATTGTATATGAATAGTTTGATTGGTAGGCGTTTTGAATATAGCGCCATTTATATTTTTTTCTATCTTTTCCAGGCCCCAATTTTCAAAATACCGGATTCCTAAATCTATATCAGTAACTCCGTAAATTAAAGATTCAACTCTTGTGATTGCCATGCAAAAATCCTTTGTTTGATATATTTTATAAGTATATAAATCCTATATTATCTAGCAAATATCATTACTCTAAACGGCGAAGAAATTATCTATATAACATTGCAGAAAAAAATGTATTTTTAAGAAGAAGATAAAGTTAGTAATAAAATCCATTCAGAAGTTAAACTAATTTGCTGGCAATTCAATAATAATTATAGCACCTGAAATCAGATTATTTTTATAACAATTTTCTGCCCATATACGTCCATCAGCTGCTTCAACTATTTGCTTGGATATACTGAGACCAAGACCTGAGTGAGTTAAAAGTATATTCTTGTCTTTTTTTACATTTATAGAACGGTCTGTGTAGAATCTATCAAAGATAGATGCCAGATTTTTTTCGGGAATTCCAGGTCCTTCATCCTCTATGGTTACGCGTATGAAATCCCCATAACTCTTAATAACCCGTTCGGCACGCATTGTAATTTTAGTTTGTGGAGGACTGAATGATATAGCATTATTAATAATATTTAAGAATACTTGCCCTAACCGCCCTTCCGAAGCAGAAACGGTTAAGTCAGTGCCTGTTTCTAAAAATAAATCAATAGATAGTTTTAGGTTCAAAGCAGTGTCTTTTTCAATTTCTGTAAGTGCTTCTAAAAGATGTCTAAGATTTACAGGAGCTGGTATATCGCGGCTCAACTCCGCGTCCAGGCGTGATGCATCAGATATATCAGTAATTAACCGGTCTAGACGTTGAACATCGTCTAAAATGATTGCCATTAGTTGTTTTTGTTTTTCTGAATCATCAATACGTGCAACTGTTTCAACAGCACTTCGTAATGAAGTAAGTGGATTCTTTATTTCATGTGATACATCTGCTGCGAATTTTTCTATTGCATCCATACGCTGCCAGAGGGCTTCAGTCATCCCTCTTAAGTCACGGCTTAGTTCTCCAATTTCATCACGCCTTGAAGTAAAATCAGGTATGTAAACATGTCGTCCATGACCTGTCCTTACTTTCTCAGCCGCTGCAGCCAGGCGGTTTATAGGTCTTGCAATAGTTCCTGCCAGGTAAAGTGATAAGAGTATGGTAACAACTAAAGCTATAGTAAAAATCTGCAGTATGTCTAAACGAATTGCTCGCATTGCTTGTTCTATTTTTTGTCCGTTTGTAGAGATCATTAGCGCACCAATAACTTGGCGATAATGTTGAACGGGCAATGCAACTGAAATTATAAGTCCATTTGGTTCATGCCGTCTAACAGCTGCGGCTTGGTCTCCATATAAAGCAATTGTAACTTCCTTATAATTTTGTGCATTGGAGGGGCTGGCTTCAATATAAAGGGGAAGTTTGTTCTGACCTGGGAACCAATTTAAAAAACTATTTATCTGGTTAACAAACCACTGGCCGGGCCCTATCTCGCTATCTGGCAGTGGTAATTCATCTACAAGAACAGCTCCTCTTGATAGTGGAAGTTGAGTATCAGCCATTAGTTTTCCGTTAGATCCGTATAACCTAGCTCTTGTATTAGTAATGCTGGTTAAGCGGTGCAACATTATGTTGGCTTTAATAGGGATAATTTGATGTCCTAATATGGGGGATGTTTTTGTTGCAAGAGCTCCGACTACCCCTGCAAATAGTTTGGCTTGAATTTGTAGGCTTGCTATCTCAGATTCAATTAGTTTTTTCTGATAACTTTCAAGAAAAAAGAATCCACCTACGGGCACTATTAATACCAAAAGGTTGATTGCTAAAATGCGTCTGGTTAGCGAAGAAGAAGCTCTTCTTTGTCTAAGCCAATTTATTATATTTTGCAGACAACGGAACACCAACTTACTAACCCCAATCAAGCGGTTGAGCCCTCGCAGAATTTTTTTTGAGTAGCCTTAGTCTCTTTACTATCATTATCTTATCTAGTCTGGGTGGTTAGTATAATCGATTCCCCTAAGAATTAAAGTTACTATCTCTAATTTAATCTTCTTTATAACGATACCCTATGCCATAAAGTGTTTCTATTTGAGAAAAACTAGCATCTACTTTCTTGAATTTTTTTCTTAATCGTTTGATATGGCTATCGATGGTTCGGTCATCTACATAAATATTATCGCCATACGCTGTGTCCATAAGTTGATCACGGCTTTTAACGTGGCCTGGTCTTTGCGCAAGAGCTTGAACTATAAGGAATTCTGTTACTGTTAAAACAACTTCCTGTTCATGCCATGTGCAGAGATGTTTTTCAGGGTCAAGTTTCAAACCAGAACGTTTTATAATACTACTAGAATTTTCGTTTGGATTATTCTTATTATCTTCCCGTCTTAAAACAACCCGAACTCTTTCTATTAACAAACGCTGAGAGAACGGTTTAGTTATATAATCATCTGCTCCTAGGCGCAGGCCTAAAACTTCATCAATTTCATCGTCTTTTGAGGTAAGAAAAATAATTGGAATATTTGATTTTTGTCTTAGTCGGTTTAATAGTTCCATGCCATTCATTCGTGGCATTTTAATATCAAGTATGACTATGTCTGCTGGCTTAATTGAAAGGCCTGAAAAAGCCTCATCACCATCTGAATAAATATCTACAATAAAACCTTCAGCTTCGAGAGCCATAGATAGTGAAGTTAAAATATTTTTATCGTCGTCGACTAACGCTATGGTTTGCGCCATCCGATATTCCTTTTTAAAACCGTTCTAGAAAACACTAACCATAATTCTATTTTCTGATTATGTTAGATTTACGACTAGAGTTTATCTTAGATTCCTTATAATATATTAGTCTGTCCAATATTATCTATAATGACAACTTATATAACCGTTGTTTATATGATTTTAAAAATTTAAAGTCTGCGACTGTGCGACACATTGTATATATAATAATAAAGGTTTTATTTATTTAACTATGAAAAAGTCGACCAGAATAGGAGTAGTAATTGCAATTGTTTTAATTGCTGCATTTGCTGCTTTAGCTGAATGGTTGGTTGTTCGAAACGATGCCATCACAAAGGCTCCTAATGGTCTTATTGCCAGCGTAAAAATCGGGGGCCCTTTTACTCTTGTTGATCATAAAGGGCGTGCTGTTACAGAACAGGATTATTTAGGAAGCTTTGTACTCGTTTTTTTTGGATATACCTTTTGTCCTGATGTTTGTCCTACAGCGCTGGGAGATATAGCTCAAGCTATCGATGAACTGGGTTCAGATTCTGTTGGTGTCATACCTCTAATGATTACCATTGACCCAGAAAGGGATACCCCGGCTGTTTTAGCTGAGTATGTCCCATTGTTTCATGACCGGTTTATAGGTTTAACCGGAACTAAAAAACAGATTAAAGACATCGCAGATCTATACCGCATTTTTTTTAGCCGTGTTGAAAGTACTCAGTATACTTATTACTTGATGGATCATACATCATTTGTTTATCTTCTTAACCCTGAAGGAAATGTCGTGTCGCTTTTTCGGTATGGAACATCTCCTAAAGAAATAGCATTGAATATTCGAAAGCGTTTGAGAGATTAGGTTTTACAGTTATATAAAAACCTAGATTTAAATTCTTATATATAAAAAGTTGAGGTAGATAATTTCTATATAGTTTAATCTAGGAGGAGTTTATTTAGGCGAGAATAGAAAGAGAATATGATAACAATATTGGTTAAAAATACAGTTGCTCTAGTAATTATTTTGGTTTTTTTCTTACTAACCGTAAACCCAGGATATGCTGAGCAGAACACACATTTAAAGGTTAGCCAATCATGGTCTAGAGCAACAACTTCATTGCAAAAAACTGGTGCTGTATTTTTAAAAATAAAAAATAATGGTATGCACTCCGATAGATTGATCGGGGTAAAAACAGATATAGCTAATAACTCCTCACTGCATGAGATACTTCATGAAGATGGGGTAATGAAAATGCGTTTAGTCAAGGAAGGAATAAAAGTGTCAGCAAAAGGCGAGGTTATGCTGGCACCCGGTCATAAGCACATTATGCTTATGGGTTTAAAAAAAAAATTAACAGAGAATTCAAATATTCCTTTAACCTTGATCTTTGAGAGAGGCGGTAAAATTAGTATACTAGCTATTGTTTTACCGGCCGGATCTCGAGGTCTCAATCAAAGTGGTATATCTGGAATGAAACATAAAAAACATATGATGAAAAAGTAATAATTTAACCAATAAAAATATTTATTGGTTCATTATAGAGGGAATTTTTAAGTGTTTGTGCAGCGATGAAGAATAATATTAAAGACAAAAACCTTGGACGTATTGTTCGACGACTTGTTCGCACTATAAGGCAAGCGTCATTAGCAACTCTCGATGTTGAAACTGGCGGCAGCCCATATGCAAGTTTAATACTGGTTGCATGTGGTCAGGATGCAGCCCCTCTCTTTATGCTTTCCAATCTAGCGCGTCATAGCAGCAACATTGATGTTGATAGAAGGGTTTCACTACTGTTTGCAAGATCAACTAGAGATGCAGTTACCCAAGGACGAGCAACAGTTATTGGGCGCGCTATTAGTTGTGATGACCCTTTACTTAAGAAACGTTTTTTAGCTCGTCATACATCTGTTCAAACATTTGTTGAGTTTACTGATTTTGTCTTATATCGAATGGAAGTTGAAAGTGTACATTTTGTAGCTGGTTTTGGCAGTGTTCATACTCTTGATTATTCAGATATTTTATTAAGTGAAGAAGTCTCAGTGGAACTTATGGCTGCTGAGCCTGGTATTTTATACCATATGAATGAGAATCATCCGGAAAAAGTTGATCTATATGCGCAACATTTAGTTGGTAGACCAGGAATGGATTGGAAAATGACTGGTATTGATCCAGAAGGTATTGATCTAGCCAGGAATGACGCTGAAGCTCGTCTGGACTTTGATGAGGTGATTAGTTGTCCTGATAAAGCAAAAAAAGAATTGATAAGACTTGCCAGTGTTCCAAAATAGACGCTTGGTAGATATTCATCCTCGGTTGAAAATATTTACGCTGATCTAGATCACGCTAATAGTTATTAGTAAAAACGAATATTTATTAAGAAACAATATATTTAGTATCTATGATGGTCTACTTTGAGTTTCGTTTTATCCTGTAATGTTTATAGCCTTTTAAGCTGAATATCTAATGACTGCTAAGACAATTCCACCACGACAGCTAAAGGGCCTTTTTCTCCTTTTTGTGTGCCAACGCGTACTCTTGTTTCTGGTTCTAAACTGCGTAGTCCACCGCTAGCGACGACCCGACCTGAAATAAAGATATCTGGGCCCCCATCATCTGGAACAATAAACCCATATCCTTTATTAGCATCAAAAAATTTAACGATACCATCTATCAATGGTCCATCGGGTTCAGCTGCAGCAGCTGGTTCCTCCGAACCCTCTTGTGCAGTGACGCTAAAAATAACTGTTACTGTAGGACCTTTTTCTCCATCACTGATCTCGCACTCTACGGCAGCTCCATCAGGCAAATCTCTATGCCCAGCTGCCTCGAGCACAGATACATGTACGAATGCATCTCCTGTATCATCATCTGGTTCTACAAACCCATAACCTTTAATTGGATTAAACCATTTAACGATCGCCGATTTTTTAACGCCTTCATCGGAATTTGATAGACTAGAATCTGTCATGTATGACGTTCCTCACTGTAAATTGCTACCATACTTTCGCTGTAACTTATTTTTCCCTTTATGTATTGTCGAGGTTACATGGCACTTTGGCAATAAGCTTAGCACAATTTTTAACAGATAGGATAAAAGAGGATTGTAATTATATGCTTTAAGAGAAAATAGGCTAAGTATATTTATATACATTCTAGAAAGATTATTAACTTATTGTTTGTAATGCATAAATAAAAATAAATATATTAAATATTTATTTATTTAATGGTTTTTATATTCAATACTACGTGATCAAACAAAAATATAATTATTTTTTACATATTTTTTTTAAAAAATTCAATGAGCTTCGTCCCAGGTATCGCCAAAACCAGCCTCAGCAACTAGCGGAACTGATATATTTACAGCAGGAAATGCAGCATTTTCCATTACCTCAGAAGCAGCTTTGATAGTTGCTGCCTCCTCATTTTTTGGTAGTTCAAATAATAATTCATCATGCACTTGCAAGAGAATCTTTGCATTAAGGCCTTTATTAGATAATACGGCACCCATTCGGATCATGGCCCTTTTTATAATATCAGCAGCAGCCCCCTGGATCGGTGCATTTATAGCTTGGCGTTCAGCTCCTCCTCGAATCATGGGATTTTTATCCTTAATTCCATTTATATGAATACGTCTACCAAACATAGTGTTTACATAGCCATTTTCTTTAGCAAATAAGATAGTGGTGTCCATATAGTCACGAATTTCAGGAAACCGTAAAAAATACGCGTCTATATAGGCCTGAGCATCTGAGCGGCTTATACCTAAGTTACGTGCTAAGCCGAAGGCAGAAATTCCGTAAATAATTCCAAAATTAATTGCTTTTGCTCTACGACGTAGATCGTGGGGAAGTGATCCCAGGGGAACGTCAAATACTTGGCTAGCAGTAAGGGCATGGATGTCTTGACCTTGCTCGAAGGCTTTCCGTAGTGCGGAAACTTTTGCCACATGAGCCAGTACTCGAAGTTCAATCTGTGAGTAATCTAGAGATAATAATTTGTAACCGTCTTCTGGAATAAATGCTGCTCTAATTTTACGACCCTCAACAGTGCGAACTGGTATGTTTTGTAGATTAGGTTCATTTGAAGATAAACGCCCTGTTTGTGCTGTAGCCATGCCGTAGGAAGTGTGAATACGACCTGTATCAGCGTTTATCTGCTTAACTAGTGCTTCTGTATAAGTAGATTTAAGTTTTGCAAGTTGACGCCAGTCAAGAACTGTCTGAGGCAAATTATGTCCCTGAGCAGCCAGATCTTCAAGAATATTGGCGCCAGTTGAAAATGCTCCTGCTTTGCCTTTTTTACTACCTTCGATACCTAGCTTAGTGAATAAAATCTCTCCGAGCTGTTTGGGAGATGCAATATTGAATACCTCACCAGCCTCTTGATGAGCTTTTTCTTCAAGTTTTTTGGTGCGTATTGCGAAGTCGTTTGACAGGTTTATGAGGGCATGTGAATTTACTTTAATGCCTGTTTCTTCTATTTCACAAATTACGTTTATTAGAGGCCTTTCGATGGTTTCATAAACCGTATTCATTTTTTCTTTAGTGAGACGGGATTTAAACAGCTTGTAAAGCTGCAATGTTATGTCGGCGTCTTCGGCAGCATATTTGAGAGCAGTTTCTATGGGTACTTCGGCAAAACTTATACGAGATTTTCCTTTACCAGTAACTTCAGAAAATTTAATTGTCTGATGGTTTAAATGACGAAAAGCCAGGTCATCAAGATTATGTTTTCCTCGTCCAGCGTCAAGAACATAACTTAGTAACATAGTATCATCAACGGCAGCTGGCCTAAGGGTTTTTATTTGTGTGTTCTCTTGATTCAAGTGTCTTTTACAGTTTCTAGAGATAACCATAAGATCATATTTGGCATTATGTGCGACCTTTAATATCGAAGGGTCTTCGATCAAACCTTTTAGTAATGTTAGTGCAACCGTTATAGGAATCTGTTTAATTTCGTTAGTTTTTTTTCTTTCATTTCCGGCTAAGTCAAGCTCGTTTGTGATTTTATCTATGTGTTTTAACGGTACGTAACATGCATTACCACTTGATGTACTCAGAGAAAATCCTACAAGTTCGGCTTGCATCGCATTTAACGAGGTGGTTTCAGTGTCGAAAGCTACTACACCAACTTTATAAGCTTTCTTAATCCAGTTTAATAAGCTCTCTTCATCTTGTATTAGTAAATATTTTTTATTGGTACTTCTTTCTTCTGTTTCTGAATTAGTATTTTCAGTTGAGTTAGATTCTAATAAAAATCGACTTTCCATTCGACTAGTTAAAGTTCGGAATTCCATTCTTTTTAAAAATGATACTATTTTAGATGGATCAAGTTCTTTGATAGTAAAATCATCTATGTTTTCATTTACTTCAACATCATCCTTTAGTGTAACTAGCCTTCTACTAAGCAGAGCTTTGTCAGTAAATTTTATTAAGTTCTCACGGCGTTTTGGTTGTTTAATCTCATTAGCTCGAGATAGTAGTGTATCTAAATCTCCAAATTCATTTATTAAAAGTGCTGCTGTTTTTACGCCAATACCCGGTATCCCAGGTACGTTATCAGCGCTGTCTCCGGAAAGAGACTGAACATCTATTACTTTTTGTGGAATGACGCCAAATTTATTGACTACTTCACCCTCGTTAATTAGTAGATTTTTCATGGGGTCAAACATGGTAATGCCGGGCTGAACTAACTGCATTAGATCTTTATCAGATGAGACAACAATAACTTCAATTCCTCGGTCAGCTGCGCCCCGGGCATATGTTGCTATTAAATCATCAGCTTCGTAGCCTACCATCTGGACTGCTGGTAGATTAAAAGCCCGAGTTGCTTCTCGAACTAGTTCGAATTGCGGAATTAATTCTTCGGGTGGAGAGTCACGATTTGCTTTGTACTCTGGATAAATATCATTACGAAAAGTTTTTCGGCCGGCATCAAAAATAACGGCCATATAGCCTAACTTTCCGCCCGATTTTGCTTGGTCCATCAACTTGAGTAACATGCTGCAGTAACCGGCTACAGCATTGGTATATACACCATCTGAACGTTGATATGCATCAAGGGGTGATGAGTGAAATGCGCGAAAGATAAACCCTGACCCATCAATTAAGTAAAATGTCTTTTTTTCTTTGATAACTTCCATATCAGGTTCTTGCTTTTTTGTAGTTGCCATTTTTATTTCAGATAGTAGCTTTTAATAAACCACTAAATACCGTTAATTAATTGTTTTCCATTGATTCTAATAATTTTTCCTGTTCTACCCACCCCGGTATATTTTGGAAGCGTTGAAACCAGGCATTTGTTGCGGGGTAGTCAGAAAGCATTATATCTGCATCGCGCCAGACTGCCACCATAGGGTGACAATAGAACTCAGCCAAGCTTGGTCTATCTAGGGCTAACCATAATTTGTTTGCCAGATGACTCTCGAGTAAATTCATTCCTCGTAATGTGTTTGGTTTAAAAAAATCCTTAAGGTCTTGAGGAATGCCGCCCTGGAATCGATTTATATAACGAATCCGTGCCAGGCCAAACGAAAAGTAGTCATATGCGAACCCATACCAATTTTCGACTTCGTATTCTTCTTTCTCTGATTGGTACCCGAATTTACCCGTACGTTTTGCTAAATATCGCAAAATTAGCCCGCTCTGGAATAGCACTAGATCACCTTGTATAAATGTAGGAATTCTTCCAAACGGATTTATAGACTCGTAACCATCAGTTTTATGTTCGTCCTTCATTATATTAATTGAAGAAAACTTAAAGGGAGTTTGGGTCATTGCCATCATGAGTGCGACTTTTTGGGTGTTAATAGATTGCCTTTGACCTATAAGAGTAATTGGAGAAGAAAAATCAGGAAATTCAGACATATAGCACCTATTACTTGGTTTGCGGCCAGCCACTGACAGGCATTAATTCTAATTGCTTTGCAAAACCCGATAACAATTGAAATCTATCCATCCACTCGTTTATATAAGGAAAATTAGCGGGGCAGTAGCCGGCATCTTCTAAGTAGGTCATTACTGGGTAAACTGATATATCAGCAATGGTTGGGCGTTTACACGCTAACCATTTATTTTTAGCCAGATGAAGTTCAATAATTTTCAAGCCGCGGTCAGCTGTAACCTTAAAATACTCAAGAATTGATTGCTTGGACTCCCCAAAAAGCCGCTCAAATCGAAGCCGGGCAATACCGTAGCTCAGAAAATCCACTGAATAGCCTATCCAATCGCCTATTCGTGCTTCTTCTTCCCAACCCTCAGACCCGAACTCTCCTGTTTGTTCTGAAACATACCTTAAAATATCATGGCTTTGGCGTAAAATAATATTTCCATGTTTAAGTACTGGAATCTTACCAAGTGGATTAACGTCTAGAAAATCTTGGTTTAAATTACCACCATTTGGTAGGTCCACAGCTATAAATTCATAAATAGTATTTGTCATTGAAAGAAGTAGGGCAGTTTTATAGGCGTTGCCCGAGCGTGGATGACCATATAAAAAGTAAGTCTCATGGGAGTTTTTCACTAATACTTCTCCATCAATATTGTTTATGATTTAAGTTTTATATAAAGTACCTTTATGCAGATTACGTCCAATTAGTTCTTAATAAGTGCCAGTGTAGTCGATCGAGACGGCTTTTTAATAGAGTAAACCCTAGCTTCTCGAGTGTATGTACGGAAGCAGTATTATTTGAGTTACATTCAGCAATAATCTCCATAGTCTGGGGATCAAAAAACGCCCATTCGATAAGAGCGCTGCAACCTTCGGATGTTAAACCCCGCCTACGGTGTGCGGGTACAACCTGATAACCAAGCTCTACTTGCCCATTATTTGGTGGAGCATTAAATGAGGCGGCACCCACAACTAGTCTCTCAGGTTTATAGAAAAAAAGCCACAGACCCCAACCACCAATTTCGGCAGGGGCTGTTCTTCCGAGAGAGGGATTAGCAGCATCATCGAGTCGTTGAGCGAATGCTGGTAATTTTGTAGACAGTTCGGAATCAGGAAAATCTCGGTGAATCAACCCTCCTGTTAATTTAGCTGCTAGCCGTCGATCATTAATAAGTGCTCGGACCAGCTCGCGATTAGCTGGTAAAATATCTAATCGATTCGTTACAATCGGAACTAGTTTAGCTGGTATAGTCAGTTCTTTTTACCTGGAGTTGTTTGTTATTATGAATGTGTATTATGCGAACCAAGTATATATTGACGACCGCAATACGGGCAATCAGATTTTGTTTTATTGCCCATGTTTAGAAAAACTCTTGGATGCCCCAATACATCATCACCACCGTCACATGAAAAAACAGTACTATTAACTTGAAGAATTTCTGGTGGTTTCATAAGTATCTACCTCCTTTATATTTATTAATTTAGCAAAAGTAGTTGCTATAACAATCACTGATCCATAAACAATCTAACAAACGTTTAGTATCTACTAGCAGGATAAGGTATCGGTTTACCGTAATGGCATTATGAATGAAAGTAGTACTTACCATTCTTCTGTTTCTAAGCAGTCTTCTATTAGGCAGCCTAAGAATGCTGTAAGCGTGGAGGGGTTAAATAAGGTTTATCCGGGAAAGAAGAGGGGTAAAGACACACGGGCGCTTAAAGATATTACCCTGGATATTCAGCGTGGATCTATTTTTGGTTTACTTGGCCCAAATGGTGCGGGGAAATCAACTTTAATAAATATACTTGCCGGAATAGTTATAAAGACTAGTGGCAAAGTAAAAGTCTGGGATCTTGATATCGATAGTCATGCGCGTGCTGCTCGTGCAGCAATTGGAGTGGTTCCCCAAGAACTTAATCTTGATGCCTTCTTCACCCCACGAGAATTATTGGAGTTGCAAGCGGGTCTTTATGGAGTCCCGCCTAGGGAACGTCGTACGTTAGAGATATTGGAAAGAGTTGGCTTATCCGATAGGTCAGAAACTTATTCACGGGATCTTTCTGGGGGTATGCGTAGGCGCCTTTTGATGGCAAAAGCATTGGTTCATAACCCACCAGTGCTTGTACTCGATGAGCCGACAGCAGGTGTGGATATCAAATTGCGTAAATCACTATGGGCCTTTGTCCGTGAACTTAATGTTGCCGGAACAACTGTGCTACTCACCACTCATTACCTAGAAGAGGCAGAAGAGTTGTGTGATCGAGTTGCGATAATTAAAAATGGTGAGCTCATAGCTTGTGATAACACACATAAAATGGTTTCTAGTCTAGACTGTAAAGAATTATATCTTACGGTAGCTGAAGATCTTACCGATATAGTGCTTAAATTAAATAACTTTGATGTTGATGTTATCGGTGGGCATCAGTTGGTTTTTCGATATCGAACCGGCCAAATTGATATTTCAAGTTTTCTTGAAACTCTTTCTAAGATTGGATTGACAATTACGGATTTAACTACAGTTGAACCAGACCTAGAAGATGTTTTCCTTGATAGAATACGAGAGTAAACAATAACATCATGTTATTGTTTACTATTAGTTAATTAACTCTACCCCTTTATTTATATAAGCTATTTATTGAACTATTTTTCTATCTGTAAGCGTCCCTAATTAGATTTAGTGCAAAATCATAAATATTTGAAGTGTTAGATTTTAAAACCACTAAATAATCACTAATCATCACTAACTGATTTTTCTAAAATCAGAGAAAGTGAATTCATACAATACCTCAGTCCTGTTGGTTGTGGACCATCTGGAAACACGTGTCCAAGATGGGCCTCACAGTTAGAACAAACTGTCTCAGTTCTAGTCATAAAAAAACTGTGATCTTCGCGGTTTTCGACGGCATCTTTAGTTATAGGGTCATAAAAGCTTGGCCACCCGCTTCCAGAATCATATTTTTTGTCCGAATTAAATAAAGGGTTTCCACAGCAGATACACTTATATATCCCTTTGTCTTTGCACTTATCGTACTCACCACTAAAGGCAGGTTCAGTTCCATGTTCGCGGGTCACATGGTATTGTTCCGGCGTTAGTTGTGCTCGCCATTCTTCATCGGTTTGGTTTAATTTATTATCATCACTTTTTTTCATATTTACTGGTTCACATTTTTTTAGTTTAATTTTACATATAATTAATTATGTATTTTAGTATTTACAAATATTATAGCCTGATAAAATTTAAGCTGGCTCCAGCTATTATTAAGAGCTGAACTTACTTGACCCTAAAGACTAAAAGCGTACTGTCATTTTAGTGCACCCGTAGCTCAGTTGGATAGAGTGTCGGCCTCCGAAGCCGAAGGTCACAGGTTCGAATCCTGTCGGGTGCGCCAAACCATAATTTCTGAGTAACAATTTAATGGTAATCTGAAAACTTACCCTCCAACAAAGAGATTGTTTCCACTGCTAATACAATAAAGAGCGGGCTTGCTAGATGTCCCATATTCAATATTTATGGAAACATTCCTATTACTTAGCTGTCCATTTATTGACTGATATATTTGGTTACCAGATTCATCTATTTTTAACGGTAGTATACCTTTAAATACACCATCAGTACCTACTGTCCAATCAAAATTTGTCCCTTCTCCGGCCATACCACTAATTTGACCATCTTGGATTCTACCTAAGAAATAAGCGTTGAAACTAAAGGGACATGTATTTTGTTTAATTTTTCCGCTGAATGTCAGTTGAGGCCTTTCAGCTGGAGTTGCGTTGGTGCTTGGGTTTGAGCGATCTATCTGCATTTGCATGTTATCACTGTTAGCCATAGGTATAAAAAGAAAGTTTAGTATTACAAATAATACTGCTGTAAGCTTCATAGTTTTTCTTTCCTAATTAATTAAGTGTATAAGGTTTACTATCTATATACCCCATTATTAAACAATTATATGAAAAAAAGAGCCGGCTTAAAAGCCGGCCCTTCTAAAAACGTATTCAATTTAGTTTATTATTTGATGACGTATCGAACTGGCCATTTGTGACCTAGCTTTTCTGCTACATCAACTGCCATCCTGACTACTGTGGAGCCAGGTAAGCCTTTCGAGTCAGCCTCTTTGGCTCTCATGTTTGGAAAACCTGCAAGCGTTTTGGCCCAAGCTAAACGAGCTTCAGGTGTTACACGTGTTACGTTTGCACCTGCCATAACCATACGACCAAGGTTGGTGGCTTCTAATTCGTCAACCCAAGGGCCAGTGAAGTTCTCTGTCTCCGTTCCGGCTTCAGACATTGCTTTTTGCACGTCTGCTGGTAATGACTTCCATGTGTCTATGTTAATAAGTAAACCGTGGAATGTTTTTGAACCAAATCCAACAATTTTATAATGAGGTGCAGGCTCAAAGAGTTTATGGCTCCACCCAACTGAAGGGAATAGAAGTACGCCTTCATAAACACCTGTTTGTAGGGATGGATATACGTCAGGAAGCGTTGTACCAACTGGAATGGCTCCAACTGCTTCTACCCAAGGTAAGTTTGGTCCTGCTCCGGACATTTTTTTGCCTTTAAGTTCGCTAACATCATTCCAAGCAAAAGTTGTGTAAAGGCCATAATTATCAAATCCAAATAGAGTTAATAGTTTTTGATTGAATTTTTTTTCAAATACGTCACCCATATGCGGAACATTGTTATATATTTCGCGAGCTACCTTTGTGCCAAGAGTTGCGTTTTGTGCGTCAAATGGCATCCAGAGTGGGTAGGTGTTAAGGAATAGATTAGAAGGTTCAAAGCAGAAACAAAATCCACCTAGGTCAACAATACCATCCTTCACTCCTTCAAGTGTTTCAGCAACTTTAACGATTGAACCACCGTAAGCTTCATTAAAGGTTGCTGTGTGCCCCATCGCTTTCAGCTTTGCTTTTACTCGTGGAGCAAACTGTTCGGACATCATTCTTACATAACCAGTGGCAGGCGCATGTCCTGATGCCATCCGGAAATTAAATTTATCAGCACTAGCTGGACTTGATAGGGTTGTAGCCAACCCTATTGCTAAAGCACCAGTAGCCAGCATTCCAAGTTTTTTGGACAATTTTCTCTCCTCTTTTAATTGATGAAGCTAAAGAGCCCCATTAATATTATTACAAAAACGTCATGTCTATCAACGATTTGTAGGGTTAATTGAGTTAATTCCATTATAATCTACTAAAAAATATACTAGAAGTACAATTATTTAAATTAACCGATATGGTAAAGGTATAATTATTAACTTTCTTATTGGGGCGTGACAAGTATTGAAATCACTAATATAGTAAAACCATTGCATGGCTAATAATACTTGCCTCGTCTCTGCCCCAGTTTAGAATAAATTAGGAAACATTTTCTTTTGCTAGTTTGTGCTTAGTCTGGTTGAAATAAACTAAGTAAACCAGAATATTTATCTAGGGACTCTGGTAGCAAATAAAAAAGGGGTATGAAGGTTTTGTCTTATTTAAACATCCCAATAATTCGTGAGATTGATATATGGTCAGCTCGAATAAGTCGGGCTTTAATGGTAATTGCAGCGATGTGGGCGTTTCTTCTTGCTTTCTATATTCTCATTGATGTGGTTGGAAGGGCCTTTGGTTATCCTTTAAGAGGTACGCATGAACTTGTAAAAAATGCAATTGTGATGATTGCTTTTATGCAAACAGCATACTGTGTGATGGCCCGATCGATGCTTCGAGCGGACTTTATTTTGCATTTACTTGGTGGAAAGACTGAAACATTTATTAATAGTGCTGGATATATACTAGGTGCCTTGTTTTTTGCTGGCTTATTTTTGGGTACTATCGAGCCTGCTTGGCATGCCATAATTTCTGGTGAATTTGAGGGTGAAGGGGCTTTGCGGGTTCCAACATGGCCAGCGCGGGTAGTGGTTTTGTTTTCTGCCGGTCTCCTAGTAATAAATTATATGATTCTAGCTTTAAAAGAAATTTTGCCATCGTACGTTATCGAGGCTGAATCGGATATTGCTGGCTAAGCCATCGGGGAGTTCCACATATGTTTTCTGCTGATATTGCTGCTGTTGTACTAATATTACTTTTGGTACTAGTTTTTTCGGGAATACACGTTGCTATTGCACTTGGAGTAACAAGTGCGGTTGGTATTTATATGGTAACGGGTCGTGAAACAGTAGTGCTGGCTCTTATACAGAATACTTTCTATGACGCCATTCGTGACTATGTTTTTGCAGTCATCCCGTTATTTATGCTTATGGGTGAATTTATTGGTAGATCGGGTGCTACGGGGGATCTGTATATAGGTCTGCAAAGGTCTTTTAAACGTATTCCGGGGCGCCTAGCGCTGGCCACCCTATTTGGGAATGCTGTATTCTCGTTTGTCACTGGTGTGAGCATTGCATCTGCGGCGACATTTACTCGAATTGCATATCCTGAAATGAAGCGTCATGGTTATAATAAAAGCTTTGCTTTAGGTTCTATAGCCGGTAGCGGTTGCCTAGGAATGCTTATTCCTCCAAGTGTACTGATGATAGTTTGGGGTATTTTGACAGAGCAATCGATTGGAAAGCTTTTCCTTGCTGGTGTTCTACCTGGTCTAATCTTGGTGTCTTTCTTTGCGGTTTATATATTAGGAGCATCGTATCTAAAACCACAACTAGTGGGGTTAACACCTGGGTCAAAGGAACAGGCTAGCGATCAAGGTGACGAAAAAGAAATTGATAGTTTGTCCATGTGGACTAGTGGTTTGGGCTTATTAGGGTTAATTATTACAGTTTTGGGCGGAATTTGGGCAGGTCTTTTTACTCCTACTGAAGCAGCGGGAATGGGGGCGTTAATAGCTCTTTTACTGGGTATTATAAAGGGAATGAGATGGCCTGATATATATGCTGGTATTTTAGCTGTAGGCCGGACAGCTGCTCCTTTGCTTATATTGCTGATAGCCGCTCAACTATATTCACGTACATTGACTATGACGGGTGTTGTAACTGCCATCCAAACTTTCTTCGCACATGCAGGCTTGGATCCATGGCAGGTTGTAACAATTATGGTGCTGGTATGGTTTGTCCTTGGAATGATTGTTGATTCAGTCTCTATCATGCTTTTGACGGTACCAATTTTCGCTCCAATTGCTACGGCTATGGGTCTCGATCCCCTAGCATATGCTCTGATTGGAATATTGGCTATTGAGGCGGGTATTCTGACTCCACCTTTTGGCCTTTTGGTTTACACCGTTAAAGCATCAATTCCCGCTGGACACGGTGATGATGTAACGTTAATGGATATATTTAAAGGCTCTACACCTTATTGGGTTTTGCTGCTGGCATTAATTATCCTGCTATATAATGTTCCAGGTATAGTTACCATACTTCCTGAACTTGTTTTTGGCTAATACCCTGAAGCTAAAGGTTAGAATATTGGGCTACTGTTAAAAACCGGTAGCCCTGTTTTTATGGTTGTATTGGATAATTGCCTCCTTATTAAATTCAATTACATTGGATTTTTGTATATATGGATAAAAGACCTTCAAAATTGGATGAAATAGACCAACGGTCTTACGCGGCTTTGAGATATCCTGCTTCGCGCCAATATCTAATTGGTGCAGCCTTAGCTATGATGGCTGATAGTGTCGAGCATGTTATAAGTTACTGGATTATATATGAAAAATTTCATTCACCATCTTTAGCTGGTTTTGCAGTTATTGCACATTGGGTGCCTTTCCTACTTGGCTCGATCTGGGCAGGTGCTCTAGCTGATCGCTATGACCCACGACGAATTATTCAAGTTGCAATGGGCTTGTTTATGGTTGTTTCTTTAGGTTGGGGATTACTATTTGCTACTGATAGCCTGGAAAAATGGCATGCTATTATCCTTCTTATTGTACATGGGTTGGCGGGAGCATTGTGGGCGCCTGCTGGCCAGGTTTTGATTCACAATGTTGTTGGGACAAGACAGTTGCAGAGTGCAATAAGATTGCTTGCAACATCAATAACCCTAGGTTTGTTATTAGGACCGGCAGTAGGTGGAGCACTTCTTTTAATTGTTGGGCCAACGAAGGGTATTCTAATTAATGTCCTAATTTATCTTCCCGTTACATTATGGTTAATTAATAACCCAAAACCCAAAAAAGAAGCCCAAAAGAAACCTCCTCCGGCAATGTCAAGTTTACGTGATTTATTTAAGACTATTCGTCAAATTTCAGATATTCCAATTGTCTTTGCTATGTCTGTTCTTGCTGGCCTTGCGGCTATGATTGTTGGCAACGCTCACCAACCACAAATGCCAGAGTTTGCAAGTGATCTTGGCTATGGTGGACAAGGTCTGTATTATAGCCTTTTACTAGCTGCTAATGCGGCAGGAGCCCTCACTGCTGGTTTAGTTTTAGAGGCGCGAAGTATGTTGGAAGCTAAGACTCGCACATCGTTTATTCTCGGCATAATGTGGGCATTAGCTATTTTAGGTTTTGCAGTCTCTAAAAATTATAGTTTATCAATTATTTTGTTGGTTTGCGCAGGTTTCTTTGATCTGTCATTTAATTCCATGACACGAACTTTGGCTCAATTACATGCTCCACCAGAGATAAGAGGCCGTGCCATTGGTTTGTTTAATGTAGGAAGTTTGGGGGGGAGAACATTTAGCGGGTTTACAGTGGGTTTTGGAGGTGGGTTGATAGGAATACATTTTTCACTAGCGTTGAGTGCCTTAATATTGCTTACGTGCATGGGTGCTTTGTTTTTTTGGGCTATTAAGCGTGGTATTATTGATTGATTTATTAGAATAATAAATCTCGTTATTTTGGGATGCTGCTAGGAAAGCTTAAGGTGTATAATAAGTAATTTAGCCAGAAAGTTAGAGCAATATAACCCTATATAACAGTTATATAAAATTAGTTATGTTTGTAGATTATTTAATTTGTTAATGTATTTTTATTATTAATTTAAACATTAAGAAAGTTAAGTCATGGGTTCACCTAAGGTTATTGTGCAGCTTTACCCGGTATTTCCAGCAAAAGATGAGGAAGAGAGAAAAGAAAAACGGCCTCTAGGACGCGACTCTGAGTTATATAATAAAATAATCCATGAGTGGACTGATATAATCAAAGCAGCTGATGAGATGGGTGTCTGGGGTATGTCTACTATAGAGCATCATCTTCATTCTGAGGGCTATGAGGTTGGTCCTAATCCAGGAGTGCTCAATGCGCATTGGGCGGCTTATACTAAAAATATTAGGGTGGGAGCTTTTGGCTATGTAATGGCGACTCATGACCCCATACGTGTAGCTGAAGAAACTGCGATGATAGACCATTTGACTAACGGAAAATATTTTGTTGGCTTTGCACGTGGCTATCAATCACGATGGACAAATATTTTAGGCCAGGGCAGTGATGCAGTTGCTACAGCATCTGATGGTAGCGCAAATGATTCAAAAAATAGAGAAATATTTGAAGAGCGTGTTCAGATGGTACTTGATTGTTGGACAAAGGACTCAGTTAGACTGGACGGTAAATATTATCAAGCACCATATCCACTGGAGTCTGGGATTAAGGGTTACGAAGGCTATCAGATAGCAGGCGAAGCAGGCGCTGACGGAGAAGTTGATCAAGATGGTGTTTTGCGCCGTATTTCTGTGGTGCCTAAACCATATCAAAACCCTCACCCTCCTTGTTTTTGTGCGGTTGCTAAAAGTCGTGCCACTATCGAATTTGCGGCTAAACATGGTTTTAGTCCTAGTTATTTTAACCCGACTGATAGTGTAGTTGAATTGGCAAAGATTTATGTAGAGGAATCACTTAAACACGGACGTAATGTTCAGTATGGTCAGAACCAAAACCTAGTTCGTCATACGCGAATTGCAAAATCTGCCGAGGACTTTGATGCTAGGTTAAAAAAGTATGATCTAGATATATTTAAAAATTTTTACAGTGTATTTGCTAATCATAATGTGGACGCAGTAAATGATGATTCAGAAAAGGCTTTTAAATTAATGAAAGAATCGAAATTCTTTCTTGGTGGAACAGTAGATGATGCAATTGCCGATTGGCAGCAGATATATGCGCGTATTCCTTGCGAATACATAACGCTTATTTGGCATTGGGCTCAGCAGCCAAAAGATGAATTATTAGAGGAAATTCAGCTGTTCATGGAAAAAGTCGTTCCAGAATTAGAAACACCAGACTATTCGATTGCTGCGGAGTAAATTCTATTGCCTATTTATATTTATCCTAATCTATACCGATTCTAACAATTTAATTCGTATGTCTAAAAAATCGCATTTAAAAGAAAATGGTGTTTTAACAGTTAACCAAAGCAACTCTGAAGTCCTATTGGAGAATGTAAGCACTCGTATTACTTATCACCACATCAAACCAGGTCAAGAAACAGGATGGCACCGGCACAGTAAAAATTACGTTGCATATCACCTGAAGTCCGGTGAGCTAATTCACCAGGGTTCAAACGGATCAGGTGGTAAAATAAAATCAGAGCTAGGAAAAGCTAATTTTTATGATGTTGGTAAGGGCTTTGATCATAACGCTATAAACGTGGGTGATGACGATATTATAGCATTGGAAATAGAGTATAAAAAATAGACCCTAGATACATAAGTATTAATGTTAAGCTCTATATTTAGCCCACCAACTACCATATTCTTATAGTCATTAAAGATTTATGATTATTAATGGATCCCAGAAGTTTTTATAAACTTTCTAGATTCTTTACTCATACTGCTTATTTATTTAGTTCTTTTGTTGTTAAGGAAGAAGTTTGACATGGAAGATAACTTGGATTGGCTTAGACTTAGTGAAGAGAATGTACTAGAGCCGAATTTAAAAATCTGTGACCCACACCATCACTTCTGGGAGTTTCGAGATGATCAAACGCAATCTCGCTACCTTTTAGACGACATTTTAGCTGATATTAATAGTGGTCATAATATTGTTTCTACCGTCTATATTGAATGTGGTGCGATGTATAAAGATACTGGACGTGAGGAAATGAGGCCTATTGGAGAAACAGAATTTGTAAATGGAATAGCTGCAATGAGTGCGTCGGGTAATTATGGAGCTAGTCGTATTGCTTCAGGTATTGTTGGGCATGCTAACCTTCTTTTGGGGGATTCTGTTATACCAGTCTTGGAGGCACAAATTGCAGCTGGTGGGACTAGGTTTCGTGGAGTTCGACACAGTGTACCCTGGGATGATAGTGATGATGTACCTGTAATCCGTGGTAAGCGTCCTCCCCATTTGTTAATGAACAAAATATATAGAGAAGGTTTTGCGCAGTTGTCGAAATACGGACTTAGCTATGAGGCATGGTTATATCATCCTCAAATTCCTGAATTAATAGATCTTGCTAATGCGTTCCCAGATACAACGATTATTTTAAATCATTTTGGCGGACCTCTGGGTATAGGTCCGTACGCGAATAAGAGAAAGGAGGTATTCGAAGTCTGGAAAAAAGATATTTCTGAATTAGCTAAATGCTCTAATGTGTTTGCTAAACTTGGTGGTATTAATATGGAAATAAACGGGTTTTCATGGCATTTGAGTCCAAAACCACCATCGAGTGAAACTCTGATGGAGGCTACACGTGATTGGTATAATTATACAATTGATAAATTTGGTGTAGATCGTTGTCTATTTGAATCCAATTTTCCTGTTGATAAAATTAGCTGCAGCTATAATGTAATATGGAACTCGTTCAAGCGGCTCACGAAAGGGTATTCAGAGTCTGAAAAAACTCTTTTATACCATGATAATGCCTCACGAATTTACCGTCTTAATAGCTCTAACCTTTAAAAAATAAAGTTCAGAACAGTAGGAACATATATAAAATATGACAATTAGAGATAATAGTGAAAAGATATTTCCTCTTCCGTCTCGGAGTATAGCTGAAATACCGCCTAAGAGAAGAGAGGGCGAGGGTTTGCCATCCGCTATATCGCAAGGTAGCCGAATGACAATTGGTCCTGGGATAGAGATGAAGGGAGAAATAAGCAAGTGCGCAGTTCTGGTAATAGAAGGTAAGGTTGAGGGAACAATTCAATGTGATCACTTAGAAATATTATCTCGTGGAACTTTAAAGGGAACGGCACAAGTCGAAACAGCCGAAATAGAAGGTCTTATGGAAGGTGATCTTTCTGTATCGGGGTTGTTAAGAATAGAAAATAGTGGGTGTCTATCTGGGAATATATTATATAATAAAATTTCTGTTGCTGCGGGTGGACAACTTTCTGGAGAAGTTAAACAATCTGAGAAAACTCTCTCCGAATCGGAGATGATTAATAATAAAGAAGATTAAAGTTAGCTAGTCCAAATGTTTTATGATTTTGCTTACTTAATTTTATGAAAGCGGTTTAGTTTTATATTACAAACCAACATCAATTTGATAACCGTCAGCTATGTAATCATAATCTAATAATACTTTAATCAGGAATTGGAAGTGGTTGATCATTTTCAGGAACATTCCAAGCTCGCTGAGTAGCTGGGCGTTCCAAAATTGACATGTACCAGCGCCGCACATTAGGAAAATCATTTAGATCTATTTCTTGCCAGTTATGTCTGGCTGCCCATGGCCAAACGGCCATATCAGCTATGGAATAGCTATCTATTATGAATTCTCTATTTTCGAGCCGTTTGTCTAATACTCCATAAAGTCGCCTTGCTTCTTTTTCATATCTCTCTTGGGCATACGGGGCTACGCCAGGATTGTAATGAGTAAAGTGATGGACTTGACCAAAAATTGGTCCAAGTCCGCCCATTTGCCACATTAACCATTCCATAGTACGCCAGTAAGAGGCTCGATCAATTGTATTAAGAAATTGACCAGTCTTTTCAGCTAAATAAAGCAGTATAGCACCTGTTTCGAATAGAGGTATACTATCGTTATCATGGTCTATAATTGCTGGGATTTTATTGTTAGGACTAATTTTTAGAAAAGCAGGATCAAATTGCTCATCTTTACCAAGATTAACTGCTATAGTCTTATAGTCTAGGCCTGTTTCCTCAAGCATTAGTGAGACTTTGCGACCGTTCGGTGTAAACCACGTATAGAAGTCAATCATTGGCATAATTCTCCAAGAGAGTTTAAATTATTTTGTATTCTTAGGTTCAGTTATTTAGCTACCCTATGAGGAGTTTTTTCACGGGTCAATTGGTAAAGGTAAAATTTAAAGCTATTAACATATATTATTATTTAGTGATCCTCCACATAATAATATATTTCACAATAATGTATTTATTATGTTTTGTTATTAAATATAAAAACCATTAAAATCCTTATTAACTAATTGCTTATGCTAATTTTTACGAGGTGTTGCTTTGTCATATAAATTAATTGCTAGAAAACATCGTGACAGTATTCCTATTGCTATTGTTGCAAGCAAAAATATCGAAGAGTGGTTGGATAAAATTTCTCCAGGCCAACGAAAATGGCTAATGCAAAATGGGTTTAATGGTAAAAAGAACTCAATTGGTTTATTGCCCTCAAGCTCCGGTGGCTTAGATAAGGCAGTATTTGTAATCGATAAAAGCACAGATCTATGGGCTTGGAGCGAACTAGCGGCGAATCTACCCAGAGCTAGCTATTGGCTTCAAGGAAACTTAGATAAATCTACGGCTAATGATGCCGCATTGGGTTGGGGGTTGGCAGCTTATGAATTCACAAAATATCGGAAGCCCTCATTAAACAGGCCGAAGTTAGTTTGGCCAAAAAATAGTGACCGTATAGCTATAGCTTACACTCTAGATGCTATTAAGTTGGTTCGTGATCTAATTAATACACCTGCTGAAGATATGGGCCCATCCGAGCTAGCAGCCTTTATACGTTCTTTAGCTAGAAGGTATAAGGCTACTACAAAAGTTGTAACGGGCGATGCGCTGTTAAAAGAAAATTATCCTATGATTCACATGGTTGGACGCGCATCAGATGATGCCCCTAGGCTAATTGACATGCGATGGGGAAATAAAGGTCCTCGTGTAACTTTGGTTGGAAAAGGTGTTTGTTTTGATACTGGAGGATTAGACCTTAAACCAGCCTCCGGTATGTTGCGTATGAAAAAAGACATGGGGGGCGCGGCCCATGTCTTGGGTTTAGCCTCAATGATAATGTCGGCAAAACTACCTATTAAACTAAGGGTTTTGATCGGTGCTGTCGAAAATTCTATTTCAGGGAATTCATATCGTCCACTAGATGTTCTTAACACTCGTAAGGGGATAACAGTAGAAAACGTAAACACAGATGCTGAAGGCAGACTAGTTCTTGGTGATTGTCTTACCGAGGCCTCACGCGAGAAACCAGATTTAATATTAGATTATGCAACCTTGACTGGAGCCTCTAGAGTTGCCGTAGGTACTGAACTGGCCGCGATGTATTGTAATAACGATGATTTATCGGGAGCTTTTGAAAAACATGCCAAGATCGCTAATGATCCACTATGGCGCTTACCTCTTTATGAACCCTACCGTCGTATGCTTAATAGTAAAGTTGCTGATATTTCAAGCGCTAGTGAAGGAGGTTTTGGGGGAGGTATTACTGCCGCACTTTTCCTTCAAGAGTTTGTTGGAGAAGGAATACCTTGGGCGCATCTGGATATTATGGCTTGGAACACTTTCTCTAGAGCTGGTCGTCCAGAAGGAGGCGAAGCTCAGGCTATGAGAGCTGCGTTTGGTCTTATTGTGGAAAGATATGGTTCTTAGTAATAAAATATTTAAATTCTGTTCTTATTTAAGCTATAGATATAAACTATAAAAACTATCGTAAAACTTAATTTGTAATTAACGTCTAGATAAGATAGCAATAGTCTAGAATTAAAAACTATAACCCGCATTTAGTAGGGAGAATATTGATGGTCAAACCTATTTTGCAGACCTATCCTGTTATTCACGCCGATAGTGAAGAGGAGCGGGCTAAGCTTCGTCCTATTGGCAGAAATAAAGAGAGATACCAGGAAACAGTCCAGGGCTGGCATGAAGTGATTATGGCAGCTGATAATTTAGATTTTTGGGGCGTTGCTACAATCGAGCATCATTTCTGGTCGGAGGGTTATGAGGTGGGGCCAGCTCCAGCTATTATGGATGCCTACTGGGCGGCAATAACTAAAAATGTAAGAGTGGGACAGCTTGGGTACGTAATGAGTATCCAGAATCCTATACGAGTGGCAGAAGAAACAGCAATTATTGATCATCTCACTCAAGGGCGCAGTTTTGTGGGTTTTGCAAGAGGATATCAGAGTCGCTGGACAAATGTTTTGGGGCAGCATTATGGAACAACATCCACAAAATCTCCTACTGCGGCTAAAAACAATAAAACAGCGGTTGGTGCGGGTTTTGCTCAAAGTGGGTTTAGTATATCGGATAAAGATGTAAAAAACGATCAACACAACCGAGATGTTTTTGAAGAAAATATAGAGATAGTTCTTAAGGCATGGACCCAAGATTCAATGAATCATAAAGGTAATGCCTGGCAAATACCCTATCCGGCCGATACAGGAGTTGATGATTGGCAACTCGCCCAGGTGGGCGTTACGCAGAGGCTTGGAGCTCTTGACGAGGTAGATGAGAATAACAATGTTGTTAATATATCAGTATGTCCTGCTCCCTATCAGGATCCTCATCCACCTGTATTTGTTTCAGGAAGTGGTAGCCCAGAAACCATAGATTATAACGCACGTATGGGCTTTATTCCAACCTACTTTACAGACATTAGTACAGCAGCGCCTTTAGGTATTCAATACGCAGAAACAGCTGCAAAGTCAGGTTTTAATTGGCTACCAGGACAGAACCAGAATATTGTTCGATGGCTGCAAATAGCAGAGAGTCAAGATGCTGCTATGGATGCTGTTATGGCGCATGATTATGATATATGGAAAAATTTTTACGCAGCAATGGGACGTCGAAAGCTAGATGAAAGTGACGTGATTGGTTCGATGTTAGATTCCGGTCTTTATGCTATTGGTACTGCAGAATCAGTGCGGGATCAGCTAGTAGCTCAATGGGAGCAAATGCCTGCTGAGTATATAACATTGATATATCATTACGCTCAAATGCCGAAAGATAAAGTAATCCAGAATATGACTGAGTTTAATGAAGTTGTTAAACCAGCTCTAGATGAGATAACCGCTCGCATTGGCCATGATGTGGCTGAGGCTGCTGAGTAATTAGTTAAGCTAGGTTTATGGAAAAAGGCCCATATGTATGGGTCTTTTCAAGACGTTTATACGCATTATGACATGTATGATATTTTTAATAACCACTGATAATATTCACAGTATTAGAAATTGGTTTTCTATTTAGGTGACGTTTTATATCTGCTAGAATTTGATTAGCTACGGTGCGCGGATCTGTAATTGAGGCATTGTGGGGAGTTACTGTTATTCTTTTATGATCCCAGAATATATGTTCTTTGGGTAGAGGTTCTTCTTTAAATACATCTAGTGTAGCATGGGTCAGTTGACCTGAGTTTAAACAGGAAATTAAGTCTTTCTCAATAAGGTGATTTCCTCTTGCTGCATTTATAACATAAGCCCCTTTTGGCAGTTTATTAAATAAATTGTGGTTTAATATACCTTCTGTATCTTTGGTAAGTGGTAATAAACAAACTAGTATACTTGAACTATTTAGAAGTTTGTTAAGACCATTTAAACCGCTTAAGCAAGTCACTCCGGGAATAGTTTTTAGTGAACGACTCCAGCCTTTTACATTGAAACCAAGAGCTGAAAGAAATTTTGCACAGTCGGATCCAAGTACGCCCAACCCCAGAATACCTATATTTCTTTCATCGGATTGAAGTCTTTCATTCTCTCTTGGATTCCATATGTGTTTTCTTTGTTGTCTATCGAGTTCCGGTTGGTTTTTATGATATTTTAGCACGTGTAAAAGCACATATTCTCTCATTCCGGCAGTTAAATATGGATCTATAACTCTTGATACGGTAACCTGTGTTGGGAAATTAGGGTCTTTAAACAGATGGTCAACACCCGCACCCAGTGAGAATATTATTTTTAAATTTGTAAGGCTTGCTAAGACCCCAGCTGGGGGATTCCACGCGACTGCATATATGATTTTATCAGGATCACCCGTATCTGGCCATATTCTAATATCAAGATCTGGAGCTAGATCCTTGAGATAATTAGCCCAAATGTCAGGGCGTTCATTGGGGGCTAGAATTAGAACTGCCATCACTTTGTGTTCGTTTTTTTAGAATCAATGGTTTCTAGGTTAAATGCCGCAGCCATTAAGGCTTTGGTATAAGGTTCTTTAGGGTGATCAAAAATATTATCTGATGGTCCTTGTTCCACAATTTTTCCATTGCGCATCACCATCACCTCATCAGATATAGCTCGTATTACTTTTAGATCGTGACTAATAAATAGATAGGCTATTTTATGTTTTATTTGTAGATTAATTAAAAGGTCAATAATTTGTACTTGTACTGATCGATCAAGAGCTGAGGTTGGTTCGTCAAGTACTATAAATTTTGGTTTTAGAGCAATAGCTCGAGCAATAGCTATCCGTTGGCGCTGGCCGCCAGAAAACTCATGTGGATAGCGGTAACGACTATCAGGGTCAAGACTAACTTCTTCCATTGACTGTATAATTAGTTTATTTCTATCTGCGTCTGTATTGCCGATTTTATGAATTTTTAAACCTTCTTCTATAATCTGCGAAATAGACATACGGGGGCTTAGACTTCCATAAGGGTCCTGGAAAACAATTTGCATTTCTCGCCTTAGGGAACGCATTTTTTTTGACGTAATTTTATTAATCTTGTTTCCATTAAATTTTATTAGACCGTCTGAACTTATTAACCTTAATAAGGCCATTCCTAATGTAGTCTTTCCCGAACCGGATTCACCTACCACGCCAAGTGTTCGACCCTCTTGAATTTTTACGTTTATGCCATCAATAGCACGAATGTAATCATGGGTTCGTCTTAAAAGACCAGTTTTTAAAGGGAACCAAACTTTTACATTATTACTCTGTAATATGTATTTTGAATTATTTGCAGGACGTTTCCTTAAATTAGAAAAATCAGCAGATAGAAGATGTTTTGTATATGGGTGTTTGGGATTCTGCAAAATTAGCTCTGTTTTACCGCTTTCCACTATTTCTCCATTGTTCATAACACATACATTTTTTGCCATTTTTTTAACAATACTAAGGTCATGAGTTATAAAAAGCATGGACATTCCAAACTTATTTTGTAGGTTTTCTAGTAGTTCAAGAATTTGGGCTTGTATGGTAACATCAAGCGCAGTGGTGGGCTCGTCTGCTATAAGTATTTCTGGTTCATTGGCTAGTGCCATGGCAATCATCACACGTTGGCGTTGTCCACCAGATAACTCGTGCGGGTAGGATTTTAGGTGTCGTTCGATATCAGTGATCCCAACTAATTCTAGTAATTCCAAAGAACGCATACGTGCAAGGTTTTTATCTAAGCCTTTATGAATTTGTAAAACCTCACCTATTTGCTTTTCTATAGAATGCAATGGGTTAAGTGAGGTCATCGGTTCTTGGAAAACCATGGCAATTTTATTGCCACGGATTGATTGTATAACATCTGGGGATGACCCTATCATTTCCTTGTTTTTAAATTTTATTGAACCCTTAGGGTGACTGGCAAGAGGGTAAGACAATAATTGAACTATTGATAAAGCAGTTACAGATTTACCAGAACCAGATTCGCCTACTAATGCTAGGGTCTCACCCTTCAAAATATCAAAACTTACAGATTTAACAGCATGAACTGTATGGCTAGAAATCTTAAAATCAACTGATAAGTCTTTGACTGATAGTAGTGGTATATTCATTATTTTTTATGTGCTGATATTTGTTTACGTGGGTCATAAGCATCTCGTATTGCCTCTCCGATAAAGATCATCAGACTAAGCATTATTGCTATAGCTAGGAACGCTGTTATTCCCAACCAAGGCGCTTGTAGGTTTTCTTTTCCCTGTTTTAGCATTTCTCCTAATGATGGTGAGCCCGGAGGTAAGCCAAAACCTAGAAAGTCTAGCGATGTTAGAACTGTAATAGATGAAGCAGTAATAAAAGGTAGAAATGTTATGGTGGCAACCATGGCATTAGGTAAAACGTGCCGTATCATTATTAATCTGTTATTCATTCCTAATGCCTTGGCAGCGCGGACATAATCAAAGTTCCGTGCTCTTAGAAATTCGGCTCGAACCACCCCAACTAAAGACATCCAGCTAAACAATAGCATCAGTCCTAATAAAAGCCAAAAAGTTGGTTCAACAACTGAGGCTAATATTATCAATAAAAAAAGTGTTGGGAGAGAAGACCAAATTTCTATAAAGCGTTGGAAAAGTAGATCTGTCCATCCGCCGAAATATCCTTGTACTGCGCCGGAAGCTACTCCAATAATGCTTGAAAGAATCGTTAGGCTAAACCCAAATAGTATTGATATACGAAATCCATAAATTAACCTAGCAGATACATCGCGGGCTTGGTCATCCGTACCAAGCCAGTTCTGGATTGTTGGTGCCGATGGAGCTGGGGTGTTTAAATTTATAACTGGAGTGTCGAAACTATAGGGTATCATTGGCCATATCATCCAACCTTTTTCATTAATCAGCTCGGCTACAAATGGATCAGTATAATCAGCCTCAGTCTCAAAATCACCGTTGAATACCGTTTCAGGATAACTGGTAAAGATAGGATAATATAATTTTTTATCAAACTGTATTAGCAATGGTTTATCATTGGCTATAAATTCTGCAAACAAAGTAAATATGAATAAGAACAAAAAAATCCATAAAGACCAATAACCGCGTTTGTTTGACTTAAAATTGTTGAGCCGGCGTTCAGTTAATGGAGTTATGGAAAGACTCAAAAACCGTACCTTCTGAGTATTCTGTTTATTATTTTCCAAATCGTGAATTTTTTCTCGTAACATTTTATATTTTACGACTCTCGAAATCTATGCGTGGATCTATAAACACATATGCAAGATCTCCTATTAGACTCATTATTAGACCTAGTAGAGAAAAAAAGAATAATGTACCGAAAAGAACAGGAAAATCACGGTTAAGTGCGGCTTCAAAACCGAGAAGACCAAGACCATCAAGTGAAAAAATGACCTCTATTAAAAGCGAGCCCGTAAATAATATACCAATAAAAGCTGCTGGAAACCCCGCTATTACTATTAGCATAGCGTTACGAAAAACATGTCCATAGAGAACCCTGTTTTCAGTTAACCCCTTGGCACGGGCGGTTGTCACGTATTGCTGGTTGATTTGGTCTAGAAAAGAGTTCTTAGTTAGCATTGTTAAGCCGGCAAAGGCACCAATGGTAAGTGCTATGACTGGTAGTGATATATGCCATATATAGTCAGTTATTTTTCCTAAAATATTAAGTTCGGACCAATTTTCCGAAACCAGACCGCGTAGAGGAAACCAATCGACAAAGCTCCCTCCGGCGAATAGTACTATTAATAGAATTGCAAATAAGAAACTTGGTACCGCATTTCCAAATATAATTATTCCACTTGTCCAAGCATCAAAACGACTGCCATCCATTATTGCCTTACGTATCCCCAAAGGTATGCAAATTAAGTATGTTAGCAGTGTTGTCCACAAACCCAGACTAATTGATACTGGCATTGCATCTAGCACTAAATCCACTACTTTACGGTTTTTAAAAAAGCTTTCTCCAAAATTAAATGTGGCGTAGTTGCCTATCATTTTTATGAAACGTATATGGACTGGTTTATCAAATCCTACCATTTCTTCAATTTCAGCTATTAACTCTGGCGGTAATCCTCTCGCCCCACGGTATTTAGATTGGAAGCTATTAGTCTGATCAAAGTTTTGTTGGCTATCGAGGTTTTGCGGGATCTCGCCCCCGCCTCCGGTTACCCTTGAAGTAGCATCAACGGCATTACCTTGAATTTGTGAGATAATTTGTTCAACTGGTCCACCGGGCGCAGTTTGTATCACTGCAAAATTTATAACCATAATCCCAAAAAGCGTTGGTACAATCAACAAAAGCCGGCGAATTATATATGATAGCATGGACCTAACTTATCTTTACAATCTAATTCAAGCTAGTGTTTGGTATCTAAATTTCTATGAATTTTAATTTTCTTCTCTTTTGTGGGGTCTATCCACCAAGCTGACATGTTGGTTGCTTCACCCATTAAAGGTACCTTTTTGGGACGTCCAAATTTATCCCAGAAAGCAATACGATCTAGGGGAAGATGAAAATGTGGAATAACATAGTAACCCCATAAAAGAGCCCTATCTAGGGCCCGGGTTCGTTGGACTAGGCTTTCACGTGTTTGTGCCGAAATAACTAACTCTATTAGTTCATCAATAACTTGGTTGCTAATACCAGTTAAATTACGAGATCCTTTAGCTATCGCAGCCTGACTGCTCCAGAAATCTCTTTGTTCATTACCTGGTGATTGTGATTGTCCCCAAGAAGCAATTATTACATCAAAGTCCCTTGAATCTGTGCGTTCTTGATATTGTGCACTATCTACAAGACGTACATTAGCCTCTATCCCGAGCCGTTTTAAATTACGTGAAAATGGAAGCGCCATCCGTTCAAAAGCCGGTTGCACTATTAGTATTTCGAATTTGAAGACTTTACCTGTTTTAATATTAGTTAATTTTCCATCACGGACCTTCCACCCCGCCTCTTTTAAAAGTTTACCTGCCTGACGAAGGTTTTGTCTTATGTTATTATTTTTTGTACCTATCGTTGTGGGTGGAATATAAGTTTGAGTATAGAGTTGTTTGGGTAAGTAATCGCGATATTTTTCTAATATTAAACGTTCTTCTTTACCTGCGTTTGAGAACTGCCCTCTACTACCAAGTTCAGAGTTATCAAAATAGCTATCTGTTCGTGTATATGCACTGTAAGCAAGGTTTTTGTTGTACCACTCAAAATCCCAAGCTAGGCTTAACGCCATACGAACTTTTAAATCTTGGAAAATGCTTTTTCTTATATTGAATACAAATCCTTGCATACCTGCAGTTCGTTCGTGTGGAAATTCAGCTTTAATGATTCGTCCTTCACGAACAGCTGGTACATTAAATGCTGTTGCCCATTCTTTAGCTGAGTTTTCAAGCCAGAGATCGATATTGTTTGCCTTAAAGGCTTCACGGGAAACTGTCCTATCTCGAAAATAATCAGTTCGCAGAGTGTCAATATTATCAAAGCCAATTCTTGTTGGATGATTTTTTCCCCAATAATTTACAGCCCTTTCGAAAGTTATGGATCTTCCGGGTTTTACATCAGAAATACGATAGGGTCCGCTACCTAGTGGTGGCTCTAGAGATGCTCTCGAAAAGTCATGTTTTTTCCAGTAATGCTTGGGTAATATAGTTAGATCACCTAAAATTAATGGCAGTTCACGATTCGATTTTCCAGAAAAAGTAAATTTGACTTTATTAGGCCCAGTTTTTTCTACCTTGGAAACGTTTCCATAATAAAAACGATAAAATGGCCGACCTTTACTTCGTAATATATTGAATGAAAATATTACATCTTCAGCAGTTATTGGTTTGCCATCATGCCAGTAGGCGTCGTTTCTTAAAGTAAACTCCACCCAAGATCTATCATCAGGTGTTTCTACAGTTTTACAAAGCAAACAATAAAGAGAGAAGGCTTCGTCTACTGATTGTACCATTAGTGAGTCATAAATTATACCTATATTGGCCGGGTTTCCTTGAAGGATAAAAGGGTTAAGACTGTCATAAGTACCCATTGCTGATGTAATTTTCATTCCGCCTTTGGGCGCATAAGGGTTAACGTGATCAAAATGTTTAAAATTACTTTTGAATTTAGGTTCTCCATGCATCGCTAATGCATGAGTTACATCATTGTTTTTAGACGAATAAGCATTAGAACAGAAAATAGATACTGCTAATATACTATATACTGCGAGCTTAATAATCTGTCGCATGTAATTTCTCCGTCAATAAATATTTTCATCCTAAACTAGGATTAGAAACTTTAAGTTGCTGATAATGCTTTTTTCATAACTTACAATTAGCATTTAACACGATTATTTTTTTAAATAGTAATGGTTTTGCAAATCAAGCCAAGGCTATTGGCAACATTATCTGCTGCTGAGAGACAGCTGTTGGCTCTCGTCTCAGGTATCCATACCTCAAACCGAATTATATAATTTACTTTATATTCTTCTAATTCATGTTCGCTATCCATACGCACGACATTAGCGCCAAACTCAGCAAAAACTTCAGCTAACCGGGCAATTAATCCCGGACGATCGGCGCCATGTAACTCAAGCCGGTGTGTGATGTATCCCTTTTCACTGTGAGTTGATCTTAACTTAAAAAGCTCAACAGATATATTTTTAATATGTATTTTATCGAGTTTAGAAAGCTCAGATTTTGTAAATTCTACACTTATTACGTCAGGTAGTCTCACCACAGAGGTAAACTCTGCTGATGTTCCTAAAACAGCAAAATTCGTATCTCCGAGATCAGCACCTAAATCAAATAGGCGTCCAGTTATATCGGCAAGCAATCCTGAGCGGTCAGCGCAAGAAATTGCAATACGGACATCAACAGGCATTGTGTTTCCTTAGAAGTTATATGACTGACAATAGTTTAAGGGCCTCAGAGTGTATTTTTTTATCGCCTGCGGCGACAACTGTTCCAGGGGATGTCAGGGTTAATGGCATTCCTTGCCAGTCGCTAATTATTCCGCCAGCTCCGGTTACGACAACAGCATGCGCAAGATAGTCATATGGGTACATACCTGCTTCTACAACTAGATCTGTTTGACCGCTAGCAATCATAGAATAGGCATAGCAATCGGTACCAAAACGGGTGTCACAAGCTGCTTTAGAAACACGCTCAAATTTATTTTTCTCTTCTGTTGAGAACATGTCTGGCGAGGTTGAGCAGAGCATGGCAGTGGCTAGACTTTGACATGAGCGAGTTTCTACTGGCGCACCAGAATTACCGCGTCCCCAATGTAAAGTAGGAGCGCCATTTATCCCTAGCCAGCGCTCTTCTAATGCGGGGTGATCAATAATTCCGACTATAGGTGTGCCATTATGAGTCAAGGCTATTAGGGTGCCAAATAGTGGTATACCGTTTATAAAAGCTCGAGTTCCATCTATTGGGTCGATTACCCAAACATATTCACTATCTAAACGCTTGCCACCATGTTCTTCTCCTAGCACACCATGTTCTGGTAATTCCTGTTCGAGTATGTTCAGTATTAACGATTCTACTTCTTGGTCAGCCTTTGTAACTGGGCTTTCATCGTTCTTTTTTTCAAACGATAGATTTGTTCGGAAGTAATCTAGAATTATAGGTCCGCTAGAATCCACCAGTTTTATGGCAATATCAACAAACCTTTCAATAGAATTAGCGTTCATGGGTCACCCCGGAAGATAATTTTAGGCTGTTTTTGCTTCATATTATAGACTTAATGCAATAACTAATTAGGATTATTAGTATTATTCTACCTTGCTTTATTGAGCCATTGGGTGCCTGTTGTAAATAGGTATTTAATTTATCTAGGTCATGTCAGCAGAATTTGATTATACCAAACCCTTTAAATAGTTGACCATAATTGAATGGGTGATAATTTCCATAGTGTTTGAAAGAAGTAAATATTCAGTATATCTAAAAACTATTCAACGCCCCTTGAGTGTGACATCAAGCTATAATAAATAATAGACTGGAGACCTATCCTGGCTCATGAAAACGTATCTTTTGAAGAACTTCCTCAAAACCCTATAGTAGTGATTCCTGCTCGCATGGCCTCAACGCGACTTCCAGGAAAACCAATGGCAGATATAGGAGGCGAACCCATGGTAGTTCATTGCTGGAGACGGGCTGTTGAAGCAGACGTTGGACCTGTAATTGTTGCCTGTGCTGAAACTGAGGTTGCTAGGGTGATAGAGGCTGTTGGTGGTGTAGCTGTTATGACTAATCCGGGTTTACAATCCGGATCAGACCGTGTGGCAGCAGCATTAAAGAAAGTTGATCCTAATGAAGAATATAATGTAATTATTAATCTTCAAGGTGATTTACCTACTCTTGATCCGGATTCTATACGTTCTGTGCTATCGGGTTTTTCTCGGGTTGGAGTAGATATAGTAACACTTGCGTGTCAGATAACTGATAAAAATGAAATTAGTGATCCCAATGTAGTAAAAGCGGTTATATCAATAGAGTGTGAAACAGACCGGGGTCGTGCACTGTATTTTAGTAGGTCTAGTGTGCCAGCAGGTTGTGGAAACTTTTACCATCACATTGGAATTTACGCTTATCGAAGAGACGCTCTATTTAATTTTGTATCTTTGCCAGTCAGTACTCTTGAAAAACGTGAGAAACTAGAACAGCTACGAGCTCTTGAAGCCGGGATGTGTATTGAGGTTGTCCTCGTTGACACAATACCCCTCGGTGTCGATACTCCTAGAGATCTTGATCGAGCCAGGATGTTGCTTGGCTTAGTAACTGGTAATTGCTAGAGTTGGCAAATAATGAAAAAAAGTGATGAAAACCTAAATCCAGGTAACACAATAGCTTATCAAGGTGTCGCCGGAGCTAATTCGCATATTGCTTGTTTGCAGGCTTTTCCTGATATGACACCAATGGCTTGCGCCAGTTTTGAAGATGCATTTTCTGCTGTTCAGGTGGATGGCAAAGCTGCTCTAGCTATGATTCCTATTGAGAACTCACTCGGGGGACGAGTTGCTGACATTCATTATTTATTGCCTGAATCCAAGCTTTATATAATTAGAGAGCATTACTTATCAGTGGAATACCAGCTTCTTGGTGTAGAAAGTGCAACATTAGATGGACTAGTACAAGTTCGAAGTCATACCCAGGCTTTAGCACAATGCCGTGGTCAACTGAATCAATTAGGGGTTAGCACTTTAGCGTGTGCAGATACCGCGGGTTCTGCCAAAGAAGTAGCTGAACTCGGTGATCCAAAAATTGCAGCTATTGCTCCTGCTTTAGCAGGTAAAATATATAACCTTAAAACATTAAGAGACCGGTTTGAAGACCGTATTGGTAATACAACAAGATTTGTTGTATTATCACGTGCTCGTCGTGATCCAGATCCTAACGATGGTCCATGCATGATGTCGCTTATATTTCAGGTGCGTTCCGTTCCAGCGGCTCTTTATAAATCTATGGGTGGATTTGCGACAAATGGTATTAACATCACTAAGCTAGAAAGTTATGTCACTGGAGAGAGATTTAGTGTTGCTAGGTTTTACGTTGAGATTGAGGGGCATCCAGCCGACCCGGCAGTTTCCCGCGCCCTAGAAGAACTAGACTATTTTTCGTCCCAAGTAAGGGTATTAGGCGCATTTTCTGCTGATGAATTTAGGCAACAATAAATTAAAATTATTTTCTTATAACAGAAAAATATTTCATTTAAAATCTGTCTGTCTAGTTTTTATTCCTCTGCTAGCCATTCTTCTATAAGGCGCCGAGCGATTGAATCTAAGCGGGGTAGTTGAAGGTCTGATCCAGGTGTGATTGCTTTTAACTCATCGCGACTAAACCAATCAGCAGATTCTAGCTCTGTAGGGTCGGGATGCAGATCGGTGTTTAAAGCGCGAGCCCTAAAGCCTACCATCAGAGAAGAAGGAAAGGGCCATGGCTGTGAATGTTGGTAAACAATATCAGTTAAATTAACCCCAACTTCTTCAAAGACTTCTCTTGCGACACAGTCTTCCAAGCTTTCTCCTGGCTCAAGGAAGCCAGCGAGTACAGATTGCATTTTTGCAGGAAAGCGTCCAGCGCGTGCTAGAATAATTTTATCATCATTATGAATAAGAACAATGCAAGCTGAGTCTGTTCTTGGGAAATGGACCATATTACAATCTTTGTTTTCGCATCTGCGTTGATGGCCTGCTGCTTCACTATGCGTCATATTACCACATACTCCACAATGAAGGTGTTGTTGGTGCCAATAGTTTATGCCTCTAGCGTAGGCAAGTAGATTCCCTTCTTCTGAATTCAATATCTGTCCGATTTGTCGTAAATCGGCAAATTCAACATGTGAATTAAATAATATTTTATCTTTGGGGTTATCTAAATGGCTAATATCCATACTAAAGTAGCTTGTTTGACCTATCATGCCGAGCAAAATGGGCTGGTTTTTCCCATTCGAAAAAACACTTAAATGCTCAACATCTAAGCATGCCATAGAGAAGTTATCTCCGTGGATGAACAAGTTCTGGTTTCGCCATACAGGTAGTATTTTACTTTCGGGTTTTTTTAACTGTTCTGAAACCCATTTATTGTCTGATCGCTGATTAGCCACACGATTAAGGTTTATTGTAGCGTAAAAATTCTTGTGAGACATATTAAAACCGTTTGTAATGTTTAAAGTATATCTAGTGGATAACTAGATACAACACTTAGTATTATTTATTAATGGTCTTTTTAAAAGTAAATTCATTTGTACTAAATACTTACTCCTGACGAGCAATCTGTTATAGTAACTGCGGAAGGTCGGGCGGACGGGCCTCTCGCCAACCCGGTCAGATCCGGAAGGAAGCAGCCGTAACGAGTTTAGCCTGGGTCGTTTTAACCGGCCTTCCACTTTTATTCCAGCCACTCCTAAATATGGAGCTCGCACTAACTGATGCATTATGATTCCAAAAACTCGGAGCCTAAAGATTCAAAAGATGGCGCTATCTTGGAAAAAGCAAGAGATGCAACGGATATTGTTGACGGGAGTCCTACCACAACAGATAAAAACCAGTCTAGTTTTTTGGATAAATCGGATTCTGTTTCTTTACAAGATAAAAGTTTATCCAATAAAGAAAACAATAATAAACGTAAAATTGATTATGTAGTTTTAGCACGTAAATATCGTCCACAAAATTTTAGTGAACTAATTGGTCAGCATTCTCTAGTTCGGACATTTACAAACGCCATTAATTTAGACCGTGTAGCTCATGCCTTTATTTTAACGGGTGTCAGAGGGGTTGGGAAGACTACTACAGCGCGTATTATTGCTAAGTGTTTAAACGCCACCAATGGCCCAACTATAAGCCCAGCAATTGATGATGAACAATGTTTAGCTATAGCACAAGACCGCCATCCTGATGTTATAGAGATTGATGCTGCTAGTCGGACAGGTGTGGACGATATTAGGGAGATATTGGATAGCATTCCCTATAGACCAGTGTTTGGTCGATATAAAGTATATATTATAGATGAAGTTCACATGTTGTCGCGTAACGCCTTTAATGCTCTTTTAAAGACATTGGAAGAGCCTCCAGATCACGTGAAGTTTATATTTGCTACGACAGAAATTAGAAAAGTGCCTGTTACAGTTCTTTCTAGATGTCAACGCTTTGATTTACGAAGAGTTAGTGCAGAAGAATTATTAAATCACTTTTCTAACATAGCGTCTCAGGAATCAGCAGGTATAGAGAAAGGGGCACTAAGAATTATTGCTCGTGCTGCAGATGGATCGGTTCGGGATGGTCTATCCCTGTTAGATCAAGCTATAGCAGCATATGGTTCTGGTGGCTCATCTGCTACTGAACTAGATGTAAGTCAAATGTTGGGGTTGGCAGATGTTAATTCAGTATATGATTTGTTTGAATCCGTTATGGCTGGAAGTACTGATGACACCCTCTCTAGATTAGGTAAACTTTATGAGTCAGGAGCCGACCCTATTACGATATTGGAAGATCTGCTAAGGCTTAGTCACTGGCTGACTAGAATTAAATTAGTTCCTCAAACAGCTGAAGGTAAAACTGTATCTGAGGTAGAAAGAGTTCGAGGAAAAAAATTATCTGACCAATTGTCTGTTTCTGTTTTGTCAAGGGCGTGGCAGATTTTACTTAAGGGATTGGACGAAGCAAAACGAGCGCCGATAGCTTTTCAGGCAGCTGAAATGATTCTCATTAGGCTATGTTATGCTTCTAATTTACCTACGCCGGCTGATATTATAGCTAGGTTGGAAAAAGAAGATAAAAATATTATTTCATCAAACACACAATCCACCCCTCTTGGGATTGATTCCGGTGGAATTAAACATCAATTTACCAATTCTGGTATTGAAGAAACCTCTAATTTACCAAAGGATAATGTTGTAGATCCTCCTGATTCCAATCCAATAGTAGAATCAGGAGGAGGCTCGACTGAATTAAAAACTTTACAGCAAGAAATCAAGAAAATTGATCAAGACCCTATTAGTTTTCGTGATCTCATTGCTTTATTTGTTAAAAAACGTGAAATACAAATAAGTAACCACCTCTATATGAATGTTTATCTTGTAGCTTATGAACCTGGTCGTTTAGAATTTAGACCAAATGATTTAGCACCAGGTAATTTAGCGGGTGAAATTTTAAATCATTTACGTTCTTGGCAAGGTTCTTATTGGACGGTTAGCGTGTCAGGTGATTTAGGTGATCCAACTTTATCTGAACAAGATTCTATGAAAGAGAATTTAGGTAAGCAGGTTGCGGCCAGAGATCCTGTGGTAAATGCAGCTCTAGAAATATTTTCTGGTTCACGAATAGAGCGAGTTATTAGCAGAGAGACGCTTGATACTACATTAACGGTCGATGAGGATGATAATTTAGATTTAAGTGATAGTAATTATAGTGATGAGGACAATGATCTATGAAAAACATTAGCCAGATGCTGAAACAAGCACAGCAAATGCAATCCAAGATGGCAGAGATGCAGGAGCAGTTAGCCGATACATTAGTAGATGGGGTTTCTGGGGCAGGTCTTGTTACAGTTATACTAAATTGTAAGGGAGAGATGAGGTCAATAAAGTTAGATCCATCTCTATTAAACCCGGCTGAAAACGAAATACTGGAAGATTTGATAATCGCTGCCTACGCTGACGCTAAGTCCAAATCGGAGGCTAAATCAGCAGAGGCTATGAAAGAATTAACAGGTGGAATAGAATTGCCTCCTGGTATGAACCTTCCTTTTAGTTGAATTAATTTAGACCTATTTATAACAGATGACAGTTCCAGAGATAGACCGTTTAGTTGAATTACTAGCTAAACTACCAGGTTTGGGGCCGCGTTCCGCTCGGAGGGCTGCTCTACACTTAATCAAGAGGCCAGGCCAGTTAATGGCCCCACTGGCTGACTCTTTATCTTCTACTGCAGCGACAATCACTACCTGTCGAACTTGTGGCAACGTGGATACTTCCGATCCATGTGGTATTTGTAATAATCCTGAAAGGGACTCATCTATTATATGCGTTGTTGAGGAGATAGCTGATTTATGGGCTATAGAGCGGACAGGTGTATACAAAGGTTTATATCATGTGTTGGGTGGCACATTATCAGCACTAGATGGTATGGGGCCAGAAGATCTTAATATAGGTAAACTAGTTATACGTGCTGGCAATCAGGAGGTTTCTGAGATTGTGCTGGCAACTAACGCTACTGTATCTGGGCAAACAACAGCACACTACATTCAAGAAAAATTATTATCAATTAACATTAAGGTTTCGCGTCTGGCTCATGGTGTCCCTGTTGGGGGTGAACTTGATTATCTAGATGATGGTACGCTAACTGCTGCAATGAATAGTCGGCGTCTTATATAATATTTGGCTAAAATTCTTTAGTCCGGTTTTTGAATTGGAAATGTGCTTATTAAGGAAGAATCACTATTGGAAGTATTTCCAATCTCGAGGTCTTGGATGCGGTCGCCGCGTTTAGTTATTTTTTCTGTAGAAGTACGCACTTCCCTCATATCTTCTCCCGCCTGATCAAAATGTCGTTGAAGGTTTGCTACCCGCTTATCAAGACGTTGTACATCAGTCATCATCGTTAAAATCTCCTTTTGTATTATTCCGGCAGATTCCTTCATATTAACGTCCTTCAGTACTGCACGAATGGTATTCAAAGTGGCCCATAAAGTAGTTGGTGAAACAACGAAAACTTTAGCTAGATAGGTCTTGTCGACTACGTCAGGAAAATTACCATGAAGTTCAGCATAAACTGCCTCTGAGGGTAAAAACATTAATGCAGCATCTGCGGTCTCGCCCGGTAGTATGTATTTTTCAGAAATGTCATTAACATGTTTCATTATATCGCTAGCAAAAGATCGGCCAGCAGATTTTTTCTCTTCATCAGAAGTAGCATTCCTTAATAATCGATATGATTCTAAGGGAAACTTTGCATCTATGATAATTGGGCCGGGTGGTTGTGGGAGGTCAAGTAAGCAATCTGCGCGCTTTCCATTGCTGAGTGTGATTTGAAATTTATAATTCCCAGGAGGTAAAACTGAGGTGACTAAGTTTTCTAGCTGTACTTCACCAAATGCCCCCCGAGCCTGTTTATTTGATAAAATATCTTGGAGACCAATCATTTGTGAGGATAAGTCCGTTATATTTTTTTGAGCAGCATCAATTCTAATTAGTCTTTCTTTTAGCTCTTCAAGTGAAGACTTCTGACTATTAGTATTCTTTTCTAAAGTTTCACTTACTCTGGCCGCGGTCATCACTAGCTTTTCTTCTAAGGATTTGGCAAGGGCACGTTCTTGAATTTGAAGTTGCTGAGTAATTTGTGTCTGAGAAATAGCATGAGATTCGGTTAGTTGAATTAACCTCTCCGATAAACTATTAACCTCATTATTTCTATTGAGACGAAATATAACCATAGTTGCTGCTAAAGTTATCGCGAATCCAATTATAAAAATAATAGTAAGAAGAAAAATGTCCATAGATAATGTCTCCATATGATATAATACCAATATATAAGACGATTCGGATGATATCTTGACGTGGTAGGACCAAAAACATAATTAACGGAAACAAATATTTATTTAATTGCTATAATTGAAAGGTCGTGCTGAGATGGCACTTCTTCCTATAATCTATGCTCCGGACAGCCGTCTTAAGCTGAAATGTCAAGAAGTTAAGAAAATCGATGAATCCGCCTGTAGATTGATGGAGGATATGCTAGAGACTATGTACGCTGCTCCTGGAATTGGCTTGTCAGCACCACAGGTAGGTGACAGCAGGCGTATGCTAGTATGTGATATTGCTCGTCAAAATGAAGTTCCGCGACCGATTAAGATGGTTAATCCTAAGGTTGTATGGTTATCAGATGAAACTCTTGTTGCTGAAGAAGGGTGTCTTAGTTTACCGCAGCATTTTGCAGAGGTACAGCGACCTAAGGAAATTCGAGTGAAGTATCTTGATGAATTTGGAAATAATAAGGAAGTAGCAGCCGATGGATTGCTTGCAGCTTGTATACAACACGAGATAGATCATTTAGATGGAATATTGTTTGTAGATTATTTATCGCCTCTTAGACGTAATATCATTGTGCGTAAGATGAAAAAATTAAAGCGACAGAAGGAAGCGGCTTAGATAAACTTCGAAAATTAGTAGTTGATAGGTCTTTTAGGACTAACCTATGCGCCTAGCGTTTTTTGGATCACCAGATTTTGCAGTACCGGCCCTTGAAGCACTTGTTGGCATTGGGCACGATGTTGCTTGTGTTTATACCTTACCACCTCGTAATGCAGGGAGAGGTGGTCGTTTACGTCAAACTGCGGTTTACGATGCTGCAGAGCGATTAGAGTTAAAAATAAAAACGGTTACAAGTCTCACGGATAGTGATGTCCTAACTAGCTTTGAGGCATTGGAATTGGACGCGGCCGTGGTAGTTGCCTTTGGCTTAATATTACCAAAACAGATACTTAAGGCGCCGCGTCTAGGCTGTATAAACATACATGCATCTTTATTGCCGCGCTGGAGAGGTGCTGCTCCGATTCAGCGTTCTGTATTAGCTGGTGATAGCGAGACTGGTGTTACCATAATTTCTATGGATGAGGGTCTGGATACTGGACCTATTTTAATTAGTGAGAAAGTTAATATTAATCATGCAACAACCTCAGAAACACTTCATGAGTCTTTGTCTATTTTAGGTTCGGGTTTGGTGATTGAAGCTTTAGATGGGTTACAGTCTGGTTTAATTTCAAACATTCCTCAGCCTAGTGAAGGCATTACCTATGCTTCTAAGCTATCACGTGTAGAGGGTCGTATTGATTGGAATCTATCTGCTGTTGCACTGGAACGTCAGGTAAGAGCGTTTTTTCCATGGCCGGGCACCTGGTGTATGCATGAAAATAAACGTTTAAAAGTAATTAAAGCTGAGGTTATCTTACTGCAAGGTCCCCCTGGATTGTTGCTCGATGATAAATTAACTGTTGCATGTGGTGAGGCTTCACTCAGGCTACAAATTGTTCAGTATGAGGGTGGTGCTCCTCTGGGGGCAGCAGCGTTCCTGAGAGGATATCAGATGCCACAGGAAACTATCTTTGTATGACACGGTATAAACTAGTCATAGAATATGACGGCAGTCCTTTTGTTGGTTGGCAAAGGCAATCTAATGGAATGTCTGTACAAGGTGAAGTAGAAAGAGCCTTAAAGGAGTTAGTTGGCATGCCTGTTAGGGTGTTTGGAGCTGGTCGAACAGATTCAGGTGTTCATGCATTAGGTCAGGTAGCTCACTGTGATATTTATAATGATATTGGTTGTGAAACAGTAAGAGACGCACTAAATCATTTTCTACGAAAGGTTCCTATCTCCATAATAAGCACCGAATCAGTTGAAGATGATTATCATGCACGTTTTACAGCTCTGAGGCGCTACTACCTTTATAGGATACTTAATCGGAGACCTCCTCCAGCATTCGATCGAAATAAAGTTTGGTGGATTCCTAATATACTTGATGTTGAATCAATGCATGAAGCGGCACAAAACCTTACGGGCTATCATGATTTTACATCTTTTCGTGCTAAGGCGTGTCAAGCAAATTCTCCCTTAAGAACACTGGATAAATTGGACGTAGGCCGATATGGAAATGAAATACATATCAAAGCTAGTGCTCAGTCATTTTTGCACCATCAGGTAAGAAATTTAGTTGGAACCCTAGTTATGGTGGGATCTAGCAAAATGAGTGTGGCTGAGATAAAGGCTGTTCTCAGCGCACGTGATCGTAGTGCTGCAGGACCAACGGCTCCACCAGATGGACTTTATTTAGTGAAGGTTGACTATCCATAAACGTATTTAGAATTTTGTTTGTAATAAAATCATTACTTCTATTTACACAGTTATTTAATTAAATATAATCAAGGATTGGCTTATAGCAGAAATAGATAAACTAATAATTGTGCTGATTATAACTATGATTGCCGCTACTAGTGATGAAACGTTAAGTGTAGTACGAGCAATAAACCATTCATAGGCCCAAATTATTAAATACGCCCCTATAAGAAAATAAATTCCTATATTATAATTATTAGAACTATTTACTAAGAAAATTATTGCAGCAGGAAAAAAAATTGTGGTTTGTATAACCTGTGACCAATTTCTTACAACAATATAAGTAATATAGTTACGATTTCTGTCAATAAAGTCAGAGAAATAAAACATAACTAATGGAAATACAATCCATTGGTAGATGTAATCGATTATAAATACTATTGCGATATATTTTGTATTGTTTATTAAATAATTTTCTGGGGCAGTGATTAAAAATATTATACGTAAAATTATTATTGCAGGTAAAATAATAAGTGCAGCAAAAAAAGATTTCCAGAAATTATCTAATGTTGATTGGAAATAGCGAGTAGCATTAGCGTCAAATCTAAAAAACCTCCACGCGCCATAAACACTATGTATTATATCGTATTTATTAATCACTGTAAATTTAAGATCTAGAAGGTTTATTGGAGCTGGTAAAATAATTTTCTAAAGTCTGTTCATATATATCACTAAGTATCTCTATATCTGCACATGCAACATGTTCATTAGCTTGGTGCATTGTTTGACCAACTAATCCAAATTCCACTACTGGACAATAGTTTTTTATAAACCGAGCATCTGAAGTTCCTCCTGTTGTACTTAACTGAGGTATGCGTCCAGAAATTTTTTCGATTGCTGATATTACATGCTCGGTTAGTGAACCCGGAGGAGTTAGGAAGCTTTCGCCAGTAATATGAATATTGGTTTCATAGTGTGCATTGCCATCACCAATATTAGCCGATAACTTTTTATCTATCCATTCGTTTAGGCTTTTTGCAGTATGTTTGTCATTAAATCGTATGTTAAATCGTGCTGTAGCTGATGCTGGAATGACATTTGATGCTGTGTTGCCTACATCGAAACTGGATATTTGTATTGTTGAGGCCTGAAAATGCTCTGTACCATTATCCAGGGGATCAGCGACTAAAGATTGAAGCATGTTTAGTAATAGGTGAACAGGGTTTTCAGCTAAATCAGGATAGGCAGTATGGCCTTGTACGCCATAAACAGAGACCGTACAGACTAGGCTCCCTCGTCTACCAATTTTAACCATATCACCTATTTCGCTATGATTTGTAGGTTCGCCAACAACACAAGCATCTATTTTTTCACCTTTCTTAGCAAGCCATTCTAAAAGTTTGCGAGTGCCATTTATTGCAGGTCCTTCTTCATCACCAGTTATTAAAAGGCTTATTGAGCCTGCATTTTCCCAATTTAATGGCTCTCCATGGTGTGCACAAAATTTAGAAACTGCTGACACAAATGCAGCAATAGCACTTTTCATATCTGCAGCACCTCGACCAAACAAATCCCCATCAACTATATTACCCGCGAAAGGGTTATTATTCCAGTTTTCGGTTGCACCAGTTGGCACGACGTCGGTATGTCCTGCAAAACAGAAATTAGGTTCACTTTTACCAAGACGAGCATATAGGTTAGTAACTTCGTCATTCCCATCTGATGAAAAACGCTTTACGTAACATTTAAAGCCTAATGTTTCTAAAGCTTTACGTAAAACATTTATAGCCCCGGCATCTAACGGAGTAATACTTGGACACTTAATCAAAGACTGTGCAAGCTCTATAGGGTCGATCAGAATTGGTTGTTTCTCAATCATAGTGTTTTGAAGTGGGCCTTATATACTTAGTCTCGCAATAGTTCATTTATAGATGTTTTTGAACGAGTTTGTTCATCGACGCGCTTAACAATTACTGCACAATAAAGACTTGGTCCGCTTGTTCCATCTGGCAGAGAACGTCCGGGAAGTGTTCCCGGAACTACGACAGAATATGCGGGTACTCTCCCTATTAATATTTCGCCTGTTTCACGGTCAATAATTTTAGTAGATCCTCCGAGGTAAACACCCATTGATAGCACGGATCCGGTTTCTACCACAACACCCTCAGCCACCTCAGATCTGGCTCCGATGAAGCAATTGTCCTCGATAATTACGGGCCCAGCTTGTAAAGGTTCCAGAACGCCGCCGATACCTGCGCCCCCTGATAAGTGAACATTCTTGCCTATCTGGGCACAACTTCCTACCGTTGCCCAAGTATCAACCATTGTACCAGTATCCACGTACGCTCCTAAGTTAACGAAGCTAGGCATTAGAACTACACCTGGCGATATATAAGCCGAATGTCTTACTATGCTACCAGGAACGGCCCGGAAACCTGCTTTTTTAAAGTTTTTTTCATTCCACCCAGAAAGCTTAGAAGGAACTTTATCCCACCAGCTGGTATTATCACCCGGCCCACCAGGAATAGTGGCCATATCGTTAAGACGAAAAGATAATAATACAGCTTTCTTTAACCATTCGTTAACGATCCAGTTTTTTTCTAATTTCTCAGCTACGCGCAGCACTCCTTGGTCTAGAAATTCAAGGGTGCTTTCAACGGCCTGTCTTGCTGGACCATCGGTATTAACATTTATATTTTCACGGTCATCCCAAGCACTTTCTACGGATGTTTGTAAATCGCTAATAGTCATCTTATCCTCGCGCAATTGAGTGTTGTTCTCTTTCCTAATTATATACACCATGTAAATGGCGTTACAGAAGGGCCCTGTCAACGCCGCACAAGCAACGTTATTTATAAAATAAGAGAATTTAGCCAGTTATTTAGATTATTGATCTTATGGTGAACGTAAACGCTATCAGCGCTTGGCATTGTCCAGATAGGCGTATTTTCTTCTAGATGGTTTATCCACACTGTGGTCATCCCCATTAGTGCTGCTGGCTGTAAATTAATTGCAATATCTTCAATCATTACCGCGGATTTAGGGTTTATATTATATTTATCAATAAGTGTTTGGTATGATTCTTGTATTGGTTTTGGTTGCCATTCTGCTGCTACTATATCGTATATACCCTCGAAGTGATCAGCAATTTGTAGACGTTTTAATACTTGCTCCGCATGATTAGCTGAAGCGTTTGTATACACTAATTTTCTACCTGGAAAGTTTTCTAATAATCTTGCTAGTCTAGGGTCGGGTTGAACCAGACTGTAGTCTACTTGATGTACAAAATCCAAGAAATCATATGGATCCACTTTATATTTTTTCATTAATCCGCTAAGTGTTGTTCCAAATTTTCTGTATAATTCTTTCTGTTCAGTGAGCGCGGCATCCTTGGGGATGTTTAACTTGTTAGAAACAAATTTTGTCATTCTTAAGGAAACATCTGCCATCAACCCATTTGAAGCAGGATAGAGTGTGTTATCTAGATCAAATAGCCAGAACTCTGAATCACGGATAGATATAGAAGTATTCATGGGTATATGGACCTATAAATAATGATAATGAAGTTTATATATTTTTATTTGTAAATAAAAATATATTGATAGTAATGTTCTATTAGGACAGTTACATTCAATTATTTTTTACCCAGGCCAGATAGCTGTACCAACACCGTGTTCGGTGAAAACCTCTAGCAATAGAGCATGTTCAATTCTTCCGTCGAGGATAACTGCTGCTTCAACATTTTCCTTTACAGCATTTACGCATGTTTCAACTTTAGGGATCATACCACCATTTATGATGCCTTTTTTGATAAGTTCATTCGCCTCTTCGGTATTCATATCAGAAATCAGTTTTCCAGCCTCGTCTAATACTCCTGATACGTCGGTCAACATATATAATCGAGCCGCTTTGATTGCTGCTGCTATAGCACCAGCAGCTGTATCAGCATTAATGTTATAGGTCTCACCACCACTGCCCGTACCTATTGGGGCGATCACTGGGATTAGGTCGGATTTTGCTAAATCTTCTAGTAATTGCACGTTAACCTTACTTGGTTCACCAACAAAACCTAGGTCAAGAATTTTTTCTATATTTGAATCTGTTTTTTGAGTTTTACGTCTTATTTTTTTTGCTTCTATAAGATTACCGTCTTTTCCTGATATACCAACTGCACGGCCGCCAGCTGAATTAATTTCTGCTGCGATGGATTTATTTATAGACCCTGATAACACCATTTCTACAATTTCCACCGTCTTGTGATCTGTTACTCGAAGCCCGTCGAAAAATTCACTCTTTATTTTTAGCCGTTCAAGCATAGCACCTATTTGTGGTCCTCCACCGTGCACTACAACGGGATTAATACCAACTTGTTTTAACAATACAACATCACGAGCAAATGACGCGGAAAGCTTTTGATTCCCCATTGCATGTCCGCCATATTTTACTACAAACGTCTTTCCTGAGTATTGTCGCATAAAAGGTAAGGCTTCAGATAAAACCTCTGCTTTGGCTAAAACATTAGAATTTGGCATTTCAGTCTCTTTTGCCATTGTTATGTGTTTCTCTTATCATACTGAACCAAGATTAGACTTTAACCTATTGTGGCCATCGTTTGCTAGCGCTGCTATTTCTGTACGTAACTCTTGAATACCAAACCCTTTTTGCGAGCTAGTAGCTATTGGGTTGGGAAGTGCCGCAGGATGAGCTTTTAAAGTCTGTTTAGTGACCTCTATACACTTTATAAGCGCATTAGAAGACAATTTATCAGTTTTTGTAAGCACTATTTGGTAATTAACGGCAGAAGAATCCAGCATGGTCATCATCTCTAAGTCATTAGGTTTAATTCCGTGACGGCTATCAATTAAAACGCATAATCTTCTTAATGTTGGGCGCCCTCTTAGATAGTCATGTATCGTTTGATTCCATTCAGCTATATCTTTTTTAGAGGCTTTAGCATAGCCATAACCAGGCATATCCACTAGCCATAATTTTTCTCCTAGATCAAAGAAATTTAACTGTTGCGTGCGTCCAGGGGTTTTGCTTGTGCGTGCTAGAGACTTTCTGCCAGTCAGGGCATTTAGTAGGCTTGATTTACCGCAATTAGATCGACCAGCGAATGCAATTTCAGGCAAGCTCGGGTTATCAAGGTTATCAACGCTTTTAACGCCTCGAAGAAATGTACATGGCTGCGAGAAAAGCCAGCGCCCGAATGATGTTTCGCTTTCTACTTCTTGTTTCTGATTTCTTTTATTCATGGACTAAGTCGTTTTAGTACCTTTATCTATAGTCCCCCCACCAATTGAAACCCCCATGCGGCGCATAATTACATATTGTTGAGCAACTGATAGACAGTTATTCCAGGTCCAGTAAATAACTAAGCCGACAGGGAAATTTGCTAGGAAAAACATGAACATTAAGGGCATAAGCATAAACATCTTTGCCTGGATTGGGTCCGCAGGGGCTGGATTAAGTTTTTGCTGTAGGAACATCGATATGCCCATGAACAAAGGCCAAAGACCTAAGGCAACAAAGCTAGTACCAGCTGCAAGGAAAGATGGAACATCCCACGGTATTAGTCCAAACAACTGAAATATATTTGTTGGATCTCGTTCAGAGAGGTCGTGTACCCATCCGTAAAATGGTGATTGGCGCATTTCAATTGAAGTGAACAGAACTTTGTAAAGAGCAAAGAAAACTGGTATTTGTAGTACCATTGGAAGGCAACCAGATACGGGGTTTACTTTCTCTCGCTTGTACATACCCATAAGTTCTTGCTGCATTTTTCTTTTGTCGTCACCATATTTTTCTCGAAGCTCTGTCATTTTAGGTTGCAAAGCCTTCATTTTACTCATCGATTTGTATGACTTGTTTGCTAGCGGAAAGAAAAATATTTTTAAAATTACGGTTACGACTAAAATAGCGATTCCAAAGTTCGCTTTGATACCAATGTTTGCAAGTTGTTCGGCTATAACTATCAATACTTGAAGTAGTGGCTTGGTAATGAAGAAAAACCAGCCAAAATCAATTGCCATCTCCAGACGAGGAACGTTTTGTTCATCGCGGTATTCGGTAAGTGTATCGAACACTTTTGCTCCCGCAAATAAACGATTAGTAACTTTAACTGAAGCACCTGGCATGACAGTGTGAACATTTTTTTCTAGAACATCAGTTTGGTAAAGGTCAGCACCACTAGATGTTTGCTGGTATGAAAAACTAGCGTTAACGGGAACATTTTGATCAGGAATTACTGCTGTTAGCCAATATTTATCGGTAATACCCAGCCAACCGCCAGTTGTTGGTATTGTAGTTGGTTGTGGTTTTCTATTATCCGAATCGTAGTCATCTTTTAGGGAGCTATACTTAATTTCTCTCAAAGTGCCGTCAATTACTCCGATAGGACCTTCATGAAGAATAAAAAAACCTAGGGTGTCGGGCGTATTAACTCTCACCAGTCGGGCAAAAGACTGGAGATATATCGGTTTGTCACTATTGTTTTTAACGGTGTCGATGATAGTAAACATAAATTTATCATCTAATGAATAAGTACGTTTAAGACCCATCCCTTTTTTGGTTTGCGCGGTTAAAACTACAGGGGTACCTGGCTTTAGGGCTGAAGTATCGGTTCGCCAGTTTGTTCCGGATCCTCCAAATGTGCCTTCACTTCCTATCCAGCCAAATTCAGCAAAGTATGGGTTTATTGATCCCGTAGGAGATAAAAGCGTAATTTTATTACTATTAGGATCAATACTACTACGGTATTTTTCCATTACTATGTCATCGATACGGCCGTTGCCCAAATTAATTGAACCACTCAGGTTTTGTGATGTTAGTTTTACACGTTGGTTTGAGGAAATAACCTCATTTCGGGGTTTTGTTTTGGCATTCACCATATTGTTATTAACGTCAGGAGGTAACTGGATACTGCCATCTGAAGCCATTTTATCGCTGGCTTTAAGGTTTTCTTTCATAATTGCAGCTTGACGTTCCTGTTGCACTAATTGTGCTTCTTGACGTGGTCCCTCAACAAAGAATTGCCAGCCAAACAATATTGCTAGAGAAACAGCAATCGCCATAAAAAGATTTTTATTATCCATATTTCTAATCAATCTGTGGATAGTTTGTTCATTGCTTTTTTGGATGACGAGCAATGTTTATGAAATTGTTCTGTTAGCATTGGAACTGGATCATAGCCAGTCCCTCCCCAGGGTTGACATCTAAAAATTCTTTTGCACGAGAGCCAACATCCATAAAATGGGCCATGAATAAGAATAGCTTCGCGAGCATACATTGAACAGCTTGGCTCAAATCTACAGTTGTTACCCAATATTGGTGATAAGCAATATTGGTAAGTTATTATTAAGGATTTTAAGGCCCATGAAACTATGATGTTGCAATATTTCATATTAAATTTCTAATGATTATTTATGTTATTTTTATGGTTTACTTTCCAGGAATCTAGTTTTTTTAGAGCTGTTTCAAGGTCATTTATTAAATCCAAAAAAGGTCGTTGAACAGTACTTTTTCTAGCAATTATGACAAAGTCTTTTCCGCATGATGCATTTGCAGACATTACTTTTTGTACTACATTGCGTAAGCGACGTCGCGCACGATTTCGTTTAACAGCATTACCAACTTTACGCGAAGCGGTATAGCCAATGCGCAGTGAGTCCCTATTGTATGTTTCTTTTGGTGTTTCGGAAACTTGTAACACCAATCCAGGCGCGGCCCAGTTTCTGCGATCAGCTGCGATACGCAGAAAATCTGATCTAACCTTTAAACGCTTAATAACAGGCCCTATCTGGACCTCGCTTTTATAACTAGCGGTCCCGGATTTGTGACTCATGTCTCATCGGTTCCAGATTAATCCCATTTTACTAGGAAAATCTTGCAAAGATTGTTTTATGCCGATAGCTTTTTACGGCCTTTTGCACGACGTAGGGATAGCACTCGGCGTCCGCCCACTGTTTTCATACGCGAGCGAAAGCCATGTCTTCGCTTTCGAACTAAGTTGCTAGGTTGAAAAGTACGTTTCACTGCCGTTACTCCATCTGTCTGCTGATTGCAAACTGGCGCTGTATAAAGGATTAGATAGCACGAAGTCAACTTAACAGGTGTAGTATTATATAACATTAACGTCATAATTGACGTGTATAGATTAAATTCGTTAATTATCTCACTGAGCCTACCATTATACATAAAGCCCAAAAATATTAGATTTTGTATCTAAAGCAAATTAATGAGTCTAATTATTATATGTCTAAGACCAAGCATTATTTAATTATTATTATTGTTATAATACTACTCCTATTAATGGGTGTCGTGGGTTTTTTTGTGTTTGAATTAGATGCGTATTTATCCATCGATTTTCTTAACAAAAACCGTTTAGAGCTTAAAGAGTTTGTTGAGATAAATACCTATTTATCGAAGTTTGTGTTCTTTATAGCTTATTTTATTATAGTTTTATTCTCCATACCGGGCGCCACATTTATGACTATTGCTGGAGGCTTTTTATTTGGTTGGTTGACCGGAGGGGTAATTGCAGTTTTTGCTGCTACTTTTGGAGCTACTTCTTTATTTATAATTGCTCGGGCTTTAAAAATATGTTTGCTAGAAAATAAAGTCAGACCATTTTTAGATAAACTACAATCTGGCTTTCGAAAAAATGCTTTTAACTATTTACTATTTTTACGAATTATCCCACTTTTCCCTTTTTGGTTGGTAAATATTGCCCCAGCATTTCTAGGTGTATCTACAATAACTTACATGGTTGCTACATTCTTTGGCATCATTCCTGGAACGTTTATTTTCGCATCGATTGGACATGGACTTATAGATATTTGGGAATCAGGTGAACAAAACAATTTAGAAAGTATTTTTGAAGAAAAATACTTTCTATTACTTTTTGGTGCTGCAGTATTTGCAATTATTCCTGTCATCTATAGAAAATACAAAAAATAAAAGCATTTTATTTGCTATATAAACTGAACTCAACTTCGGGTTTTATCATCGGCCGCTATTGGTCTAGCAAATTGCAAGCTTAGATCCCAAGGAAAATGAATCCATGTGTTCTGACTGACTTCAGTTACAAAGGTGTCTACCATCGGCCTACCTGCTGGTTTAGCATAGATAGTTGCAAAATGTGCATTAGGTAGTTTTTCTCGAACTAACTTTGCGGTAGATCCTGTATCGACTAGATCGTCAATAATAAGTGTTTCGTCACCATTGCCGGATACTTCCTTTAAAACTGTAATGTTAACCTGATTCATATGGTCATATGAAGAGACACAAAAAGTGTCCACTAATCTCATCTCTAGCTCGCGTGCTACAATTGCTGCGGGCACTAATCCCCCTCTAGTTATTGCGACAATTTGTTTCCATGGACCTTTTTCTGATAATCTCCAAGCAAGAGCTTTAGCATCTCGATGTAGTTGTTCCCATGAAACTGGGAAATCGTGTTGTGGTTCTGCATTCATATTAATATTTGCGTCCTTGTTTTTAAATATTAATTATATCACTTGTTATGCAATTATTATTTGGTAGCCATAGCACACTTTTGATATTGATTATAATATGAATGCTAATATAAAGTTTTCTTTGGCTGTAGTGTTGATGAAGATACACCAAGAAAGTATTTGTATTGTTGTATAAATGAATTGTTACTGGAAACGTCTATTGGTGAAAACCATAGCTTTCGTATGTAAGTTATCTAGTTCGTGACTTGCCATATATGAGGCTTTTGATTGACTTTTTGGACTTAAGCGTTTTAGTACTGGTTCTTAGCTAAAACAATTATATGTCAATGAATTTGTAAGCGCCCGTAGCTCAATTGGATAGAGCGTCTGACTACGAATCAGGAGGTTGGGAGTTCGAGTCTTCCCGGGCGCGCCATAATCCTCAGACTGAAGCAGTCTGAGAATAGATTACTAACTAATTTCATTATCATAATTAATCTTACCCAGGTATTGGGCTGGGGAGAATGTTAACCTTATTCAGGATTATTCCTATCCACAAATAGTTTACGACATTCCTACCAATTCTTCGCGTACTACTAAGACGAAGGCTTTGGTGGCTAAAGATTTGATTAGCCTGATACAAAGCTTGCTGCAGCTGTCCAAGACTGCAGATATTGATAAGGGGATGCCACTTTACTAAAGGAGGATCTTGGCTTTAAGCCTTATTCTCTATTTATTAATATGCTCACATGTGCTGAAACAATTCTCCAGCCGTCCTTTGTGCGCATCCAAGTTTGGCTCTGACGCCCTATATGCCCTGTAGCAATTCTCAAGAATTCTAGGTTTGCCGTAGCAAAGTCTTTTCCATAAGTGGTAATGGTAACTTTATTGACTTTGCGCTCAAGGTTATCTGTGGATCTTGAACTTCTGAATGCAGAGATTTTATCATGACCGTATAAGTTTTCTGATATGCCAAACCGAAGAGTATGAGAAGTATTCCAAAAAAGCTCATTAAGTACTTCAATATTATTATCAGTTAGAGCTTGCTCATAATTGTCGTGGGCTTCCTTAACTTCAGCCACAATTTCAGGTAGATTGATTTCTTTCACGTCTAGCTCCCTTTTATAATCTTAAATTAGACACTAGTTTATACTTATGAGCATGGTTTTAGCTAAACAAACATAGAAATTAAAGAGAGAAGTTTGAAGATGGCCCTACACCCTCAAGTGATTTCACTATTAGATAAAATGAGCTCAGCTAATTTAAAGCCGGCATTTACATTAACACCCGTTGAAGCCAGAAAACAAATGGATGAGATGGCAGCTGTTCGTGATGATAAAAAAACATTAGTAGGGTCTGTAGAGGAGATAGAATTACCTGGTCCTGCAGGAAAAATAGTTATTAGGCTTTACCGCCCGGCTAATAAAACAGATAAAAATCTACCATTATTTATTTATTTTCACGGTGGTGGCCACGTTATAGGAAGTCTTGATAGTCATGACGAAGTTGCTCGGGTCCTTTGTTCTGGTGCAAACTGTTTATTGGCATCTGTGGATTATAGGTTGGCGCCTGAGCATAAATTTCCTGCTGCTGTTGAAGATGCATTTTCAGCAAGCCTGTGGCTTTCGGAAAATGCACATATTATTGGAGCAGATGCAAACAGTATAGTCATAGGAGGTGATAGTGCAGGTGCAAATCTAGCTATAGTTGTGGCTTTAATGGCTCGAGATACAAAAAATATAAATCTAGTAGCTCAATATCTAATTTATCCTGTGGTGGATTATAACTTTACATCAGTTTCTTATAATACTTATGCCGAAGGATATGGGCCGTTAACTAAAAACGGTATGATTTGGTTTAAAGATCATTATTTATCTAATAAAGGTGATGTTGATGACTGGCGGGCATCCCCAATTAAGGCATCCGATCTTTCTGGTTTGCCTAGCACGGTCTTAATAACGGCTGAATGCGATGTTTTGCATGATGAAGGTGTAATCCTAGCTAAAGCTCTTCTCGCAGCTGGTACGACAGTTAAGCATGTTGATTATCCGGGCATGATTCATGGGTTCTTTTCGTTTGCTCCTTATCTTGACGATGGCAAGATCGCGCAAAAAGTAGTTTGCCAGCATCTAACAGAAATATTAAATAAGCGTTAAAAATAGAATTCTATATATATATCACAGTTGCACTAACTAGAAGGTTGGCTGCTAACACTGTTAAAATAATTCTAAGTATTTTTCGGAATGATTCTTCAGGAAGCCAGTTGGTAATATGTGATCCTAGAAGAGTGCCAAAATACCCAGAGATTATCATCGCAAACAATAGAGGTAGCCAGGCTACATATGAAAAGCCAAGAAATCCAAATACTAATATTTTTAAAGAGTGTTGTATAACCATACATACAGCATGGGTACCGAAAAGAGCACGTCGGTCTTTTAAAGCAGGGGCTAGTACAGAAATAACGAATGGACCTGTGGCACCAATAAACATAGTCAAAAAAGCTGATATTAAACCTGATACAGCCAACATTTTGGCGCTAACCTTTTTAATTGAAAAGCGCAATGGCCCCCAAATACTATAGAGAATAAAAATAGCCAAAAGAATCTTGAGTAAGTTTTCTGGCATTTGTAAAGCTAGGTTACCACCAATAGCTACACCTATTATACTTCCAAGAATAAAGTAAGTGGTAATGGGCCAGTTAATATACGCTCGTTGAACAGTAGCTCGACCAAAGTTAGACCCTAATTGTACAAATCCATGAATAGGAATAACTGCTGAGGCGGGAGCTACTGATGCAAGAACAGTAATAAATGTGATTCCTCCACCGATTCCTAGTCCAGCAGAAATTGCTGAACCTATAAAGGCCACAATTACAAGTATAACCGCTGAGATAAGAGAGATATCTGAAGGCATGAATTCCATGAATTTCTCATTAGATATTTTATAAAATAAATTAATAGGATGGCTTAGAATAATGAGAAGAATTTAATTAATCTTTAATACTACTGAGTTATGGCAGAAGGCTAGTACAAACTATATAATAGTTTGATGTCAGATTTATTTTAAGGCACATAAATGATTGCATATCATAAGACTGAATATAACTGGGCAGCGTATTACGAAAAAACTGAAGGGCGTCCTCCTCGAGAAACAACTCTATTTGCTTTAGATAAATTTGAGTCAAAGCCGTTTTATGGCTTTGGAGATAAGAGTCCGCTAGCAGTAGACTTGGGTTGTGGTGCTGGACGCGACTCCGTTGAATGTTTGCGTCGTGGCTGGCGGGTGATAGCCATAGATTCAGAGCAAAAGGCCATCGATAAACTATCCATTAGAAAAGACATACCGTTAGATGCCCAATTAATCTTGCAGGTTGGTAGAATTGAAAATTCTAGTTGGCCGACATGTGATTTAATAAATAGCAGTTTTGCATTGCCGCTTATTGAATCCAAAAATTTTTCTTCAGTATGGAAAAATATAAATAAATCCCTAAAAGAAGGTGGTAGAATTGCATGTCAGTTATTTGGGGAACGAGATAGTTGGTTTGGAAAGTCTGGAATGACATTTCATAATCGCCATGCAGTTGAGTTGCTACTTGAGGGGTGGGTTGTTGAAATGCTTCGTGAGGAGGTTGAACAATCAACAACTGTGCGCGGAGAACTTAAGCTGTGGCATATTTTCCATATAGTGGCGAAGAAAGCACCTTAGTAGTTATTTGCTTAATTCTTCCCAATCAAATATTGCAGGTTCTTTATTAAGAAACCTTTTTACTGCTTCTCTGTGATATTCACTATTATTGGCAATTGCTTGCGCAGAAGCTTCGATTTCAAGTGATGTTTTTAAGTCTCTTTCAAATGAACTATTTAGCATGCCTTTGGTCATTCCGATAGACAAAGACGACGCATTTTTAAATCGATCAGAAAATGTTTTTGCTTCTGACAAGACCTCATTGACACCCACGACTTTGTATACAATACCCATTTCATTGGCTTCTTTGGCATCTAAAATACGCGCCGAGAAACACAATTCCTTTGCTCTCTGCAGTCCCACTATTCGTGGAAGTAAATACAAAGCGCCCCAGTCAGGAACTAAGCCGATGCGTCCAAAAGAAAGTATAAAACGTGCATTGGGTTCTGCAAACACAAAATCACAAGCAAGCGCTAAACTAAAGCCTGCGCCAGCAGCAGTGCCGTTAACGGCAGCTATAGTGGGTATTTCTAGATTGTACCACCTCGTCATTAGTTGATGGCTAGACCGTAGTCTTTCACGCATTTCTGCTGCAGGTTTTCCGGAAGAATTTTTAAGTGCACTTATATCTCCACCGGCGCAAAAGGCGCCACCAGACCCTGTTAAAATGGCTGCGTGGACATTGCCCTTAGAACCTTTTTCAATATGAGCTATAGCTAAATCTAAGTCGCGTCGTACTGCTTCATCAAGGGCATTTCTTGCCTCAGGACGGTTGAGGGTTATCGTGGCAACACCTTCATTTATTTCAAACAATATTTTTTCAAATTTTTCATGCATATTATTGACCTTAATTATGGATCGTTGAAGGAACTAGTTACGAAAATATATAGTCCTAACGTTTGAGCCGAGCCATCTCACCCAAGACGGCACATACTGATCCTGTGTCTTGATCAGCTCTTCCTTGAGCCATACCAGAGGTATACAAATCTGCGGTGGTATTAAATAGTGGTGTTGGACAGTCCAGTGATTTGGCAAAGTCAGCGATAATTCCCATATCTTTTTGCCAGGTTCTAATCTTCATTGTTGCTGCTTCATAATTATTGGCTACCATCATTGGTCCCCGTATTTCAAACATTCGTGATGTACCTGCACTATCAGCTATGACATCAAAAATAGTTTGAGCGTCAAGGCCGGCTTTCATGCCTAATACTAGGGCCTCGGCTGCTGCAACATTGTGTATAGCTACAAGATGGTTGGCTACATACTTCATTCTACTGCCATTTCCGAACTCACCAACATAGTAGTGAGCCCGTGCAAAGCCCTTTATTATTGTAGAGCAAATACTTGCCGTTGCCTCATCGCCACTTAAATATACGGCAAGGTCCTTAGTGATAGCCTGTGCACCAGTTCCGCTAAGAGGCGTATCCAAAAGAGTAATTCCATGGTCGGCCAATTTATCATAATTTAACTTTTTATCTTCTATAGGCAAAGTACTGCACTCCATCACTGGGGCATTGGTATTGCCTGCAGCTGCAATACCATCTTTCCCAGCCACAACTTGGTTTAGAGCCGCGCTACTTGGAAGTGATGTCAATATTATATCAGAGTTTGTCGCAACTTCGCCTGGAGAACCAACAACTGCTCCTCCTTTATTAGCCAGTTCTTCGCAACGCTGAGAATCTATATCGAAACCAATTACCTTATAGCCAGCTTTGATAAAATTTCCTGAAATTGCAGAACCCATTATACCCAATCCAACTATGCCTATATTTTGAGTCATTTTTATTACTTCCCTTTTTATCAATTTACGTGTTTATACCATACCAATCACATCATTAATTTTTCTTGCTAATCTGTGATTAATTAATTGGATATATAGATGAGCTACCTTCGATTTTTGAAAAAAAATTGGCGATTTGTTGGCTTTGGATTTACCTTGTCATTTTCTGCCAGTTTTGGCCAAACTTTTTATATTGCATTGTCAGGTGCTAGTATTCGTTCTGAGTTTGGCTTGAGTCACGGTGGTTTTGGATCTTGGTTTGCTTTGGCCACAATTGCTAGTGCTGTCACCATAATTTGGCTTGGGCGTGTGATTGATAGGGTTGATCTTCGTTGGTATACCTTGGCAGTGTGCATGGGGTTGGTTCTTTCAATGTTAATGATTGCTTCAGCACCGGGTATTATTATTCTGGTAATTGGCTTGTACCTTGCTCGTTTAACGGGACAGGGTTTGTTGATGCATATCTCCAACACGAGTATGGGACGGTATTTTGATACTGATAGAGGAAAAGCCGTTAGTATTTCTGCAATGGGGCAGTCATGTGGAGAAGCAATTCTACCAGTATTTATTCTAATTCTTATAGTTGAATTTGGATGGCGCGAGTCTTGGTACTTAGCGGCAATAACTATCACTCTGATACTGGTTATTTTTCTTCCATATTTAATGCGTGACTATAGTGAGCGTCATCAGGCTTATCAAAGTAGAATTTCCTTAAAGCCTAATTATCAAAAAAACACTAAGCGACACTGGTCAAGGCCAGAAGTTTTAAAAGATTTCCGTTTCTATGTAATTTCATCCGTTGTTTTATCATTTTCATTTATTTGTACAGGTTTATTTTTTCATCAGATACATATTGCTGAATCAAAAGGTTGGCCATTAGAGATATTAGCTAGCGCTTTTATATTTTTTGCAATTTTTAAGGTACTGACTTCTCTATGCATGGGATCATTAATTGATAGATTCGGGAGTATTGTTTTTTTACCTATTATGCAAATGCCACTAATAGTCACTCTTATAGCTATTACTGTATCTGATGCATATTTTATTCCGTACATATATTTGAGTTTTATGGGGATTAGTATTGGCATATTAATGCCGGTCATGGGGTCGTTATGGCCCGAGCTTTATGGAGTTATGCACCTGGGTTCCATTCGCGCCGTGGTGGCAGCAATGGTTGCTTTGACGTCAGCAACATCACCGGCAGTTTTTGGGCTTCTATTAGACCAGGAAGTGTCAGTTGAAACTCTATCTTTGGGATGTATCATCTATGTGATTGCAAGCGGAATATTACTTATTTGGACATTTAGAGACCACTTGGTTAAAATATTTGATTAGGTCTATGTGGGCGGTAAAAGGTATTACGAGGTATAAATAATAAACCCTCAAATATTAAATAATAGACGGGACAAAACTATGACCACAGAAGAGATACAAAATATACTAAATTACCGTTCTGAGGTTCGAGATGGCATGCTTATTGATTGGGATGTGCCAATAGAGATGGAAGATGGAGTTACATTACGCGCTGATATATATAGGCCTAATGATACAGCTACTCATCCGGTGATTATTAGTTATGGTCCTTACGGTAAGTGGTTGCACTTTCAGGATGGGTATCCTTATCAGTGGAAAAGATTGGAAGATCACTATCCTGATATCTTGGCTCGTTCATCTAATAGATATCAAAATTGGGAGCTTATCGACCCAGAAATATGGGTGCCGGATGGATATATTTGTGTGCGCGTAGACTCTCGGGGTATGGGAAGGTCCCCTGGTTATCTGGACCCTTGGTCACTTAGAGAGGCAAAAGATTTTTCAATTTGTATAGATTGGTCTGGGGTTCAACCCTGGTCTAACGGTAAAGTTGGATTGAACGGGATCTCTTATTACGGAATGAATCAATGGCAGGTAGCGTCGTTGCAACCTAAACATTTAAGTGCAATGTGTGTTTGGGAAGGTGCAGCTGACTATTATCGTGATATGGGCCACCATGGAGGAATAGCCTGCAGGTTTCCTGAAACCTGGTACCGAGAAGCTATTAGGCCTCGACAAAATGGTAAGGGAAAAAATGGCTACAAAAGTCGAATTAATGGTGAGTGGGTCTCAGGCCCTGATACATTCAGTGAAGAAGAGCTGGCATCAAACCGCACTGATTTCATTGCTGATATTCTCGATCATTCTTTAATAGATGATTATTGGAAATTGCGTATGCCCGATTATTCAAAGATCAATGTTCCTTTACTATCTGCCGGTAATTGGGGTGGGGTAGGCCTACACCCACGTGGTAATACAGAGGGTTACGTAAATTCAGCAAGTGATCAAAAATGGTTGGAAATGCATGGATTAGACCATTTTACGCATTTCTATAGCGAATATGGGATGAGTTTACAAAAACGTTTTTTTGGGCATTTTCTTAAAGAAGAAGACACGGGTTGGGGCCAACAACCAAAAGTGCAGTTACAAATACGCTATCCATATGAGAGCTATGTTGAACGTGCTGAGGAGGAATGGCCACTCACTCGTACAAATTGGACTGAAATGTACCTTGATCCTACCGATCGCGCGCTAACTAAAAATTTAATAAATAAATCTAACGAAATTACTTATGACGCTTTGGGAGAAGGTATTACATTTCTTTCAACACCAATGGATAAAGAAACGGAAATAACCGGCCCTGTTACTGCTAAGATTTTTCTGTCTTCAGAGACTGATGATGCAGATGTTTTTTTAGTTTTGAGAGCATTCTCTCCGGATATGAGAGAGATGGTTTACCAAGGTTCAAATGATCCTCATACGCCTGTGGCGTTGGGCTGGTTGCGGGCATCACATCGCAAATTAGATAAAGAAAAAACACTACCTTACCGTCCGTACCACATGCATGATGAAGTGCAAAAGTTAGTTCCAGGAGAGGTATATGAACTAGATGTTGAGATATGGCCGACGTCAATTGTATTACCGAAGGGTTACCGTCTGGGTTTGAGTGTACGTGGGCGTGATTATATTTATCCTGGATATGATGAAAGTCAGGGAACAGTAGCAGGTCGAGTGTATTATGGAGTTGGACCATTCAAACACGATATGCAGGGAAACAGACCAGTTGATGTTTATGGGTCGAAGGTAACTATTCATACTGGAACAGAATATCCTTCACACATATTGTTGCCCATAATTCCTAAAAAAAATAAAGATACTTAGATGTTTTGTTGGAACAACTAATGTTTTTTTTTAGGAATTAGTACATGTTGGTTTTATGTTAATTATAAATATAAAGCGGCGAAGTATTAGCTCTTCGCCGCTTTATTATATATAATTAATAACCTAATTAGTTTATTTTAATTAAGGCTATTGCTTACTCTATAACAGAAAGATTTTCTGCGGATGCTTTGCCGTTTTGGCCAGGCTCTAAATCGAAAGAAACCTTTTGTCCTTCATTTAGTGAAGTTAGCCCAGCGCGTTCAACTGCCGATATATGAACAAACGCATCTTTTGAACCATCTTCTGGTTCAATAAACCCATAACCTTTGGCTGGGTCGAACCACTTTACAGTACCAGTTGTCATTGTCTTATCCTCTAACAAGATTATCTATTTTAGGACCCTACAAAATGTGATTGTGTGGTCATTTTAACGTTCACATTTTCAGGAATAATAGCCTAATCAGTGTGTCGCCTTTAGTTTAACGCAACAAATTGGTGTCGCATCTTGTGAAAATGTAGTGGATACCCCGCGGAAGTCAATAACCTGATATTTATATAATCAAAATATTGTGATGTAAAATGAATGAATCTAGCTGAATAAAAGTCATTTTTTACTCAAAATGTGTTATTATGGTAAATTTGTAAATAAATTATAAGATTGATGCTAATTGCACATACTACAAATATAGGATTGAGGTTAGTTGTATTATGGAATCACTAATTGAATTTTATGCCATTGTAATAGATGCCTGGAATAATGCGGGTTTTGGAGCTAGTTTTGGCAGAATAGTTTTAGGTGTTGGAGCAGTTATGCTTTCGGTTTTAGTCCGGCGCCTGTTTGCAAAATTTGTGATTGCTTGGATTAAGCGATTAACCACTAAAACTAAAACTGAACTTGATGATCGACTCATAGATGCTCTTGAAAAGCCTCTAAGGTTTGTTTTTGTGGTTTTTGGTTTTTTTATTGCTACACAGATTTTGCAGCTAGATGGGGCGATGGATACTATCGCTACTAAATGCACCCGCTCACTGGTGACGTTTACTCTGTTTTGGGGTGTGATTTCCCTGACTGAGCCCATAAGCTTTCTACTGTCTAGCTTAAGAAATATTTTTTCAGAAACTATGCTGTCCTGGTTTGTCAAAGCTATTAGACTGTTATTCATTTTTATTGGGGCTGCCGCTATCCTTGATGTATGGGGTATTGAGATTGGACCAGTTCTTGCAGGACTAGGCTTATTCGGTCTTGCAGGTGCATTAGCAGCGCAGGACTTATTAAAGAACCTTTTGTCAGGAGTTTTAGTTCTTACTGAAAGGAGGTTTCAGCTTGGAGATTGGATAAAAGTAAATGGAGTTGTAGAGGGGACTGTGGAGGCAATCGGATTTCGTTCAACTGGTATACGCCAGTTTGATAAGGCTTTGGTTCAGGTACCAAATACAGCGCTAGCCGATAATCCTGTAATTAATTTTTCACAAATGACTCATCGTCGTATTTACTGGAAAATTGGTGTTGTTTATGACACTAGTGTGGCTCAGCTAGGTTATATCCGGAACGAAATCGAATCTTATATATTGAATAGCGAAGATTTTGCTAAGCCACCAGAGGTCTCTACCTTTGTAAGGATTGATAGTTTTAGTGAAAGCAGTATAGATATCATGGTTTATTGCTTTACAAAAACTACAGTCTGGGGTGAATGGTTGTCCCTTAAAGAGCAGCTTGCTTATCGAATAAAAGAGATTGTAGCCGAAGCAAAAAGTGATTTTGCGTTTCCCACCACTTCTTTGTATTGGGAGAATATGCCTGAGAAGTTTGAGCCGCCAATCTGATTTGATGTTATTTGGGGGGGGCGTAATATTTTAAAAAATAATAAAATATCTAATTGTATTTGGTAGTAGAAAGTATCTCTGCTTCAAGTGCTACAACAGATACTGCATCGATAACGTTTTTAGCGTCATCATATCTAAAGCCTGCTCTGGCAAGTGATGCTAAATCACGATTGCGTCTTTCCTTCCTTTTCTCATCCAGCCTATAAGGCCCAAGACGACGTTTTCTAGCATAAATATTAGCAGCCATTAATTCTCTATTACAATATTCGTTTTCTAAAAGTGAAACAGCAGAAGCAGAATCTACTTTACTAATCCCCTTATTACTCAGAATGCTCATAATATTTTTTTCAGAAGCGCCCAAGCGATGAAGACTTCGTACTCTGCTTTCTGCATAGGCTTGATCATCTAGAAGTCGAAGGTTAACTAATTTAGTAATTATTATTTTTACCCATTTCTCTGCTTCTCTTTTATCTATTTTATGAGTGCGCACTGATTTTTCAACGCGCCTCATTAGCACATTTCTTAAGTTTTCTATTGATGTTGCGTACCGGTCTATATGAACGAGGGCAATTTTTTCGAGATATTTATGTGTCAGGGGTTTGGGTTTTCTAACATTACTATGTTTTTTATTTTTTTCATTCATCTTCATTAATCCGGTATATTCTATAATCTTTATATATATTATCGAATGTTGATTGTCGTGGTTTCAAACAATAAGTTTGGTAATGTATAATCAAAGTATTTTATAAATTAGTATTAAATTGCGAAGAAAGTTGACAAATTTACGCATGAATAAAAACAATAGTATTTTTTCTACAAGTCCTGTGGTGCGATCTATTGGGATAGTTAATTGGCGAGGGCTTTGGACGCTATACCTTGCTGAAGTTAAAAGATTTTATAAGATGCGTTCACAAACACTTATTGCACCTGTAATTACTACTTTATTGTTTCTCATAATATTCTTGCTAGCACTTGATGGTGCTGAAAAAAAAATAGGTGATCTAACTTTTTCTGTTTTTTTATCTCCTGGACTTATTATGATGTCGATTCTACAAAGCTCTTTTGCCAATACGTCATCATCAATATTAGTGTCCAAGGTTCAAGGTAATATTGTTGATACACTAATGTCACCTATTACTCCTATAGAGCTTACGGTAGCCTACGTTGCAGGAGGACTAACACGTGGACTTCTTGTTGGTTTTTTATCGACTATTTCTATTTGTATATTTGTTAATATTCACATCCAACATTATTTTATAATATTATTTTACGCTTTTGGTTCATCCATGATGTTATCTCTTTTGGGTTTGATTGGAGGTATATGGGCAAAAAAATTTGATCATATCGCCGCTATGACGAATTTTATTATAGTACCATTATCATTTCTTTCAGGAACATTTTACTCGGTTGAGCTGTTACCACAGACCTGGCAGAATCTGGTCTGGTTTAATCCATTTTTTTACGCAATTGATGGTTTTCGATATGGATTTATCAATCGCATGGATGGCGATTTATGGGTAGGCATGCTGATTATAACCATACTCAATGTAATATTGTTTATGTTAGCATGTAGAATTTTAACAATTGGTTATAAGTTAAAAAATTAATGTCAGAGGAAAGGAAAATAAACTGTCCGATATGGCAGAAGCATCCCCAGACTCGTAACTATGGGTTAATAAACGTATTGGGTTTGTTTACTTTCTACATACGTGAAATACGACGTAGCTTTAAAATATGGGGAATTACATTAGTCGCACCCGCTATTCGGGCACTACTATTTGTAACGGTTTTTTCTCTTATTATTGAAGATTCTGCAAAGCTTGTTCTAGGTTTACCATTTTTGAATTTTTTAATTCCTGGATTAATTGTGGTAGCTATTTTGGAGCGAGCATTTGAATCAGCAGCTTTTTCAATGGTTTACGATAAGTCAGAAGGTATTTTTGATGATTTGGCAATTGTCCCGCTTTCACCCTTTGAGTTAGTAGTTGCGTATGCCGGTTCGTCTATAACTGCAGGAATTTCTGTAGGTGCAGTTGTATGGTTAGTACTTCTTCCATTTGGTGGACAAATTCCGGCTCTGCCTTTTACTTTGGCTTATTTTGTTATTTCTGGGTCTCTTATATTGGGCTTGTTTAGTCAGATAGTAGGTCTTTTTGCACCCAAATGGGATTATCTTATTAGCATACAAGTTTTTGTTTTCTTGCCGTTCGTGTTTTTTTCTGGTGTTTTTTTTACTATTGATCAGCTTCCACAAGTTATTCAATATTTTACTTGGGCTAATCCTATATTTTACATTGTTGATGGCGTACGTTACGGCATTACTGGTGTTACTGATGGTGAACCTTTGATCGGGGTCTTTGTTACTCTGATATGTATTTTTGTGTTATCGGCTATCTGTCACAGACTTTTTCGAATAGGTTATCGGTATAGATTTTAGCAAATAATTATGTTTTTAAGCTAACCAGTTACTTGGTGAGATAAAGCGGGCGTTGACTTCGGGGCTACCTTTCCCGATATTTATCTCTTTTTTTAGAATGATTGGGACAAGCCCTAGAAAAACAAATAGTTGGAACCCTGCTTATGAAAAGTATTATGCAGACATATGGACGTTTACCTATTGCCTTTGATCATGGAGAGGGTTCTTATCTCTTTTCTACAGAGGGGAAACGTTATCTAGATGGAGCAGGCGGCATCGCTGTTGTTTCCATGGGACATAGCCATCCAAAGTTGGTGGCAGCTTTAGAGGCTCAGGTTCGGCGTCTTTGGCATGTATCAAATTTGTATGAGATACCTGAACAGAGTTATTATGCTGAGAAATTAGTTGCTGCCTGCTTCGCTGATTCAATATTTTTCTGTAACTCTGG
>Ga0209403_10000132_pt1 | contig 116767 bp, 125 predicted proteins | sample ArcticOcean_MG_C_8_FD_187440 | JGI IMG/M metagenome (GOLD analysis project Ga0209403, IMG submission 187440) | Marine microbial communities from western Arctic Ocean - ArcticOcean_MG_CB11_86 (SPAdes) (version 2) | ecosystem: Environmental > Aquatic > Marine > Oceanic | place: Arctic Ocean...
GCTGTCGACGAGGTTGTCGAAGACGCTGTCGACGAGGTTGTCGAAGACGCTGTCGACGAGGTTGTCGAAGACGCTGTCGACGAGGAGCGTGCCTGATGGGCCAGAAGGTCAACCCGTACGGCTTTCGCCTGGGGATAACCACCGACTGGAAGTCGCGGTGGTTCGCCACCCGGCAGGAATACGCCGACAACATCATCGAGGACTGGAAGATTCGCGACTTCCTGCGGACCGAACTTCCCCATGCCGCAATCAGTCGGATCGAGGTCGAGCGCACCCGTGACCGCCTGAGGGTCGACGTGCACACCGCCCGACCGGGCATCGTGATCGGACGCAAGGGGACCGAAGCCGATCGCCTGCGGGCCGGACTCGGCCAGATCAGCGGCAACAACCGGGTCCAACTCAACATTCAGGAGATCAAGGAACCGGAGTTGGACGCCGCCCTGATCGCCCAGGGCGTCGCCGACCAGTTGTCCGGCCGAGTCGCCTTCCGACGGGCCATGAAGCGCGCCGTCCAGAACGCCCAAAAGGCCGGGGCCCTCGGCATCCGGGTCCAGTGCTCGGGTCGCCTCGGTGGCTCCGAGATGGGTCGCACAGAGTGGTACCGCGAGGGCCGGGTCCCGTTGCACACCCTGCGGGCCGACATCGACTACGGCTTTCGCGAGGCTGCCACCACCTACGGCCGAATCGGCGTGAAGGTGTGGATCTACAAGGGCGACATCCTCCCCTACAAGAGCCAACTCGAGGACAAGATCAAGCGCGAGGCCGCCATGGCCGTAGGGGAGACCTCAGGCCAGACCAAGCCACGGACCGTGGTCTCGTCCGCAGCCGCCCGTCGCCGCAAGGTCGATGCGGAGACCGAGGTCGAGACACCACCTGCCGAGACCGTCGAGGCAGATGCCGAGGTCGTGGAACCGGTACCTCTCGTCAAGGAAGGCGACGCCGAGTTCGAGAAGTTGCTGGCCGAGGAGGAGGCCATCGAGGCCTCGACCCGCGAGCACCACGAGACTCCGCACTTCCGTCCCGGGGACAGTGACTGATCATGTTGATGCCGAAGAACACCGCATACCGCAAGCACCACCGGGGGCGGACGCGGGGCAACGCGAAGGGCCAAACCGACATCGCCTTCGGCGAGTACGGCATCCAGGCGCTCGAACCAGGCTGGATCACCTCCCGCCAGATTGAGGCCGCCCGGATCGCCATGACCCGCCACATCAAGCGCGGTGGCAAGGTCTGGATCAACATCTTCCCGGACAAGCCCGTCACCCAGAAGCCCGCCGAGACCCGCATGGGCTCAGGCAAGGGCAACCCTGAGCACTGGGTCGCCGTCGTGAAGCCCGGTCGTGTCCTGTTCGAGTTGTCGTACTCGGATCCGGAGGTGGCCCGCGCCGCCATCGACCGCGCCATCCAGAAGCTTCCCATCCGGGCGCGCTTCATCGAGCGTGAGGAGGGCTTCTGATGGCCCGCAGGAAGGCAATGGCCGAACTCGGAGAGACCGATCTCCTCGAGCGGCTCGGTGAGTCCAAGGAAGAACTGTTCAACCTGCGATTCCAACTGGTGACCGGTCAGCTCGAGAACCACTCGCGCATCGGCCGGGTCAAGAAGGAGGTGGCCCGACTCCTCACCGAGTTACGGGCCCGTGAGATCGACGCCGCGGAGAACGCCGCCGTGGTCGAGGAGGTGGCCGACTGATGGCCGAGACCGATACCCAGGGCGCCTCGCCGTCCGACGCCCGACCCAACGCCCGCAAGGTGCGTGAGGGCCTGGTCGTCTCCGACCGGCAGGACAAGACGGTGGTCGTCGAGGTCGTCGACCGCGTCCGCCACCGTCGCTACGACAAGACCGTGCAGCGGAGCAAGCGGCTCCATGTGCACGACGAGTCCAACGAGTTGCGCATCGGCGACCGGGTCCGGGTCCAGGAGACCCGCCCGCTGTCGAAGCTCAAGCGTTGGCGAATCGTCGAGATCCTCGAAAGGGCCAGGTAATGATCCAGCAGGAGACCCGACTACGGGTGGCCGACAACTCGGGAGCGCGCGAGGTCTTGTGCATCAAGGTCCTCGGTGGCTCGAAGCGCCGGTACGCCTCGATCGGCGACGTCTTCACGGCCACCGTCAAGGAGGCCATCCCGGGCGCCGCCGTCAAGAAGGGCGAGGTCGTCAGGTGCGTGGTCGTCCGAACCAAGAAGGAACGGCGTCGCCCCGACGGGTCGTACATCCGCTTCGACGAGAACGCCGCAGTGCTCATCAACGAGCAGATGCAGCCGCGTGGCACCCGCATCTTCGGCCCGGTGGGCCGGGAACTTCGGGAGAAGAAGTTCATGCGCATCGTCTCGCTGGCGCCGGAGGTGCTCTGAGATGAAGATCCGCAAGGGAGACAAGGTCCGGGTGCTCACCGGCAAGGACCGCGGCAAGGAGGGCGTCGTGAGTCGCGCCATTCCCGCCGACGACAAGGTGATCATCGCGGGCGTCAACCTGGCCAAGCGCCACCAGAAGCCCACCAAGGCCACCATGCAGGGCGGCATCATCGACAAGGCCATGCCGATCCACGTCTCGAACGTCGCGGTCCTGAGCCCGGCCGATGAAAAGCCCACCCGGATCGGCTATCGCCTCAACGACGACGGCTCCAAGGTGCGGGTCTGCAGGCGGACGGGGGTTGATCTCGATGGCTGAGGCACTGAGCACAGCGGTCCGCCTGGGCGATCGCTACCGCGACGAGATCCGGCCGGCGCTCCAGGAGCAGTTGGGCCTGGCGAACGTCATGCAGGTCCCGGAACTGGTCAAGATCGTCGTCAACATGGGCGTCGGGCTAGCGGCCCAGCAGGCCAAGCAGCTCGACGGCGCCCTTGCAGACCTCGAGATCATCACCGGACAGAAGCCCAAGATCACCCGGGCCAAGAAGTCAATCTCGAACTTCAAGCTCCGTGAGGGCCAGGCGATCGGCGCGATGGTGACCTTGCGCGGCGTCCGCATGTACGAGTTCCTGGATCGCCTGATGAACCTGGCGATCCCGAGGATCCGCGACTTCCGCGGACTCAACAACCGGTCGTTCGACGGCCGGGGCAACTACACGTTCGGCGTGACCGAGCAACTGATCTTTCCAGAGATCGACTACGACACCGTGGACGCGACCCGCGGCATGGACATCACGATCGTGACGTCCGCCGACTCGGACGAGGCGGGCCGCGCCCTCCTCGACGCTTTCGGGTTCCCGTTCCGACGAGAGGTGAGGTAATGGCGAAAAAGGCACTCATCAACAAGCAGCAGAAGACGCCCAAGTTCAAGGTGCGCGCCTACACCCGCTGCCGCCGTTGTGGTCGGCCGCGTTCCGTGTACCGGGCGTTCAACCTGTGCCGGATTTGCCTGCGGATGATGGCCCATGCCGGAGAGATCCCCGGCATGGTGAAGTCGAGTTGGTGAGGGGAGCGACGACATGACGATGACCGACCCCATGGCCGACATGCTGACGCGCCTTCGCAACGCCAACCAGGCGATGCACGACGGCGTTTCGATGCCGTCGTCGAAGCAGAAGGTGGCCCTCGCCGACGTGTTGAAGTCCGAGGGATACATCGCTGACTACACGGTGGGTGAGGCCCAGCGAGGCCCCGGCATGGAACTCACCATCCAACTCAAGTACTCGCCGGAGCGCCAGCGTGTGATCAGCGGCCTCCAGCGGGTGTCCAAGCCCGGCCTGCGCATCTACCGCAAGTCCAGCACGATCCCCCGTGTCCTGGGTGGCCTCGGCGTTGCCGTGGTCAGCACCAGCCGGGGCCTGATGAGTGACCGCGAGGCTCGCCGCCGAAGGATCGGCGGAGAGATCCTCTGCTACGTCTGGTAAGGGAGGCTTGACATGTCCCGCATTGGCAAATTTCCGATCACGGTGCCCTCGGGCGTCGAGGTGACCATCACGGACCAGAACGTGGCCGTGACGGGCCCCAAGGGCTCGCTCGACCTCGACGTGGTGGAGGGCATCACTGTCCGGCAGGAAGACGATGCCCTGCACGTCGAACGTCCCGACGACGAGCGCCGGAACCGTGCGATGCACGGCCTCACCCGTTCGCTCGTGAACAACATGGTCATCGGTGTCTCGCAGGGCTTCATGAAGGAACTCCAGATCGTCGGCGTCGGCTATCGGGCACTGGCCAAGGGCGATAGGGCCCTGGAACTGCAGCTCGGCTACAGCCACTCGATCGACGTCAAGGCCCCCGATGGCGTCACATTCGACGTCCCGGAACCCACGCACATCGTGGTCTCCGGCATCGACAAGCAGGCCGTCGGTCAGGTGGCCGCAGAGATCCGTTCGCTCCGCAAACCCGAGCCGTACAAGGGCAAGGGCGTGCGGTACGTCGGCGAGTACGTGGCCCGCAAGGCCGGAAAGGCGGCCAAATGAGCGCCAAGACCATCGATCGTCGGGGCTCACGCCTCCGGCGACACCGTCGGGTTCGTCGTCGGGTGCAGGGCACTCCGGCACGCCCGAGGCTGTCCGTGTTCCGGTCGGCCAGACACATCTCCGCCCAGGTCATCGACGACGCCAACGGGAACACGTTGGTGTCGGCGACGACGCTGCAGGCCGGTGTGGCCGATGGCCTCACCGGCGTTGCGGCGGCCACCGATGTCGGTCGCACCGTGGCCGAGCGGGCCAAGGCTGCCGGGATCGATGCCGTCGTGTTCGACCGCGGCGGCTACCTCTACCACGGACGTGTGGCGGCGCTCGCCGACGCCGCCCGTGACGCCGGACTGGAGTTCTAGTGGCATCAAGAAACACCATCGACGAGGCCCAGCTTCGGGAATCCCGGGTCATCCACATCAACCGGGTCGCCAAGGTCGTCAAGGGCGGTCGGCGCTTCTCGTTCACCGCACTGGTGGTGATCGGTGACGGCGCTGGTCGGGTCGGCCTGGGCTACGGCAAGGCCAAGGAGGTGCCCCTCGCCATCCAGAAGGGCACCGAGGAGGCCAAGCGCAACCTGTTCAACGTGGCGATGACCGGGTCGACGATCGTCCATCCCGTGCTCGGCGAGAACGGCGCCGGTCGCGTGCTGCTCAAGCCCGCCGCCCCCGGTACCGGCGTGATCGCCGGTGGCGCCGCCCGCGCCATCCTCGAGGAGGCCGGCATCCACGATGTGCTCTGCAAGTCGATGGGTTCGCACAACCACATCAACGTGGCTCGTGCGACCATCAACGGGCTCAAGTCGATTCGCCGGCCCGATGAGGTGGCACGTCTGCGCGGCCTCGACCCCGAGGAGTTCGTCCCCGGACCGCTGCTCGAGGCCTATCGCAAGAGCGAGGCCGGAATCTCCGATGGTCCCGCCGAGTCCCGAGGGAACGAGGACTGACGATGGCAGGCAGCGACAGGCAACTCAAGGTCACCCAGGTCCGTTCGGCCATCGGAAGCAAGCCCAAGCAGCGCGGTACCTTGCGCGCCCTGGGGCTGGGTCGGATCGGCCGTTCCAACACCCTGCCCGACCGTGGCGAGATCCGGGGCATGATCGCCCGGGTCCCGCACCTGGTCGAGGTCGAGGAGGTCGTTTGACATGAAGGTCCATGACCTGACCCCGGCCCCCGGGTCGAAGAAGCGCGCCAAGCGCGTCGCCCGTGGCATCGGCGGCAAGGGCGGCAAGACTGCAGGCCGCGGCATGAAGGGGCAGCGCTACCGCTCCAAGGTGCGCGTCGGCTTCGAGGGTGGCCAGATGCCGCTCCACCAGCGGGTGCCGAAGCTGCGTGGCTTCAAGAACCCGTTCCGCGTCGAATACCAGGCCGTCAACCTCGACACCATCGAGGCATCGGGCCTCGCCGAGGTCACGCCCGAGACCCTGCTCGAACTGGGCCTCGTTGGCAAGAAGTCGCTGGTCAAGTTGCTGGCCCGGGGCGAGGTCACGCGTGCCGTGACCGTCCGCGTCCACGGCTGTTCGGCGGCTGCGGAGGCTGCCATCACAGCGGCTGGTGGCACGGTCGAGCGCCTGCCGCTGCCGTTCGCCGTGCGTCCGCCGGCCAGCGGCAACGCGCTGATGAACCGATGACGTCGTTCGTTCGACGCGACTAGAGGGGACCGCCGTGCTCGCCAGCATGCTGAACATGTTTCGGGTCCAGGACCTGCGGAAGCGGATCCTGTTCACGCTGTTCATGATCCTGCTGTACCGGATCGGTGCCTTCATCCCGTCTCCCGGGATCGACGTCGAGCAGGTCCAGTTGCTGCGAGACCGCGCCAGCCAGGGCGGCGTGCTGGCGTTCCTCCAACTCTTCTCGGGCGGCTCGCTGACGACCTTCGCCATCTTCGCCCTCGGCGTCATGCCATACATCACGGCGTCGATCATCATGCAGGTGCTCGGCGTCGTCGTACCCCGCATTGAGCAGTGGCAGCAGCAGGGCGCCGTCGGCCAGCGCAAGATCACGCAGTGGACCCGCTACCTCACCGTGGCGATCGCAGTCATCCAGGCCACCAGCTTCGCCTTCCTATTCAACAGCAGCGGCAACTCGATCAGCGGCCAGTCCGGTGCCAACCTGCTGCCCCGGTTCCACATCGGAACCGTCAGCGTGGTGGTCCTGACCCTCGCCGCCGGCACGGCGCTGCTCATGTGGATGGGTGAGCTGATCACCCAGAAGGGGATCGGCAACGGCATGTCGCTGATCATCATGATCTCGGTGCTCAGCGGCTTCCCCGCTCAGGGCTCCGTCATCCAGTCCGAGAACGGCCCGACGGCCCTGCTCGTGGTCCTCGTGGTCCTCGTCGCCGTGATCGGTGCCATCGTCTTCGTTGAACAGGGCCAGCGGCGCATCCCGGTGCAGTTCGCCAAGCGGGTGGTCGGACGCCGCATGTACGGCGGCCAGAACACCTACATCCCACTGAAGGTCAACCAGTCAGGTGTGATCCCGATCATCTTCGCCACGTCGGTGCTGTACCTGCCGGTCCTGATCGCCGCTGCGCTGCCGTGGGACGGCTTCCGGAGCTGGGTCGACAACAACCTGGCCCAGCCGAACAACGTCTTCTACTTCACCCTCACCGGCGTGCTGGTCATCGGCTTCGCCTACTTCTACACGGCGATCACCTTCGACCCCGTGAAGCAGGCCGACCAGATTCGCAAGCAGGGCGGCTTCGTCCCGGGGATCCGACCTGGCCATCAGACCGAGCGGTACTTGGCCAAGATCCTGTCCCGAATCACCTTGCCGGGAGCGCTCTTCCTCGCTGCCGTGGCGCTGTTCCCGTCGATCCTCGTCAACGTGTTCCTCGACACGCAGGCAGGCGTGGGGAGCTCAGGCGCAGCAGGCTTCGGCTTCATCGGCATCTCGATCCTCATCGCCTCCGGCGTCTCGCTCGAGACCATGAAGCAGATCGACTCACAGTTGACCATGCGCAACTACGAGGGCTTCCTCAAGTAGCCGTCGAGTTGCAGAGCACGACCAGCATGGCAGCCGTCCGCCTCATCATCCTGGGCCGCCAGGGCTCCGGCAAGGGCACGCAGTGCGTGCGCCTCGTCGAGGCCTACGGACCGGTCCACGTCTCCACCGGCGACATGTTGCGCTCTGCCGTCGTCGATGGCACCGAACTGGGCCTGCGGGCGAGCGCCCTGATGGACGCCGGCGACCTGGTCCCCGACGACGTGATGATCGGGATCGTCGTCGATCGCCTCGCCAAGCCCGACGTGGTCGAGCACGGCTTCCTCCTGGACGGCTTCCCGCGGACTCCGGCCCAGGCCGAGGCGCTCGAGGAGATTCTCTCTGACACCGGCGCCGACGGCGTCCGGGCGTTCAACATCGAAGTTCCAGTCGACGAGGTCATGGAGCGGATGCTCGCCCGTGGCCGCGCCGACGACACCGAGGAGGCGATCCGGCGCCGCCTTGACCTGTACGAGTCCTCGACGGCGCCACTGCTCGCCTGGTTCGAGGAGCACGGCCTCTTGTCCGTCGTCGACGGCCTGGGGACCGAGGACGAGGTCTTCGACCGCCTTCGAACGGCAATCGAAGCGGTGTCGGCATGAACGTCGTACTACCTGTCGACCGGTACCCGCATCGGGGTAGCGGTCCAGGACGTGCATCGTCGACCACTGGGTTGGCCGCGTCCAAAGGCCCCGGTAGCGTGGCCCGTCGGCCTCTGCCGGGTGCCCCTGTGCGCCCACGCAACGGATTCCAGTCTGGCCGACCTGACCCGGAGGACCATCCTGCCGAAGCAGAAGGAAGACGCGATCGTCATGGAGGGCACGGTGCTCGAGCCGTTGCCCAATGCCATGTTCAAGGTCGAGCTGGAGAACGGCCACAAGGTTTTGGCCCATATCTCCGGCAAGATGCGGATGCACTACATCCGCATCCTTCCCGGCGACCGCGTGCAGGTGGAGCTCACCCCCTACGACCTCCAACGGGGTCGGATCACGTACCGGTACAAGTAGTTCGATTCAAGTGAGTGAACAATGAAGGTTCGAGCCAGCGTCAAGCCGATGTGCGAGAAGTGTCGGATCATCCGACGCCACGGTCGCGTGCGGATCATCTGCAGCAACCCGCGCCACAAGCAGCGCCAGGGCTGAGAGGGACAGGAACAGACACGACATGGCACGCATCGCCGGCGTCGACATCCCCCGAGAGAAGCAGGCCTGGATCTCCCTGACCTACATCCACGGAGTCGGCCAGACCACTGCAGAGCAAATCTGCGAATCGACGGAGATCGATCCCACCGCCCGCGTCCGTGACCTCACGGATGAAGAGGTCGCCCGGATTCGCACGTTCGTCGACCAGAACCTCAAGGTCGAGGGCGACCTGCGCCGTGAGGTCTCGCAGAACATCAAGCGCAAGATGGATATCGGCTGCTACCAGGGCCTCCGCCACCGCCGCGGGCTGCCCGTGCACGGTCAGCGTACGCACACGAACGCCCGTACCCGTAAAGGCCCCCGCAAGACGGTGGCCAACAAGAAGAAGGTCACCAAGTAATGGCGAAGCCCACGGCCGGAGGTCGTCGACCCCGCAAGAAGGAGCGCAAGAACGTCCCCCACGGCGTTGCGCACATCAAGAGTTCCTTCAACAACACGATCATCTCGATCACCGACCAGCGCGGCAACACGCTGGCCTGGGCGTCGGCCGGCAACGTCGGCTTCAAGGGGTCCCGCAAGTCCACCCCGTTCGCCGCCCAGATGGCGGCCGAACAGTGCGCCCGACGGGCCATGGAACACGGTGTACGCAAGGTCGACGTGGTTGTCCGCGGCCCCGGATCCGGACGTGAGACCGCCATCCGCACCATCCAGAGCACCGGGATCGAAGTGACCGGAATCAAAGACGTCACCCCGATTCCGCACAACGGTTGCCGCCCGCCCAAGCGGCGGAGGGTCTGACATGTCCCGCTACACCGGTCCCCGGGCACGGATTTCCCGGCGCCTCGGCACGAACATCTTCGGCACCAGGGGCGAGACGATCGCCCTCGACAAGCGGCCCTACCCGCCGGGCGAACACGGACGCACGCGTCGCCGCAGCAACAACCAGTCCGAGTACCTCGTGCAACTCCAGGAGAAGCAGAAGGCCCGCTTCTCCTACGGCCTCACCGAGAAGCAGTTCCGCCGCATCTACGAGGAGGCGAACCGCCGTGAAGGCGTCACCGGTGAGAACATGCTGCGCTTCCTCGAGTTGCGCCTCGACAACGTCGTGTACCGCGCCGGCCTGGCGGCGACCCGTCCCCAGGCCCGCCAGATGGTCAACCACGGCCATCTCGACGTCAACGGTCGCAGGGTGGACATTCCCAGTTTTCGGGTCCGCAAGGGCGATGTCATCAGCCTCCGCCCCAAGGCCCGCGATATGGTCGTTGTCCGTTGGAACATCGACGTCCTCGACCGGCAGGCTCCGGCCTGGCTGGCAGTGGGCGGCGACGGCTTCGAGGTCACAGTCAACGAGATCCCCGTACGTGAACAGATCGACATCCCGGTGCGTGAGCACCTCATTGTCGAGCTCTACAGCAAGTAGTCCGACCCACCAGGGTCAATCCCCGGAGTAAGAGAGAAAAGCATGCTGGTTATTCAGCGTCCCACAGTCGAGGCAATCGACGAGGCCCAGGTCAACACCCAACAGTTCGCTGTGGGTCCGCTCGAGCCGGGCTTCGGCCCCACGCTCGGCAACTCGCTGCGGCGCACACTGTTGTCGTCGGTTCCCGGTGCGGCCATCACCCAGGTCCGCTTCGAGGGGGCCGACCACGAGTTCGGCACGCTCGACGGCGTCGTCGATGACATCACCGACATGATCCTGAGCCTCAAGGACGTCGTGGTCCGCAGCCACAGCGACGAGGCCGTCACCGTACGCCTCGAGGTCACAGGCCCCGCGGAGGTCACGGCCGGCGACCTGTCGCCCCATGCCGACATCGAGGTCCTGAACCCCGACCTGCACCTGGCGACCGTCAACAAGGGTGGTCGCCTGTCCGCCGAGGTCACCATCGAGCGGGGCCGGGGCTTCCTGTCCTCCAGCCGACCGGCCGTCGACGCGCTGATCGGCGTGATCCCGGTCGACGCCCTGTTCTCGCCGGTCCGTCGTGTGGCCTTCGCCATCGAGGCCACTCAGGTCGACCAGTCGACCGAATACGACCGCCTGATCCTCACCATCGAGACCGATGGTTCCCAGACGCCCCGTGACGCCCTCGCCTCGGCCGGCGGCACGCTTCGGGCGCTGGTACAGCTCGTCGAGGAGATGAGCGACGAGCCGCGGGGCCTGGCCCTCGGAGAGGCCGGCCCGGTCGGTGGCGAGTCCCCCGACATGGAGCGGCCGATCGAGGATCTCGACCTTTCGGAGCGCCCCCGCAACTGCCTCAAGCGGGCGCAGGTCGACACCGTCGGTGAGCTGCTCGAGCGCACCGAGGACGAACTGCTCGCCATCACCAACTTCGGCCAGAAGTCCCTTGACGAGGTGCTCGAGAAGCTCGATGAGCGCGGCCTCGTCCTGCGGGTGCGGGACTGACGCCATGCTCGCGACACCGAAGAAGGGCCGCCGCCTCGGCGGGAGTTCGGCCCACCAGAAGTCGATGCTGGCCAACCTCGTGGCGTCCCTGATCGCTGCCGAGGCCATCACGACCACGGAGGCCAAGGCCAAGGCACTTCGTCCGGTCGCCGAGAAGGTCATCACCAAGGCCAAGAAGGGCGGACTCCACAACCACCGCCAGGTGGTGTCGTTCCTGCGCGACAAGGAGATGGTCGCCAAGCTCTTCGAGGAGATCGGTCCCCGCTACGCCGACCGCCCGGGTGGCTACACCCGCATCCTCAAGATCGGACCCCGCCCGGGGGACAACGCCCCGATGGCCCGCATCGAGCTGGTCTGACAAGACCCACGACATGAGGGTCCGGGCAACCGTCGCCTACGACGGTGGTCCCTTCCACGGCTTCGTCGTCAACGAGGACGTCCGAACCGTTGCCGGCGAACTCGACGACGCGCTCTCCCGTGTCGTTGGTACCACGATCGCCGTGACGTGCGCCGGTCGCACGGACCGGGGAGTGCACGCCGTCGGCCAGGTCGTCAGCTTCGACGCCCCCGACGACACGGACCTCGACCGGGTCCGTCGGTCGGTCAACCGCCAGTGCGGCCCGTCGGTGGTTCTCCGGTCCCTCGAGCGTGCCGGCGACGACTTCGACGCCCGCTTCACGGCGACGGGGCGTTCCTACCGCTACCGGGTGCTCAACCGGCGGGACCCGGATCCGTTCCTGGCCGGTACCGCCTGGCACGTCAGGGACCCGCTCGACGTGCCGGCTATGCAGTCGGCAGCCGACCACCTCGTCGGCGAGCACGACTTCTCGTCGTTCTGTCGCCGCCGGAAAGTGGCCACCGACATAGCCGCGCCCAAGCTCATCCGTCGGATCGAGACGCTGGGTTGGCAGGGTCCGGACGACGACGGCCTGCTCGAGTTCACCATCACCGCCCCTGCCTTCTGCCACCAGATGGTCCGCTCGATCGTGGGAATGCTGGTCGACGTCGGCCGGGGGAGGCGCAGCGTCGATGATGTGCCTGCGATCCTCGAGGCACGCGAACGGCAGGCCGCAGGAGGGCCCGCACCACCCCACGGGCTTGCACTCTGGTCAGTGCGCTACCCGGACGCCTGACGGATGAGCGGAGGCGACGAAGCAGGGTTGCCGGGTCCAACGCGCGGCCGTAGCCTTGCCCTCTGGCCGTACGGCCCTGGCGGCCCTGGGCCATCTGTTCGCCGAACGGCCGCCCGAACAACGCTTTCGAAGAGGTAACTCCGTGTCCACCTACACCCCCAGGGCCAGCGAGATCGAACGCGTCTGGCACGTCGTCGACGCCGAAGGCCTCATTCTCGGCCGCATGGCCACCGAGGTGGCTTCCATCCTGCGTGGCAAGCACAAGGCGACCTTCACACCCCACATGGACACCGGAGACCACGTCGTCATCGTCAACAGCGACAAGGTCGTGCTGACCGGCGCCAAGGCCACCGACAAGATGGTCTACGACCACTCCGGCTACCCGGGAGGCCTCAGTTCCCGTGCCTACGGCGACGTGCTCTCCAACCGCTCCGACGAAGCCGTGCGCCGCACCATCCGGGGCATGCTCCCGAAGAACCGGCTGGGTCGGCAGATGATCAACAAGCTCAAGGTCTACCGTGGCCCGGAGCACCCCCATGAGGCCCAGCAGCCACAGCCGCTCGTGATCGAGCATGCCCGGGCCCGCACTTCGTGACCGAACAAGGCTGAACGAGGAACCCACGATGCCGCATCCCCTCATCCAGACCACCGGTCGCCGCAAGGCCGCCGTCGCCCGCGTGCGCTTTCGTCCCATCGACGGTGTCTCCACCATCACGATCAACGGTCGTGCCGCCGACGACTTCTTCCCCTCCGAGTCCCACCGCCTGGTGTTCCTCGAACCGCTCCGGGTCACGGGAACCGAGGGCACCTACGACATCGACGCCACCGTCCACGGCGGCGGCGCCGCTGGCCAGGCCGGCGCCCTGCGCCTCGGCATCGCTCGTGCACTCGAGGCGCTCGAACCCGAGCGCCGGGATGCCCTCAAGCGGGCCGGACTCCTGACGCGGGACGACCGCAAGAAGGAGTCCAAGAAGTACGGCCTCAAGAAGGCCCGCAAGGCGCCGCAGTACAGCAAGCGCTAGCGGCGGTCGGCGACCCGTTCCGGGTCGCCCGGACCCATAGCCCCACTGCCCCCATGGCCCTGCGCTTCGGTACCGACGGAGTTCGTGCCCGGGCCGACACCGTGCTCACCGAGTCGGTCGTGCGCGCCCTCGGCCGTGCCGCCGCTGGTCAACTGGGTGCGGACGTCGTCGTCATCGGCCACGACACCCGGGCCTCCGGTGAGGCGCTGTCCCGGGCACTGGCCGAGGGCTTCCTCGAGGGCGGTGTCGAGGTTCGCCAGTTGGGCATGGCCCCGACGCCGGCCGTCGCCCACGCGGCGGCGGTCGACGGGATCGCCGGTGCCGTGGTCTCCGGCTCGCACAACCCCTGGACCGACAACGGCGTGAAGCTCTTCGCTGCCGGGGGCCACAAACTCGACGACGCTGCGCAGGTCGAACTCCAGGCCAGTTGGGACGAGACCCCGGGCCTCGACGCCTCCGGTCGTGCGGTGCCCGAACCTGTGTCCGACGACCGCTGGGCCGAGGCGGTCGCGTCCTCGGTCGACGCCGGTGCCCTCGTCGGGCTCGCTCTCGTCGTCGACTGCGCACACGGCGCCATGTCGACGGTTGCACCTGTTGTGCTCGAGCATCTGGGCGCAGAGGTCACTGTCCTCAATGCGACGCCGGACGGCCGCAACATCAACCACCTCTGCGGTTCGATGCACCCCGAGGGCCTGCAAAGGGCCGTGGTCGATGCAGGTGCCGATGCCGGCCTGGCGTTCGACGGCGACGGCGATCGGGTCGCCGCCGTCGGAGCCGATGGCGCCCTCCTCGACGGCGACCACCTCCTGGCGGCCTGCGGGATCGACCTCCACGAACGGGGCCTCCTGGCCGACGACACCGTCGTCGGGACCGTCATGGCGAACCTCGGGCTGCGGCGCGCGTTCGGTGCCTGCGGGATCTCCTTCCACGAGACGGCTGTGGGCGACCGCTACGTCCTCGAGGCGCTCGAGGCGAACGGCTGGACGCTCGGTGGTGAACAGTCCGGCCACCTGATCTTCCGCCACCTCGCCACCACGGGCGACGGTCTCCTCGCCGGAATCCAGGCGCTCGATGCCGCCCGTCGCCGTGGGCGCACGCTCGGGGAGTGGGCCACGGAACTCGTGTTCAAGGCGCCCCAGGTCCTCCGGGCCGTGGCCGTCGAAGGGTCCGGTGAGATGGTGGTCGAGGCCATGGCCGATGACATCGCCACGGCTGGTGACCTGTTGGGCGACGAGGGCCGGGTCGTGGTTCGACCGTCGGGGACCGAATCCGTCGTCCGGGTCATGGTCGAGGCACTCGACGCCGAGTTGGCGCGCCGACTGGCCGACGAGCTCTGTGCGGCGGCACAACGGATTGCCGGACGGGACGCGGGCTCCCCGCAGGGGTGACGGCGTAGAATCCAACCCGAGGCGGCTCGACGGATCGCCGGACGGCTGCGGGAAGGAAACCAGGACACGATGTGCGGCATCATCGCGGTGCTTCGGTGCCCCGCCACCCGCTCGGCCCCCGTGGCCGACGCAGTGGTCGCTCCCATTCGACGGGCCGTCGACCTGCTCGGCGCAGGCGACCTCGTCGACCTCGCTGAGGCCGCGGGTTGCCTGGAGGAGGCCGACTCCCTCCTCCGGGGTGTTCCGGGGCTTGAGGCCCTGCTCGGCACGGGCGGCCTGCTCGACGTAGTCGCCGAGCACCTTGCGTCGGTACGTACACAACTCGCGTCCGTCGAGTCTGCACTCGAGGCCCGCATCGGCGACCGGGAAGCGGGTAATGCAGCGCTCGTGCGGCTCCGGGACGCCGCCTGGGCGATCTCCAACGACCGTCTGGGTGCCGCCCGTGGCGTGTCCGCACTCTCCTCTACGACCGATCCGCCCAGCCGATTCGGACAGGCGGTCCTCCTGTCGGTCCAGCAGGCGCTCAGCGCACTCGACCGCCTGGAGGTGCGGGGCCGCGACTCCGCCGGGCTCCAGGTCACCCTCTGGGACCACGGGCTCGACCTGTCCGATCCGGCCATCGCTGCGCTGCTGGCCATACGGACGTCCGACCCGCTCCTGCGCTCCGGGAGTGCCCGGGTGCTCCCCGGGGGCGGTCTGGCGCTGATCGTCAAGACGGCCGCCGAGATCGGGGAGTTGGGCGACAACACGTCGGCGCTGCGCCGGGCACTCGTCGGCGACGAACTCCTGGCCCGTGCCCTCGTCGGCGAGGCGGTCCGGGGATCGGTGCTCGGGCACACCAGGTGGGCCAGCTTCGGGATCATCGCCGAGGCCAACGCCCATCCGCTCGACTCGACGGGCAGCGACGGCGTCGCGCCGGGCCGCTACGTGTCGGCCGTCCAGAACGGCGATGTCGACAACCACGCCGACCTGGTCGTTTCCGAACGCCTCGACGTGCCCGATGCCATCACGACCGATGCCAAGGTCGTGCCGCTCCTCTGCGCCCGCCACCTCGAAGCCGGCGAGTCGCCCGACGAGGCGTTCCGCCGGGCGGTCCGGGCCTTCGAGGGGTCGCTTGCCATCGCAGCGTCGTTCGGTGCGACGCCCGACCGCCTCCACCTGTCGCTTCGGGGGAGCGGCCAGGCCCTCTACGTGGGCCTCGCCGAGGATGCATTCATCGTGGCCAGCGAGCCCTACGGCGTGGTCGAACTTGCCACCGACTACGTCCGCATGGACGGGGACGCGTCGGCCGAAACGGGCAACCCTGCGACCAGGGGGCAGTTGATCGAACTGGACGGCGCCGCCGCAGGCACTTTGGCGGGGATGCGCCGGCGGTCCTTCGACGGCAGCGACCTTCCGTTGGGCGACGACGACCTTGCCCGGGCCGGCATCACCACCCGGGACATCGACCGGGGCGACCACCCCCACTACCTCCTCAAGGAGATCGGCGAGTCGCCTGACTCGGTGCGGTCCACCCTCCGGGGTCGGCTCCTCGGGGACTCCGACGGGTTGGTCGTCTCGATGGCGCCCGAGGTCATGTCCGACTCGCTGCGGGCCGACCTGGCGTCGGGGCGAATCTCGAAGGTGATCGTCATCGGCCAGGGCACGGCGGCGATCGCCGGTGAGGCGGTGGCCGGCGCCATCGGTGCCGAGCTCGTGGGCACCGGGATCAACGTCTCGTCCCGGCCCGCCACGGAGCTCTCCGGCTTCGGACTGCAGCACGACATGGCCGACACGCTGGTCGTCGCCATCAGCCAGTCGGGCACGACCACCGACACCAACCGCACCGTCGACCTCGTCCGCTCCCGCGGCGGACGGGTACTGGCGATCGTCAACCGTCGCAACAGCGACCTGACCGACCGTGCCGACGGTGTGCTCTACACCTCCGACGGTCGCGACGTCGAGATGAGCGTCGCCTCCACGAAGGCGTTCTACGCCCAGGCCGTGGCGGGCTTCCTGCTCGGTGCCGCCCTGGCCGACGCCGTGGGTGCCCCGGGCGCTCCCGACCGCTCCGGCCTGCTCGCCGGGCTCCGCTCGTTGCCCGACGCCATGGCGCAGGTGTTCGCCGGCCGGGAGCACATCGCCGACCTGGCGACCCGGTACGCGCCCGCCCGCCGCTACTGGGCGGTGGTCGGCAACGGAGCGAACCTCGTCGCCGCTCGCGAGATCCGGATCAAGCTCTCGGAGCTCTGCTACAAGGCGGTCGCCGCCGACACCACCGAGGACAAGAAGCACATCGACCTCTCGTCGGAGCCGTTGATCCTCGTCTGCGCCACCGGCCTTTCGGGTTCGACCATCGACGACGTGGCCAAGGAGGTGGCGATCTACCGGGCCCACAAGGCGGCGCCCCTCGTGGTCACGGATGCCCCGTGGCGGTATCCCGAGGCCCTCGACGTCGTCGAGGTGCCGGTGGTGCACCCCCGACTGGCCTTCGTGCTGGCCACGATGGTCGGCCACCTGTTCGGCTACGAGGCCGCCCTGGCGATCGACGCCCAGGCCCGTCCGCTCCGCGAGGCACATGCCGCCATCGAGCAGGCGGCTGCCGGTGAGTTGGGCGGATCCTTCGACGAGGCCGCCGGTGGACCGGGGGGCGATGCCCTCGTCGACGCCGTCCGCGAGCGCCTCCTGCCCTGCGCCGGCCGCTTCCACGACGAGCTCCGCTCCGGCCGCCTCAACGGTCACCTCGAGGCCGCCACGGCGGTCCGCCTGGCGTCGTTGTTCCGGTACGCCCTCGGTGACATTCCCCTCGAGTCGTACCAGCGGGAGTTCGGCAGGGTCGGCACGCCCGCCCTCGTCCTCGACGACCTGGCCTTGGCACTGACGGCCGCCATCGGGGAACTCACCCGCCCCGTCGACGCCATCAAGCACCAGGCCAAGACCGTCACGGTCGGCATATCGCGAACCGACGAGACCCTCCTCGAGGCCCGACTCACCCGCGCCCTGCTCGATGCCGGTGCGCCCCGGGACGGCCTCAGCTACCGGACGCTCCGCCTGCTGCTGGCCCTCGACCCGGCCGTGGCCGAGATCAACGGATTCACCCGGTACCGGCTTGACGGTGTCGATGGTTCGGTACCGACCGCAGCGATCGTGGATCGTGGCGGTGTCTCGACCGGGATCCCCTCGCGCACCGAACGCGACCCGGCGCTGCGGGGCACCAAGCATGGAGTTGCAGTGGATCGGGAGGTGCTCGTCACCCGGGGTGCCCGCGACGGCCGGACGATCGTGCTCGTGCCCGAGGTCAAGGACGCCGAGGTCGTGGGGCTCACGCTGCTCCATGTCACGACCGTCGACCGGTTGCCGTCGGGCACGGTGCGCAGTGTCCTCGAGGGCTACCACAACCGCTACGGCGAGATCCGCGACGCCGTATGCGAGACCGAGCCCTCGTTGCGCGACGACCTGTTGGCGGCGGTTGCCGTCGAGGACCTGTTGACCGACGAGGTCGGCGCCATTGCCGACCGCCTCCGCAGCAGATCCTGAGCCCCCGGTCTCGACATGATCGGCATCGGGACTGACCTCGTCGACATCGAGCGGTTCCGCCGGTCGCTCGAGCGCACGCCCGGGCTGCGGGACCGACTGTTCCGTCCCGACGAGCAGGCCTACGCCGACCAGCGCGGCGATCCTGTCGAGCGCTATGCGAGTCGGTTTGCCGCCAAGGAGGCCGCCCTGAAGGCCCTCGGTCTGGGCCTCGGCGGCATGGCCATGTACGACATCGAAGTGGTCCGGGCCGAGTCGGGTGCCCCTTCGCTGCTGTTGCACGGCGAGGCCGCCGAGACGGCGGCCGCAGCGGGCGTCACCGGGTGGCTGGTCACGATCTCGCACACCGACACGGTCGCCCAGGCCGTGGTCGTGGCACGCTGAGGGAATGCTGCCGGTCGCCACACCCGAGGAGATGGCGGCGATCGATGCCGCCTCCACCGAGTCGTACGACGTGCTCGTCGGCCGTGCCGGTGCTGCCGTTGCCAGCGCAGCGATCGACATGCTGGGCGGCGCCGACGGTCGCCGGGTCGTGGTGGTCGTCGGTGCGGGATCCAACGGCGCCGACGGCCGCGTGGCCGGAGCCCGGTTGCAAGACCTCGGGGTGCAGGTCCTGGTGCTCGACGCCGAAGCGGCGACCGCCGAACTCCCCGCCGCCGACCTGGTGGTGGACGCTGCGTACGGCACCGGCCTGAGCCGCCCCTATGCGGCACCCGCCACCGACTCCCCCGTACTGGCCGTCGACCTCCCTTCCGGGATCGACGGGCTGACCGGTTGTGAACTGGGTTCCCCGGTGACTGCTGAGCGGACGGTCACGTTCGCCGCCCTCAAGCCGGGCCACCTGCTCGGACAGGGGCCGGAGCACTGTGGCGAGGTTTCGTTGGTCGACATCGGCCTCGACGTCTCGATGGTCGGGGCCGCACTGGTCGAGCCGTCCGACGTGGTGGCACTGGTGCCGGCCCGGCCCAGGGACGACCACAAGTGGAAGAGCGCCTGTTGGATCGTCGCCGGGTCTCCGGGGATGGAGGGCGCCGCCCACCTCGCCGCCCGTGCCGCCCAACGCTCCGGCGCCGGCTACGTGCGGCTCTCGGTGCCGGGCGGCGGTTCGGCCCTTGCCGCTCCGCTCGAGGTGGTGGCCGATCCGATCCCGTCGGACCTCACCGCACCGGACGACCATGATCGCTTTGTGGCCCTCGTCCTGGGTCCGGGCCTCGGGCCGGTCGCCGGTGACGCCGTCCGGTCCCTGCTCGAGGTCTTCACCGGTCCGGCGGTGGTCGACGGTGACGGCCTGCGTGCGCTCGGGCTGGTGGACGCTCCGCTCCGTCCCGCAGCGACGGTACTCACTCCGCACGACGGCGAGTTCGAGCGCCTGACCGGCTCCCGTCCCGGGCCCGATCGCCTGTCGGCCGCCCGTGGGCTCGCCGTGGCCTCGGGAGCCGTGGTCCTGCTCAAGGGCCCGACCACGGTCGTCGCCGCTCCCGACGGCAGGGTCCGCCTGGCGGCGTCGGGTGACCAGCGCCTCGCCACTGCTGGGACGGGCGACGTCCTGGCCGGGATCCTCGGTGCCTTCGTGGCCCGTGGCGCCGATCCCTTCGACGCTGCCGCCGCAGCCGCCGTCGTCCACGGCCTGACGGTCCGGGACCTGCCGGCGACCGGGGTGGTGGCCGGCGACCTCGACCAACGCCTGCCCGAGTTGCTGTCCTCCCTGCTGGCCGACGGACCGGCGAAGGAGGGGTCCTGATGCGTCCGACCTGGTGCGACATCGACCTGGACGCCATCCGGCACAACGTGGGCGTCCTGGGCGCCCTGGCGGGAGAGGCGGCTCTGTGTGCCGTGGTGAAGGCCGATGCGTACCGGCACGGCGCCGTCCCGGTCGCACAGGCCGTGGTCGAGGCCGGAGCGCCCTGGTTGGCTGTCGCCCTCGTCGAGGAGGCCGCCGAACTCCGTGCGGCCGGCCTCGATGTCCCGATCCTGGTGCTCAGCGAGCCACCTCCCGGCGACATGGCCGAGGTCGCCGAACTCGGCGGCGTACGGCCCACGGTCTATTCCGAAGCAGGCATCGACGCCTTCGCTGGCGCCGCACCCGGTGCGCCGGTCCACCTCAAGGTCGACACCGGGATGCACCGGGTGGGGGCGGCGCCCGTCGACGCCACGGACCTGGCCCGCCGGGCGCTCGGGGCCGGACTGGTGCTCGAAGGGGTGTTCACGCACTTCGCAGTCGCCGACGACCCTGCAGATCCGTTCACCGGCGTCCAGGTTGGGCGCTTTGACACCGTGCTGGCCGAACTCGCCGAACTCGGAATCCATCCCGAACTGGTCCACCTGGCGAACACCGCCGGGCTGATCACGAGTCCCGAGGCCCGCCGGTCGCTGGTCCGGGCCGGGATCGGCATCTACGGCGTGGCCCCATCGCCGGGACTGGCCAGTGCCTGTGCCGACCTGGGCCTGCGGCCCGCGGCCCGACTCCGCAGCGAGGTCCGGCACGTCCACGTCGTCGAGGTGGGTGAGGGTGTCTCCTACGGGCGCCGGTGGCGGGCCGGGGAGCCGACCCACCTGGCGACGGTCCCGATCGGCTACGCCGACGGAATCAACCGTGCCTGGTGGGAAGGCGGTTCAGTGTTGGTCGGCGGTCGACGCCGGCCCATCCGTGGAGTTGTCACCATGGACCAGTTGGTGGTCGAGGTGGACGATGACGTGATGGTCGGCGACGAGGTTGTGCTGCTGGGAGGGCAGGGAGACGAGAGCATCAGCGCAGAGGAGGTGGCAGCCTCCCTCGGCACCATCACCTACGAGGTGCTGGTGTCCCTCGGGGCCCGTGTGCCCAGGCGCTACTGAGGCGACGCCGGTCCGATGACGCTCCGGGTGCTGTTGGTCGAACCGTTCCACGGTGGGTCCCATGCGTCCTGGGCCGAGGGACTCGCCGCCCACAGCCGCCACGAGGTCGTGACCGTGTCGCTGCCCGGCACCTCCTGGCGCTGGCGGATGCGGGGAGCGTCGGTGAGCCTGGCTGCGGCGACCCATGAAGCGGTCGCCGCCGACGGCCCACCCGACGTGGTCCTGGCGAGCGGCATGTTCGACCTGCCGGCATGGCTGGGCCTCACGCGACGCATCCTCGGAGACCCTCCGGTCGTGCTGTACCTGCACGAGAACCAGTTGGGCTACCCGCTCAGTCCCAACCAGCGGGCCGACGACGAGTTCCCGCTGGCCAACTGGCGCTCGATGGTCGCCGCAGACGAGGTGTGGTGCAACTCCCGCTTCCAACTCGACGAACTGCTGGGTGGCCTGCCCGCACTGCTCGACCGCTCGCCCGACGAGTCCCATGCCCACCTGCTGGGCGAGGTCTCGGGACGATGCTCGGTGGTGCCAGTCGGGGTCGAGTTGGTGGACGTGCCGGACCCGGGCGACAGGGACGATTCGGCCGACGAACTGCCGCTGGTGCTCTGGAACCACCGGTGGGACCACGACAAGAACCCGGCGGCGGTTTTCCGGGCCCTCGCCAGGCTGGCCGACGAGGGACTCGGCTTCGAGGTTGCGATCGCCGGCGAGAACGTCCGGGTCGACCCACGCGAGATGGTCGAGGCACGTTCAGCCCTGGGTGACCGGGTGGTGCAGTTCGGCCACCTACCCCGCAGCGACTACGTGGCGCTTCTCGGGCGGGCCGACGTGGTCGTCAGCGCCGCCTCCCAGGAGTACTTCGGGATCTCGGTGGTCGAGGCGGTGGCGGCCGGGGCCGTGCCGGTCCTCCCGGACCGCCTCAGCTATCCGGAGGTGGTGCCGACGGCGTGGCACGGGTCGTCCCTGTACCCGGACGGTGGGCTCACCACCCGTCTCCGGGAGGTCCTCACCGGCCTGCCGGAGTGGCGGGCCCGGTGCGAGGGCCTGTCCGCGGCGATGCGCCGCTTCGACTGGCGGGAGGTCGCCGACATCTACGACGACGGGCTCGAGGCACTTGCCGCGCGCTACGGTCGGGCGCCATGAGGTTTGCCATCGACGGGGTGCGGGTCGGCCACTGGACCGACGATTCGGCCCGGACGGGTTGCACCGTCGTCCTGCTGCCCGACGGGACCGTTGCCTCGGGCGAGGTCCGGGGCGGGGCGCCCGCCACCCGCGAGTTCGACCTGCTGGCCCCTGAGCGGACCGTCGAGCAGGTCGACGCTGTGGTGCTCACGGGGGGATCGGCCTTCGGTCTCGCCGCAGCCGATGGGGTGGTGGCCCACCTCGAGGACGGGGGACGGGGGTTCCCCACGGGTGCCGGGCCGGTCCCGATCGTGGTGGCCATGGCGCTCTACGACCTGCTGGAGGGTGGAGCCGATGTGCGGCCCGGTCCCGGGGAGGGCCGGGCGGCCGCCGAGGCGGCGTCGACCGAGGTGGCGACGGGTCGGGTCGGTGCAGGGACCGGTGCGACCGTGGGCACCTGGCGCGGGAGCGAACACGCCCGCCCGGGGGGCCTCGGAATCGGGACGGCCCGCCGGGAGGACGTGGTGGTGTCGGCGGTCGTTGCCGTGAACGCCTCTGGCGACCTGGACGACGGTTCGGCCTCGGCATCGGTCGCCGACGGCACCTTCACCGACTGGCCGGCCGGCGACGTGGAGGCCTTCGGCGGGCGCCAGAACACGACCATCGGCGTCGTGGTGACGAACGCCGTGCTCACCAAGGGCGAATGCCTGTTGGTCGCCCAGTCGGGGCACGACGGCCTGGCACGGGCGCTGTTCCCCGTGCACCTCTCGACCGACGGCGACGCCCTGGTTGCAGCGGCAACGGGAGAGATCGAAGTCTCCGCCGACCTGGTTCGCGTGCTGGCCGCGGCAGCGGTGGAACGCGCTGTCCGGGTCGCCACCTGAGGCCCGTCGGTACGCTTGGCGGGTGTCCGACCCGTCTCCTGCGCCCACCCGCCTGTCGCTGCTGGCCGAGGAGTCCTCGGGTTGTATCCGCTGTGCACTTGCCGGGGGCCGGACGCATGTGGTGTTCGGCGACGGCTCGCCGACTGCGGACCTCATGTTCGTGGGCGAGGGTCCGGGCGCCCAGGAGGACGAGCAGGGGCTGCCGTTCGTCGGCCGTTCGGGCAAGTTGCTCGACCGCCTGCTACACGAGGAGGTCGGGATCGACCGCAGCGCCTGTTACATCACCAACGTGGTGAAGTGCCGTCCACCGGCGAACCGCGACCCGAAGCCAGACGAGATCGCCGCCTGTCGCCCCTACCTGGAGGAACAGGTGGGCCTGGTGGATCCGGCGGTGATCGTGACGCTCGGCAACTTCGCCTCGAAGCTGCTCCTCGCCACCGATACCGGCATCACGAAGTTGCGGGGACGCGCCTACGAGTACTCCGGACGCAACCTGGTGCCGACCTTTCACCCGGCGGCGGCCCTCCGGGGTGGCGCCGACGTCCTCGCCAAGTTGCGCGCCGACCTGGTCCGCGCCAAGTCGTTGATGTCCCGATGAACACGACCGTCGTGCACACCGGGTCGGCAGGGACCACGCAGGCAGTGGCCGCACGACTGGCGACGCTGGTCGTGCCCGGCGACCTGATCGTGCTGTGCGGCGACCTGGGGGCCGGCAAGACCACGTTCACCCAGGGGTTCGGCGAGGCGCTCGGTGTGACCAGCCCCGTCACCTCGCCGACCTTCACGCTCGCCAACCGCTACGAGGGTGCGTTGATCGTCAACCACCTCGACGTGTACCGACTGGCACATATCGCCGAGGTCGAGGACCTGGGCCTTGCCGAACTCGTCGACGACCGAGCCGTGACGCTGATCGAGTGGGGGGATGCCATCGCCGGGGCGCTGCCCGGCGGCTACCTCGAGGTCCGGATTCGACTGGGCGACGGAACAGACGACCGCACGCTCGAGTTCCGGGCGGTCGGCACGGAGTGGAGGGACCGGGAAGCGGCCCTGGCCGGGCTGGCCGACGGCGGTCCGGGGGATGCGGGGGGTGCCCCATGCTGATCCTCGGGATCGAGAGCGCCGGCAGCCAGGTGGGCTGCGCCATCGGCGGCCACGAGGGCGTGCTGGCCTCGGCCCATGCCGGAAAGGGTCGTCGCCATGCCGAGAACCTGGCCCCTCAGATCGACTTCGTGCGAGGGCAGGCGGGCATCGAACTGAGCGACCTCGGGGCGGTGGCCGTCGACGTCGGCCCCGGCCTGTTCACCGGGCTCCGGGTGGGGATTGCGACCGCCGTCGTCATGTCCCACGCCCTCGGCGTGCCGATGATCCCGGTCACCAGTCACGACCTGATGGCGTTTCCCGCCCGCTGGAGCAGCCGGCTCATCGTGACGGCCCTCGACGCCCGACGCGGCGAACTGTTCACGGCCCTCTTCCGGAAGGTGCCGGGGGGCATCCAGCGGGTCCGCGAGGTCAACGTCTGCACGCCCGACGACCTGGCGGCCGAACTCGAGGTCGCCGACGAGCCGGCGCTCCTGGTCGGGGACGGGGCGCTCCGCTATGCCGACACGTTCCACGACATCCGCCGAATCGAGATGGCCGAGCAGGGGCTGGCCCAGCCCAGCGCGCGCTCGCTGGTGCAGTTGGCCCACGCCCGGGCCATGCGCGAGGAGTTCGTACAGTCCTGGGAGGTCGAGCCGGTGTACCTGCGCAAGCCCGACGCCGAGATCAACTGGTCGACCCGGGAGGGAGGCGCATGAGTGCCTCCAGCCGCCCGGTGGCCGCGGAAGTGGTGCTGCGTCCCATGCTCGAGGCCGACGCCGGGGCTGTGCTGGACATCGACCGACAGGTCCATCCGGACCCGTGGTCGCCTGACTTCCTGGTCGGCCAACTGGCTGCCGTCGACCGGTGGCACCATGTCGTCGCCGACCGCAACGGCGACATCGTCGGCCACGCCGCCCTGACCGTGGTCGCCGACGAGGGCCACGTCGCCACCGTGTCCGTGCGACCTGACGAACAGGGCGCCGGGACCGGCGGGCGGCTCCTCGGTGACCTGTGCCGGTTCGCCGTCGAACGGGGGCTGGCCGCCCTGACCCTCGAGGTCCGTTCGTCGAACCGGCGGGCCATCGAGCTCTACCGCCGCTTCGGGTTCGCACCGGCGGGAGTCCGGCCCGCCTACTTCGCAGGCGTCCAGGACGAGACACCGGAGGATGCATTGGTGATGTGGGTGCACGACATCGCCGAGCCGGCGTTCCTCGGGCGGGTCGAGGCGGCCGAGCAGGCGGGGGCCATGGCATGAGCGATGTGGTCCTGGGGATCGAGACCTCCTGCGACGAGACGGCCGCTGCGGTCGTCGAACGGGCGCAACTCGTGCGCTCGTCGGTGGTGAGCAGCCAGGTGGAGCGGCATGCCCCGTTCGGCGGGGTGGTGCCCGAGATCGCCGGCCGGGCCCACGTCGAGCAGATGGTGCCGGTCATCGCAGAGGCACTCATCTCCGCCGGCGCCGAGGGCGCAGACCTCGATGCCGTGGCCGCCACCACCGGCCCCGGTCTGGCCGGGTCGCTGCTGATCGGCGTGAGCGCCGCAAAGGCCCTGTCGCTGGTGTGGGACGTGCCGTTCGTGTCCGTGAACCACCTCGAGGCCCACCTCTACGCCTCGTTCCTCGAGGAACCCGACCTCGAACTGCCCCTCGTGGTCCTGCTGGTGTCGGGGGGCCACACGATGCTCGTGCTCATGGAGGACCACTGTCGCTACCGCCTCTTGGGCTCCACGCTCGACGACGCCGCCGGCGAGGCCTTCGACAAGGTGGCCCGCTACCTCGGGTTGGGCTATCCGGGTGGCCCGGCGATCGACGAACTGGCCGTCGAGGGCGACCCGTCCGCATTCGCCTACCCCAGGTCGATGGTGCAGGAGAACCCCTCCACGCTGCCCGACGATCGCCGATTTGCCTTTTCGTTCAGCGGACTCAAGACGGCCGTCGTCAACCACGTCCGCAACGAGCCCGGTGCCCCGACGGCCGACGTGGCCGCCTCGTTCCAGGAGGCGGTAGTGGACGCCCTCGTCACCAAGGCCCGGTGGGCGGTCGAGGCCACGGGGGCGAAGGGCATGTGCCTCGGTGGGGGCGTGGCGGCCAACTCCCGACTGAGGGAGAGGTTCCTCGACACCTGTGGCGACCTCGGTGTGCGGGCGTTCCTGCCCTCGCGTGCGATGTGCACCGACAACGCCGCCATGGTGGCCGCTGCCGGTTGGTGGCGCCTGTCGCTCTTCGGGTCCAGCCCGCTCGACACCGGTGCCGACCCCAATCAGGGCCTGCCGCTCGTCGACTGAGGGCCTCCGACCGGTCGCGTGGGGCGAAAATCAGCCGCCCTGCACGTTGGGACGCCCCGGGGGCGACCGTATCGTTGGCACTCGTCGACTGAGAGTGCCAAGCGTGCTCGACGTCCACGCGTGCTCCCTGATTGGGGTGCACGACCAGTGAATCCATCCACGAAGAGGGAAGAAGCGTTCGATGAACCTGCAGCCCCTGGAGGACCGCATTGTGGTCCGCCCCAGCGAGTCCGAGGCCACCACGGCCAGCGGCCTGGTAATCCCCGACACCGCCAAGGAGAAGCCCCAGCAGGGCGACGTCCTGGCCGTCGGCCCCGGTCGCCGCTCCGACAACACCGGTGAGATCGTGCCGATGGACGTCGCCGTCGGCGACACCGTCGTCTACAGCAAGTACGGCGGGACCGAGATTACGGTCGAAGGCGAGGATCTCCTGATCCTCAATGCCCGCGACGTTCTCGCCCTCGTCAAGTAGGCGCCCGATGGCAAAGATCCTCTCATTCAACGAAGAGGCCCGCCGCGGCCTGGAGGCCGGCGTCAACAAGCTGGCCGATGCAGTCAAGGTGACGCTCGGTCCACGCGGCCGCAACGTCGTCCTCGACAAGAAGTTCGGCGCACCCACCATCACCAATGACGGCGTCTCGATCGCCCGCGAGGTCGAACTCGAGGACCCCTTCGAGAACATGGGCGCCCAGCTGGTGAAGGAGGTCGCGACCAAGACCAACGACATCGCCGGCGACGGCACCACCACCGCCACGGTGTTGGCCCAGGCGCTGGTCCGCGAGGGCCTGCGCAACGTGGCTGCCGGAGCCAACCCGATCGGCCTCAAGCGGGGTATCGAGCAGGCCGTGCGTGCAGCCGTCGACGCCGTCGCCGACCAGGCCGTGCGCGTCGATGACTCCAAGGACCAGATCGCCAACGTGGCCGCCATTTCGGCAGCCGACGTCGAGATCGGAGCGATCATCGCCGAGGCAATCGACAAGGTGGGCAAGGACGGCGTGGTCACGGTCGAGGAGTCGAACACGTTCGGCATGGACCTCGAATTCGTCGAGGGCATGCAGTTCGACAAGGGCTACCTGTCGCCGTACTTCGTGACGGACCCGGAGCGCCAGGAGGCGGTCCTCGAGAATCCGTACATCCTGCTCAACCAGGGCAAGATCACCTCGGTCCAGGACATGCTGCCGGTGCTCGAGAAGGTCATGCAGTCGGGTCGCCCGCTGCTGATCATCGCCGAGGACGTCGAGGGCGAGGCCCTGGCCACGCTGGTCGTCAACCGGATCCGTGGCACCTTCAGCTCGGTGGCCCTCAAGGCCCCCGGCTTCGGCGAGCGTCGCAAGGCGATGCTCCAGGACATGGCGATCCTCACGGGTGGCCAGGTCATTGCCGAGGAGGTCGGCCTCAAGCTGGACGCAGTCACGCTCGACATGCTGGGCAGCGCCCGCAAGGTGGTCATCACCAAGGACGACACCACCATCGTCGAGGGTGCCGGCGAGTCCTCCGAGGTCGAGGGCCGGATCAGCCAGATCAAGGCCGAGATCGAGAACACCGACTCCGACTGGGACAGCGAGAAGCTCCAGGAGCGCCTCGCCAAGCTGGCCGGGGGTGTGGCCCTCGTCCAGGTCGGTGCCGCCACTGAGGTGGAGCTCAAGGAAAAGAAGCACCGCATCGAGGACGCCCTCTCGGCGACCCGTGCGGCGATCGAGGAGGGTGTGGTCGCCGGCGGCGGCACCGCCCTGCTTCGGGCCCGTGCGGCCGTGGTTGCGATAGGCGAGAGCCTGTCCGGCGACGAGGCCACCGGTGCTCGCATCGTGCACGCGGCCCTGGAGGCCCCGGCACGGCTGATCGCCGACAATGCCGGCCTCGAGGGTGCTGTCATGGTGCGCGAGATCGAGAAGGCCAGCGGCAACATCGGACTCAACGCCATCACCGGCGAACTCGAGGACCTGGTGGAAGCCGGCGTCATCGATCCGGCCATGGTGACCCGTGCGGCGCTGCAGAACGCAGCGTCGATCGCGGCGCTCCTGTTGACAACCGAGGCGCTCGTGGCCGACAAGCCCGAGCCCGCCGGCGCAATGCCCGGCGGCGGCATGGATCCCATGGGCGGCATGGGCGGCATGGGCGGCATGATGTAGGAGCCGCCTTCTCCGGAAGGCGATCCTCGACGTGGAGCCGGGCCGCAAGGCCCGGCTCCCGTCGTTTTCGGGGGTGGCGGTACCCTCCCTGCATGGATGACGCCGCCGCTGAGGAGAACTCCCGCCCGGAGCCGGACCCGGCGAAGTTGGCGGGGCAGTTCGTCGAGTGGGTGCGGGGCGAGACCCTGCCCGGGCGGATGCTGGCCAACCTCAAGACCGGCCGGCTCCCCGAGGTGCTCGCCGCCGCCGGAGACGGTGCGACCGACCTGGCCGAACTCTGGCAGGGTTGGGAGCGGGGCAAGGTCCTGCCGCTCGAGGTGGCGCAGGGCCTCGCCGACGGCGGTCTCCTCGACCTGCTGGGCGACCTGGATGAGGCGTGAGCCCCACTCCGGACTTGTGCGGAGACCGCGGCGGTCCGCAGCACATCCCCCGTCCGACAGGCTGGCGTCCCGCTGATCCGGCCCCCTGGACCGGCCTGGCCGACCGCACGATCACGATTGAACGCCTCCTCGCCGTCCTTGAGGGCCGTGAACCGTCCGGGGTCCGGGGCCGGCAGCACACCGGCGATGAACGGTCAGCGGGCGTTCTCATCGCCATCTACGACGACGACGGCCCCCACGTGGTACTCACCCGCCGTTCGCCCCGTCTGGCCTCCCACAGCCACGAGGTGAGCTTCCCCGGGGGTCGCCACGACCCCGATGACTCGGACCTCTGGGCCACCGCCCTACGCGAGGCCCATGAGGAGACTGCACTCGACCCGACGACCCCCAGCCTCGTCGGGCGCCTCGATCTGCTGACCACCGTCGGTAGCGGCAGCATCATCCACCCCTTCGTGGCGCTGCTACCCGGCCGCCCCGACCTGGACGCCAACCCGGACGAGGTCGAGGCGGTCCTCCACGTCCCGCTGGCGGAACTACTGCTCGACGGCGTGTACCGGGAGGAGGAATGGGACTTCCCGGGCGGGCCCTGGCGGATCTCGTTCTTCGAACTGGTCGGCGACACCGTGTGGGGTGCCACGGCCGCGATCCTGCGACAGCTGCTGTGTCTGGCACTGGGCGTCGAGGATGATCTGGGGTACGTTCCCGCCGATGCCTGACGCACTCCCACCGGTACACCAGACGCCCGACGAGTTCCGGGCGGCCGGTCATGCCGCCATCGACTGGTTGGCCGACTTTCTCGCCGGCATCTCCGACCGGCCGATCATCCCGGACGTGGCGCCGGGCGACGTCAGGGCCTCGCTCCCGGCACGCGCCCCTGAGGTGGCCGAGCCGTTCGAGGCACTGCTCGACGACATCGATCAGCTGATCGCTCCTGCTCTCACCCAGTGGCAGCACCCGGGTTTCTACGGCTACTTCCCGTGCAACTCGTCGCCGCCGTCGGTGCTCGGCGACCTGCTCTCGTCCGGCCTCGGCACCCAGGGGATGCTCTGGTCGACCGGTCCGGCCTGTACCGAGCTCGAGACCCACGTCCTCGACTGGCTGGTCGACCTCTGCGGCCTGCCCGACCGGTTCGGCTCCGACGGGCCGGGGGGCGGCGTCATCCAGGACTCGGCGTCGTCGGCCACGTTGTGCGCCATCCTCGCTGCCCGCGACCGCAGCGGCGGGGCCGCCGTCCTCTCGAACCTCGTGGCCTACACGTCCTCGCAGGCCCACTCGTCGGTAGAGAAGGGTGTGCGCGTGGCGGGATTCGCCGCCGACCAACTTCGGTCGATCGCCACCGACGCGGACCATGCCATGGATCCGGTGGCCCTTGCCGCCGCCATCGCAGCCGACCGGGAGGCAGGGCTGGTGCCGTGCGTCGTCGTCGCCACGGTCGGCACCACCTCCTCGGGCGCCATCGACCCGCTTCCGGCCATCGCCGAGGTCGCCTCCGCTGCCGGCGCCTGGCTCCACGTCGACGCCGCCTGGGCCGGATCGGCAGCGGTGTGCCCCGAGTTCCAGCAGTTGCTCGACGGCCTCGACCGGGCCGACAGCTACTGCTTCAACCCGCACAAGTGGCTGCTCACCAACTTCGACTGCACCGCCTTCTACGTCGCCGACCGGGGTCCGCTGCTCGAGTCGCTCTCGATCCTCCCCGAGTACCTCCGCAACGCTGCCAGCGACGCCGGTGAGGTCATCGACTACCGCGATTGGCAGGTCCCCCTGGGCCGGAGGTTCCGGTCGCTCAAGCTCTGGTTCGTGCTACGCAGCTACGGTGCCGAGGGCCTCCGGGCCCATATCCGCCACCATGTCGCGGCTGCCACTGCCCTCGCGGAGCGCATCGACCTCAACCCCCGGCTCGATCTGGCCGCCCCCCGGTCGTTGGCGCTGGTCTGCCTGCGCCACGTCGACGGAGATGAGGCCACCGAGGCGCTCCACGCGGCCGTCAACGCCTCCGGCGAGGCCTTCCTCACCCACACGAAACTCGATGGCCGGTACGTCCTGCGGGTCGCCGTCGGCGGCACCTGGACCACCGCGGAACACGTCGAACGCCTGGGCGACCTGTTCGACTCGCTGGCGTGACCCGGTCCCTCCGAGACGGCCACGACCCTCACTCGGGCCGGCGTCCGCAACGCTAGGCTCACGGTCTCCCACGGGAGCGAGCAAGGGGTCAGGGCATGCTGGAGATTGAGATCGGACTGGGCAAGAGCGGCCGCCGGGCGTACGGGTTCGACGACATCGCCATTCTCCCCAGTCGCCGTACGAGGGACCCCGAGGACGTCGACATCACCTGGCAGATCGACGCCTATCGATTCGACCTGCCACTCATGGCATCGGCCATGGACGGCGTGGTCAGTCCCGCCACCGCCATCGAGATTGGCCGCCTCGGCGGCGTCGGGGTGCTCAACCTCGAGGGCCTCTGGACCCGCTTCGAGGACGCCGACGGCGTGCTCGCAGAGATCGCCTCACAGCCCACCGAGAAGGCCACCCAACGGATGCAGGAGCTCTACCAGGAGCCTGTCCGGCCCGAACTCGTCACGCAGCGCATTCGCGAGATCAACGAGGCCGGCGTCGTGTCCTGTGCCTCGGTCACGCCTCAGCGCACCGAGGCGTTGCTGCCCCACATCCTCGAGGGTGAGCTCGACATTCTCGTCATCCAGGGCACCGTGGTATCCGCCGAACACGTCTCGACCTCCGTCGAGCCCCTCAACCTCAAGACCTTCATCCGCAGCCTCGACATCCCCGTGCTCGTCGGCGGCTGCTCCACCTACAAGGCCGCCCTCCACCTCATGCGCACGGGTGCCGCCGGGATCCTCGTGGGCGTGGGCCCCGGCCACGCCTGCACCACCCGGGGCGTTCTCGGCATCGGCGTCCCGCAGGCCACCGCCATCGCCGACGTCCGGGCGGCCCGCATGCGCCACCTCGACGAGACGGGCGTCTACTGCCAGGTCATCGCCGACGGCGGCATGGCCACCGGTGGTGACATCTCCAAGGCCATCGTCTGCGGCGCCGACGCCGTCATGATCGGCTCCCCGCTTGCGGCGGCCGCCGAGGCGCCCGGGCAGGGCTACCACTGGGGCATGGCGACCTTCCATCCGACCCTCCCGCGGGGCGCCCGGGTCCAGACCGTCGTCCGGGGCACGCTCGAGGAGATCCTCCTCGGCCCGGCCCACGAGAACGACGGCCGCCTCAACCTGTTCGGGGCACTCCGCACGTCGATGGCCACCTGCGGCTACGTCGACATCAAGGAGTTCCAGAAGGCAGAGGTCATGGTGGCCCCCGCCCTCCAGACCGAGGGCAAGTCGCTTCAGAAGGCCCAGGGCGTGGGCATGGGCCACTAGCGCCCGGGACCTGCCCAGCACATGCCCACCGTCTCAAGTGGCGCCGCCGTTGCCAGCGACCGCGTCCTCGTCGTCGACTTCGGCGCGCAGTACGCCCAGCTGATCGCACGACGGGTGCGCGAGGCCAGTGTCTTCAGCGAGATCGTTCCCCACGACCTGACCTCCGCCGAGTTCGCGCAACGGCAGCCAACCGGGATCATCTTCTCCGGGGGACCGGCATCCGTCCACGTCGAAGGCGCCCCCCGCATCGATCCCGGGGTCTACGAGCTCGGGGTGCCGATCCTCGGGATCTGCTACGGCGCCCAACTCATCGCCCACCAGTGCGGCGGCAACGTGGGCCGTAACGAGCGGGGCGAGTACGGCCGCACCGAGCTCACGGTGTCCGATCCCGGCATCCTGCTGGCCGACGCCGGAGCTGGAACGCAGCCGGTCTGGATGAGCCACTTCGACGCCATCACCGACGGCCCCGATGGCGCCCACACCACCGCTTCGTCGCCTGACGCACCCGTGGCGGCCTTCGAGGCACCGGAGCGGGGCCTCTACGGCGTGCAGTTCCATCCCGAGGTGCACCACACCCCGTGTGGGCAGGGCATCCTGGAGCGCTTCCTGACCGATGTGTGCGGTGTCGCCGGCGACTGGACCATGACCTCGGTCATCGAGTCGTCGGTCGCTGCCATACGCGCCCAGATCGGCACCCACCGCGCCATCTGCGGGCTCTCCGGTGGTGTCGACTCCGCCGTCGCCGCCGCCCTCGTGCACGAGGCAATCGGCCCGCAGCTCACCTGCGTGTTCGTCGACACCGGCCTCATGCGCGCCGGCGAGGGCGAACAGGTCGTCGAGACCTTCCAGCGGCACCAGGGCATCGAGCTCATTCACGTCCGGGCCGCCGACCGCTTCTTCGAACGCCTCGCCGGGGTCACCGACCCCGAGGAGAAGCGCAAGGTCATCGGCGAGCTGTTCATCCGGGTCTTCGAGGACGCCTCGGGCGGCATCGAGGACGCCCGGTTCCTCGTCCAGGGCACCCTCTATCCCGACGTCATCGAGTCGGGCACCAGGGACGCCGCCAGGATCAAGAGCCACCACAATGTGGGCGGCCTACCCGAGGACCTCGACTTCGAACTGGTCGAACCGTTGCGCAACCTGTTCAAGGACGAGGTACGGGCCGTCGGCTCCGAGCTGGGACTCCCCGACGAGATCGTCTGGCGCCAGCCGTTCCCCGGCCCCGGTCTCGGCGTGCGCATCATCGGCGAGGTCACGCCCGACAAGGTCGCCACCCTCCAGGCCGCCGACCTGATCGTCCGCGACGAGATTGGCAACGCCGGCCTCGAACGCGAGATCTGGCAGTCGTTCGCCGTGCTGGCCGACATCCGCTCTGTCGGCGTGATGGGTGACGAGCGCACCTACGGCTGGCCCATCATCATCAGGGCCGTCACGAGCGAGGACGCCATGACCGCCGACTGGGCCCGGCTCCCGCACGACCTGCTCGAGACGCTCTCCAGCCGGATCATCAACGAGGTCGACGGGGTCAACCGTGTCGCCTACGACATCACGTCCAAGCCTCCCGGCACCATCGAATGGGAGTAGGCGCCTTCGACCTGCTGGACGACTACCGGCAGGCTGCCGCCCTGTTCGGCGAGCGCCTGTCGCTGGTCGGTGACGACGACTGGGCCAACTCCACGCCATGCGACGACTGGGACGTGCGCTCGCTCGTCGCCCACCTGATCGTCGGTGAGTTCCTGGTCGCCGCCCTGTTCCGCGGTGAAGAGGGAGTGCCCATCGCCGAGGTCGACACCTCGGTTCTCGGCCCGAGCCCCATGGCGACGTGGCGGGGGACAGCCGTCGGCGCCCTCGATGCCGCCGCCGCAGACGGCGTGCTCGACGCCGTGCACGCCCACCATGCCGGCGACCTCACGGGTTCGATGATCGTCGGCTTCCGCATCACCGACAACCTGGTCCACGCCTGGGACCTGGCCCGGGCCTGCGGCACCGACATCGAGCTGCCCGAGGGCCTCGCCGTCCGCTGTCTCGACTTCTGGCTGCCCCTGGCCGAGCTCCTCACCGGGGCCGACGCCAGCGGGAGGTCTTTCGCCGAGCCGGTACTGCCCCCCGACGATTCCCCGGCAGGCGTGCGCCTCTTGGCACTGCTCGGCCGCGGCGCCTAGCAACTCCCCGGTGACGAACCCCACTTCCGGCCCAGACGACCGCGCATTCTTCGAGGTCGACGGTGACCTGGTGCTGCCCCTCCCGCTGGCTGGAGGGCCGTGGAAGCCCGACGAGCAGCACGGCGGGTCGGTGGCCGGGATCCTCGCCCACCTGGTCGAAGGGGTCCCGACAACTGTCCCCATGCGCATCTGTCGACACACCGTCGAACTCATGCGCGGAGCGCCGATGCGCCCGCTACGGGGCGAGACCGAGGTGGTGCGCGACGGTCGGCGACTCCAGGTCGTTCGCGCCTCGCTGTTCGACGGGGACCGGGAGGTGGCCCGGTCGATGACGGTCCGACTCCGCGTCAGTGACTCGGCGACACCCTTCGACGAAGACCTCATGCGCCACGAGGAGGACGAACCTCCGCCGCTGCCCGACGAGTCGGCGACCCTCACCATGCCGGGGGCCGGCATTCCGGGGTTCCTCCACGGCGTCGAACTGCGTCGTCCCGGAGGTGAGTTTCGCACCGGCGCTCCCGGCCTGCTGTGGCTGCGGATGTATCGGCAGTTCGTGGCCGGGATCCCGACCTCGCCCTACGTGCGGATGGCCGCCGTGGCCGACATGCTCAGCATGGTCGCCAGCCACCTCGACCCCAGCGAGTGGCTGACGGTCAACGTCGACCTCGACCTCCACACGTTCCGGGACCCGGTCGGGGAGTGGATCGGCCTACGGGGTCTCCACAAGAACGTCGGCGACGGAATCGGCCTGTCCGAGGCGGTCCTCTACGACCTCGAGGGCCGGATCGGCCGGGGAACGGCCACCATCCTGATCGACCGCCGCTGAGGCGGTTTGCGCCGCCATGGCGCCGGGACGCAGTCTGGTACGCACGCGTCGTCCACGAGGAGCGCCCATGGCCCCGCCCGATTATCCGATCAAGGTTGGCAGCATGTTGTACACGCTCGTCGACCCCCACGAAGGACACGAGGTCGCCTACAACCGCTGGTACGAGCGGGACCACTTCTACGGCGGCTGCATGACCGGCCCCTGGTGCTTCGCCGGGAGCCGCTGGGTCGCCACGCGCGAGTTGAAGGACATGCGGTTCCCGGTCGAGGGGAACTCCGTCAACGACCCCGTCGACCGCGGTTCCTACGTGGCGATCTACTGGGTCGAGGCTGGCCACCACGGCGACCACTTCGCGTGGGGCGCCGACCAGGTGGTCAAGCTCTACAAGGCCGGCCGGGGATTCAACGAGCGCACCCATGCCCACACCGTCCTCTACCTGCACCACGCAGACCACTACCGCGACGACGATCCCGTCCCCGTCGAGGTGGCGCTCGACCACCACTACGCCGGGATCGCATCGGTCGCGGTCGAGCGGGCGGACGGCGTCGAGCAGGCTGACCTGGATGCCTGGCTGGCCTCCGAGGGCCTTCCCCCGGTGTTCGAGGGCGGGCCGGTGGCCTCGTGTTCGGCCTGGACCGCCGTGCCCCGCGACGACATGACCAGCAACGCCCCGATGGATCTCGGCTCGCCGCCCCTCAACGACCGGTCGATCCTGCAGGTCTTCTTCCTGGAGGACGACCCTCGAGCCTGCTGGGACCGCTTCGTGGAGTACGGAACCCGGGTAGAGGCGTCGGGCCTCGGCCGGGTCACGTCTGCGGCGCCTTTCTTCCGGACGGTCGTAGGGACCGACAACTACACGGACCAGCTCTGGTAGGGGAAGGGAGTGGGCTAGACGCCCGCCAGGGCCTCAACCACCGGGGCGAACTCGACCATGGCGTCCTCGCTGATGCCGATGTAGGAGAGCCCCCACCGCTCCCGCCACATCAACACGGTCTCGACGCACTGTCCGACCGAGCCCGCCAGGACGTGCGGGGATGCCAGGGCCTCCTCCGGGTCGATGCCGAGCGCAGGCGCCATGAGGTTGGCAATCGACTCCGGATCGTCGGTGATGGTGGCGATGTGAACCCGGGTCTGGAGTTCGAGGCCGTCGAAGCGGCCACCGGCCGCCTCGCGGATCCAGCCCAACTTCTCGTCGGTCGCCGCGGGGGTGGCGCTGGGTCCGGCCCGCTGGTCGATCACCCCGGCATACATGTTGGCGTTGAGGCCGACGATGTCCGCCTCGCGGGCGGCGAGGGACAGCACCCGGCGGCCGCCACCGGCGATGATGAACGGGGGGTGCGGCTTCTGGATGCACTCGGGCTGCCCGTCGAGGCCGCTGATCGTGTAGTGGTCGCCGGCGAAGTCCAACGGACCCTCGGCGAACAGGCCCTTGAGCACGGTGATGGCCTCGGCCAGGCGCTCGATCCGCAGGCCCGGCCCGTCCATCCCGATCCCGGCCCGCTCATAGTCGGACGACTGCCAGCCGGCGCCGATGCCCAACTCGAGGCGGCCGTCGGAGAGCAGGTCGAGGGTTGCCGCCTGCTTGTGCAGGAACGCCGGGTTGCGGTAGTCGTTGCCGAGCACGAGCGTGGCGAGGCGCAGGTTGCGGGTGGCCTCGGCCGTGACCGCCAGGGCGATGAGGGGTGCCATCTCGGCGTCGAGGTGGTCGGGCATCGACAGCGTCGAGAACCCGAGGTCCTCGGCGCGACGACCCAGTTCCCGCCACTCGGCAGCGGGACGGGGAGCGGCGGCCGAGACGGAGAAGCGGAAGGCCCGTGTCATGGCTGCGAACCCTACTCAAGGCCCCGGTCCCGGTCACAGTGCGCCGGTAGGGTGCCCGCCGATGGAGTCGCAGATCGATGAAGACCTGAACCCCGCACAACTCGACGCCGTCACGCACCCCTCGGGACCGCTCCTGATCGTCGCCGGCGCCGGTTCCGGCAAGACCCGGGTGCTCACCCGTCGCATCGCCCACCTGATCGTCGACCGGGGGGTGTCGCCGTTCGGCATCCTCGCCATCACCTTCACCAACAAGGCCGCCGGCGAGATGAAGGAGCGGGTTGCCGAGTTGGTGGGCGACGTCGCCCACCGCATGTGGGTGTCGACCTTCCACTCGGCCTGCGTCCGGATCCTGCGCCGCGATGCCGAGCGCATCGGCTACCCGTCCCGGTTCAGCATCTACGACCAGGGCGACAGCGTGCGCCTTGTCAACCATGTGCTGCGCGACCTCGGGCTCGACGCCAAGCGGTTCCCGGCCCGCGGAATCCAGGCGGCGCTCTCGTCGGCCAAGAACGAGGGGCTCACCGCCTCGCAGTACGCCGACAGGGCGACCGGACCGCACGAGGCACGCCTGGCCGAGGTGTTCGCGTTGTACCAGGAGCGCCTGCAGGGGGCAGGGGCCATGGACTTCGACGACCTGCTCGGCAACGCCGTGCGCCTGCTGCGCGAGCACCCGGAGGTGCTCGCCGACCACCGGCGCCGATTCGAGCACGTGCTCGTCGACGAGTACCAGGACACCAACTCCGTCCAGAACGAACTCGTGCTGCTGCTCGGCGAGGAGCACCGCAACGTCTGCGTGGTCGGTGACAGTGACCAGTCGATCTACCAGTTCCGCGGCGCCGACATCCGCAACATCCTCGAGTTCGAGCAGGCCTTCCCCGATGCCACCGTCGTCGTCCTCGACCAGAACTACCGCTCCACGCAGACCATCCTGGATGCCGCCAACGCCGTCATCACGAGGAACGAGGGCCGGACGCCCAAGGAGCTCTGGACCGCTGCCGGCCGTGGAGAGCGCATCGTCCGCTACCGGGCCGACGACGAGGACGACGAGGCCCGTTGGATCACCCGCCGCCTCGCCGGCTTCCACGACGGAGGCCGGTACCGCTGGCCCGAGATGGCGGTCTTCTACCGCACCAACGCGCAGAGCCGGGCCATCGAGGAGCAGCTCATCCGGTTCGGCGTGCCGTACCGGGTGATCGGCGGCACCCGCTTCTACGACCGCCGCGAGGTCCGCGACGCGTTGGCCCACCTGCGCCTCGCCGCCAACCCTGCCGACGAGGTGGCCGCCCGGCGGATCCTGAACGTTCCCAGGCGAGGCGTCGGCGATACCTCGATCGCCAGGGTCGACGCCTGGGCCGGCCAGGCAGGTGTCGGCTTCGTCGAAGCACTGCGCCACGCCGAGGAGGCCGGCGTGTCGGGTCGGGCCGTCGGCGGCATCCGGTCGTTCCTCGACCTGCTCGACACCCTCATCGGCCGGGTCGACGACGGACCGGCCACTGTGCTCGAGGTCGCACTCGACGCCTCCGGCTACCTCGACGAGTTGAAGGCCGAGCGCACCATCGAGGCCGAGGGCCGGCTCGAGAACCTGGCCGAGCTCATCGGGGTCGCCTCCGAGTTCGACACGGTCGACGAGTACCTCGAACAGGTGGGCCTGGTGGCCGACACCGACCAGTTGCCCGACGCCGGCGAAGGCGCTGGGGACGGCGTGGTCAAGGACGAGGGCCAGGTGCTCCTCATGACCCTGCACGCTGCCAAGGGCCTCGAGTTCCCGGTGGTGTTCCTCACAGGCGTCGAGGAGGGCGTATTCCCCCACCTACGGGCGCTCAGCGACCCGAAGCAACTGGAGGAGGAGCGGCGCCTCGCCTATGTGGGCATCACTCGGGCACGCGAACGGCTCCACGTCAGCCACGCCTGGTCCCGGATGCTCCACGGCTCCACCCAGTACAACCCGCCCAGTCGCTTCCTCGACGAGATCCCCGACGGGCTCATCGTCGAGTCCGAGGACAGCCGCAAGGTGCGTCGCCCCCGCGACAGCGGCTGGGGCAGCCGTTCGGAGCGTCGCCGCGAACGAACCGACCAGTGGTCCGACTCCGACACCGGCTCGCAGGTGGTCGTGTCGTCCGGCGATGACGATCCGGCGGGATCCATCATCGGCGCTGGCTCACCGCCGGGCCCTTCCCGGGGCGGGGCCCACGAACTCGGCCTCGATGTCGGTGAACGCGTCGTCCACGGTGCCTGGGGCGAGGGCATCGTGGAGTCGGTGTCCGGTGAGGGCGATCGCAGCGAGGCCGTCGTGCGCTTTCCGTCGGTCGGGGAGAAGCGCCTGCTCCTGGCCTGGGCCCCCCTCGAACGGGCCTGAGCGGGGCCGATACCCACGACCGGACGCCACGGGCGCCTCGCTACGCTTGCGGGCTGCGCCCGTGTAGCTCAGTCGGAAGAGCGGCTCACTCGTAATGAGCAGGTCCGGGGTTCGATTCCCCGCGCGGGCTCGCTACCGACACCCGTCGGGACGGCCCCCTCTGCAGGTGGGTCGCGTTCCGACCGAACCCCTAGGATGCCCGTCATGACCGTTCTCGCCGGCGTGATCTGGCACTACTGGTTGGCCGTTCCCCTCGTGGCCGGTGGCGTCGCACTCTGCATCGCCACCCTGGTCGGCTACTTCCAGAAGGTCTCCTCCACCCGGTACCCCCGGCGCTAGTCCCGCCGACCGGGAGCAGCGCCACATGGCGTCCCGCCCCAACCCTCCCGTCGACTGGGAGCTGGCGGAGAGGGTCGCGATCCGGATTGCCGACCGGGCGCCCTTCGCCCGTGCCCACGAGCGTCCCGACCTCGCCGACGACTTCGGCCGCCACACCGCCCTCGCCGAGCAGCTCGTCGCCGAGACCACCGGCCTCGTCCCGCTCCACGGGTCGGCCCGCGCCCGGGTGGTCGACCGGAGCGACTGGATTCGGGCGAACCTGGCGTCGTTCCAACGGCTGCTCCGTCCGATGCTGGACCGGATGGCGGAACGGCCGGCCGGTTCGCTGGCCCCACTTACCACGCGGTTCAGCGGAGCCGAACTGGGCGCCGTACTCGGCTGGATGTCGACCCGGGTGCTCGGCCAGTACGACCTGCTCGTCCTCGAGGACGAGTCCGCCGAGGACCAGGACCTCGTCTACTACGTGGGCCCCAACGTGGTGGCGATCGAACGCCGCTACGCCTTCCCGCCCGGCGACTTCCGGCTTTGGCTGGCCCTCCACGAGGTCACGCACAGGGCTCAGTTCACGGGTGTGCCCTGGATGCGCGGGCACTACCTGGGCCTCGTCGAATCGCTCCTCGACATCGACGACCCCGAGGACGAACCGCTGATCGACCGCCTCCGCAGCCTTGCCTCGAGGCGCGGCGGCATCGGCCGATCGGAGGGTGCCGGACTGCTCGACGCTGTCGTCGGACCGGAACAACAGCAGGCCCTCGACCGCATCACTGGGCTCATGAGCCTCCTGGAGGGCCACGGCGACGTCACGATGGACCGGGCTGGAGCAGGCCACGTGCAGGGAGCCGACCGCTTCGCCCGGGTGATTCGTGATCGCCGCCGCTCGGCCACCGGGATCGTCCGACTGGTCCAGAAGTTGATCGGCCTCGAGGCGAAGCTGGCGCAGTACGCCCAGGGCGAGGCCTTCATCGCCGCCGTCGAGGCCGAGGGTGGCACGGCGCTACTGGATCGGGCCTGGGAGGGACCGGACAACCTGCCCGACCGGGCCGAGATCGGCGAACCGTCCCGTTGGATCGAGCGCATTGCCTTGTTGGCCACCTGATGGATTTCGAGTGCATGGCCACCCCGACCACCTGATGGAAGCGGCCGACCTTCTCGCCCGCTGTGCGTTCCCGTCGCCGGGGACCACAGTCGACTGTGCGGTGTCGGGTGGCCCCGACTCGTTGGCGCTGCTCGTGCTGGCCGCTGAGGCGGGACTGATCGTCACCGCCTGGCACGTCGACCACGGGCTCAGGCCCGGCTCGGACGCGGAGGGTGATCGGGTGGCGGTGGTCGCCGACTCACTGGGAGCAGCAGCAGTATCGGTCACCGCCATCGTCGGCGACGGTCCGAACCTCGAGGCCCGGGCACGGGAGGCCCGCCTCGACGCCCTGCCCGACGGCGTGCTCACCGGGCACACGGCCGACGACCAGGCCGAGACGGTGCTGCTCAACCTCCTGCGCGGATCGGGTGTCCATGGTTCTGCCGGAATCGGCGATCCGGGCCGACGGCCGCTGCTGGGGCTGCGGCGCAGCGAGACCCGGGCCCTCTGTGTCGCCTGCGGGCTCGAGCCGCTCGACGACCCGATGAACGACGACCCCCGGTTCGTCCGCAATCGCATCCGCAATGAGGTGCTGCCCCTCCTCGCCGAGGTCTCCGACCGCGATCCGGTGCCGCTGTTGGCCCGACACGCCGGGCTGGCCGGAGAGGCCGTGGTGTTGCTCGACGCACTCATCGCGGACATCGACCCGACCGATGCCCGGACGCTGGCCGTGCTGTCGCCCGAACTGGCCCGCTTGGCGCTGCGCGGCTGGCTCACCGGCCTGCTCGGCGGACGGCCACCCGATGCCGCCGCCATCGACCGGGTGTTCGACGTGGCAGGTGGCCTGGTCCGTGCGACCGAGGTGGCCGGCGGGCTGCGCATCGAGCGCTCACGGGGTCGGCTGCGGCCGCTTCCGGAGGGCGGGCACATCGATGGCTGCCGCTAGGGTCGCACTCCATGGGTAGCGCCTCCTCGGATTCCCTCGTGCCGGGGCGTGTCCTCATCTCCGAAGAGGAACTGGCTGCACGGGTGCGCGAACTCGGCGCCTCGATCACCGTCGACTATGCCGGACGTGCGCCGTTGCTGATCGGGGTGCTCAAGGGCGCCTTCATGTTCATGAGCGACCTGGCCCGTGCCGTGGACCTGCCCGTCGAATTCGACTTCATGGCGGTGTCCTCCTACGGGCACTCGACCCGGTCGTCGGGCGTGGTGCGCATCGTGAAGGACCTTGACCTCGACCTGGCCGACCGCGACGTCATCCTCGTCGAGGACATCGTCGACAGCGGGCTCACCCTCAGCTACCTGCGGAAGAACCTGATGTCCCGGAACCCCGCCAGCCTCGAGGTCTGCGCCCTGCTGGTCCGCGACAGCGACGACTACGATAAGTCCTTGTTGCGGTACGTGGGCTTCCGGGTGCCCGACGACTTCCTCGTGGGCTACGGACTCGACGTGGCAGAGCGCTACCGGAACCTGACCGAGATCCGGGTGCTCGACCAGGACGCACAGGAGGGTTCCGACACGTGAGCGACGACTTCGAAGTCGACCTTGGACGCATCGAGGCAGCCGTCCGCGAGATCCTCGAGGCCATCGGCGAGGACGTCGATCGCGACGGCCTCCGGGAGACCCCCGCCCGGGTGGCGCGCATGTACGCCGAGGTGTGCAGCGGCATCCACGAGGAACCGGCCGCCCACCTCGTCAGCACATTCGACGTCGAGCACGACGAGATGGTGATGGTTCGCGACATTCCGCTCTACTCGCTCTGCGAACACCACCTGCTGCCGTTCATCGGACGGGCGCACGTGGCCTACATCCCGCAGAAGGGGGGCATGGTCACCGGACTCTCGAAACTCGTCCGCCTCGTCGACGGCTACTCCAAGCGCCCTCAGGTCCAGGAGCGCCTCACCTCACAGGTCGCCAGCGCCATCCAGCGAACCCTCGACCCGCAGGGGACACTTGTCGTCCTCGAGGCCGAACACCTCTGTATGTCGATGCGTGGCGTGGCGAAGCCTGGTTCGACCACCGTCACCTCGGCGGTGCACGGCGTGTTCCGGGCCGAGGTCTCCACCCGCCTCGAGGCCATGCGCTTCATCGAGCAGGGTCGGCACTGAGTCCGAATCGGACCGACATGGCCCGTTCCCCCGATGGTGCCCCAGTGGACGGACCGGGTGCCGTCATGGGCGTCCTCAACGTCACGCCCGACTCCTTCTCCGACGGCGGCCGCTTCTTCGACCACGAGGCGGCCATCGAGCACGGCCACCGCCTGATCGACGAGGGCGCCGCCATCGTCGACGTGGGTGGTGAGTCGACCCGTCCCGGGGCCGATCCGGTCGGCCCCGTCGAGGAGGCCAGGCGGGTCGTGCCCGTCGTGGCCGGGCTGGCGGGCGACGTGCGCGTCTCGATCGACACGCGCCACGCCGAGGTCGCCCGGGCCGCCGTCATGGCCGGGGCCACGATCGTCAACGACGTCAGTGCGAGCCTCGGCGACGTGGCGGCGGACCTGGGTGTCGGCTGGGTCGCCATGCACATGCGTGGCGATCCCCGAACGATGCAGGACGAGCCCGTCTACGCGGACGTGGTGGCCGAGGTCCGTGACTTCCTCGTGGAGCGGGCCGAGCGAGCTGCCGAGGCGGGTGCCACCGAGGTCTGGATCGACCCGGGGATCGGCTTCGGCAAGGCCACCCGCCACAACCTCGAACTGCTGGCCGGCCTGGACGTGCTCGTCGACACCGGGTGGCCGGTCATCTTGGGGGCCAGTCGCAAGCGGTTCCTGGGCGAGTTGACGGCGGTCAGCGACGGCCTCGACGGCCTGACGCTCCCCGACGACCGACGCGAGGCGTCGGTTGCCGTCGCCACGTGGGCGTTCCGCAGCGGCGTCCAGATCGTGCGGGCCCACGACGTCCGCTCCACAGTTCAGGCCGCACAGGTGGTCGGATGAGTGTTCCGCCCGGCATCATGCAGGGCACACGGCCGGGTGACCGGCCCTTCGAGGAGCGTGAGGTCCGATGAGAGGAAAGTGGGCTCGGGGCATTGTGCCTCGCGGGTTCAAGTGGATCATCACGGACCGCCTCGCGGTCTGTGAGCGCCCCGGCGGCTGCGGCTCCAGCCATCGCAAGGTGCGCCGCAAGGAGGAGATCATCTGGCTGCGCGAGAACGACTTCGACCTCGTCGTCTCGCTCCTGGGGAGTGAACACAACCTGCACAACTACGAGGACCTCACCGTCAAGTGGGCCCAGGTTCCCTATGGCGGTCCCGAGGAGGGCTCCGAACGCCTCGTCGAGGTGCTCGACCAACTGGTCGAGTTCACCGCCGAGGGCCAACGGGTGATCGTGCACCGGGACGAACTCAACGACGTCGTCTGTGGGCTCATGGGCGCCTACCTGCTGTGGAGCGGCCTGATCCCCCACGGCCCGCAGGTCATCTCGGTCACCGAGCGCCTGCTCGAGCGCCGGCTCGACAGCCCGGGGCGCCAGATCATCGAGCAGGCGGTGCAGGCCAGGGGCGTCCCGGACGACGATGGCGACGAAGCGTGACGGACGTGTCGGACGACGTCATCGAACTTCGGGACCTGCGGGTCTCCGCCTTCTGCGGCGTGCTGCCCGAGGAGACCACCCGTCGCCAGCCGTTCGCCTTCGACCTCGACGTCCACATCGACCTGGCGGCGGCGGCCGTCAGCGACGACCTGGCGGACACGGTCGACTACGGGGCGCTCTGCGGGCTCGTCGCCGGGATCGCCGCCGCTGAGCGCTTCTCGCTCCTCGAGCGGTTCGCCGGCCGGGTCGCCGAGGCGGTCCTGGCCGTGGACCGGGTCGAGGCCGTGACCGTCGTGGTGCACAAGCTGCGGCCACCGGTCGCCGAGGCGCTCGGCACCAGCGGCGTCCGGATCCACCGGCGGGCATGAAGGCGGCCCGTCGTCGGGCCTTCCTCGGCCTGGGATCGAACCTGGGAGACCGCCTCGGGTACCTGCGGGCGGCCGTGGCGGCCCTGCCGGACGTGGTGGCCGTCTCGCCCGTCTACGAGACGACACCGGTCGGGGGCCCCGAGCAGGGTCCGTACCTGAACTGCGTCGTCGAACTCCACACCTCGGCAGGAGCCCGTCAACTGCTCCGCTCGGCGCAGGCTTGCGAATCCGCTGCCGGGCGGGTCCGGGAGGAGCGGTGGGGGCCGCGCACCCTCGACGTGGACGTGCTCTGGATCGACGGGTCGACGGTCGACGAGCCTGACCTTGTCGTGCCGCATCCCCGGATGTCCGAGCGGGCCTTCGTCCTCGTGCCGTTGCGGGACCTGGCCCCCGACCTGGTTGTGGAGGTCCCGACGGGGAGCGGGTCGGAGGGCGTGGTCAGGGTCGGCCCGCTCGGCCCGCTCGGCCCGCCGGTACCCTGACGGCGATCGCCATGCGACGGGTACGGATCATCGGGCCCGGACGGGCCGGCAGTTCTCTGGCAGCGGCACTGGGCCGCTGCGGCTGGTTCGTCGAGCCACTCCTCGGTCGCCACGACGATCCCTCCTCGGCAGCCGAAGGCGTTGACCTGCTCGTCGTCGCCACCCCCGACCGGGTGGTCGCCGAGGTCGCCGCCTCGGTGGGCACCGACACGGACACGGTCGTGGCACACCTCTCCGGGGCCCTCGGACTCGAGGCCCTGGCGCCCCACGTGCGACGGGCCGCCTGCCATCCGCTGGTGTCCCTGGCCGACGCCGACCGGGGCGCCGACCAGTTGTGTGGCGGCGCCTGGTTCGCCGTGGCGGGCGATCCGCTCGTTGAAGAGGTGGTCGAGGCGCTGGGGGGTCGGTCGTTCACCATCGACGACGCCGACCGCCCGACCTACCACGCCGCCGCCGTGTTGGCCTCGAACCACCTCGTGGCGCTGCTGGGCCAGGTCGAACGCGTCGCCGGACCGCTCGGCATCCCGCTCGACGCCTTCCTCGACCTCGCCGAGGGGAGCCTCGCCAATGTGCGCGCCCTGGGTCCTGCCGACGCGCTGACCGGACCGGCGGCCCGGGGTGACGAGGCCACCATCGACCGCCACCTCAGCGCCCTGCCCGCCGACGAGCGTGCCGCGTACGAGGTCCTGGCCGACCTGGCCAGGCGGCTGGCAGGTCGACATCGGCCATGAGGCGCCCCGAGGTCGTCGGCACCGTCGCCGACCTGCTCGAACGCCTCGATGCCGCCCGGGCGGCGGGGGCATCGGTGGGCTTCGTGCCGACCATGGGGTACCTCCACCAGGGGCACGCCTCGCTGATCGACGCCGCCGTTGCTGCTGACGACCTCACCGTGGTTTCGATCTTCGTCAACCCCCTCCAGTTCGCTCCCGGCGAGGACCTGGCCGACTACCCGATAGACCTCGATGCCGACCTCGCCCGTTGCGGGGAGCACGGCGCCGACCTGGTGTTCCATCCGACGGCCGCGGAGGTCTACCCGGAGGGCACCGACGAACTGGTCGCCGTCGGTGCCATCGGTGGGTCCCTGGAGGGGGCGAGCCGGCCCACCCACTTCGCAGGCGTGGCCACGGTCGTCGCCCGGCTGTTCCGGATCGTGGGCCGCTGCCGGGCCTACTTCGGCGAAAAGGACTTCCAGCAGTTGGCGGTTGTGCACCGGATGGTCGCCGACCTGGAGTTGCCCGTCGAGGTCATGGGCTGTCCGATCGTGCGCGAGTCCGACGGCCTGGCGCTCTCGAGCCGAAACATCTACCTCGAACCGGACGAACGGCGCCAGGCGCCTGTGCTGTACCGGGCGCTCCTTGCGGGAGTTGCTGCGGTCGAGGGCGGTGGTGTCGAACCGGTGGCCGTCGTGGGGGCGATGGAGGCCGTGCTGGCCGATGCGCCGGACCTCGCCGTCGACTACGCCGCGCTCGTCGAGTCCGACACCTTCGGCGTGCCGGAGCGGATCGCCACCGGGAGCGAGGTTCGGCTCCTGGTCGCCGGCCGCCTTGGTCGTGCCCGCCTCATCGACAACGTCGGAGCGACGGCTCCGTGAGCCCGGAAGCGCAACACTTCGACCTGGTGGTGGCCACCAGCGCCCAGCGTGGACTGCGCCTCCAGGGGTTCGCCCACGCAGGCCGCCCAGGCGCTCGACATCGGCCTGGGCCTCGACCGTTGACCGCAACACCCGCCGGCGGGCGCGTCCGTGCGATGATCTGCGCAGGCGCCGAAACCGTTGAGGAGGAGCGACCTTGCTGCTGACCATCGACGTGGGGAACACCCAGACCGTCATCGGGCTCTACGACCGCGAACTCACCTCGGGGGCGAGCGCCGATGCCGGCCTGCTCGACCACTGGCGCATCGCTACCGACGCGGCACGAACCGCCGACGAGCATGCCGTCGTGATCCGCGGCCTCCTGGCGTCGTCGGGCTACGCGTTCGACGTGGACGGCGTGGCGATCTGCGCCGGCGTGCCCCGGGTACTCGCCAGCCTGCGCGAGATGATCGACCGCAACATCGATGTCGATCCGGTGGTGATCGAGCCCGGCGTCCGGACCGGCATGGCGATTCTCTACGACAACCCCAAGGAGGTCGGCGCCGACCGCATCGCCAACGCCGTCGCCGCCTTCGACCTCTACGGCGGTCCGACCGTCGTGGTCGACTTCGGTACGGGCAACAACTTCGACGTCATCTCCGCTGACGGAGAGTTCCTCGGGGGCGCCATCGCCCCGGGCGTCGAGATCAGCCTCGATGCCCTCTTCGGCCGGGCGGCGGCCCTGCAGTCGGTTGAACTGGTGGCGCCACGCAGCGTCATTGGCAGGAACACCGTCGAGTCGCTGCAGTCGGGCGCCGTGTTCGGATTTGCCGCGCAGGTCGACGGCATGGTCGAACGGTTCCGGTCCGAGTTGGGCGGCTGCACGGTCGTCGCCACCGGCGGCCTGGCTCCCCTGATCGCCCCGGAGGCTGCGACGATCGAGCACGTCGAGCCCTTCCTGACGCTCCACGGTCTGCGTATCGTCTTCCACCGGAACCAGGAGCACTGAGCCGATGGACACCGACGACGGCATCCCGTACCGCTTCGAGCCGACGGCCAACGCCGCCGGGCTGCACGCGGCCCACGGCGACCTCGAGCCCGGTGCCGAGACGGGCATCGAGGTCACGGTCGCCGGCCGCCTCATGCTGCGCCGCGACCAGGGCAAGTTGTTCTTCGGCGTGCTCCAGGATGCCACCGGACGGATCCAGCTCTTCGCCCCGCAGAAGACGACCCCCGACTTCGACGGGTTCACCGGCCTGCACCTGGGCGACTGGGTGGGCGTGACCGGCGAGGTCATCGCCACTCGTCGAGGCGAGCTCTCGGTCCGGGTCGACTCGTGGGTGCGCCTCGCCGAGGCCCGCCGCCCGTTCCCGGACAAGTGGCACGGCATCACCGACACCGACACCCGGTACCGGCAGCGCTATGTCGACCTCTGGGTCACCGACGAGGCTCGCGAGGCCTTCGTCCTCCGCAGCCGGGCGATTTCGCTGATGCGCCGCTGGCTCGAGGACCGTGGGTTCATGGAAGTCGAGACGCCGGTCTTCCACCCCATCCCCGGTGGGGCGCTGGCCCGGCCGTTCACCACCCACCACAATGCACTCGACCTCGACCTGTACCTGCGCATCGCCCCAGAGCTGTACCTGAAGCGCCTCACGGTCGGTGGCATGGAGCGGGTGTTCGAGGTGGCTCGGGTGTTCCGCAACGAGGGGTTGTCGACCCGCCACAACCCCGAGTTCACGATGCTCGAGTTGTACCAGGCGTACGCCGACTACACCGACATCATGGTGCTGGTCGAGGAACTGGTCGCCCACCTGGCCGAGTCGCTGCTCGGCACCACCAGTCTCACCTACGACGGCCGGGAGATCGACCTGTCGGTCCCATGGCAGCGGGCGACGCTCTCCGAACTGCTAGCCGAGCACGGCGGGCTCGAGGTCGACCTCGACACGCCACGCGACGAGTTGGTTCGGCTGTGTGAGGATCGGGACATCGCCGTCGAGAACCACTACGGGCCCGGCAAGTTGATCCTCGAGCTCTACGAGAAGACCACCGAGTCGGAGCTGTGGGGACCGGTGTTCGTCACCGACTACCCGAAGGAGGTCTCGCCCCTCTCACGGGACCACCGCGACCGGCCGGGCTGGGTCGAGCGCTTCGAGGGCATCGTGGCGGGTAGCGAGCTGTGCAACGCCTTCACCGAGCTCGTGGACCCTGACGAACAGCGGGAGCGCTTCGCTGCCCAGGAGGCCGGGAGGGCCGCCGGCGACGCCGAGGCGATGGCCGTCGACGAGGACTACCTGCGGGCGCTCGAGTACGGCCTGCCACCGACGGGAGGCCTCGGAATCGGCGTCGATCGGCTGATCATGCTGTTGACCGGTACCACGGCGATTCGCGACGTGATCCTGTTTCCGACCCTGCGACCCGAGCAGGAACGGGGCGTTTCGGGCGGGTCCGACGCCTGAGGCCTGCGCCCGATCCCTACGGCCGGTCCGGGGCGTGGGAGGCGGTGTCGACCCGGGACAACAACAGGTCGCAGGTCTGACGCAGGGTGGTGACCGCCGGCGTGGGTGGCAACTCGGCGAGTGCATCGCTGGCAGCGCCGGTGAATTCGACCGCCGTGGCCATCGAGGTGGCGAGTGATTCGTCGTCGCGCAGAATCTTGAGGACGCGGTCGCGGGTCGTCGCGTCGATCGTGTCGCCGAGCAGGCTGCGGAGTTCGTCACCCGAGGAGCCACCGAACGCCCGGATGACCGGGAGGGTGTAGACGCCCTCGCAGAGGTCGTTGCCGGCGGGCTTGCCGAGTTGGCCGTCGGTGGCGACGAGGTCGAGGACGTCGTCGATGACCTGGAAGGCCATCCCGTAGTGGTGGCCGAAGGAGGTGAGGGCCTCGACCTCGTCGCGGGAGAGGCCGGCCACGATGCCGCCGATGCGGGCAGCGGTGGCAAGGAGGACGGCGGTCTTTCCTGCGATCGACTCGAGGTAGGCGGTCTCGGTGCGGTCCACGTCGAAGGCGCTGCCCAACTCCCGGACCTGACCCTCGCAGAGGCGGGCGATGGTGCCGGCCAGCAGGGAGGCCACCTCGGTGCCGAGGTCGGCGGCGATCTCGGAGGCCCGGGCCAGCAGGTAGTCGCCGGCGAGGATGGCCTCGAGGTTGCCGAACCGGGAGTTGACGCTCTCGACGGTCCGCCGGGTGTCGGCTCCGTCGATGACGTCGTCGTGGTAGAGGGAGCCCTGGTGGACCAACTCGACGGCGACCCCGCCTCGGATGGCGTCGAGGCTGGCCGGGCCGGGTTCGGTGGTGGTCGCCTGCGATGCCGTGATGGCGAGGGCGGGGCGAACCCGCTTGCCACCGGCGTCGATCAGGTGCCGGGCCACCTCGGTGAGAAACGGTTCGTCGGACTGGACGACCCGGCGGAGTTCCTCTTCGACCCGGCGGAGGTGGTCGGCCATGCCCGGAAGACCCAGTAGCGAGGAGGAATCGGGGGGCAGGGCCACCCGTGGAGGATACGACGGGGTCCGGTGCCGCGAAACCGACGGGGTGGACAGTGGTCGGAGGGGCCGATTGCTCGTCACGGGCACTGGATACACTCCCTGACAGAGGCGTCCGCCGGGCGCCACATCGATCAGGAACACGACAGGGAGACGGCTGCTTGTTCGAACGGTTCACCGACAGGGCCCGAAGAGTGGTGGTGTTGGCGCAGGAAGAGGCACGCCTGCTCAACCACAACTACATCGGCACCGAGCACATCCTCCTCGGCCTCATCCACGAGGGCGAGGGCGTGGCCGCCAAGGCCCTCGAGTCGCTCGGGATCTCGCTCGAGGCCGTCCGCAGCCAGGTCGAGGAGATCATCGGCCAGGGCAGCCAGTCGCCTAGCGGCCACATCCCCTTCACCCCACGAGCCAAGAAGGTGCTCGAACTCTCGCTGCGCGAGGCACTCCAACTGGGCCACAACTACATCGGCACCGAGCACATCCTCCTCGGACTCATCCGCGAGGGTGAGGGCGTGGCCGCCCAGGTGCTGGTCAAGTTGGGCGCCGACCTCTCGCGGGTGCGCCAGCAGGTCATCCAGTTGCTTTCGGGCTACGCGGGCTCCGGGGGCGGCGCCCCGTCCGGTCCGGGCGAGAAGGCCAGGTCCTCCACCGGCAGCAGCAGCGGCGACTCCTCGGGCTCGATGGTGCTCGACCAGTTCGGCCGCAACCTCACCCAGCTGGCCCGGGAGAAGAAGCTCGACCCCGTCATCGGCCGCCATCGCGAGACCGAGCGGGTCATGCAGGTGCTGTCTCGCCGTACCAAGAACAACCCGGTTCTGGTCGGTGAGCCGGGCGTCGGCAAGACGGCCATCGTCGAGGGGCTGGCCCAGATGATCGCCAACAACGACGTTCCCGAGACGATCCACGAGAAGCAGGTCTACACACTCGACCTCGGGGCGCTCGTGGCTGGCAGCCGCTACCGGGGCGACTTCGAGGAGCGCCTCAAGAAGGTCCTCAAGGAGATCCGCACCCGCGGTGACATCATCCTGTTCATCGACGAGATCCACACTCTCGTCGGTGCGGGTGCCGCCGAGGGAGCCATCGACGCCGCCTCGATCCTGAAGCCGATGCTGGCCCGGGGCGAGCTGCAGACCATCGGCGCCACCACGCTCGACGAGTATCGCAAGCACCTCGAGAAGGATGCCGCCCTCGAGCGCCGCTTCCAGCCCATAACGGTCGACGAGCCCACGGTCGCCCACACCATCGAGATCCTCAAGGGCCTCCGCGAGCGCTATGAGACCCACCACCGGGTCACCATCACGGACCAGGCGTTGGTGGCCGCCGCCAACCTCGCCGATCGCTACATCTCCGATCGGAACCTGCCGGACAAGGCCATCGACCTCATCGACGAGGCCGGGTCACGCCTACGCATCAAGCGCATGCACACGCCCGAGGACCTCCGCGAGGTCGAGGCCAACCTGGCCGAGGTCGTCCAGCGCAAGAAGGCCGCCGTCGACGCCCAGGACTTCGAGGAGGCGGGCAGGCTCCGCGACGCCGAGAAGGAACTGCTGGCCGAGAAGGAGGTAGCGGAGGACAAGGTCCGCTCGTCCGGAGTCGACCTGTTCGACGAGGTCGACGAGGAGGCAATCGCCGAGGTCCTCTCGGTGTGGACCGGCATCCCGGTCTACAAGCTCACCGAGGAGGAGACCCAGAAGCTTCTCCGCATGGAGGACGAACTGCACAAGCGGGTCATCGGCCAGCAGGACGCCGTCAAGGCGGTCAGCCAGGCCATCCGCCGCACCCGTGCCGGCCTCAAGGATCCGAAGCGGCCCTCGGGCTCGTTCGTGTTCCTCGGCCCGTCCGGCGTCGGTAAGACCGAGTTGGCCAAGACGCTCGCCGAGTTCCTGTTCGGCGACGAGCAGGCGCTGATCGCCCTCGACATGTCCGAGTACATGGAGAAGCACACGGTCAGCCGCCTGGTGGGCTCGCCCCCCGGCTATGTCGGCTACGAGGAGGGTGGCCAACTCACCGAGGCCGTGCGCCGCCGCCCGTTCTCGGTCGTCCTCTTCGACGAGGTCGAGAAGGCCCACCCCGACGTCTTCAACACCCTCCTCCAGATCCTGGAAGAGGGTCGCCTCACCGACGCACAGGGCCGGACCGTGGACTTCCGCAACACGGTCCTGATCATGACCTCCAACCTCGGCACCGCCGATCTGCGCAAGGCCGACCTGGGCTTCGTCAAGGCCGACGAGGCGGTCTCCTACGAGCGCATGAAGGCCAAGGTCCAGGACGCCCTCAAGGCCCACTTCCGGCCCGAGTTCCTGAACCGGATCGACGACACCATCGTCTTCCATGAGCTGACCCAGGAGGAGATCGTCCGGATCGTCGACCTCATGATCCACAGGGTCTCGGTACAGCTGGCTGGCCAGGGCATCGGCCTCGAGCTCACCGACGCCGCCAAGGAGCACCTGGCCAAGGAGGGCTACGACCCGTCGATGGGAGCGCGCCCCCTCCGTCGGGCCATCCAGCGCCTGCTCGAGGATCCGTTGTCCGAGCGCCTGCTCCAGAAGGAGTTCCGGGCGGGCGAGATCGTCGTCGTCGACGTCGAGGACGATCCCGAGACCGAGGGCGCCCGCACGGTCGTGTTTCGGTCGATCGAGGGCTTCGAGCCTCCGACCATCGAAATGGCGGTCGAGGCCGCCAAGTAGCCATACAGCGCGAACCCTGCCGCCTCCTGATCGCCTAGCGTCCCCGTCATGCGTCGCCTCGCGTCCGTGGCCCCGTGGGCGTTCCTGCCGCTCCTGGCATTGTTGCTGGCCAGCGGATGCCGGGCCAACGTCTCGGTTGCCATCGAGGTCGGCGAGGACGGGTCCGGAACCGTCACCGTTGGATTGATCCTCGACGACGAGGCCGTCGACGTGGTCGGCGGGATCGAGGATCAACTCCGCGTCGACGACCTGGCCGACGCGGAATGGACGGTTGAGGGTCCGAACCGACTGCCCACGGGCGACACCACCGTCACCGCCACCAAGTCGTTCGACTCGCCGCAACGCCTGCCCGACGTCCTCGATGAGATCGCTGGGCCGGGCGTCTTCGAGAACGTGGCGCTCACCCGGCACCGCTCGTTCGCCCGCACCGAGTGGCGGTTGAACGGCAGGGTCGACCTGTCGGGCGGCCTCGACCTGTTCAGCGATCCCGAACTGGCGGAGACGCTCTCGGGCCTGCCACTTGGTCGCACGACCGCCGAACTGGCCGAACTGGCCGGCTGCCCGGGTGGTGACTGCGACCCGGCCGATGCCTTCGAGATGGAGTTGACGGCGGCACTTCCCGGCGGACCGTCGGCGGAGGACGACGGGGCCCACTGGACGATCGGCCTCGGAGACCTCTCCTCGACCCGGTTCGAAGTCGAGGGGGTGCTCACGGACCGGGAGCCGCGTATGTGGCGCAACGGGGCGATCGTGGCCGGTGTGTTGGCGATCCTGGTCACGCTGTTCCTGTCGGTGCGCTACGTCGTGGCGGGTCGCATGGAGGGGCCCCCACGGGCCATGCGGTCACCGCGCACCTCCCGTCGGGCCGGCGAGATCGTCGAGGAGTATCCCGCCGCTGGTGGGGAAACGGGCGAGCGTCGCCTCGAACTCCTCGTGCTCGGCGGCATCGGTGTGATCTGGGACCCCGGTGGCGACCCCGAGGGCCTTCTCGTGCGGTACGTGCGGGAACAGGGTGGCATCGCCGACCCCCGCGAGATTGCCGACCGCTACCGTTCGGCCAGCCTCGGCCACGTCTCCACCGCCCAGTTCTGGTCGTCGATCGGTGTCCAGGGGGAGGCCGACCAGCTCGACAGGGCCTATCTCGAGCGCGTCCAGATGCGCCGCGACGTGCTGCCCTTCCTCGACAGGATGAAGGAGCGGGGCTTGCCGGTGGCGTGCCTGACCAACGCGGTCCTGCCCTGGTCGGTGCTGTTGCGTGAACGCCTGGGCCTCGATGAGCTCATGGCCCACTGGGTGGTCAGCGGCGAGGTCGGCGCCCGCAAGCCCAGCCAGGCCATGTTCGAGGCGCTTCGGCGCATGTCGGGGGTTCCATTTCGCAACATGCTGCTGATCGACTCCGAGCCGCCGATGCTCGAGGCCGCCCGCAGCATGGGGATGTCGACGGTCCTGATGCGGGGCGCGGCGCTCATCCCGGAGGGCTTCCCACATCCGGTGATCGGTGGCTTCGCCGAGTTGTTCCGGTCGAGCAGCGCGGTGGCATCTGCCGAGGATCCCTCCGAAGGAGGCCCGTCCGGAGAGGGCGAATCTCCCGGAGGCTGATTCGGCTGTCACAGGGTGTCCGTACTGTCGGCCCCATGACGACACAACCAGCAGCCCTCCACCCATCCACATCCGCTGAACCCGAACTGGACCCGGGGACGCCCGCCCGCCTGTCGTCGGGAAGGCGCAGGCGCACCAACTTCGAGTGCGGCGAGTGCGGCGTCTCCCAACCCCGGTGGGTCGGCCACTGCCCCGGGTGTGGGGGCTGGAACACGTTGCACGAGGTGACCCACGTGGCGACTGCGACGGTGGCGCCGGACACCGAGGCGGTACGGCTCGTCGACGTGGTCACGAGCGCAGCGGCTCCGGTTGCCACGGACCTGTCCGAGTTCGACCGCGCCCTCGGTGGTGGCCTCGTCCCGGGGTCCGTGACCCTGCTGGGCGGCGAGCCGGGCATCGGCAAGTCCACCCTCACGCTCCAGGTCGCTGCCGGCCAGGCACGGCGGAAGCAGAGGGTCCTCCTGGTCGGAGCCGAGGAGTCCTCGGCCCAGGTCCGGCTGCGGGCCGAGCGGCTGGGCGCACTCGTCGACGGTGTCTGGCTGGCCGGCGATGCCGACCTCGACGTGGTGGTCGGGCACCTCGACCGGTTGGAGCCCGACGTGTTGGTGGTCGACTCGATCCAGACCGTCTACGACCCGGCGATTGGCGGGTTGCCAGGTTCGACGACCCAGGTGCGGGGCTGCGCACATCGGCTGGTCGGCGAAGCGAGGCGGCGCGGCACGACCACCGTGCTCGTCGGGCACGTCACCAAGGAGGGCTCGCTGGCCGGTCCGAAGGTGCTGGAGCACGTCGTCGACACCGTGGTCGAGTTGACTGGCGACCGGCACCATGCCCTCCGGCTGCTCCGCGTCGCGAAGCACCGCTTCGGGCCGACCGATGAGTTGGGCCTGTTCGAGATGGCGGCCGATGGCATGCGGCCGGTCGATGACCCGGGCCGGCTGTTCCTCGCCGACCGGGCCACCGACGTGGCGGGCTCGGCGGTGCTGCCGACGATCGAGGGCCGCCGGCCGCTGCTGGTCGAACTGCAGTCCCTGGTGGTGCGCTCCACGACGCCGAATCCCAGACGTTCCTCCCAGGGTGTGGATCCCCGACGCCTGTCCCTGCTGTTGGCGGTGCTGGAGCGGCGCGTCGGGCTCGAGTTGGGGGCACTCGACGTCTACGTCACCGCCGTGGGCGGTGTGCAGGTCACCGAGCCGGGGGCCGACCTGCCCCTGGCCCTCGCCGTGACTTCGGCACTCACCGGTCGGCGGCTGGGGAGTGAGACGGTGGCCTGCGGAGAGGTGGGCCTCGGTGGCGAGGTCCGTCAGGTAGCGCACCTCGAGCGCCGCCTCGTGGAGGCACAGCGCCTGGGCTTCACCCGGGCCGTGCTGCCCGAGTCGGGGCCGCCGGGGCCACCGAACATGGAGGTCGTCCGGGTCCGCACCCTTGCCGACGCAGTGGAGGCTGTCGGGCTCCTCGGCGATGCGGATCGCACGGGGGGACTCGTGGGGAGCGGAGGGTGATGCCTGAGATCGGAACCGTGTCCGGTCGGCGTGCAAGAGTGGTGCATGCGTATCGAACTCGACTCCGGCACGCCCGCCGAACTCACCCACCCCTCCGCCGGTCCGGCTGGTCGGGGACTGGTGGTGGTCCCTGACATCATGGGGCTGCGGCCGCTCTTCGACGACCTCGTGGCCCGACTGGCCGAGGAACAGGGGTGGTCGGTCTGTGCCTTCGAGCTCTATCCGGGCCTCGAACACCTCGAGGTCGCCGACCGGCTCGCTGCCGGAGCGGCGCTCGACGACGACCGGGTCCTGGGCGACGCGGTGGCGGCGGCCGAGGCTACGGGCGCGGGCACGGTCGGGATCCTCGGCTTCTGCATGGGCGGCATGTACGTCCTCAAGGCCGTTTCCACCGGACGGTTTCACCGACACTGTCCCTTCTACGGGATGATCCACGTCCCGGAGCAGTGGCAGGGGCCCGGCCAGGGCGAGCCGCTCGACCTCCTGGCGGCCGGCGACGCGGGTTCCGTGCTGGCGATCATCGGAACCGACGATCGCTGGACGCCGCCCGACCATGTCGACGACCTCGAGGCGGCCGGTGCCGCGGTCGTCCGCTACGAGGGCGCCGACCACGGCTTCGTGCATGACGCTTCGCGGCCGGCCCACCGGACCGACGATGCAGCCGACGCCTGGCGTCGTGTCGTGGAATGGTTGGGCGCCTGATCGGGGTGCGACAGGCGCGCCCAGCAGGTCAGCGGGAGCGGATCGTGAGTTGTTCGCGGTTGGTGATCCGGTAGGTCCGGTCGATCTGTTCGATCCAGCCCAGCCGGATGAACGAGGCGATGGCCTTGTTGACACGTTCCCGTGAGGCGCCGACCATCCCGGCCAGTTCCTCCTGTGTGATCGGTAGCGAGAACTCGTCGGACTCTCCGGCCAGGTCGAGCAGTCGCTTCGCCGTGCGGCCGGTGACGTCGAGGAACACGGAATCGGCGAGCGCCGCGTCCATGTTGCGGAGCCGGCCGGTCAGCATCTCGACGACGCGCCACAGGAGGGTGGGATCGTTCTCGTAGAGCTGTCGGACGGGTCCGTAGGGGATGACGATCACGACCGAGTTCTCGAGGGAGCGGGCCTCGGCGGACCGGCCGTGGCCGTCGAAGAGTCCCATCTCGCCGAACAGGTCGCCGGACTCCATCAGCGCCACCATCGATTCGCGGCGGTCGAACGACTTGTTGGCGATGGCGATCCGCCCCGATACGACGATGTAGATCTCGTGGGGTTCGTCGTCTTCCCTGAAGATGATGTCGCCGCGGTGGAGTTCGCGGTCGACCGAGGCGGCGACGATGGTGGCAAGGGACCCGTCGTCGAGGCCTGCGAACAGCGTGGTTTCGCGAAAGAGTGTGGTGTCCGGCATGTTGGGTCGCCATGCTAGTGAGGTGAACTCTTCCGCACGGACGATGCCGTGCCCTCCCGCCCCTCCGCAACGATGAGCATCTGGACCGTCGTCGTCGCAGCGGGTCGAGGCGATCGCTTCGGGGCCGACAAGCAGTCGGCCGATCTGTGCGGCCGAGCGGTGCTCGAGCGCTCTGTCGTCGCCGCCGGTGGATCGGACGGGGTCGTCGTCGTGGTGGCGCCGACGGCGGTGGACGAGGTCGCCGAGCGCTTCGCCGGGGTCGACAAGGTGTCTGCAGTGGTCGCCGGGGGTGCAACCAGGTCGGCGTCCGTGCGGGCCGGGCTGGTGGCGGTGCCGGATGATGCATCGATCGTCCTGGTCCATGACGGGGCGCGACCGCTGGCCACCCGGAACCTCTTCGATGCCGTGGTGGCCGCGGTCCGCGATGGTGCTGAGGCCGTGGTCCCCGGGGTTCCGGTCAGCGATTCGCTGCGGCGGGCGGATCGTTCCGTCGACCGGGAGGGGATGTTCGCCGTGCAGACCCCGCAGGGGTTCCCGGCGGCGACCCTCCGGGCGGCGCATGCCGGAGGCGGTGACGCCTCCGACGACGCCACCCTTGTCGAGGCGATCGGTGGCAGGGTGGTGGTCGTGGAGGGCGAGGCCGACAACCTCAAGATCACCCGTCCGGTCGACCTGTTGGTCGCCCGCGAACTCCTGGACGCTTCCGATGGGTGAGGTGCGGGTGGGCCAGGGGTTCGACATCCACGCCTTCTCGGACGACCCGGGCCGACGCATGGTCCTGGCCGGTGTCGAGTTCGACGGCCCGGGCCTCGTTGGCCACAGCGACGCCGACGCCGTGGCCCACGCCTGCATTGACGCACTGCTCGGAGCAGCGGGGCTGGGTGACATCGGCGGGCGCTATCCGGACACCGACGAACGGTTCGCCGGCGCCGACAGCATGGCGCTGCTGGCCGACACGGTTGCCGCCGTGCGTGCCGAGGGTTGGGAGGTCGGAAACGTGGACTGCTCGGTCGTCGCCGAGGTCCCGAGGCTGGCGCCGAGGCGTGACGAGATGCAAGAGCGACTGGAGGCGGTCGTGGGTGCGCCGGTCCGGGTCACAGGCCGACGGGCTGAGGGACTGGGAGCGCTCGGACGTCGGGAGGGCATCGCCTGCCTCGCCGTCGCCCTGGTGCACCGGCCGTGAGCGGCGGCCGGCCGAAGGGAGGCCGCCCACGCCGAGGTGGCCAGGGTGGTCCCGGCGGGGTACAGCGCCGCGGGAAGGGCGACCGGCGCGACGGCAGCCAGAGCCGGGACCGCCGCGGGCAAGGGCCACGAGGTGGTCAGGGCCAGCGGGGCTCGACGCCTCAGCGGCGCCGCGGCGACGGTCCGCCCAAGGGACTGGGCGGCGACCAGGTCGAGGGTCGCCAGGCGGTCCGCGAACTGCTCCTGGCCGGGACCCGGCGGACCCGCGAGGTGGTTCTCGCAGGCGACCTCGATCCGGCGCCGATCCTCGACGACATCATCGACCTGGCCGATGAGCAGAAGGTCACGATCCGCGAGGTCGCCCGGTCCAAGTTCGAGTCGCTGGTCCGCACGGAGGCCCCGCAGGGCGTCGTGGCGTTCGCCGATGCACTTGAGGACCACGGCCTCGAAGCGCTGCTGGCGACGTCCGGGCCGGCCTCCCGGCCCCCCTTCCTGCTCCTGCTGGACGGCGTCACCGACCCCGGGAACCTGGGCGCCATCCTGCGCTCGGCCGAGTGTGCCGGCGTGACCGGCGTGGTGCTGCCACGGCATCGGGCCGTCCGGGTGACGGCCATGGCCGCCAAGTCCGCGGCCGGGGCCATCGAGCACCTGCGCCTGGCCACCGTGACGGGCCTCCCGAAGGCCATGGCACGCCTTTCGCAGGTGGGCATCTGGTCCGTCGGCCTCGATGCGGGTGGCTCCGAACCGATCCACGACCTCACGGTGGCCGACGGCCCGGTGGCGCTGGTGATGGGCGCCGAGGGTGCCGGGCTCTCGCGGCTGGTTCGGGAGCGCTGCGACACCCTGGTGCACGTCCCACTGCGCGGCGTGCTGGCGTCGATGAACGTCTCCGCTGCGGCCGCCGTTGCGTTGTTCGAGGTTGCCCGCCGACGCGACGCCGGCGCCTGAACGGGACGCTGCGCCGGAAGACACGGTCCGATCGAGCCCGAGGTCGGATTCGAACCGACGACCTGACGCTTACAAGGCGCCTGCTCTGACCAACTGAGCTACTCGGGCGTTGGCCTTCGGAGAGCGAGCGTACGTCCCCGTGAGCCCCGGAAGGGTGGGTTGGACGGGGGGTGCTTGCACTCGGGCCGGTGGCAGAGGATGATCGCGCTGTGGCACTGACCGATCGGGACCGCGAGATCCTCGAGTTCGAGCGATCCTGGTGGGCCCTGGATGCCCCCAAGGAGGGCCTGATCAACGAGCGCTTCGAGTTGTCCGTCACCCGCTACTACCAGTTGCTGGGCGCCCTCCTGGATTCACCAGAGGCGCTCGAGCACGATCCGCTGGTCGTCCTGCGGCTGCGGCGTCGGCGGGATCGGCGCCGGAGGGCCCGCTTCGAGCTCCCCGCACAGGAGGAAGACGGACGCTGATGGCCGCAGGTCGCGGTGGAGGGGGCCTCGGACCCAGCAACAGTGCTGCGGCGCCGCGTGCGCTGCTGCTGATCGTCGTCGCCGTCCTGCTCGGTGCTGCATTGCTCTGGAAGGGCCTCGACGACGGGACGGACCTTGTGTCCGACCAGCCGGTGCCGACGACCACGGCCCCGACGGGTGACGGAACTCCCGACGACGGTTCGGGTGACGGAACTCCTGACGACGGTTCGGGTGACGGAACTCCCGACGACGGTTCGGGTGACGTTACGGGTGACGGCACTCCCGACGACGGCACGGGTGACGGCACTCCCGACGACGGCACGGGTGACGGCACTACCGACGACGGCACGGGTGACGGCACTACCGACGACGGCACGGGCGGCACCACGACCTCGACCCTGTTCCCCACGATCACGGAGCCCCCCAGTGAGGTCCAGGTGCTCGTCGCCAACGGTTCCGGCACGGCGAGGGCGGCCGGGGACGTGACGGAACTCCTCGTGCCGAAGGGCTACGCCACCCTTGCGCCGGCGAACGCCCAGCCCACCGACTCCACGATGATCTTCTTCCGGCCCGGAATGGTGGCCGAGGCCCGGGCGGTGATGGAGCTCCTCGCCCCGGACAGCCCCGACCTGCTGGCGCAGATCCCGCCGACCGGCCTGACGGTCGCCGAGAATGCCCTCGACCGACTGGAGTCGGCGGACATCGTGGTGATCCTGGGCGCAGACGGCCGTATCCACAACGGCTGAGGCCGGTCACTCGGCGTGCGCGTTGTCGCCGCTCCGGACAAGTTCCGCGGGACCTCGACCGCTGGCGAGATCGCCGACGCCGTCGTGCGCGGCGCGACCTCCGCCGGAGCGACGGCGGATGCGCTGCCCATGGCCGACGGCGGAGAAGGGACCCTCGAGGCCCTCGGCGGAGCCAACCGGCAGTCGCGGGTGACCGGTCCACTCGGTCCGACGGTGGACGCTGCGTGGCGCCTTGTCGACCGGTCGGCGGTGGTCGAGATGGCGCAGGCCTCGGGCCTCGTACTCGCCGGAGGAGCGGAGGGCAACGAGCCCCTCGACGCCACGACTGCCGGGACCGGCGAGCTCATCCGGGAGGCGGTCGAGTCGGGTGCCCGCCGGGTGATCGTGGCGGTCGGCGGCTCGGCCACGACCGATGGCGGACTGGGAGCGCTGCGGGCGATGGGGTCGCCCGCCCGCTACCGGGGCGTCGAACTGCTGGTGGCCTGCGACGTCCGGACGACCTTCGCCGAGGCTGCAGAGGTCTTCGGGCCGCAGAAAGGGGCCTCTGCGGCCCAGGTCGAGATGCTGCGTCGGCGACTCGTCCGACTGGCCCAGCAGTACGAGGAGGACTTCGGGATCGACGTAGCGGACCTCTCCCGGTCGGGGGCCGCAGGTGGCTTGGCGGGAGGCCTGGCTGCAATCGGCGCCGAACTGGTGGACGGGATCGACCTGGTGGCCGAGGAGTTGGCGCTGGATGAGGTCCTCGAGGGGGCTGACCTCGTCGTGACGGGTGAGGGGATGCTCGATGCCACCTCCTACGAGGGCAAGGTCGTAGGCGGCGTGTCGGCCTATGCAGCGGCCGCCGGGTTGCCGGTCCTGATCGTGGTCGGCCAGGTCGCCGCCGGCCTCGCGGACCGCTCCGACGTGGTCTCCCTGGTCGAACGGTTCGGCGGGGAGCGGGCCCGTTCCGATCCCGCCGGGTGCGTGGAGGCCGTCGTGGCGGAGGTGGTCGGAGCGGCTGTTGCCGGGGCTTCGGGCGCTGATCAGGCCACGCGTCGATAGGTTTTCAGGACCAGTTCGACGCCGGTTCCCGCGGCGCACCAGCCCACGGAGGCACCCCATGGCCGTCACCATTCGCATCCCCACCACATTGCGTCCCCTCACTGCCGGCGCCGGCGAGGTCGAGGTCGACGGCGCCACGGTCGGTGAAGCCCTGGCCTCCCTCGAGGCCTCCCACCCCGGCTTCGGTTCCCGCATTCTCGACGAGTCGGGTGCCCTGCGCCGGTTTGTCAACGTATTCGTGAGCGACGAGGACGTGCGCTTCCTCGAAGGCCTCGACACGCCGGTCCCCTCCGGTGGGACCATTGCCATCGTCCCGGCCGTCGCCGGCGGCTGAGCGCGTTCGGAACATCGCCCTCCGGCAGGTTCCGACGCTACGCGGCCCCGTTTCTCCGAGTCCGGAGTGCCCGGCCGAGGTTGTGATTCCCGGCCGACGCTGATTGGATTGGCACTCGCCAAGGGAGAGTGCCAAGCGCTGCGAACCTGACGCTCCAGCGCCGCTCTTCAAGAGTTCGAACCGAAAGAAAGGCTTCCGCCAATGGCGAAGATAATCAGTTTCGACGAGCAGGCTCGCCGCTCGCTCGAGAAGGGCATGAACCAGTTGGCTGACGCCGTACGGGTCACGCTGGGCCCCAAGGGCCGCAACGTCGTGCTCGACAAGAAGTGGGGCGCCCCAACGATCACGAACGACGGTGTCTCGATCGCCAAGGAGATCGAGCTCGAGGACCCCTTCGAGAAGATCGGTGCCGATCTCGTCAAGGAGGTCGCCAAGAAGACCGACGACGTGGCGGGCGATGGCACCACCACCGCCACCGTGCTGGCCTGGTCGATGATCCGTGAGGGCCTGCGCAACGTCGCTGCCGGTGCCAACCCGATGTCGGTCAAGAAGGGCATCGAGGCCGCCGTCGGCGCATCCGTCGAGTCGATCCTCGACGGCGCCGTTGACGTCTCGAGCGACAAGGCCCAGATTGCCGCCGTGGCTGCCATCTCTGCGGCCGATCCCGACATCGGCGCCATGATCTCCGAGGCGATCGACAAGGTCGGCAAGGACGGCGTGATCACCGTCGAGGAGGGCCAGACCTTCGGGATCGAGATGAACCTCGTCGAGGGCATGCGCTTCGACAAGGGCTACATCTCGCCGTACTTCGTGACCGACCCCGAGCGCATGGAGGCGACCCTCGAGAACCCCTACCTGATGTTCGTCGGTTCGAAGATCTCGGCCGTCCGCGATCTCGTGCCCGTCCTCGAGAAGGTCATGCAGGCCGGGGATCCGTTGCTGATCATCGCAGAGGACGTCGAGGGCGAGGCCCTGGCCACCCTCGTGGTCAACAAGATCCGCGGCACCTTCAACGCCGCCGCCGTGAAGGCGCCCGGGTTCGGCGACCGCCGCAAGGCGATGCTCCAGGACATGGCCATCCTCACCGGTGGCCAGGTCATCACCGAGGAGGTCGGCCTCAAGGTCGAGAACGTCTCCCTCGACATGCTGGGCCGTGCCAGCAAGGTCGTCGTTTCCAAGGACGAGACCACGATCGTCGAGGGTGAGGGTGACAAGGTCGACATCAACGGCCGGATCAGCCAGATCAAGGGCGAGATCGACAACACCGACTCCGACTACGACCGTGAGAAGCTCCAGGAGCGCCTCGCCAAGCTGTCGGGAGGCGTCGCCGTGCTCAAGGTCGGTGCCGCCACCGAGGTGGAGCTCAAGGAGAAGAAGCACCGCATCGAGGACGCGGTCAGCACCACCAAGGCGGCCATCGAGGAGGGCGTTGTCGCCGGTGGCGGCGTGGCTCTGCTCCGTGCCCAGGCGATGGCCCTGGCGGCCGCCGACGGCCTCTCGGCCGACGAGGCCACCGGTGCCCGCATCGTGGCCCATGCGCTCGAGGCACCGCTGCACCAGATCGCCGTGAACGCCGGTCTCGAGGGCGGAGTCGTCGTCGAGCGCGTGCGGGGCCTCGAGGGCCCCAACGGCCTCAACGCCGCCACGGGCGAGTACGAGGACCTGGTCTCGGCCGGCATCATCGATGCCGCCAAGGTGACCCGGTCGGCGCTCCAGAACGCCGCCTCGATCGCCGCACTGTTCCTCACGACCGAGGCGGTCATCGCCGACGCTCCCGATGCGGGAGCGGGCGGTGGCATGCCCGACATGGACTTCTAGGGATTCTCCGTTCCGGACCCCCTAGCGCGTGTGGGGCGCCCTTCGGGGCGCCCTGTCGCCGTTTTGGCCCCCGGCACTGTTCACTGGTGGTTGTGAACGCCGGAGGAAGACGAAAATGAGTCGAGGCCGGACGCAGCGGGTACTGACACGGCGGATCGAGGGCGACGGCTCCCGACGGGTTCAGGACGATCTGATCGTCGAGGAGCCGATGTCTGTACGCCTCGACGGCGAACTGGTGGCTACCACCATGCGCACCCCGGGCGATGACTTCGAACTGGCTGTCGGCTTCCTCATCACCGAGGGGATGCTCGACGACGCTCCTGTCCTGGCCGTGCGCTACTGCGGGCAGGGCTCTGCTGCCGCCGCCGAGTTCAACGACGTCACCGTCGAGACCGGCGGGGTCGCACCGGTGCCGACGCCGCGGCTGGGGCCGGCATCTTCCTCGTGCGGGATCTGCGGCTCGGTGGCCATCGAAGAACTGGTCGAGCGACTCGAGCCCCTCGACCTCGAGCCCTTCGATCCGGCCGTGCTGGCGGGTGTGACGGAGCGGATCGCCGACGACCAGGCCCTCTTCGGCACCACTGGTGCCGTGCACGCAGCGGTCGCCTTCGACCGGTCCGGACAACCCCTCGTGCTGCGCGAGGACATCGGCCGCCACAACGCCGTTGACAAGGTGGTGGGCCGGCTGCACCTCGACGGGCGCCTGCCCGCCAACGACCTCGGCCTGTGGGTCAGCGGACGCGCCTCGTTCGAGATGGCCCAGAAGGCGTGGGCGGCCGGCTTCGCCGCACTCGTGGCCGTGAGCGGCCCGTCGGCGTTGGCCGTCGAAACTGCTCGCACCGCCGGCCTGCAACTGGCGGGCTTTGCCCGCGGCGACCGTCTCAACCTCTACACCGGCGACTGAGGCCCGGCCCGGCTCACCTCCGTACACTCGGCGCCATGAGCGAGCCGGCCACCCCGTCCGAGGGCCTCGGGGTCCTTCACCTGTTCTGCAAGGTCGGCCCGCTGTCGGACGCCGATGCGGTGCGGGCAGCGGTCGGCACCGCCGAGTCGTCCGGCGACCAGGTGGTGGCAGTGGCGATCCTCGGCCACAAGGCCGACCTGGCGTTCATGGTGCTGGGCGATGACCTGTGGCGCCTCCGAGGCCTCCAGACCGACCTCACCGAGGCCGGCCTCGAGGTGGTCGACAGCTATGTCTCGTTGACCGAGGTCTCTGAGTACGCCGCCGGGATTCCCGACGAGATGAAGGAGGCTCGGCTACGTCCGGTGTTGCCTCCGGAGGGCAAGCCGGCCTGGTGCTTCTATCCGATGTCGAAGCGTCGGGGCGAACAGGCCAACTGGTTCACGCTCCCCTTCGAGGAGCGGCGCGACCTGATGCTCGAGCACGGCACGTCGGGGCGCAACTTCGCCGGCCGCATCGTGCAACTCATCACCGCCTCGACCGGAGTCGATGACTACGAGTGGGGCGTCACGCTGTTCGGCCGGCGACCCGACGACCTCAAGGACGTCGTCTACACGCTGCGCTACGACGAGGCCTCCGCGGTCTATGCCGAGTTCGGGATCTTCTACACGGGCCTCGTCGGCTCCCTCGACGAGGTCCTCGACAGCGTCGGCTGCCGAGCGGGGTAGCGGCCCGGTGAGCCCGTCCACACCGGCCGGAGTCAGGGAGCCTTTGGATCGGCTGCGCGCCGACCTCGAGTCTCTGGGGAGCGTCTTGGTCGCCTTCTCGGGGGGCGTCGACTCGGCGTTCCTCGCCCACGTCGCCCACGAGACGCTCGGCCCCGATCGGGCCAGATCCGTCACGGCCGTGTCGCCCTCCCTTGCAGCCGCCGAAGGGGTGGAGGCCGCAGCATTGGCCGAGGAATGGGGCCTGCGCTGGACCACGGTCGAGACCGACGAGATGGATTCGGCCGCCTACCGGGCCAACGACGCCAACCGCTGCTTCCACTGCAAGGTCGCGTTGATGGACGCCGTCGGGCCGATCGCCGACGCCGAGGGGTCGACGGTGCTGCTCGGCGTCACGCTCGACGACCTGGGGGACCACCGTCCCGGCCAGCAGGCCGCCGCCGAGCGTGGCGCCCGGTTCCCACTCCTCGATGCCGGCTTCACCAAGGCCGAGGTCAGGGAGCAGTCCCGGCTGATGGGTCTACGGACCTGGGACAAGCCGGCCGGGCCGTGCCTCGCCTCCAGGGTCCCCTACGGCACGTCGGTCAGCGTGTCCGTGTTGTCGACCGTGGAGCGTGCCGAGGCGGGCCTGCGAAGGCTGGGCTTCGACGAACTACGGGTGCGCCACTACGGCGACACGGCCCGCATCGAGGTCCCCGTGCACCGACTGGAGGAGGTCGTGGAGCAGCGGTCCGAGGTCGTGGCAGCGGTATTCGCCGCCGGCTATCGCTACGCCACCCTCGACCTGGCCGGCCTGCGGTCCGGCAACCTCAATGACGGCCTCCGGTCCGATCCGTGACCAAGCGGGTGCGGGCCTTCGTCCCCGACCTGATGGACCGGTCACGACTGCGTGCGCCGGAGGCCTCGGTCGAGTTCGTGGCCGACCCGGCGTTGCTTCTCGACGAGCCGGCCGACCTGTTCGTCCTCGACCTTGCCCGTTCCGATGCCCTCCTGGCCGTTTCGGGTCGCTCCGTCGGGTCGGGTCGGGTCGTGGGCTTTGCCCCACATGTCGACGACGAGGTCATGGCAGCGGCACGCGAGGCCGGCTGCGACGAGGTGCTGCCCCGTTCGGTCTTCTTTCGACGGTTTCCCGACCTCGGTCCTGGCGCATGATGGGGCCATGAAGGTCGACACACCGACGTATTCGATCGACGACCTGCTCGAAGACGACGGCCTGACCGGCATCTCATGGTGTGAGGCCCGGGCGGATCGGGTCGACGAGTACCTGACAGCCCTCCATGCGGCGGCCGACGCACCGGCCGGCACCGCCCTCGTGGCGCTCGGTGGCTATGGGCGACGGGAACTGTGCCCGGGCAGCGACCTCGACGTGGCACTGGTACACGCTCCCGGTGTCGAGATCGGTGCGGTCGCCGACCGTCTCTGGTATCCGGTGTGGGACGCCGGCTTGAAGCTGGGCCACCAGGTGGGCACCGTCGACCAGATCCTCGAGGTGGCCCGCGAGAGCCTCGACACCGCCACGAGCCTGTTGAGCGCCCGGCTGGTGGCTGGCGACGACTTCCTGGCCGGTGCCCTGGCAGACGGGGGGAGGGTCCAGTGGTCGTCCCGCTGGCGAAGGCACCACCGGGGCCTCGGCACGGCGGTCGGTGAGCGGCACGCCCGGTTCGGCGAGGTCGCCTTCCTGCTCGAGCCCGACCTCAAGGAGGCCCGCGGCGGCCTGCGCGATGTCCACACCCTCGGCTGGCTCGAGATGAACGAGCCGGTGCTCCGCGAGGCCGAATCGGCGGCGCTGGTGGAGGCCGCCGAAACCCTCCTGGCGGCACGCGTGGAACTGCACCGGGTCACAGGGCGGCTCAGCGACCGCCTGTTGCTGGAGCTCCAGGACGAGGTGGCCGACCGGCTGGGCTACCGGGATGCCGACCTCCTGATGGCGGACATCGCCGGAGCGGGGCGCACCATTGCCTGGACCGGCGATGGAGCGTTGCGGCGGATCAGCCGGGTACTGCGCGACCAGGGACGTCGGATCCCCCCCGTCTTCCGGCGCCGCCGCGAGGTCGCCCCGGGGATGTTCCTCGAGGACGGCCTGATCCACCTCGCCGACTCGGCGAGCTTCGACGACCCGCTAGCGGTCCTGCGATGTGCCCAGGCGGCGGCGGGCCACGAGGCCCTCCTTGGCCGACGTTCGCTCGAGCGCCTTGCCGCCGAGGCGTCCCCGCTGCCGGAGCCCTGGCCCGAGGAGGCGCGGCGCCTCTTCGTGGACCTGCTGGCAACGGGTGAACCCGCAGTGGCGGTCATCGAGGACCTCGACCAGATGGGACTGTTCGTCCCGATCCTGCCCGAATGGGAGCCCTGCAGGTCCCGACCGCAGCGCAACGCCTACCACCGCTTCACCGTCGATCGGCACCTGCTCGTGGCCGCCGCCGAGGCGGCGCTGTTGGTCGACCGGGTCCAGCGGCCAGACCTGCTGCTCGTCGGGGCCCTGCTCCACGACATCGGCAAGGGCTACCCGGGTGACCACACCGAGGTGGGCCAGGAACTCGTGGCGACCATCGCCCCCCGGATGGGATTCCCAGCGGCCGACGTCGACCACCTCGTCGCCATGGTCGAACACCACCTGTTGCTGCCCGACGCCGCCACCCGCCGCGACCTCGATGACGACGGGACCATCCGGTCCGTGGCGGATGCGGTCGGGGACCGGCAGTTGCTGGCCCTGCTGGGTGCCCTTACCGAGGCCGACTCGATCGCCACCGGACCGTCGGCGTGGAGTTCCTGGAAGGCAGAACTGGTGGAGGAACTGGTGCGGCGGGTCGACCACGTCCTCGCCGGCGGCGAGTTCGACGAGGTGGCCGCCGGGCGGTTCCCCGACGCCGAGCAGCGGGAACTGCTCGAGGGCAAGGGGCTGGTCGTCCGGGGTGACGGCTCGACGTTGACCGTCGCGGCCGATGACCGCACAGGCTCCTTCTCCAAGATCGCCGGTGTACTCGCCCTCAACGGAGCGGGGGTCGTATGGGCCGTTGCACATTCGGAGAACGCCAGGGCCCTCTCGGTGTTCCGGGTGCAGGGAGCGTTCGGCGAAGCCCTCGACTGGGAGCGCATCCGCCGGCAGGTCGAATTGGCGCTGGAGGGTCGCCTGGCAGTTGCCGCCCGCCTGGGGGACCGCTCGCGCACCTACTGGACGGCGCCGACCTCGGCCCGGCCGGCGAAGCCGAGGGTCACCGTCGATAACCGGACCTCCGCCTCGGCGACGGTCCTCGAAGTCACGTGTCCGGACGGCGTGGGCGTCCTCTACCGGATCACCCGGGCGTTCGCCGAACTGGACCTCGGCATAGTGAGTGCCCGCGTGCAGACGCTGGGCTCCGACGTGGTCGATGCGTTCTACGTCAGGGACGTCTCGGGTTCCAAGATCGTCGACGTAGAACACCTGGCCGAGATCGAACTCGCCGTCCTGCGCTGGATCGACGTCGACTTCTGATCCCGCTCGGGTGGTCGACGCAGGGATCGCCTACGGTCGGCTGCCGTGGAACCGAGCGACGCACCCTCCGAGCGCGACCTCCTGCGCTGGTCGGAGGCCCTGGCAGCGATCGCCCGCACGGGGCTGGCCTTTTCCGACGTGGTGTACGAGCGGGAGCGCTTCGAGGAGGTGCTCCACGTGGCTGCTGACATCCGGGCGCGGGCCGGCTCGCCCTTCGACACCGAGACGCTCGTGGGCGACTGGCTGGAGTCCGTGGGATCGGGTGTCCCCGGCTACGTCACGCCGAAGGTCACCGTGGGCGCCGTCGTCGGCAACGGCGACGGCGAGATCCTGCTCGTCCAGCGGGCCGACTCCGGGCACTGGCTATTCCCGACAGGTTGGGCGGACGTGGGCTACTCGGCGTCCGAGGTGGTGGTCAAGGAGGTCCGTGAGGAGACAGGGATCGAATGCGAGGTGATCCGACCGGTCGCCATCCTCGACGGCCTGCGCCTCGGCTTCACCGGCATCCCGCTCTACTCGCTGGTCTTCCATTGTCGGATGACCGGGGGCTCGCTGGCGCCCCACCCGATGGAGTGCCTGGACGTGGGCTTCTTCGCCGAGGGGGGCCTGCCGGAGGACACGATCCTCCCGGACGAGTGGGCGGCCCATTCCTTCGCGGCGATTCGGGGCGAACCCGTGGAGGTCCGGTTCGACCCGCCCCGTACGCCGCCCTGGGCCGGGGACGACCGGGTGGAGGACGCCTAGTTGCGGCCGGGGTTGTTGCGCAGGAAGTCCTCGACCTCTGCGACCAGCGACTCGGGGTCGTCGGAGATGCTTGCCACGTCCGCGCTTTCGACCCCGATGAACAGGTCTTCGATCGATGCGTCCTCGGCGTCCTGGAGGTCGAAGTTCGCCTCGAGGTCCTCGACGAACTCGGCGGTGCGCTCGTCCTCGGCGACCAGGTCGCTGATCTGGCGCTCGTAGGCGGCGCTGGCGATCTGGAGGTCGGTGCTGGGCAGGGGCACGCCGAGGACCACGCTGATCTTCTCGACGAGTGCAAGGGCGGCCTTCGGGGATGGGGCGCTCGAGACGTAGGCGGGGACGCTGGCCCAGAGTGAGGCCGTCGAGAGGCCCGACTCACGGAGGCGTGCGCCGAGGACGCCCACGATGCCGGTGGGCCCCTGGTATTCCGACGGCATGAGGCCCAACCGGTCGGAGAGTTCGGTGTTGTCCGTGCTGCCGAAGATCTGGACCGGCCGGGTGTGCGGGACATCGGCCAGCAGGGCACCGAGGGTGACGACGTGGCGAGCACCGACCTGTCGGGCGACGCTGACGACGTGGTCGGCGAAGGTGCGCCACCGCAGTTGGGGTTCGTGGCCGACGAGCACGACCAGGTCGTGCGTGGAGCCGGGAAGGCTGGCGACGTGGACGGTCGTGGCGGGCCACTCGATGATGCGTTGGCCGTCGACCAGGCGGACGAACGGGCGGGCGACGGTGAAGTCGAAGAAGTCCTCGGCCTCGATCGTCCCGACCTCGTCGGCGTCGAAGTGGTCGCGGACGTAGCGGGCGGCGGTGCTGGCCGCCTCGCCCGCATCGTTCCAGCCCTCGAAGGCCGCCAACACGATCGGGTCCTTGAGGGTGGGCTTCTGGTCCCAGTGGAGGTGAGGGGTAGGGGGAGAAACGCTCATTGGTCGCGAGGGTATCGGTGGCTCCGACAACGCGCTCCCGGCGACCCGTTCTGTCGGGACGTACACTCGGCGACCGTGGTGGCGATCCGTGAGGCGACCGAGGTCGATGACGACCTGATCCGGGCAATGGCCCGTCTGATCCCGCAGTTGTCGCGCTCGAATCCGCCCCCCGATGCGACGGCCCTCCGGGCGATCGTGTCCTCGGAGGCGTCGGTGCTCCTGGTGGCAGAGGACGACGGGGTGATCGTCGGGAGCCTCACGCTGGCCCTCTTCCGCATTCCGACCGGCCTTCGCGCATGGATCGAGGACGTGGTCGTCGACGAGTCGGCGAGGGGTAGGGGCGTGGGCGAGGCGTTGAACCTGGCGGCCCTGGATCGGGCCCGCGCTGGGGGTGCAACGACCGTGGACCTGACCTCCCGCCCGTCGAGGGAGGCTGCCAACCGCCTCTACCAGCGCCTCGGCTTCGAGGAACGCGGGACGAACGTCTACCGGTTCAGGCTCTAGGCGGAGCCCACCGCATCGGGTGCCCCCTCGGGAAGCGGGTCCCGGCAACCGACCAGGATCGCCGGTGCTCAGCCGTGGGAGCCGGTGGAGGGCGCACCGTGCCGGACCGGAGTTTGTCAGGTCCTCTTGCGGCGGTTGAGTCGGGCCTCGAAGCGTTCGGCCTGCTCGATGAGGGTGTCGGTGATGCCCATGAGCTCGTCCTGGGCCTCGGCTGCCTCGTCATCCAGGCCGTTGATTTCACCGATCTTCCAGTAGCGGAGGAGCGGTTGCACGACCTGTTCGGCGTGGACGCGCAGGTTGTAGATGCCGGTCCGGGCGATCTCGACCGCCCGGCGTTGGAAGTTGGGAATCTCGGTGCCGGGCATCGAGAAGTTGCCCAGCACCCTGCGCAGTGACTTGAGGACCAGGCTCGGTGCCTCGCGCAGCATGGCCGTGGTGACGCCCCGGTAGAACATGAAGTGGTGGTTCTCGTCGATGGCCACCCGGTTCATGACCTCGTAGGCGATCGGGTCGTCGGCATGCACGCCGGCGTTGCGGTGGCTGACGCGGGTGGCGAGTTCCTGCGCCGATGTGTAGTTGAAGATGTCGACCGGGTCGGTGAACCCGATGCTCCAGCCTCTGGTGACCGTCGCCAGGCGGTCGTCCTCGAGCGAACGAGGGTCGCAGTTGCGCGAGGTCAGGAGGTAGTCGCGGATGGCGATCGAGTGCTGGCCCTCCTCGGCGGTCCAGAGTTGCGACCATTCGGCCATGGCCGAGTCGTCGGGGAACGTCCCCGAGATGCGGGCGTGGTAGTAGGGCAGGTTGTCCTCGGTCAGCAGGTTGAGGACGAGGGCGGTGCGGACGGGACGGGAGATGGTTGCCTGGGACTCGTCCCAGGGATCGTCCCGGTAACTGCGGCCCTGTTCCCACGGGACGACTTCGTGGGCGTACCAGTGCTCGCGGCGTTCCCGGTGCGTGTCCATGAGCGACCGGATGTCCGGTTCGACGGTCCGGATCAGTTCGAGCGATTCAGCGGTGGCGGACAATGGCGCGTTCCTGGGCAGGAGTGGGTGGGCCGGGCTGGAGTGTCTGACGGGCACAGGCTAGGCCACCGGGGGCCATGGTGCTGAAGGGGTGTCGGATGCGGCAGCATGGGGGAATGTCAGACCAACCGGACATCGACTGGACTGCACTGCGCTCGATCGCCGCCGAGGCGGCGGCCACCGCCTATTGCCCCTATTCGGACTTTCCGGTCGGGGCCGCCGGCCTCGTCGACGATGGCCGGATCGTGTCGGGTTGCAACGTCGAGAACGCCTCGTACGGACTCACGCTCTGTGCCGAGTGCGGGATGGTGTCCGACCTGCACCTCACGGGTGGCGGTCGGCTGGTCGCGGCCGTGGCGGCCAATCCGTCCGGCGAGGCGATCGCTCCATGCGGCCGTTGCCGCCAGCTGCTGTTCGAGGCGGGTGGTGCCTCGCTGCTGGTCGACGGACCGGGTGGGCCGAGGCCCCTGGGTGACCTCCTGCCCGATGCGTTCGGCCCGGACGACCTGGCGGATTGAAGTCGGTGGACGCAGTCGAGGTCATCCGCACCAAGCGCGACGGTCGGCGCCTCTCCGACGAACAGATCGAGTGGTTCATCGGCCGCTATGCCGAGGGCGGCGAGATCGCCGACGAGCAGGCGGCGGCGCTGGCCATGGCGATCTTCTTCAACGGTATGGAGCCCGACGAACTGGTTACCTGGACCCGGGCGATGGTCGACTCCGGTCGCACCCTCGACCTGTCCGGCGTCGGCCGGCCCACCGTCGACAAGCACTCCACCGGCGGGGTCGGCGACAAGGTCTCGCTGGTGCTCGTGCCCCTCGTGGCGGCCTGCGGGGCGGCGGTTCCGCAGTTGTCGGGACGGGGCCTCGGCCACACGGGCGGCACGCTCGACAAGATGGAGTCGATCCCGGGTTGGTGCGCCACCCTCGAGCCCGATGCCATGGTCGAGGTGCTGCGCACCGTCGGCGGCGTGATCGCCGGGGCCACCGCCGACCTGGCCCCGGCCGATCGGCGGCTCTATGCGCTCCGGGACGTGACCTCGACGGTCGATTCCATCCCGTTGATCGCCAGTTCGATCATGTCGAAGAAGATCGCCGAGGGCACTGATGCCCTGGTGCTCGACGTGAAGGTCGGCTCGGGGGCGTTCCTGCCCGATGTCGAACGGGCCAGGGAGTTGGCGCGGACGATGGTGGGGCTCGGAGAACGCAACGGAGTTCGCACGGTGGCGCTCCTCACGGCGATGCACACCGTCCTCGGCCGGACGGCCGGCAACGCCCTGGAGGTGGCCGAGTCGGTGGAGGTGCTCGACGGAGGCGGCCCCGCCGACCTGGTCGAGGTGACCCTGGCGCTGGCCAGAGAGATGGTGGAGTTGGCTGGCCTCGACGCCGACCCGGCCGAGGTGCTGGCCTCCGGTCGGGCCCGGGCGGTGTGGGACGACATGGTCCGGGCCCAGGGCGGCGACCCGGAGGCGGTTCTGCCGGTCGCCCCGCACGTCGAGACCGTCGATGCCGAGGTCTCCGGTGTACTCGGCCGGCTGGACTGCCGGTCGGTCGGCATCGCCGCATGGCGCCTGGGCGCCGGGCGTGCCCGCAAGGAGGACCCGGTCAGCCCGAGTGCCGGGATCGTGTGCCTGGCCAAGCCCGGCGACCCGGTCGAGGCCGGCCAGCCGGTGCTCGAACTCCACGCCGAAGACCCGTCGAGGTTCGCGGCGGCGAGGGAGGCACTCCAGGACGCCCTCGAGGTGTCCGACGAGCCCCCGACCCCGAAGCCGCTCATCGTCGACCGGATCGCAATCTGAGCCTCAGCGGCCGATGGGGTGCCAGACGGTCTTCATCTCGAGGAACTGGGCGATCACCGACGGGCTGGCGGCGGTGGCGTCGCCGTGCACGAGGTGTTTGACGTTCTCGGCGGCGTCGGCGAGTGCCTCGTCGGGCAGGTCGGCCGGGGCGCCTGAGAGGTCGACGGCGTTGACGTCGAGGTGACCGAGCGCCCAGGGCAGCAGCCCGATCTGGTCGCCGGTGAGGATGTTGACCACGCCCCCCGGCACGTCGGAGGTGGCCAGCACCTCGGCGAGGCTCATGGCCACAAGCGCCGCCGCCTCGCCGGCCAGCACGACCGACGTGTTGCCCGTGACGATTGCCGGCGCCAGTCGGGAGGCGAGGCCCAGCAGTGGCGGGTCGTCGGGCACGGCCTGCACGACGACCCCGGTGGGCTCCGGGTACGTGAAGTTGAAGAAGGGACCGGCGACCGGATTCACGGTGCCGAGCACCTGATGAACCTTGTCGGCCCAGCCGGCGTACCAGACCCATCGGTCGACGGCCTGTTCGACCTCGTTGCGGGCCGACTCGGCGGACCGGCCGCCGTCCCGGAGCACGGCGATGAACTCGTCTCGGCGGGCATCGAGCATCTCGGCCACCCGGTAGAGCACCTGGCCCCGGTTGTAGGCGGTGCGCCCGGCCCAGCCGGCCTGTGCCGAGCGGGCGGCACGGACTGCTTCGCGCAGGTCCTTGCGGGATGCCTTGGCTGCGTTGGCCAGGAGACGGCCGTCGTCGGAGCGGACCTGGAAGGTGTGGCCCGACTCGGAGCGGGGGAAGGCCCCACCGATGAACAACTTGAAGGTCTTGTCGACCGGGAGGTGCTCGGCCATCAGTCGTGCCCTCCCGCGTCCCGCACGTACGCACCGAGGCCCTGAAGGCCACCTTCGCGGCCGAAGCCGCTCTCCTTGTAGCCGCCGAACGGGCTGGCGGCGTCGAACTTGTTGAACGTGTTCGCCCAGATGACGCCTGCCCGCAGGCGCTCGGCCATCCAGAGGATCTTGGAGCCCTTCTCCGTCCAGATGCCCGCCGAGAGCCCGTAGGGGGAGTTGTTGGCCTTCTCGACGGCCTCCTCGGGCGTACGGAAGGTCTGGACGGCCAGCACCGGGCCGAAGATCTCCTCGCGGGCGATGCGGTGGCTCTGCTGGACGCCCGTGAAGACCGACGGGGCGAACCAGAAGCCCCGGTCGGGCAGGTCACAGGGTGCCTGGTGGAGCACCGCCCCCTCCTCGACCCCCGACTCGACGAGTGCGGTGATGCGGGCCAACTGCTCGGCCGAGTTGATGGCACCCACGTCGGTGTTCTTGTCGAGCGGATCACCCACCCGGAGGCGAGCCATGCGCTGTTCGAGCCGCTCGACGAAGTCCTCGGCGATCGACTCCTGGACCAGCAGACGGGAACCGGCACAGCACACGTGGCCCTGGTTGAAGTAGATGCCGTTGATGACGCTCTCGATGGCCTGGTCGATGGCAGCGTCCTCGAAGACCACGTTGGCGGCCTTGCCGCCCAATTCGAGGGTGAGGGGCAGGCGGCGGACCGCAGCGGAGCGCTGAATCTGCTTGCCGACCCCGGTCGAGCCGGTGAACGCCAACTTGTCGACGTCCGGATGTCCGACCAGCGCCGCCCCCGTCTCCCCGGCGCCGGTGACGATGTTGACCACGCCCGGGGGTAGGTCGACGTCGCGGAGGACCTCGGCCAGCAGCAGTGCCGTGAGCGGCGTGGTTTCGGCGGGCTTGAGGACGACGGTGTTGCCGCAGGCCAGGGCCGGTGCCAGTTTCCAGGCAGCCATGAGCAGCGGGAAGTTCCACGGGACGATCTGTCCGACGACGCCGTGCGGGGCCACGTCCCGGTTCGGGAAGGCGTGCTCGAGCTTGTCGGCCCAGCCGGCGTGGTGGAAGAAGTGGGCGGCGACCAGCGGCAGGTCGACGTCGCGACTCTCACGGATCGGCTTGCCGCCGTCCATCGTCTCGAGCACGGCGAACTCCCGGGAACGCTCCTGGAGTTGGCGGGCGATGCGGTAGAGGTAGCGGGCCCGCACCGTGCCGGGGGTGTCGCGCCAGTGTTCCTCGAAGGCCGTGCCGGCGGCGGCGACTGCACGGTCCACGTCTTCGGCGCCGCCTTCGGCGACGGTGGCGAGCCGTTCCTCGGTTGCCGGGTTGATGGTGTCGAACGTGCGGCCCGAACGTGGTTCCACGAACTCTCCGCCGATGAAGAGGCCGTACTCGTCGGCGAGGCTGACGACCGTGGTCGACTCGGGTGCCGGGGCGTAGTCGAGTCCGAAGTCGGGAACCGGATCGTCGGCCGTCGGGTCCGCCATCAGTCGACCGTCACGTAGTCGGGACCGCCGTAGCGGCCGCTGTCGAGCTTGCCGAGCTGGAGCAGGATGTCGTTGAGCAGGCTCGAGGCACCCAGCCGGAAGCGCTCGGGCGTGAGCCACTCGGGGCCGAGGGTCTCGCCCATCAGGACGAGGTAGTGCCAGGCCTGCTTGGCGGTGCGGATGCCGCCGGCGGCCTTGAATCCGACGGCCCGGCCGGTCTGGTGGGCGTACTCGCGGATCGCCTCGGCCATGCAGAGCGCCATGGCCGGTGTGGCGGCCTTGGGGATCTTGCCGGTCGAGGTCTTGATGAAGTCGGCGCCGGCGGCCATGGCCAGCATGGATGCCCGGCGCACCGGCTCGTATCCGCCCAGTTCGCCGGTCTCGAGGATGACCTTGAGGTGGGCGTCGCCACAGGCCTCCTTCGAGGCGGCGACCTCGTCATGGACCCTGGAAAGGTCGCCCGAGAGGAAGGCCGAGCGGTTCAGGACGATGTCAATCTCGTCGGCACCGTCGGCTACGGCGCTGCGGATGTCGTCGGTGCGGACGTCGATGTCGGAGAGGCCGCTCGGGAAGGCGCCGGCCACACTGGCTACCGCCACGCCGGTGCCGGCTACCGCAGCCGTCGCATGGGTGACCATCTCCGGGTAGACGCACACGGCGGCGACGTGCGGGATCGCAGGGTTGGTGGCATCGGGGCGCATTGCCTTGCGGCAGAGGGAGGCCACCTTGCCGGGCGTGTCGGCGCCCTCGAGGGTCGTCAGGTCGATGCAGCGGATCGCCAGGTGGAGGGCGGCCCGCTTGCTCGAGGTCTTGATCGATCGGCCGCCCAATTCTGCGGCACGGGCCTCGAGGCCCACCTGGTCCACGGACGTGGTCCGGATCGGCGCGTAGACGGGGGTGTTCACGGTCCGGACCCTACGAGCAGCATCGCCGCAGCATCGACGAGGGCGGCCACGGCGCGACCTGCGTCGGCCTCGGCGGCCTCGACGTCGTCGTCCCGGACCGGCTCGACGACCTCGCCGTAGACCTTGAGCATCGGTTCTGTGCCGCTGGGTCGCAGGAGCAGGCGGCGGCCGCCCAGGTCGAGCGCCAACAGGTCGGAGGCGGGCAGGCCGGTGCCCGGCAGTGCGTAGTCGGCGATGGCGAGCACCCTGTGCCCGGCGACTTCGGTCGGGGGCGACGCCCGGAACCCCTCGAGCAGGGCGGCCATGCGTCCGTCGTCGTCGACGCGGACCGTTCGCAGGGCCGTCCGGTGGACGCCGTGGCGGCGCCAGAGGTCGTGGAGCAGGTCGAGGACCGTTCGGCCCGACGACCTGGCCGTGGCGGCCAGCTCGGCGAACACCACAGCGGCGGAGATGCCGTCCTTGTCGCGGGTGAGGTCGCCGACGAGATAGCCGAGTGCTTCCTCGTAGCCGAACACGAATCGGGCCGAGGGGTCGGCCAACCCGGGTCGGACGATCCACTTGAAGCCGGTCAGGGTGTCGGCGTAGCGGACGCCATGATGGGCGGCCTGGGCGGACAGCAGCCGTGACGACACCAGCGTCGTGACGACCAGGCGGTCGTCGCCCGAACCGCCTGCCAGGACGTGCTCGGCCAGGAGGGCGCCGATCTCGTCGCCTGAGAGCGGTCGCCAGCCGTCGCTGGTCGGGATGGCCACCGCCAGGCGGTCGGCGTCGGGGTCGTTGGCCAGCACCAGGTCGGCGTCGGTCTCGTCGGCGAGTGCCAGCACGAGGTCGAGCGCCCCGGGCTCCTCGGGATTCGGGAACTCGACGGTGGGGAAGGCGCCGTCCGGCTCGGCCTGCTCGGCGACCACATGCGGGGAGGCGAACCCCGCCAGGGTCAGGGTGTCGACCAGGACGTCGCGACCGACGCCGTGCAGCGGTGTGTAGGCGATGACCAGGTCATGGGGCGCGTCGAGCCCGGAGAGTCCCGCTGCGGCGACGACGTAGGACTCGACGTCGACCGCGGTGCCCCGCTGGATCAACGGGTCGTCGTCATCGGCCAGGTCGTCGTCGGCGGGCAGGCCGTCCCCGCCGAACTGTTCGTCGATCAGGGCGGAGATTCGGCGGTCGATCGGTGGCACGATCTGCGCACCGTCCGACCAGTAGACCTTGATGCCGTTGTCCGGGCGGGGGTTGTGGCTGGCGGTCACCATGATCCCGGCCTCGGCCCCGGTCCGGAGCAGAGCGTGGGCGAGGACCGGTGTGGGAATCGGGCCGGGCAGCAGCAGGCTCGCCACCCCGAGGCCGGCCAGCACCCGGGCCGAGTCCTCGGCGAACAGGTCGCTGTGCCGGCGGGCGTCGTAGCCGATGGCCACGGTCGGGGCTTCGTGGTCCGCCAGCAGCGCACGGCCGACCGCTGCCGCCGTCGCCCTGGCCAGCACCCGGTTCATCCGCATCGGGCCGGCGCCCATGGCCCCGCGGATCCCGGCGGTGCCGAACTCGAGGCGCCCGCTGAAGCGCTCGTCGAGGGCCGCTCCGCCCTCGGCGAGGAGTTGCTCGGTCTCGGCGCGGGTCTCCGGGTCGGGGTCGACGTAGAGCCAGCGTCGCGCCGAGGAGGCGGCGTCGCTCACAGGCGTTCCAGTACCCCGCGCAGCAGGGCCAACATCCGTGGCCCGGCCGCAGTGGCGGCGTCGAGCACGTCCTCGTGGTCGAGGTCGGCGTCGCCCATCCCGGCGGCGGCGTTGGTGACTAGCGAGATGCCGAGTACCTCGACCCCCAGGTGGCGGGCGGCGATGGTCTCGAGGACCGTCGACATGCCGACCAGGTCGGCGCCGAGGCCGGCCATCATGCGGATCTCTGCGGGGGTCTCGAAGGCGCCACCCAGCAGCCCGGCGTAGATGCCCTCGGGGAGCGTCGGGTCGACGTCGAGCGCCAGGGCCCGCAGCCTCGACGAGTACGCCTCGGTCAGGTCGGTGAAGCGGATGGGCCGGTCGGGGGGCGGTGCCGGACCGGCCATCGGCGAGGCGCCCGTGAGGTTCAACTGGTCGGCGATGAGGACCGGTTGGCCGACGGGCCAGTCGGGGTTCAGGCCCCCGGCGGCGTTGGTCAGCACGACCACCTCGCAGCCGGCGGCGATGGCGGTGCGGACGCCGTGGACGACCGTGGCGGTCGGATGCCCCTCGTAGAGGTGGACCCGTCCGCCGAGCACGAGGGCGTTGGTGTTGCCGATGCGGACCGACAGGGCGCTGTTGCGGTGGCCCAGCACGGTGGGGGCGGGGAAGCCCGGTAGTTCGTCCAACGGCACGTCGGCGACGATCTCGCCGAGCCCGTCGGCGGCGGCGGCCCAGCCGGAGCCGAGCACCAGCACCACGTCGTGTGAAGGCACGCCTGTGCGGTCGGCCAGTACGGCCGCTGCCTCGTCGGCGAGGGCGAAGGGTTCGGGGGCGTTCGACATGGGTCTCTCGACGGCGCCGAGGACCGGGAATGTCCCACCTCGCACCGCTCCGGCACGGTAGCGGTCCGTGTGTCCGGATACCGCTGCGGGACGAACTGTCGGCCGGGCCCAGGTTCTCGTCCATGGTGAACGGAATCGACGATTCTGGGTACGGGGAGTTTCCCCTCAAGGCTTTCCTGGGGTTCGAGGTCGAGGATCACGGACCCGGCCGGCACGGTGATGGGCCGGGCGACCATGTCGGTACTCGACGAGGGCCTCTTCTGCGCCTCGATCGAGGTGTCGGTCCGGTTCCTGCGAGCCGTGCCGACGGATCGTCCACCTCGACGGCCGTGTGGTCGTCGACGGCGAGGAGAAGCCGGTAACGGCAGTGTCGGGTTCGTTCGCCGTGCTGGGTGGTTGAGAGGCGCCGGGCCTTCAGCGGTCGAGGGTGAGGCGCACCACAGGGAGGACCTCGGCCGCAGCCCGGGGGTCGTCGACGAGGTCCAGGCCGAGGAGTCGGTCGATGTTGCGTGCGGAGCGGGGGCGTCGCCGGACGTAGTCGGCCAGCACTTCGGCCGCCGCTTCCTCCTCGAGGATTCGTGTAGTGGCCGTGCCGGAGACCCGCCCCCATGCCACCGAGGTGGCCGGATCCGCCAGGAGATTGCGGTACCAGTCGCACCGGGGGGCGAAGGCGGCGACGACCACCGGGTCGCCGTCCAGTTCGGCGACCACCTCGAGGACCGTGTGGCGCAGACGCCCCGAGACCCGTCCGGTGTGTCCGAGCCGGAGGAAGCGCCGTCCCAGGAGCCGGCCGAGTCGGACCCGGTAGGCGACCAGCGGCAGCCGGTACAACAGGCGCGAGAGACGCCCCGGAGGTCGAGCCATGCCTCCATCGAAGCATGCGGCGGCTACCGTCCGCGAAGTGGGTGAGCAGCAGGACGACACACGCGGTGACGATGCCGGTGGCCGCCGGGAGGTGAACCGGGCGGTACTCGAGCAGGCGATCTCGCTGATCGGCACCGGCGAGTACGCGGCGCTCGGCGACCTCTATGCCGACGACTACGTCCTGGAGCTCCCGTACAGCGACCCACCCAAGCGCCTCGAGGGGCGCAGGGAGATCGTCGATTACGTGACACCGCAGTTGGGCACGTTCGTTTTCACGCTGTCGCTGACGGCCGTCCACGACTGTGTCGACCCGGACCTGTTGATCGCCGAGTACACATCCGACGGCCACGTCTCGACGACCGACAAGCCGTACCGCAACACCTACATCGCCCTCTGGCGGTTCCGGGAAGGCAAGGTCTGCGGGGTGAAGGAGTTCTCGAACCCCATGATCGCCGCGGAGGCGCTCGAGGCCGACTGAGGCCGCTCAGCCCTGGCGTCGGCGGCGCTTGTCCTCGAGCCGTTCCTCCATGCGGCGGTCGTTGCGCTGCACGACGGACCGGGCGGTCAGCATCATCACCTGGACCAGGACGAAGATCGCCGACAGGGCGACGAGGACCGGCCATCCGATGAGCAGCCCGACCACGAGGGCGGCCAGTCCGACGAAGGTCGTGATGATCACAAGCCGACCCTAGGGCGTCCGGTTCACGCTCAGGTCGGCGCTTGTTCCGTCGTGCGCGCTGCGGTGCCTCCGTCTCCTGTGTAGGCCCGAACTCGCGCTTGACTGGTCGGATGCACCCGACGGAAGCTGAGATCGCTACGTATCAGCGGGACGGGGTGGTCGTCCTCCGGGAAGTCCTGACCCCGGACGAGGTCGGAGGTCTCCAGCGGGCCGCCGACCAGGTTGCCGCAGCACCGGGGCCGCTGGCCGTTCGGGTGGCCGACGACCCGGAGACCGGGCGCTTCGTCGAGGACTTCCGTCGTCGCCACGACATGGAGGCCATCGACCGGATCGCCTGCACGAGCGGCCTGCCCGAGGCGGTGGCGGCGCTGATGGGCTCGGGCACGGTCCGACTCCACCACGACCACGTGCTCGTCAGGGAGCACGGCACCGCTCGGCGCACCCCCTGGCACCAGGACCAGCCCTACTACGACCTCGACGGCCACCAGACCGTGAGCTGCTGGTTGTCGCTCGATCCGGTCGCCGCCGACGAGAGCCTGCAGGTCGTGGCCGGCACGCACCTCGGGCCGTGGCTCATGCCCCGCACCTTCCGGGAGGGCGAGGCGAAGTGGTTCCCGGAGGGCACCCTCGCCGACCTTCCCGACATCGACGGCGCCCTTGCCGAAGACCCGGCGGCATTCGACGTCCGGTCCTACGCCGTGGAGCCCGGTGATGCCGTGTGCTTCCACTTCCTGTCCGTGCACGGGGCTCCGGGGACTTCCGCGGGACGCCGGGTGGTCTCCCTCCGGTATGTCGGCGACGACGTAGTCCGTGCGGAGCGGCCGTGGCACACGTCGCCGCCGTTCCCGGAACTCGAGGGCGTGCTGGACGACGGGGCGCCCCTGGTGCATCCTCTGTTTCCCGTCGTGTGGCCGCAGGAGCCACCACCAGGGGGAGGAGGGGTTCCATGGAAGGCCGCCGCCACCCCCTGACCGGTCTCCGGGTGCTCGAGATGGGCAGCCGGGTGGCCGCCCCCTATGTCGGCAAGTTGTTCGCCGATGCCGGTGCCGACGTGTGCAAGGTGGAGTCGCCCGCCGGCGACCAGTTCCGCCGCTGGAGCGCCTCGGGGGCGACGATCCCAGTCGGCGAGGACGCCGCCTGGTTCCGGTTCCTCAACGGCGGGAAGCGCAGCGTCGTGGTCGACCTCGGGGCGGAGGGCGGCCGCGACGAACTCCTGGTCCTCGTCGCCGACGTCGACCTGGTCCTCGACGACCACGACCCGGCCGACGCCCGTGCCCTCGGCATCACCGCCGACGACCTGCGTGCCGTCAACCCGGCTGTGGTCGTCGCCACGCTCACGCCGTTCGGGACGACGGGCCCCTGGGCCGACCGGCCGGCCAACGACTTCGTCCTCCAGGCGCTCGTGGGCTCGACCGAGGTCCGCGGCATGCCCGGCGAGGAGCCGGTGTCGGTCGGAGGCGACCTCGGCGACTTCACCGCAGCAGCCTTCGCAGCGCCGGCCGCCCTCGCCGCAACGCTTGCCGCCCGGGCATCCGGACGGGGTGTCCACGTCGACTGCTCGCAGTACGAGGCCATGATGCACTCGTTCCAGGTGTTCCGGCCGATGTACGAGTCGATGGCCCCGGACTACGAGTTCCCCCGGCAGTTCATGATCCCGTCCATCGAACCGGCGTCGGACGGGATGGTCGCCATGTGCTGTGTCACCGGCCAGCAGTGGCAGGACTTCTGCACCATGATCGGCGCCCCCGAGTTCGGCGACGACCCGACGCTCTTCGGCTTCATCGGCCGCCTGGAACGCAAGGAGGAGGTCTGGGAGAGGATCCACTCATTCACAAGGGCGCACACGGTCGACGAGATCGTCGACCTGGCCTCGGCGTTCCGGATCCCCTGCGGCCCGGTGGGTGACGGGCTGACGCTGCCCGGCTACGACCACTTCGTCGAGCGGGGCGTCTTCGTCGACCATCCGCAGGGGTTCATCGGGCCCCGCCCGAGCGTCGGCTTCTCCGAGTCCACGCTGGCCCCGAGGCGCCCGGCACCCGCCCTCGGCGCCGAAGGCGACGAACCCGAGGACGGCCCCGGTCCGGCGCTCGGCACCGATCCGGCACGACCCCTGGCCGGGGTGCGCATCCTCGACCTGGGGACCTTCTGGGCTGGTCCGGTCGCCGCCAGCTTCCTGCGCGTCCTCGGCGCCGACCTCGTCAAGGTCGAGTCGCACGTCCGCCTGGACGGCATGCGCTGGGCCACCGGCTTCCAGCGGGACCACCTCTGGGAATGGTCTCCGGGCTACCACGGCGCCAATCCGGGCAAGACCCTTGTGGCGCTCGACCTCACGACCGATGCCGGGCAGGAGGTGCTCGGGACCCTCCTCGACACCGCCGACGTGGTCATCGAGAACTTCAGCCCACGCGTGATGGACTCCTGGGGCCTGACCTGGGACGCCATCCGCGGGCGCAATCCCCGGGCCGTGTACCTGCGTGCGCCGGCGTTCGGGCTGGACGGGCCCTGGAGGGACCGCGTCGGCTTCGCCATGACCATGGAGCAGGTGGGGGGACTCGCCAACCGGACCGGCCATCCCGACGGGCCGAGACTGCTCCCGCAGGGGCCCGTCGACATGTTCGCCGCGATGCACTCGGTCCTAGCGGTCCTGCTCGCCCTCGCCGACCGCGAGCGCACCGGCACCGGACAGTTGATCGAGGCTCCGTTGATCGAAGCGGCACTCCAGGCCTCGGCGGAGCAGGTTGTCGAGGCTTCGGCATACGGCAACGTGCTGGGATGCCTCGGGAACCGGTCGCCGGCAGCGTCGCCCCAGGGGCTGTACCAGGTGGCCGTGGACGACCGGTGGTTGGCGGTCAGCATCGAGACCGATGCACAGTGGGCGAACCTGCAGGGCCTGGTCGACGGCCTGGGCGGCCTCGACCGCCACGACGACGTCGACCGGATCGACGAGGTGCTCGGCGCCTGGTCACGGGACCAGACCGGTCGGGAGTCCGAGGAGCGTCTCTGGCAGGCAGGCGTCCCGGCGGCCTTCTGCGTGCATCCGAACCATTCCGGGGGGACCGCACAGCACGGGTTCCGTGGCTTCCTCCAGTGGTACGAGCATCCCGTGACCGGGTCGACCCCCTACTTCTCGTACCCGTTCCTCGTGGACGGTGCCCACCTGGCGCTGGGCGGTCCTGCGCCGACGTTGGGTCAGCACACGGATCAGGTGCTGGAATCCCTGGGCCTGGACGAGGCGGCCATCGCACGGTTGTGGGAGCAGGGCGTCACCGACGACTGGCCGGTGGGGGTTCCGCGGCCCTGACCGCGGCATGATTCCGGCATGAGCGACGTCGACGCCGCCCTCGACACCGCCCTGCAGCCCCTCGTGGGCGGGCAGGGTCCGGTTCAGGTCGCCACGGAGTCGGTCGGCGCCTCCGCGATCAGTGCCTGGTGTGCTGTCATGTCCGAGGCGAACCCGCTCTTCGTCGATGAGGCGGTTGCCGCCTCGGGGCCGCATGGGGGGATCGTGGCACCCCCGGCCACGCTCAACATGTGGACGATGCCCGTCAGGATCGAGGGCGATTCCGTCGGGCGCGATACCGACCAGCCACAGCAGGCCGCCTACCAACTGCTCGACGATGCCGGGTTCACCGGCGTGGTTGCCACCAACTCGGATCAGGCCTACGAAGCCCACCTCCGACCCGGTGACATCGTGTCCGCCAGGACGACGCTCGTCGGCGTCTCCCCCCAGAAGCAGACGGCACTCGGCATCGGCCACTTCGTGACGACCGAGGTCGCCTACGCGAACCAGCACGGTGACCCGGTCGGAACGCTCACCTTCCGGATCTTCAAGTTCCGGCCGGGCACAGGCCGGCAGCGTGGTGACGAACCGGTGGACGACTCGCCCCGGCCCGAGCGCCCCCGTCCCCGCTGGAACCAGGACCAGGCATGGCACTGGGAGGGGCTGCGACAGCACGAGTTGCGCATCCAGCGCTTCACCGGCAGCGGACGCCTCGTGCATCCCCCGGTCGTTGCCGATCCGACGACCCATGACATGGCGTACGACTGGGTCGTCGCCTCCGGTCGGGGCTCCCTCTACAGCTGGACCGCCCCGGAGCATCCGAAGGTCCCCGCCTTCGACTATCCGCTCGTGGTCGGCCTGGTGGAGCTCGAAGAGGGTGTCCGAGTGGTCTCGAACATCGTCGGCGTACGACCCGACCAGCTCGAGATCGGCATGCCGCTGGAGGTCTGCTGGCTGGACAGCCACGACGACGTGACCCTCCACCAGTTCCGTCCGGTCCGACCCGATCGACGCACGGACACGTTGGTCCGGGGCGACGTGTCCGTCGGCGACCGGCTTCCGCCCTGTCCGATCGACGTCACCACCGAACTCGTGATGTCCGGGGCGCTGGCCACCTTCGACCACCAGGACGTCCACCACGACAGCGATGCGGCACGTGCCAAGGGCTTGCCGGACATCATCATGAACATCCTCACGTCGAGTGGGTTGGCCGCCCGTTGGCTGGGGGACTGGGCCGGAGACCAGATGGTGTTCCGGAACCTCAGGATCGGACTCGGGGCGTCGAACCACCCGGGTGACACGATGACCATGACGGGTTCGGTGACTGATGTCGGGGAGGGAGGTGCCGTCACCGTGGCTTTCCTCGGCACCAACTCCCTCGGCAACCACATCCGTGGCAGCGCCGAACTGGTCTTGCCGGAAGGCCCGCAGGGCGCCGAGGGGAGCGCCTGACATGTGGACCCCTGCCCGCCGGACAGCCATCGTCGGCATTGGTGCCACCGAGTTCTCGAAGGACTCCGGCCGGACGCCCATGCAGTTGGCGACCGAGGCCTGCCTGGCCGCATGTGGTGATGCCGGCCTCGACCCGACGTTGGTCGACGGCATGTCGTTGTTCAGCATGGAGCGCAACTACGAGATCGAGGTGGCCCGGAACCTGGGCATCCCGCGCCTGCGGTTCTTCAGCATGGTCAACCACGGCGGTGGTGGAGGTTGCGCCACCGTCGGCATGGCCGCAATGGCCGTACACACCGGTGCCGCCGACTACGTGTTGGCCTACCGGGCGTTCAACGAGCGCTCGTGGCACCGGTTCGGCGGCGGAGTCCAGGCCCACCACCAGAGCCCCGAGGCGAACGACGTCTCGTTCAGTTGGACCTCGCCGTTCGGGCTGCTCACGCCGGCGCAGTGGGCCGGCATGTTCGCCACCCGCTACATGCACCAGCACGGGGCGACGTCGGAGGACTTCGGTCGGATCGCCGTCGTCGACCGCCGCCACGCTGCCAACAACCCGGCCGCCTTCTTCCACGGGCGGCCCATCACGCTCGAGGAGCACCAGGCCAGCAGGATCATCTCCGACCCGTTGCGACTCCTCGACTGCTGCCAGGAGAGCGACGGCGGCGTGGCACTGCTCATCACCAGCGCAGAGCGGGCAGAGGGCCTGGACCGGGAGCCGGCCTGGATCGCCGCCGCCGCCCAGGGGGTGGCCGAGGACCAGTGGATGATGCGCTCGTACTACCGGGATGACATCACCGGCATCCCCGAGATGGGGTTGGTGGCCGAACAACTCTGGAAGTCGTCGGGCCTCGGCCCGGCCGACATGCAGGCGGCGATGCTCTACGACCACTTCACGCCGCTGGTCCTTCCCCAGTTCGAGGAGTTCGGATTCTGCGCCGCCGGCGAGGCGAAGGACTTCATCGCCGACGGGAACATCGAGGTCGGCGGTGGCCTGCCGATCAACACCAACGGTGGTCAGTTGGGCGAGGCGTACATCCACGGCATGAACGGCATCGCCGAGGGGGTCCGCCAGGTTCGGGGAACCTCGGTCAACCAGGTCGACGGGGCCGTGAACGTGTTGGTGACCTCGGGCAGCGGCGTCCCGACGAGTGGCCTGGTCCTCAGCAGCGAGGGCGGCTGAGCCCGCTCAGTCGAGGGGCAGGACCACCTCGGGCAGGGGGTGCCGGTAGAGGCGGGCGGCGTTCTCGCAGCAGAGCATCCGGAGTTCGGTGGGCGATAGGTGCCCCCAGGCGTCGGCGATCACCTGCTGCGTGTGTGGCCAGGTGCTGTCGCCGTGGGGGTAGTCGGTCTCGACGCAGATGTTGCCGATGCCGATGGCGTGGCGCGTGTCGATGGTGGAGGGGTCGTCGAGCGTGCAGAACCAGAAGTTGCGGCGCAGGACGTCGGACGGTCGGTCCTGCCAGCCCCGCCCGTAGCCCGAGCGCTCGACCAGGTTGTCGAGGCGATCGATGAGCATGGCGACCCAGCCGATGCCCCCCTCGGACATGGCGACCTTGAGCCGGGGGTGCCGGACCGGGTACTCCGACCAGAGCCACTCGACACACGACTGGAGGGCGAGTTGACCGAAGAGGGTGGCGCCGATCTGGAGCGCAGGTCCCCCCGGCGGCGCCGGGTGCATTCCGGAACTGCCCACGTGGAGCGAGACCACCGTGTCGGTCTCGACGCAGGCGGCGATGATCGGGTCCCAGTGGTCGCGGTCCCAGAGGCTCGGGAGCCCGATGGCATGGGGGCGCTCGGGCAGGGTGACGGAGACGAAGCCCCGCTCGGCGTTGCGGTGGATCTCGCGGGCTGCCTCGGTGGGGTCGGAGAGGAAGGTGATGCCGCACGGGACGATCCGGTCCGGGTGGGGCTCGTACCACTCGGTGAACAGCCAGTCGTTCCATGCCCGCATGGCGTCGATTCCCACCTCGGTGTCGTCGGCATCGGCGAACACCCGTCCGCAGAATCCGGTGATCTGGGAGGGGAAGTTGAGCATCGCCCAGATGCCTGCCACGTCCATATCGGCGATCCGGGCGTCGACGTCGTAGCAGCCCGGGCGCATCTGGTCGAAGCGGAACGGCTCGAGTTGCACGGTCTCGAGGCGGCGTCCGGCCACGGCGTTCATTCCGACCTGGGTGTACCTGTGGCCCTCGAATTCCCAGACCTGGTGCCCGTCGGCCGTCTCGACGAGTTGCGGACCGTGTTGGCGCAGCGCCGGGGACATGTACTCGGCGAACAGGTGGGGCGGTTCGACGACGTGGTCGTCGACCGAGATGACCGTGCAGCGGACCTCGGCCGGCTCAGGCTCCGGGAGGAACAGTTCCGGGTCGAGTACCGAACCCACCGCTGTCCCCGACTCAGCGCAGGTTGTGGGGGCCGCCCCGGTGGCCGGGCCAACGGGAGCCGCCGATGGTGTCGGCATGGGGCCAGAAGGCGACCGGGTCGAGAGGGCCGGCGTTGGTGATCTCGCGTGCCTTGTGGACCGAGGTGATGAGTCGGGCCGAGATTTGCTCGCGCATCGGCAGGAGTTCGGTGTGTGGGTCCCACGGGCTGTCCCGCAGGGTCAGGGTGCCGTCGAGTTCCTCTACGTGGACCTCCTCGCTGACCTGGCGTACGCGGACCACGTGGGGCGGGTAGTCCCACTCACCTTCGGCGCCACCGACGGCCCTCGAGTACTTGAGCCACCACTCGTTGTGTTCGCTATCGCCCGGCTCGGGATCGATGGTTCCCGTGGACCGGCCCCGGAACTCGAAGAACGTGTAGCCCTGGTGCGTCGCCGTGGCCTCGACGGCTTCACCGAACCGGAAGTAGCGGGTGGCGCACGGGAACTTGGGTTGTCCGTTGATCTCCTTCGAGTTGAAGATCGCCGCCTCCTGGTCAATGCCGATGCCGAGTGAGAAGTCCCCGGCTATGCCGTCGAAGTCGGCCCGGACCCTTGTGCTGGTGCCGTACTCGGGCTCGTTGAGGATCGGTACGCAGTAGACGCCGATCGTCACGATGGGCTCGGCTCCCGGCTCGATGCCCGGGGGGAGCAGGGCGGCCACCTTGTCGGGATCGGTGCGATAGGTGATGACCAACTTCGGCCAGCCGGAGATCTCGGCGGGCTGGTTCTCGTCGCCCATGGGGGGCCTCCTCGGGATTGACGCGGTGATTCCGCGGCGCTGTGCCTCTGTGACAGTGTGACACGGACGTCGATCGGCGGCCGCACCGGCCTTCCCGCATCGAAGGTCGCCGGTCGGAAGCCGCCGGCGCCACCGCGGTGACGGGAGGCACGACTCCCCGGAATCGGCAGGGATAGGCTTCGGGGCTATGACCCGGAACCTTCTTGCCCTTCCCGCGCGCCTTTGGCGCGACTACGGGCCGAAGTTGATGCGGTTCGCCGGTGTGTCGGTGGTCAACGTGTCGACCGGCCAGACGCTGCTCTACATCTGCTATGCCCGCCTGGGATGGCCCGGAGTGCTCGCCAACGTGGTTGCCGTCGCCGCAGGCAGCGTTCCGGCCTACCTGCTCAGCCGCCACTACGTCTGGAAGCGGGAGAAGGGTGACCATAAGGTCGGTGCCGAGATTCTGCCGTTCTGGGGCCTCGCCTTCGTCGGGCTGGTGCTGTCGACCGCCCTCGTCGGTGTCGTCGACTCCTTCTCGGACCGCACGCTCGCCGTGCAGGGCGCCAACGCCGCAGCGTTCGGTGCGCTCTGGATCGTCCGATTCGTGGTGCTCGAGCACCTCTTGTGGGGCGAGCGGACCGAGCACGAGTTGGTGCGCAAGCACAACTGAGCCGTGGACGATCGCCTGCGGCACCTGTTCGACCTGGCCGAGGCCGCCCGCGGGTTCATGCCTCCCGACGAGGGGCGGGCACTCCACCACCACGCCCTCGACGTCGCCGTCGACGGGCCGTTCCTCGAGGTGGGCAGCTACTGCGGCAAGTCTGCCGTCTACCTCGGCGCAGCCGCCGAGTCCCGGGGGCGGCTCCTCTTCGCGCTCGACCACCACCGCGGCTCCGAGGAGAACCAGCCGGGCTGGGAGTGGCACGAGCCCGACCTCGTCGATCCGACGACGGGCAACATCGACACCCTGCCGCACTTCCGCCGGACCATCGGGGAAGCCGGCCTCGAGGAGACCGTCGTCGCACTGGTCGGTGACTCACCCCGTGTCGCCGAGGCCTGGTCGACGCCGCTGTCGCTGCTGTTCATCGACGGGGGGCACGGGGCGGAGCCGGCGCACCGTGACTACGAGGGCTGGGTGCCCCGACTGGCGGTCGGAGGCACGCTCCTGATCCACGACGTCTTCCCGGACCCGGTCGACGGTGGGCGACCGCCCTACGAGATCTGGTGTCGAGCGGTCGGGTCGGGGGCGTTCGACGAGGTCGACGCAGTCGGCTCGCTGCGGGTGCTGCGACGGACCGCCGAGGGAACCTGAGCGCGCTCGGTCGGTTGCCCCGGTCAGTCCGGTTCGTGGACCGGAAGGTGGCCGCTGACGTCGATCTCGACGTCGATGATGTCGGGCAGGCCCCGGTGGTCGACGAACAGGCCGGAGGCAGGACTCGAACCGCTCAGTGCATCGGCGGCGAGGATCACGGCGGCCGCGGTGTAGGTCGTGTGCTCGCCATCCGGGAAGCTGACCTCCTGCGGGTAGGCGATGCCGGTCAGGTAGCGGCCGTCGGGACTGCGCATCGTCTGTGCCCAGGCGAACAGGCGCTCGGCCATCGACCGGTCACCGACCAGTAGGTAGGCCATGGCGCACTCGCAGGTCTCGGCGGCGGTGATCCAGTCCTTGTCGCCCACGCAGCGGACACCCCGGTCGGCAAGGACGAAGTCGTCGAACCGGGAGGCGAGATGACTAATCGCCCTTTCGCCCGTGACGGCGCCGGAGAGCACCGGGTAGTACCAGTCCATCGCCCACCGGTCCTTCGGGGCGAAGGCGTCCCCGGGTCGCGTCCGGATGACGTGGGCGAGGTGCGCCAGCGAGAGCTCCCAGTCGGGGCGCTCGTGGCCGAGTTCCTCGGCAACGGCGATTCCGCACCGGAGGCTGTGGCACACGCTCGACGATCCGGTGAGCAGGGCGTAGGGCCAGGGTGTGCCATCGGGGTGACGTGCCCAGAGGATCTCGCCACGGGGCGTCTGGAGGTCGAGCACGTAGTCGAGGGCCTTCTCGACGACCGGCCACAGCGACTCGAGGAAGCCCCGGTTGCGGGTGAGGAGCCAGTGGTGCCAGGCGCCGGTGGCGACGTAGGCGATCACGTTGGCGTCGAACTTGGGGTCCTCGACGCCGCCGTCGACGTAGTAGGCGTACCAGGCGCCGGAGTCCTGTTGGTGGTCGGCCAGCCACCAGTAGGCGGCCTCGGCCTCGTCGAGGTGGCCCGTGACGGCCAGGGCCATCGCTGCCTCGACATGGTTCCACGGGTCGGCATGGCCGCCGGGGAACCAGGGGATCATCCCGTCGGGGAGTTGGACCTCGGCGATCGAGTCGGCGGTGCGCCGCAGGTCTTCGACCGGGAGTAGTCCGGGGACCTCAGGCAACGGCATGTGCCCGCTCGCTCGTGTCGTGGGTTTGGACGTCGGCTGCCCGAGCGGGGATCTCGGTCGGCTTCGTGGCGTAGACGACGAGGCTCTTCCCCAGGATCGGGTTGAGGAGGCGTTCGAGGATCCGGATCGGGCGGGGTGCCTTGACGATGTCCCAGGTGAGGAATCGATGGTAGAGGCGGACCAGTCGGTGGTCCTCGATCGGCCGGTCGGGGCCGACGGCACAGCGCAGCCACCAGTAGGGGCTGTGGAGCGAGTGGGACCGGTGGTCGCCGTTGACGACAAGGCCGGCGGCGGCCATACGGTCGTGGAGGTCGTGTCGCCCGTAGATCCGGACGTGGCCCCCGACCACGGCCGGTGCGTGGTAGTCGGAGGAGAGCTTCCAGCAGATGCGCTCTGGCAGGGCGGCCGGGACCGTGATTGCGATCGTGCCGCCCGGGCGCAGCACCCGGGCGAGTTCGGCCAGGGCAGCGTTGTCGTCGTGGATGTGTTCCATTACCTCGCTGGCGATGACCCGGTCGAAGGAGCTGTCGGCGAACGGGAGCCGCGTGGCGTCACCGTTGGCGGTCTCGAGGACTGTCTCTGGGCCGATCTCGTCCGCCTCCCACATGGCGGCCACGGTCGCCCGGACCCGTTGCAGTTCGTCGATGCCGAGGTCACAGGCGATGACATGGGCGCCCCGTCGGAGTGCCTCGAAGGCGTGTCGGCCGAACCCGCAGCCCAGGTCCAGCAGGCGGTCTCCGGGTCGAAGCCCGAGTCGGTCGTAGTCGGCGGTGAGCACTAGCGCCTGGGGGCTGTCCGGTGGTCGGCGAGGAGTGCCCGGTACTGCTCGACGGTCCGCTCGGCGGTGTGGCGCCAGCTCCAGTGGTCGATCACCCGCTGGCGGCCGTTGGCGCCCACGCGTTCCCGGGCGTCGGGCGTGTCGAGGACGGTGCGGATCATGGTTGCCAGGGCGTCGCTGTCCCCCGGCGGCACCTGGAAGCAGGTCTCGTTGTGGGTGCCGGTCACCTCCGGCAGGGCGCCGCCGGTGGTCGTCACCAGTGGCACGCCGCACGACATGGCCTCGATGGCGGGCAGCGAGAAGCCCTCGTAGAGCGACGGCACCACCGCCACCTCCGCTTCGCTGTAGAGCTCGACGATCCGCTGGTCGGGCACGTCGTGGACATACGAGACGCAGTCGGTGAGTCCGAGGCGCTCGAAGGTGTCGCTGGCGGCGCTGGACACCTTCGGCTTGCCGATGATGACCAACTCGACGTCGCGTTCCGTGCGGAGCTTGGCGACCGCCTCGAGCAGGAACCGGAGGCCCTTCATCGCCACGTCGGCACTGGCGGTCGTGACGATCCGGCCGGGTACCCGGGTGATGCCTTCGACGGGTCGGAACAGCATGGGGTCGACGCCGACGGGCACGACGTGGACCCGTTCGTCGGGAACCCTGTGGTCGGCGACGATGTCCGAGCGGGACGATTCGGAGACGGTCATGACCCGCCGCATCCGCTTCGCCACCTGGGTCTGCATCCGGGTGAACGAGTACCAGCGGCGCTTGCCGATCTCCTCCCAGAGGGTGCGGGCGTGCTCGATCTCGAGCTTCCGGTCGATCGTGATGGGGTGGTGAATGGTGGCGAGGACCGGTATCCGGACCTGTTCCTGCAGCAGGAGCAGGCCCCAGCCGAGGCACTGGTTGTCGTGGACCAGGTCGAAGTCGCGTGGGCGCTTCCGCAGGTGGGACCAGGCGCGCATGCTGAACGCCATCGGCTCCGAGAAGTTGCCCGTGTTGAACGACAGGGCCTCGGCGACGTCCCACACGCTCTTGAGCTCCCAGATGCGGGCCTTGCGCATCGGGAAGTGGTCGTTGTAGAGGTCGAGGCTGGGCAACCGGACCAACGGGACCCGCTCATCGAGGATCGGGTACGGCTGGCCGGCCAGGACCTCGACTTGGTGGCCGAGGTCGGCGAGCGCCCGGGTCAGGTGGCGGGTGTAGACGCCCTGGCCACCGCAGTGCGGCTTGCCGCGGTAGGCGAGGTAGGCGATCCGGAGTGGAGCGTCGTCGAGCGGTCCGGGTTCTGATCCGGGGGAGGGCATTCGACAAGTCTGGCGGGCGAGCGCCCCAATCGCGCCACCGGGATGGGTACCTTCGGTCACATGCGAGCACTGGTTCAACGGGTTGGATGGGCTTCCGTGACCGTCGACGGCGCCGTCGTCGGCGCCGTCGACGCCGGCCTTTGCGTGTTCGTCGGCGTCACCCATGATGACGGCGAAGAGCAGGCGGACCGGCTGTCCGGGAAGCTGTCCGGTCTGCGGATCATGGACGATGACGACGGGGTGATGAACCGCTCGGTCGTCGATTCCGGCGGCGAGGTGCTGGTGGTCAGCCAGTTCACCCTCTACGGCGACACGACCAGGGGGCGGCGCCCCACCTGGATCGCGGCGGCACCACCCGAACATGCCGAGCCGCTGATCGAACGGGTCGTACAGGGACTGCGCGACCAGGGGATCGTGGTGGAGACCGGGCGCTTCCGGGCGACGATGCAGGTCGAGCTCATGAACGACGGCCCGGCGACGCTGCTGATCGAGGTCTGAACGTGCCTGCGGTGGACGGTGACCGCTTCGGCTCGCGTGCGGCCGACTACGCGCACCACCGCGCCGACTTTCCGGCAGCGGCGGTCGACCGACTGGGCGGGCACGGCGTGGGCCGACCCGGACAGAGGCTCCTCGACCTGGGCTGTGGGACCGGGACGCTGGCCCGGCAGTTCGCCGCACGCGGGTGTGTCGTCACCGGGCTCGACGTCGATGGACGGATGCTCGAGGCGGCGGAGGCTCTGGCAGCCGCAGACGGCGTCGAGGTGGCCTGGCATCTGGCCTCGGCGGAGGACACCGGACTGCCCGACGGGTCCTTTGACGTGGCGTCGGCCGCCCAGTGCTGGCACTGGTTCGACGGTGCCGCGGCCGCCATGGAGGCCCGTCGCCTACTCGTGCCCGCCGGCCTGTTGGCGATCACCAACTTCGACTGGCTTCCGTTGCCCGGCTCGGTATCCGGGGAGACCGAGGCGCTGATCCAGGCGCACCACCCGGCCTGGGACCTGGGCGGCGTCCGGGAGCCGCTCCCGGAGGCGATCACCGATGTGGAGGAATTGGGGTTCACCGTGATCGAGATCTGGGTCGAGGACGTCGACGTGCCCTACTTGGCCGACTCGTGGCGTCGGCGCATCGGCGCCAGCGCCGCCATCGTCAACCTGGAGCCGGCGGGAGCGGCGGCCTTCGACCGGGACCTGGCGGCACTCCTTGCCGAACGTTTTCCCGGAGAAGAGGTCGAGGCCCCGCACCGGGTCTCGGTACTGGTGGCCCAGGCTCCCGGCTAGACCCCCTCAACGACGGTTTCGTCGCCGGGTGGGGGTTCGGGCCGCAGCCAGCAGGGCTAGGGCGAGGGTGAGCATCGGCCACGGTCCGAAACGGGTGGCCCACGTGTCGCCCTCGCGTAGTTCGACGGTGGCCTGGAGCACGGCCTGATCCGACACGCCGGTGCGCTCGAGGACCCGGCCCTGTGCGTCGATGATGGCGCTGAAGCCGGTAGGTGCCGCCTGGAGCAGCCACCGTCCGGTCTCGAGGGCAGCGAGGCGGCTCGAGGCCACCTGCTGCGACTGGAGGATCGTCAACCAGTAACTGGCCCCGTTGGTCGGGTTGAGGAGCACCTGGGCTCCGTCGCGGGCGGCATCGCGGGTTCGGTGCTCGAAGAACACCTCCCAGGAGATGCTCACGCCGAGTCGGCCGACGCTCGTATCGAGAACGGCCGGCCCCGTTCCGGGGAGCAGGTCACGGGCGGGAAGGTCGTCACCTGCCACTGCCTCGACGAGTCCCCGCAGGGGCACGAACTCGCCAAACGGCACCGTGCGGACCTTGTCGTAGACGGCGGCCACGCTGCCATCGGGCTCGATGGCGGTGGAGTAGTTGACGTTGGCGGTCGGGATCGTGGGGTGGCGGTGGAACCATCCCGGCACCAGTACGGCATCCAGTCGTCGGGCCTCGGCTTCGAGCGCGGCGACGGCATCGTCGGCGTAGAGCCGGTCGGGGCGCCGCTCTCCCGTGGTCGGCTCTGATGCCGGATTGACGACGTTCTCCGGCCAGAGCACCAGATCGACCGGGGTGTCGACCAGGTCGTTGGCCTCGAGTTGATTCGCGAAAACGATGGCAGCGCCGGTCGGGGTGGCGCGGGTGCGCTGCGGCCCGCCGCCCTGGACGAGCGCCACGTCGATCTCGTCGACCACGTGCCCGGAGGGGGCGAGGGCAGCGAGCACGCCACACAGGGCCACGGCGCCGAGGGCACTGGCCGCGGCGACGACCGAGCCGGTCCCGGCCCGACGGCCGTCGGCAAGGGCACTCAGGCCGACGCCGATGGTGACGACGAGGGCGACCAGTAGGAGCGTGCCTCCGACCCGGACGACGGGGGCGAGCGGTCCGCCCGCCTGGCCCATCGGCAGGGTCGCCAGCGGAGCGCCACCGAAGGGCACGCTCCAACGCACGAACTCGGCCAGGGTGACGGCCCCCACCAGCCCGATCCGCCGACCGCGGCCGGCGGGCACGATCACCGCTGCCAGGCCGAAGAAAGCGCTGTGGAGGAGGATGATCACCAGCCAACCGGGCGGGGTGAGGTCCCAGATCCAGGCGGTTCCGGGGAGCAGCCACGCAGCGGCGACGAGCATCGTCCGACCGAAGCGACGCTTGGCCGGCTGGTCGACGAGCAGGCGGTCGAGGAGGGCGATGCCCGGGAAGGCCGCCGGCCACCAGCCCCATGGCGGGATCGAGGCGGCCAGCAACAGGCCGGCCAGCACGGCGGTGGCGGAGATCCGCAGGCGCGAGGCCATGGCCGTCAGCCGATGCGGGTGCCGAGCCGTTGGATCCCCCCGATGGGTCCGACGCCTCGGATGTCGACCTCTTCGACCTCGAGTACCTGCATCCAGGTGGGAAGGTCATCGATGTGGCAGTTGGCGAGGATCTCACCGGGTTCAGCGACGCTGCACAGCTTCGCGGCCAGGTTGACCGGCTCGCCGATGTAGTCGTCGCCCTCGAACAGGAGGACGATGCCGGTGGCGAGTCCGGCCCGGATCTCGACTCCGGTGTCCTTGAAGTGCGAGATCACGTGGCCGGCCCAGGCGATCGTCGGCGTGGGCTCGGTGCCGACCATCATCACACCGTCGCCGAGCCACTTGGCGACCCGAACGCCGCGCCGTGCGGCAACCTCCCGGGACTCCCTGCGGAACGCTTCGAGGCGATCGACGGCCTCCAGTGGCCCGTGCTCGCGGGTGAAGCGCGTGAACCCGGAGAGGTCGGCGAAGCAGAAGGTCCGTTCGATCTGCAGGTAGGCCGTGTCTGGAAGTTCTCCGGGGTGTTCGGTCCCGCTGCCGGGCCGGGCTTCGGCCCATTCGCGTGCCGGTGTCGTTTCGCGTGCCACGCCCCCATCGAACCACGTTGGTGGTCGGTTTCCTGCGTCTCCGTCGGAATTCGCCCGGGAAGTCGCTCAGCGCACGCCCCGAGGCGCTTCAGGCCACGTGTCCGGCGACCGCCGCGGCCGCCTCGATTCCGGAACGGATGCACGCCGGGATGCCGACGCCATGGCGGAAGGCGCCTGTGACCACGAGGCCGGGGGCGACCTCGGCGAGGCGGCTGTCGATGGCGGCCATCCGGTCGGCGTGGCCGGGGGAGAACTGCGGCAACGACCGAGGCCAACGGGAGATCCGGGCTGCTGCGTGTGGGGCTTCGACACCGATGGTCGTCGCCAGGTCCCTGGCGAGGGCACGTTCGAGGGCGTCACCGTCCATCTCGGTATGACGGGAGTCGTCGATGCGCCCGGCGGAGAGTCGGAGCAGGACCCGGTCACCCGTGTCGAGGTGCGCCCACTTGCTGCCGGCGTAGGAGCAGGCGGTCAGGAGTAGCCCGGCATCCCGGGGGACGAGGAAGCCGCTCTGGTCCCCGGGCACCTCGAGGTCGCTGCGGCGGTAGGCGAATGCGGCGAGTGACACGGAGGCGTGGGGAACCTCTGCCAGGTGGTCGGCGGCCTCGGCTTCGATGGGGGCGAGGAGGCCGGCGGCCACGAATGCGGGGACGGCGAGGACCACGGCGTCCGCCACCTCGACCCCCTTCGCAGTGCCCACCAGCCATCCGGCGTCGGTGTGTCCCAGCCCGGTGACCGTTGAGCGCAGGCGGAGGCGGTCGCCCAGGTTCTCGGCGAGCGTGTTCACGAGGTGGCCCATGCCGGACGGGTGGGCGTTGAAGACCGGTGCCGACGGGTCGACCCCCTCCTGGGCGCTGCGCAGCGCCGCCAGAAGTCCCTCGGGTCGGCGGGCCGCGGCGAGGAGTTGCGGCGCCATCACCCCACAACTCAGGTCGTCGGCCCGGCCGGCGTTGACCCCGCCGAGCAGTGCATCGACCAACCGCTCGAAGACGGCGTCGCCCACGCATGGGCGGACCACCTGGCCGACGGACAGGTCGCCGTCGGGCAGGGCGGTGTCGGGTCGCCCGTCGCCGGACAGTCGTTCGAGGGCCTCCGGGGGCAGGATGCCGTCGGAGACGGAGGTCGGGTCGAGGGGGATGCCGAGCACGTTCGGCGAGGGCAGGGGGCGAAGGGCCCCGTCCAGCCAGACCGAGGCCGTCCGTGCGTGTGGCGCCACGAGTTCGTCGGCCAGGCCCAGTTCCGAGCACAGGTCGAGTGCCCACGGCACCCGGACGAGGAAGGCGTCGGCGGCCTCGTCGACGGGGAGTCCGGCGAAGGGGCTGGTCCGGATCCTGCCGCCCGGAGCGGTGCCCGCCTCGAGGACGAGCAGGTCGAGTTCGGGGTGGTCGACCAGCAGGCGGTGGGCGGCAGCCAGTCCGGTGATCCCCGAACCGACGACGACTATGCGGCGGCCGGCCATGCTCAGTTTCCTGGACGGTGGGCGTGGACCAGGTCGACGACGTGCTCGAGGACCGCCGGGTCCGTCTCGGGGAGCACCCCGTGGCCGAGGTTGAAGATGTGTCCGGGATGGTCGGCGTTGCGTCGCAGGATGTCGGCAACCGCCGTGTCGACGACCCCGATCGGGGCGAGGCAGACGGCGGGGTCGAGGTTGCCCTGGAGGACGGTGTCCGGGCCGAGCCTTCGTCGGGCAACGTCGAGGGGGACGCGCCAGTCGACGCCGACCACGTCGGCGCCGGCGGACGCCATCAGGGGAAGGATCTCACCGGTGCCGACGCCGAAGTGGATCCTCGGGACGCCCAGGTCGGCGACCTCGTCGAACACCCGTCGGCTGGCGGGAAGCACGTACTTCTCGTAGACGGGCGGGGCCAGTGCTCCGGCCCAACTGTCGAACAACTGCAGCGCCCGGGCGCCTGCGACGACCTGCGAGCGCAGCGAGGCGACTGCGAGGTCGACCAGGCGGTCGAGCAGGGCGAACCACAGGTCGGGGTCGCCCAGCATCAACGCCTTGGTGCGGGCATACGAACGGGACGGGCCACCCTCGATCAGGTAGGACGCGACCGTGAACGGTGCTCCGGCGAAGCCGATCAACGGGACGCTCAACTCGGAGGCCAGTGCCCGGACCGTCTCGAGCACGTAAGGGGTGTCGGACTCGGGATCGAGGGGTCGGATCCGGTCGAGGTCGGCGGCCCGCTCGAAGGGCCGGTCGACGACGGGCCCGATGCCCGGCTCCACGTCGACTCCGAAGCCGATGGCATGGACGGGGACGACGATGTCCGAGTAGAGGATCGCCGCATCGGTGCCGTAGCGGCGGACAGGCTGCAGCGTGATCTCGGTGGCCAGTTCAGGGTTGGCGATGGTGTCGAGGATGCTGCCGGTGCGGCGGATGGCCCGGTATTCCGGCAGCGAGCGCCCCGCCTGGCGCATGAACCACACTGGTGTGCGTTCATGGGGCAGGCCGTGACAGGCGGCCAGGAACGGGTCCTCGGGTGCCTCCGGATGCTTCACGGTGCGACGCTAGCGAGAGGCCACCCCGATGGCGTCAGGGCAGGAGGTCCCGAACCTCGACACCGGCGCCGACGAGCAGGCCGCGGGCACGCTCCGAGGCGGGATGGGCCAACCGCGCCAGGGCCGAGATCCGTGCGGTCCTGCAGACCTCGCCGTTGGATGACGGGTCCAGGTTGTCGGTGCCCCGAAGGGCGAGGTCGGCGGCGGTCGGCTCGAGGACGAGGACCACCGCTCCCCGACGACGGATCGCCTGGACCTCGCGGAACAGCGTGCGGCTGTGCCATGCCCGGCCGAGCGGGCCGCCGGGCCAGGTGTCGAGGCCGCGCACGGCCGTCATCGATGACGAGATGACGACCACGTCGAGGCCGAGCATGGTGAGCAGGTCGGCGTTGGTGCTCGAGTGGATCCCCCCGTCGAGGTAACGACGACCGGCCGACTCGACGGGCCTGAGGAAGCCCGGCACGGCACAGGAGGCCTGCACGGCCGTGCCGAAGTCGGCGTCGACGTCGTCGCGACCGAAGACGACCCGCTTTCCGGAGTCGAGGTCGACGGCACAGACCCAGGTCGGCTGGTCGGGCCAGTGTCCCGGGTGGAGTTGTCCGGCACGTTCCCGGAAGAAGGTCCCGTCGACCGTTCCCTCGGGAAGCAGCCCGGCGAGGGCGACGACCGGTCGGGGCCGCCCCCGGCCGAAGAGTCCGCGGGCGACGAGCAACGGGTTGGCCGGTTGACGGGACTTGGGTCGGGGAGGCGTCGTCGGCAGGTCGTACGGCGTGGTCACCCTGTCGACGAGGGCCTGGCCATCGGCGGAGATTGGCCTTCCGGCGTAGTGGTCCCCCTGGTCGGCAGCGCTGAGGCCGGCGCGCAGGGCGACGGCCGTGTTCGACCCGGCGCTGGTCCCGACGATCACGTCGGCCGTGCGGGGATCCCAGCCGGTGGCTTCGGCGAGGGCCGAGAGCGCGCCGGCGTGGTGGGCGGCAGCGTGCATGCCGCCGGCGCTGAGCACGAGTCCCACGGTGAGCATTCGGTCATCGTCGCACGCGGTGGCCCCGGTGGGGTGACTCGAGGCCCTGCGGCGAGAAACACGTTGACCGGTAGGCTCATTTTCCGTCCAAAACGCGTGGCCGGGCCCCAGGGCCCGGAACAGCGCCCCGTAATCGCCCTTGAGCAACCAGGAGAACCGGCCGAGATGCACCCCGAACTCGTTTCGGAACAGGAGTACCTGGACCAGGCGTACACGTGCCTGGAGGGCGCCCGGGAACGCGCCCTCCAGTTGACGGGAATGGTCGAAGTGGGACGAGGTGGCACCAACCAGGCCCGATCCGAGCGCGAGGCCATCTGGGAGGCCGTCTCTGCCCGACTGGCCCAGCTCGACATGGGCGACGCCGCACTGGTCTTCGGTCGGATCGACCAGGACGACGACGGCGACGGCGGGCCGGGGGGCCGCTACTACATCGGTCGGGTTGGGGTCTGGGACGACGAGCAGGAGCCCGTGGTCGTCGACTGGCGGGCTCCGGTGGCCGAGGCCTTCTACCGGGCGACGGGGAGGATGCCGATGGGTCTCGAGCGCCGTCGCCACTTCGTCAGTAGGGGCCGCGAGTTGCTGGCGATCGAGGACGAGCTGTTCGGCGATGTCGAGCGGTTTCGCGACGAGGGTGGCCTTCGCGGCGAGGGTGCGCTCATCGCCGCCCTCGAGATGGCCCGAACCGGCCGTTTGGGCGACATCGTCGGCACCATCCAGACCGAACAGGACCTGGTCATCCGGGCGCCCCTCCCGGGCGTGCTGGCCGTGCAGGGCGGGCCGGGTACCGGCAAGACCGTCGTGGCGCTCCACCGGGCCGCCTACCTGCTCTATACGAACCGCTTCCCGCTCGAGGGCCAGGGCGTCCTCGTGGTGGGACCGAACCGCCTGTTCCTGGCCTACATCGAGCAGGTCCTGCCGTCACTCGGTGAGGCGGGCGTCGAGTTGGCGACCCTGTCGGACATGGTCGCCGGCGCCAGCATCAGCGATCGGCACGATGTCGAGGAGGTTTCCCGCCTCAAGGGCGACCTGCGCATGGTCCGGTTCCTGTCGCGTGCGGTGCACACCCGACAGCGGTCCCTACGCGACGACCTCCGGATCGGCTATGGCGTGCGGTGGTTGCGGATCACCGCCGAGCAGTCGCAGCGCATCGTCAGCGGGGCCCGCAGGCGATTCCGGACCCACAACGCCGCCCGACGCTTTGTCGAGAAGGAGTTCTTCGGCGTTCTGGCCGAGAGTGCACGTTCCGACCTCGACGCCGAGGTGGTCCGCGAGGACCTGCAGGGCAAGTTGCCCGTGCGCCAGGCGTTGGACTGGATGTGGCCGGTCCTGAGTCCGGCAGAACTGCTCAACGACCTGTTCGGTTCGCGGGCACTGATCCGGGCCGCTGATCCGTTGCTTACCGACGACGAGGTCGATGCCTTCCACCGTGAGCGTTCAGCCGACCCGGAGGGCATCCGGTGGTCCGCTTCTGACGCCCCGCTGCTCGACGAGGTCCGGTCGGTGCTCGGCGCCCGCCCCGGGAGCGGGGGCCTCGAAGCCGTCCGCACCTATGGCCACATCGTCGTGGATGAGGTCCAGGACTTCTCGCCGATGGAGTTGCGCGTACTCGAGCGCCGTTCGCTGAACGGATCGATGACCGTGGTCGGCGACATCGCCCAGGCCACCGGCGCCTGGGCCCACGACGGCTGGGAGAGCATTCTCGAACACCTGCCCCACAAGCGTCCACCGCAGCGCCACGAGTTGACGGTCGGCTACCGGATTCCTGGACCGCTCATGGACCTGGCCGCCCGGGTGCTGGCCGAGGCCGTCCCGGACCTGAAGCCCCCTGTCTCCGTCCGGGGAGACGGCGGGGAACCCCTGTTCGTCGAGGCCGTCGGAGATGTGGCCGTCGAGGTGGCGCGGGTCGTGGCCGACGAGTCGGCCGCGGTCGAGCCGGGCAACGTGGCGGTCGTCGTTGCCGCCTCACAGGTCGAAGAGGTCGAGGGCGCCCTCGAGGCGGCCGGCATCGTGTTCGGCCGGCCGAACCGCCATGGCCTTGATGTGTCCGTGACCGTGGTGCCGGTGACGCTCGTCAAGGGCCTCGAGGTCGATGCGGCCGTCGTCGTCGAGCCCTCCAGGATCGTGGCCGAGCAGGCACTGGGGTTACGGGCCCTCTACGTGGCGCTCACCCGCGCCACCCGGCGCGTCGCCATCGTCCACGCCGAGCCGCTGCCGAGCGCCCTCGCCGACTGAACTACTCGTACGAGATCGCCTTGAGGATGTCGAGGCGAGCAGCACGGCGGGCCGGGAAGATCGCCGCCACCACGCCGAACAGGCCCGCCACGCACAGGTAGAGCGCCAACTTCAGCACCGGTACCGAGGTCACGTCGATGAACGTCTCGGGTAGGGCGGCGGTCGCGGCCAGGCCGAACAGCACGCCCATGGCAACGCCCAGCAGGCCACCGAACAGGGCGATGATCACGGCCTCCCAACGCATCATGCGACGCATCTGGCGGCGGGTCATGCCGATTGCACGCAACAGGCCGAGCTCGCGGGTCCGTTCGTAGACCGACAGCGCCAGCGTGTTGGTGATGCCCAGCACGGCAATGAAGAGCGACAGCCCGAGGAACACGGTGATGATCGACAGCAACTGGTCGAGTCGACCCTCCATCTGCTCACGGAGTTCGTTGCCGTTCATGACGTTGGCCTGCGGGTAGTCGTCGGTGACTGCATGGACCAGATTGCGGGCTGTATCCGGGTCGGCGCCCGCCGCGTAGGCGAGCGATATCGAGTTGTCGGGCGCCCGTGGCAGGAAGCGGTCGAAGGCGTCGTTGCCGATCACCCAGTTGCCCATCATCGTCGAGTCGTCGAAGATGGCGCCGACGCTGAACGTCTCCTCGTGGCCGCCGGGGAAGCCGATGTCGACCAGCGAGCCGACGCCGACGCCGAGGTCGGTGGCGGGGTCGACGTGCAGTAGAAGTGAAAAAGCGGCGCCGCCGGTCGGCGGATTGGCGGATTCCCCGTCGACGATGCCAAGTTTCATGTGGGAGTCGACCAGGTCGAGGTCGACGCCGCCCACGTCCTTGGGGTCGGCGTCGATGGTCATGCCCCCGAGTGCGAATCGGTAGATGGCGGTCGACGCCACCAGGTCGGGGCGCTCGTCGGCGAGGCCCACAAGCCCTTCGGAGAGTTCGTCCGGAAGGCCGCCGGCCGGATTGAACGAGGCCGTTAAGACGAAGAGGTCGGCCTCGATGCCGTCTTCGAGGGCCTGGACGATCGTGGCCTTCATCGAGTCGCTGACCACGGCCGCCATGGAGACGAGGGCCAGTCCGACCGTTAGGGCAGCGGCTGTGGCCGCCGTGCGTCGTGGCGATCGACGGGCGTTCTCACCGGCCAGTCGCCCCGGTGTCCCGAAGAGGCGCCGGATCGGGCGGCCCAGGAGGTCGGCGACGGGCCGGGCGATCACCGGGCTGAGCAGGTACACGCCGAAGAAGGTGCCGAGGGCACCGAGGCCCAGGCTGGACAGAAGCGGGCGCGTGTCAAGGTCGACGGTCATGCCGATGGCGAGGAGGGCGATGCCGATCAGGGCAACGAGCCCGCCGGCCTGTAGTCGTCGCCGCATCCCGGTGGGGGTGAGCCGCACGTCGTCGCGCAGGGAGGCGACCGGCGAGATGGACCGCACGCGACGGGACGGCCCGATCGTCGATGCGACCGTGGTGCCGATGCCGACGACGGCGGCGACGATGAGCGTTCGGGGGCGGATGGGGATGCTGCCCGGAAGTTCCCCGAAGCCGGTTGAGACGAGGACCAACCGTAGGAGCAGCGCCAGCAGGTAGCCGCCGACCAGGCCGAGGGCGGTGGCAACGGAGCCGATCACGAACCCCTCGAGGCGGATCGACCGGCTGACCTGGCGACCGGTGGCGCCGAGTACCCGGAGCAGTGCCAACTCCCGAACCCGTTGGCCCAGCACGATCGAGAACGTGTTGTTGATGATGAACGTGCTCACCACCACGGCGATGATGGCGAAGGCCAGTAGGACCGCCGAAATGATGCTGATGAACTGGTCGAAGTCGGTGCGCGACTCCTCGATCTGCTGGTCGCTGGTGATGACCTCGAGCTCCGCCTCGAGGTAGGGGATCAACAGGATCTGGAACTCGTCGGGCATGGTCGACAACTCGACGAGGAATGCAGCCTTTGCCGCATCGAGTTCCGTCTGGATGGCCGTCCGGACGACCTCCCTGTCGGCGCCGGGCTCGATCGCGATGTCGATCTGGTCGAACCGTCCCTCCATGTCGAGGAACTCCTGGGCGGTCAGGCGATCGAAGCCTGAGATGTTGGCGCCGATGCCTTTGTCCTCGTCGGGATCGCCGAAGTTGACGATGCCGACCAGGAGGAAGTCGCGCAATCCGGTGGGGCCGCTGATCCGGTAGGTCTCGCCGACGCCGAACCGATGGTCCTTGGCCGTGCGGGCATCCATCACGAACTCGGCGACGAGTTCGGGGTCTTCGTGGAGAGACCCGACCCGTTCGGGCGCCCGACCCTCGATCAGGAACAGGTTCCTGAGGCCCGGCACCTCGGAATAGATCATCCCGAACTGTGGGGCAGCCCGGGACGGGACCGCCCGAGCCTTCTCGCCCCACTCGGCGGGGATGATGGGGATGACGTTCCACATCATGATCCGGGGATCGACACCGGCCACGCCCGGGACACCGGCCACGATCGACTCGAGTTCTTCGGGTATGGGAAGCCTGTTGAAGCCCTCGCCCCTGCCGATCGTCGTGCGGACCACGAGGTCGATGTCACCGGTGATGTCCGTGGCAAGCTCGTCGAAGGTGTCGCGGATCTTGTCGGTCAGGAAGAACGACGTGGACAGGAAGGCGACGCCGAGGACCACGGCCAGCGTGGTCAGTGCATAGCGCAGCTTGCGTCGCGCGATGTTGCGAAGTGTCAGGTGGAACATCGGGGTCTCGCGGTCAGCCGCCGAGTTCTCTGATCCGGTCGAAGATGGCGTCGGCGTCCGGCCGGTCGAGCTCGTCCACGATTCGACCGTCGCCGAGGAACAGGACCCGGTCGGCCCTCGCCGCTGCAGCGGCGTCGTGGGTGACGAGCACCAGTGTCTGGCCGAGTTTGTCGACGGCGTCGCGTAGGAAGTCGAGTACCTCGCCACCGGTCGCCGAGTCGAGGTTGCCGGTCGGCTCGTCGGCGAACACGATCGAGGGTCGGGAGATCAGGGCACGGGCGATGGCGACACGCTGTTGCTGGCCACCCGAGAGCTCGTTGGGTCGGTGGTCGAGGCGGTCGCCGATGCCGATGGAGGTGACGACCTCGTTCAGCCATTCGGGGTCGGCGCTGCGGCCGGCGAGGGTCAGGGGCAGGTTTATGTTCTCGATCGCCGTCAGTGTGGGAAGCAGGTTGAACGCCTGGAACACGAAGCCGATCTGGTCGCGACGCAGCAGGGTGAGGTTCCGTTCGGAGAGGCCGCCGAGTTCCGTTTCACCGATGAAGGCCGATCCGGCGGTCAGGTTGTCGAGGCCGGCGGCGCAGTGCATCAGGGTCGACTTGCCGGAACCGGAGGCGCCCATGATGGCCGTGAAGCGTCCCTCGCCGAAGTCGACGGTGACGCCGTCGAGGGCCCGGACCTCCGTGTCGCCGCTGCCGTAGACCTTGTGGCCGTCGACGACGCGTGCAGCGGCCGCTAGGCCTTCCTCGACCTGTCGGGGGGGTGCGTCGATGCTCATGGCTGGCAGGCTAGATGGGGTGTTGGCCGACGCACATACGGTGAGGCTCGAAGGAGGCGAATGTGACCGAAGACCAAATGGTGTCCCTGCGGCCCGTCGAACCGGGAGACCTGCCGACCGTGCGGCTCCTTAACAGCGCTGCCGTGCCGGCCGTCAACGAGCTCTCGTCCGAGGAGTTGGCCTGGTTCGCCGAGGTCGCCCACACGTTTCTCGTCGTGGTCCTGCCAAGGGGGAGCATCGTCGGATTCCTGGTGGGCCTGGATGGCCCGGGCGTCGCCTACGCCAGCGCCAACTACCGGTGGTTCAGCGAGCGCTACGACTGCTTCCTGTACGTCGACCGTGTGGTCGTCGACCCGTCCGGACAGGGTCGGGGCATCGGTCGGTCCCTCTACGAGGCTTTCGTCCAACGGGCCGAGGGACATACGGCCCTGTGTGCCGAAGTCAACATCCGCCCGCGAAACGAGGTTTCCCTGGCCTTCCACCACGCCTTCGGCTTCGCAGCGGTCGGTGAACAGGACAGCGAGGGCGATAGCAAGCGGGTGCGGCTCTTCGCGAAGGAGATCTGAGTCCCCCGGAGGCTGGTCGGGTACGGCTACTCGACGACGAGCACAGTCCCGGAGGGTCGTCGGCCTTCCGCACCGCACGACCAGCAGGGTGCCGCGGGGCGGCCCCGCCAGGTGACCTCGCAACGTCCGCAGGTGAGCGTCAAGGTGTCGGGTGGCTCGAGGACGGCTGCCCGGAGCATGGGAACTTCGTCACCGAGGAGGAACTGCTCCGGTTCGGCGGGCAAGTGGGCCATGCGCGGCACCCTAACCACGCGGCATGGATGGCCCGGTGGACCCCCGGACCCGGAGCAAGGGGGCCACGGCCCCGTAGCCTGACTCCCCGTTCGCGAGACATGCCCGAGACAAGGAACCAACTGATGCAGTTCGACAGCCCGCCCGAGATGGTCATCGACACCGCCGGAAGTTATTCGGCGGAGATGGTGACCTCGATGGGGTCGATGACCATCCACCTCGACCCGGTCCGTGCCCCGAAGACGGTCAACAACTTCGTCTTCCTCGCCCGGCAGGGCTACTTCGACGGCGTCATCTTCCATCGGGTCATCGACGGCTTCGTCGTCCAGGGTGGCGATCCGACCGGCACCGGCCGCGGTGGCCCCGGTTACCGCTTCGAGGACGAACTCCCGCAGCCCGGGCGCTACGAACTGGGCTCCCTGGTGATGGCCAACGCCGGGCCGGACACCAACGGCAGCCAGTTCTTCGTCATCACCGGCCCCAGCGGCGTGGGCCTCCCACCGCAGTATTCGCTCTTCGGACAGGTCGTGAAGGGCCTCGACGTGGCGGACGCCATGCAGAAGGTCCCGACCGGCCCTGGCGACCGCCCGCTCGAAGACGTCGTGATCGAGTCGGTGACGGTCACCGAAGGCGACTGACGAGTACGAGACGAGGCAAGGAGCAGGTCGAGTGGGCATCGAACGAGTAGGCATCGTGGGCGGAGGCCAGATGGGTGGCGGCGTGGCGGAGGTCATGGCCAAGGCCGGGCTGGCGACGGTGGTGCGCGAGATCGACGCGGCCGCCGCAGAACGCAGCCGATCGGGGATCGAACGCTCGCTGGACCGGGCACTCGAGCGCGGCAAGCTCGACGAGGCCGGGCATGGGGCAGCGCTCGACAACCTGTCGTTCACGACCGACCTCGCCGAACTGGCCGACTGCGACCTGGTCGTCGAGGCCATCGTCGAGGACTTCGGCCTGAAGGCCGAGGTGTTCGCCGAGTTGGACCGGGTGGTCACCTCGCCCGAGGCCATCCTGGCCACCAATACGTCGTCGATCCCGATCATCGATATCGCCATGCGCACCGGTCGACCCGAGCAGGTCGTCGGCCTCCACTTCTTCAACCCGGCCCCGGTGATGAAGCTGGTCGAGGTCATCCCCTCGGTGTGCACCTCGCCGGTCGTCGTCGAACGGGTCACGGGCTTTGCCACGGATGTCATCGGCAAGACGGTCGTGGCGGCGAAGGACCGGGCCGGGTTCGTCGTGAACATGCTGCTGGTGCCCTACCTGCTCGGAGCCATGCGGATGCTCGAGGCCGGCCATGCGACCGCCGAGGACATCGACACCGGCATGAAGTTGGGTGCCGCCCACCCGATGGGCCCGCTCGAACTCAGCGACCTGATCGGCCTCGACACGATGCTGTTGGTGGGCGAGACGCTCCACGCCGAGTACGGCGAGCCGTCGTATGCCCCGCCACCACTACTCAAGCGCATGGTCGCGGCCGGACAACTGGGCCGCAAGGCCGGCAGGGGCTTCTACGACTACGGCTGATCGGGTCGGGGTTCGACACCGGCCACGTCCGACTCCTGCTTGACGTCCGGCGGGACGATCGCGACACGTCCCTGTACGGTCCTGCGCTGTGACGGCCGACGCTGGTGGCACCGCATCAACCGCCCCGATCGGGCTCCTGGTCAACCCGCGTGCCGGGACCGACATCCGGCGGGCGGTGGCCGCCGCCGGGAAGGTGACCCTGGAGGAGAAGATCAACGTCGTCCGCCGCGTGGTCCTGGGGGCGCGGGAGTCCGGGGCGACGAGGTTCGTCGTCCACCACGACCCGCATCGGATCGTGCGCCGGGCGACGGAGACGATCCGTGGCATCGACCTCCAGTGGGTGGGCGGAGCGTTGACCGGCACGGAGCAGGACTCGATCGACTCGGTGACCGCCATGCGGTCGGCGGGGTGCGCGGTCGTGGTCGTGCTGGGGGGTGACGGGACGAATCGGGCCGCCGCCCTCGCCTGGCCGGACCTCGTGGTCGTTCCGCTCTCGACGGGCACCAACAACGCCTTCCCGGTGTTCGTCGAGGCCACCATCGCCGGGGCGGCCGCTGGGCACCTGGCCGTTGGCCGGGTGCCGCTCGACGGTGTCGCGCCGCGGGCGAAGGTCGTGCGCCTGCGACTCGAGGGGGGGGAGTTGGGTGTGCGGGGCGATGAACCCGGAGAGTTGGCGCTCGTGGATGCGGTGGCGGTCGACGACCCGTTCGTCGGGTCGTACGAACTGTTCGACCCGACGACGCTGCGGACCGCCGTGTTGAGCCGTGCGGATCCGTCCGTCGTCGGATTCGTGGGTGTCGGGGGTCTGCTCGACCCGGTGTCGCCGGACGACGACGAGGGCCTGCTCGTCCGCTTCGGCCCGGCTGATGTATGCGACCGGGTGGTGCGCGGGCCGACCGCTCCGGGACACTACGACGACCTCGGGGTCGTCGAGGTTCGGCGACTGGCGTTCGACGAGGAGGTGGTGTTCGAGGGCCCGGTGCTCCTCGCCTTCGATGGCGAGCGCAAGCGGCGCCTCCACGCCGGCGAACGTGCGATCGCCACGGTGCGTCGGGACGGTCCGCGCGTGGTCGACGTTCGTGCGGTGATGCGCAGGGTCGTCGAAGCGGTTCCGAGCGGTGCCTAACCCGGGTCTCGCCAGCTTGCGAGGAGCGCCGGGAGTTCACCGAAGCTCCGGAGGACGGGGAACTCGTGTCCGTCGATGTCGGAGTCGGTTGCGGTCTCGAGTGCCCAGGTGAGGTCGTGGGGGATGTGGATGGCCCGGCCGCCGGCTTCGAGGACCGGGAGCACGTCGGAGGGGACCGAGTTGCCGACCATCACGAACTCGGTCGCATCGATGCCCTGGCGACCGAGGATGTCCCGATAGGTGGGGGTGTCCTTTTCGGCGACGATCTCGATCCGCCAGAAGTGGTCGGCCAGCCCGCTGGCGTCCACCTTGCGGCGCTGGTCGGTGAGGTCACCCTTGGTGATGAGCAGCAGCCGATGGGCGTCGGCGAGCGTTCCGATCGTCTCTGCGACGTCCGGGAGCAGGGCGACTGGCGCCTCGAGCATCTGTCGACCCCACTCCAGCACCCGCGAGATCGGTTCGGCGCCGACCGCCCCGTCGGAGAGCGAGATGGCGGTTTCGACCATTGACAGCACGAAGCCCTTCACGCCGTAGCCGGTGATCTCCACGTTCGCCCGTTCGGTGTCGAGCAGGGCCGCTTCGGTGGTGGAGCCGTCGGCCCAGGGCGCCATGAGTTCGACGAACCGTCGTTCGGTCTCGCGGAAGTGGACTTCGTTCTCCCAGAGGGTGTCGTCGGCGTCGAGCCCGAGTACGGGGCGGTCGTCCATCCGGGCGAGCCTAGGTGGCAAGCGTGGTCGAGGACGGGGGCTGGCGGGTGTCCCCGATGCGTCCACACGACCGAACTACCTTTTCCACCCATGCGTACCTACTGCATGCGGTCGGCGTGCCGCGGCCATGCCGTGGTGCTCGTGGTGATCAACGTTGCCGAGGGTTCGTTCACGGTGCGCAATCTTGCCGAGGTCGACGGGCCGGGACGGGTGGTGCTCTGCGAGAAGCACCTCGATCGCCTGAGTGCCCCGATCGGCTGGTCGTTGCTCGACGAACGAACGGGAGGGGACGTGATCGCGTTTCCCGGACCGGGCGCTCCGGTTCCGCCGTCGACGGTGGCCGACCTGATCGAGGCTCCGACCCCACGGCCGGTCGCCTCTGCCATGCACCCCTTGGCGTTGGCGCGCAAGGAGCGTGCGGCACTCCAGGCGTCCGAGTCCGAACTGGCTCCCGAACGGGAACTTGCCCGGGCGGCCCTCGGCGTCGACCGACACCCGGCCGGGATCTTCGGGGGAACGCCGTCGGGCTCGGTGGGCCCCGTCGAGGACCTCGACGACTTCGAGGGGTTCGTCGAGGAGCCGTTGCCACTCGAGCCTTTCGACCCCGACCCCTCGGCCTGAGGGCCCACTGCGCGGGGGTGCCCGACCGGCATCGTCCTGAGGGCCAGTCCGTGGAGCCGACATGACCCGTTGGATCATGCCGCTCGTCGGTCTCGCCGTGTTCGTCGCGGCGCTGTTGGCGCTGATGGTCCGTGCTGGCCAGACCTCGTACCAGGTGCTCGAGGACGCCGACCGCGAACTCCTCGCCTCGGCCACGACGACGACGACGACGCCGAGTACAACCACGACGACGACCACGTCCACGACGACGACGACGTTGGCGACGACCACGACGACGACCGAGCCGCCCTATCAGGGTTGGGTGGACCCCACCACGGTCGGTGGGCCGTGGGGGGACACCGTCGAGGGCGTACTGACCTTCCGTGGGTCGCCCACCCGCAGTTGGCACGGTGAGGGGCCGGTGCCGGGCGACCCGGTCGTGGCCTGGCGCTTCCCCGACGACCGCATGTGCTCGATGACGTCCATCTCCGGGGAGCAGCAGCAGTGGTGCGGCATGGGATGGACCGGCCAGCCGGCCGTGTTCGAGCGCGGGGGCCGGACCTGGGTGGTGTTCGGCGCCTACGACGCAGCCGTCCACTTCGTCGACGGGGAGACCGGCGAACGCCTCTTGCCTGACTTTCCGACCGGCGACATCATCAAGGGCTCGGTGACGGTCGACCCGGACGGCTACCCGCTCGTCTACGCGGGCTCCCGCGACGACAGGTTGCGGGTGCTCGCCTTCGACCGGGATGAGCCGGTCGAACTGTGGAGCCTCCATGCCTACGACGTGGAGCCCACGATGTGGAACAACGACTGGGACAGCTCGCCGCTCGTGCTCGACGACCACCTCTTCGCCGGTGGGGAGAACAGCCGCTTCCACGTGGTGCGCCTGAACCGGGGCTACGACGCCGACGGCCTGGTCACGGTCGATCCGGTGCTGGTCTGGGACGTCGCCGGCTGGGACGACGAGTTGCTGGATGCCGTGGGTGGCAACGTCTCCATCGAGACCTCGCCGTTGGTCATCGGCGACGTGCTGTACTTCGCGAACTCGGGAGGCCTCGTCCAGGGGTGGGACATCGGGGGCCTCAGGGACGGTGTCGAGCCGACACGGGTGTTTCGCTTCTGGGCGGGCGACGACGTGGATGCCACGCTTGTCGCCGACGACGAGGGGATGCTCTACGTCGGTGTCGAGTACGAGCGGGGCACGGACCGGTCGCACGAACTCGGCCAGGTCCTGAAGCTCGACCCGTCGAGGCCCGACGATCCACTGGTGTGGGCGGTGGAGGACCGTCCGCACCTCGACAGCGGGGTGTGGGCGACGCCCGCCGTGTACGGAGACCTGCTCATCGTGCCGACCGACGAGGGGAAGGTCCACGCCATCGACCGGGATAGCGGCGAGGTCGCCTGGACCATGAAACTGCCGGGGCCCACCTGGTCGTCGCCGACGATCGTCGACGACATGCTCGTCATGGGCGACTGCAGCGGCCGGGTGCTCGGACTCGACCTGTCCGACCCGAACGTCGAGCCGGTCAAGGTGTGGGAGGTAGCCACCGGAGCGTGCGTCGAGTCCTCGGCGGCCATCTGGCGGGGGACCGTCTACATGGGTTCCCGGGACGGCTACCTCTACGCCTTGCGGGATCCCGACTAGGACCCGATCGGTTACCGACGGGTAGGTTCGAGGTGCCCGCAACACCTTCCCAGGGACGACGCCCATGCCCGACATCTCCGAAACCGACATCCGGGAACTCACCCGCCGACTCGTGGCGGAGGTCCCTCCCGGTGACGTCGACCAGTTCACGTTCCGGGGTGAACAGTTCGACCGGGGCCTGGCGCTGGTCCAGTTCCCGGAGGGACTCGGCGGCCTGGGCCTCGAGAGCCGCCGACTCCAGACGGTCGTCGACGAGGAACTGCGGGCGGCAGGTGTGCTCTATCACGACCTCAGCATCAATCCGATCGGTATCGGCATGGGGGCGCCCGTGGTGCTCACCTACGCCAGCGACGAGCAGAAGAAGCGCCTCCTCCGGCCCATGTACACCGGCGAGGAGATCTGGTGCCAGCTCTTCAGCGAGCCCGGTGCCGGCTCCGACGTGGCCGGCCTCTCGACCCGGGCCGTGCGCGACGGCGACGAGTGGATCGTCAACGGCCAGAAGGTCTGGACCACGCTGGCGCACGTTTCCAAGTGGGGGATGTTGGTCGCCCGAACCGACCCCGAGCAGCCCAAGCACAAGGGGATGACCTACTTCCTCCTCGACATGGAGGAGGAGGGGGTCGAGGTTCGGCCGCTGCACCAGATCACCGGCGAGGCCGAGTTCAACGAGGTCTTCTTCGACGATGTCCGCATTCCGCACGACCGGGTGTTCGGTGAGGTCGGCAACGGCTGGAGTGCTGCCGTCACGACGCTCATGAACGAGCGCGTCGCCCTGGGCGGTGGCGTTCCCCGGAAGGGCACGGGACCGATCGGCGACCTGGTGCGCCTCTGGAACGAGCGCAAGGACTCGCTCGACGCGGCGACGATGCCGGTGGCCCGTGATCGGGTCACCGAACTCTGGTGCCGGGCCGAGGCCCTGCGGCTGACCAACTGGCGGGCGCGCGACGGTTCGAAGTCGGGCAATCCAGGGCCGGAGGGTTCGGTCGGCAAGTTGCTGTCGGCGGAGATGAACCAGCACATCTACGAGACCTGCATGGACCTGCTCGGCCCGGAAGCACTGGTGTATGAGGACGGCTACGAGCGCAAGCGGCCCGACGGGTTGCGGGGCCCGGGCCTGCACATCCGGTATTCGTTCCTGCGGGCGCGGGCGAACACCATCGAGGGTGGCACGTCCGAGGTGATGCGCAACATCCTTGGTGAGCGGGTCCTGGGACTCCCCGGCGACGTGCGCGTCGACAAGAGCGTGGCCTGGTCCGAGGTTCCGCGGAACTAGGCCCGGCGCCAGGCGGTGCCGGTGGTCGAGTCCTCGAGCACGACGCCGCGTGACGTGAGTTCGTCGCGGATCCGGTCGGCCTCGGCATAGTCCTCCGCCGCCTTTGCGGCGCTGCGCGCGGCGACCAGGCCATCGATCGTCCCGTCGTCGTCTCCGGCGGTCGTCGTTCCGGCGAGGCGCAGCCCGAGCACGCCGCTGAGCTCCGTCACGGCCGCTGCGAGCGCCGCAGCAGTATCGGCGTCCTCGGCGTCGAGGGCCCGGTTGGCGTCGCGCAAGGCGGCGAAGACGACCGCCATGGCCGCAGCGGTCCCGAGGTCGTCGTCCATGGCCTGGCGGAACCGGTCGACCGTCGCCTCGTCGGCGGGGGTGTCGGGGAGGTCGGCGGCTGCAATGCGCCGGGCGAACCCGTCGAGTCGTTCGAGGGCGGCGGAGGCGGTCCTCAGGGTGTCCTCGCCGATCTCCATGGTCTTGCGGTAGTGGGTCTGGAGGACCAGCAGGCGCAGCGCCCGCGGGTCCCAGTTGTCGAGCAGTTCGGCGAGTGTCCAGAAGTTGCCGAGCGACTTGGACATCTTCTCCGTGCCCACCTGGACCATGCCGTTGTGCACCCAGAGGCGGGCGAAGGGGCGGCCGCAGCCGAGGCATTCGGCCCGTTCGTTCTCGTGGTGGGGGAAGGCGAGGTCGTCGCCGCCGCCGTGGATGTCGAAGCCGTCGCCGAGAAGGTCGAGCGACATGGCCACGCACTCGATGTGCCAGCCGGGCCGGCCGGGACCCCAGGGGGAGTCCCAGGTGGGCTCGCCGGGCTTGGCGGCCTTCCAGAGTGCGAAGTCGAGCGGGTCGGCCTTGTCCTCGTCGACCTCGATCCGGGCGCCGGCACCCTCCCTCAACTGTTCGATGGTCTGTCCGGCGAGGGCGCCGTAGCCGTCGAGGCGGTCCACGTCGTAGTAGACGCCGGAGTCGGTGGAGTAGGCCATGCCCCGGTCGACGAGTTGGCCGATGATGTCGACCATCTGGCCCACGTACTCGGTCGCCCGGGGCCGGAGGTCGGGGTGGGCGATGTCGAGGCGGTCCATCTCGGCGATGAAGACCTCCTCGAAGCGGCGTGCCAACTCGGGTTCGGTGGTCCCCTCTTCGGCGGCCCGAGTGATGATGTTGTCGTCGATGTCGGTGATGTTGGACACCGCCGTCACGTCGAGTCCGGTCCAGCGCAGGTAGCGGACGAGGATGTCGAAGGCGAGCGTGGAGCGGGCGTGGCCGACGTGTGGGGCGTCGTAGACGGTGGGCCCACACCAGTACACGGAGGCCTTCCCCGGATCGCGGGGGGTGAACTCGACCTTGTCGCCGGTCAGGCTGTTGGTGAGGCGCAGCACCCGGTCAGGATACGGGAGACGTCGACACGGATGGGTGGCTCACGTGCCGGAGGGTGAGTCGCCCGGCGGCTCCTCGTCGAGTTGGATGCCGAGCAGGCCGGCCGCCTGGCGCAGGCCGGAGGGCGCCGTCGGGTCGTCGCCGGCGTGGGCGATGATCGCACCTGCCAGCACGTCGATGGCCTCGCGGGCGGCCGGTGCGTCGAGGTCGTCGTCGAGGGCGGCTCGGACGGCGGCGAGTGTCGGGGCCGGGTCGGGTCCACAGGGTCGGCGTGCGGCATCCACGAGACGGCCGAGGCGGGTGATTCCGTCGTCAATGTCGGTGTCGAACCACTCGAAGCCGGCCCGGTAGTGGTGGCCCAGCATGGCGAGGCGCAGGGCCCTCGGGTCGTGGAGGTTGCGGAGCATGCGCACGAACACGAGGTTGCCGAGGGACTTGGACATCTTGGTTCCCTCGTAGGCGACCATGCCGACGTGCATCCAGTGGCGGGCCAGCGGCTCTCCTGTGGCACAGCGGCTCTGGGCTTCCTCGCATTCGTGGTGGGGGAAGACGAGGTCGTCACCGCCGCCGTGGAGGTCGATGGTGTCGGAGAGGTTGTCCATCGCCATGGCCGAGCACTCGATGTGCCAGCCGGGCCGGCCCGGCCCGAAGGGCGAGTTCCAGGCCGGCTCGTCGTTGGCCGAGGGCTGCCAGAGCACGAAGTCGAGGGGGTTGCGATGCCGTGGGTCGTCGGGGTGGCCGCCCCGTTCGGCGGCCAGTGACAGCATCGTGTCTTCGTCGTAGCCCGACAGGGAGCCGAAGTCGTCGTCGGTGGAGACGTCGAAGAAGGTCGTGCCGTCGACCGTGTAGGTGTGGCCGGCGTCGGAGAGGCGCTGGATCAGGTCGAGCATCGGTTCGATCGACAGGGTGGCCCATGGCTCGACGGAGGCGGGGCGCATGTTGAGTGCCTCCATGTCGGCATCGAAGTGCGCCATCTCGACGGCGGCGAGGGACCGGTAGTCGACCTTGAGTTCCCGGGCCTTGGGCAGGATCGAGTCGTCGACGTCGGTGACGTTGCGGACCATGCGCACGGTGTGCCCGAGGTCCTCGAGTCGCCGGATGACCAGGTCGAAGGTGAGGTAGGTGAAGGCGTGGCCGAGGTGGGTGGCGTCGTATGGCGTGATGCCGCAGACGTACATGGACACCTCGGGTCCGGGTTCGAACGGTACGACCTCGTCGCGGACCGTGTCGTGGAGGCGCATGGTCGCCGGGGTGTCGTTCACGGTCCGGCACCGTAGCGGGACACGGACGGCAGCGTCGTTGTGAGTCAGTCCCGTTCGAAGGGGACTGAGTGTTCCCAGTCGGCGAACAGGGTCCGCAGGGCGGTGACGACGAGCAGCGGCTGGTCGAGCATCAGGTGGTGCCCGGCCAGTGGGATCTCGATGACCGGTGCGACCCGGCCGAGTTGTTCGTACATGTAGGCGCCGATGCCGGGGGTGACGAGCCCGTGCTCGGCGCGGAAGAGCGCCACCCGACAGGTGATGTCGGGCAGGAGTTCGTTGGCGGCGGAGCGGCGGGGCATGAAGATCCTCGGGTCGAACTTCCAGGTGACGCCGCCGTCCGTGG
>Ga0209403_10000133_pt1 | contig 116352 bp, 95 predicted proteins | sample ArcticOcean_MG_C_8_FD_187440 | JGI IMG/M metagenome (GOLD analysis project Ga0209403, IMG submission 187440) | Marine microbial communities from western Arctic Ocean - ArcticOcean_MG_CB11_86 (SPAdes) (version 2) | ecosystem: Environmental > Aquatic > Marine > Oceanic | place: Arctic Ocean...
CTGTTCCTGGTCTGGCTGTTCCTGGTCTGGCTGTTCCTGGTCTGGCTGTTCCTGGTCTGGCTGTTCCTGGTCTGGCTGTTCCTGGTCTGGCTGTTCCTGATCTGGCTGTTCCTGATCTGGCTGTTCCTGATCTGGCTGTTCCTGATCTGGCTGTTCCTGATCTGGCTGTTCCTGGTCTGGCTGTTCCTGATCTGGCTGTTCCTGGTCTGGCTGTTCCTGGTCTGGCTGTTCCTGATCGGTTGCCGCCTGGTCGGTTTCGGACTGCTCGACAGCCTGTTCCTGGTCCACCGCTGCCGCCATCACCAGGTGCCGATCGCCGTACAGCAATTTTCCCTGCTGAACGAGTGCCTTGATGGCTCGACGCAGCAGCTTCAGCTGGCCAGCAGGCAAGTCCAGCTGGCGAGCGATGGTGCGAGGTTTGACTGGCTGGTAGTTGGCCCGTTGCACGTGGGCAAGCAGCCTGGTTTTCAGTTCACTGTGGTCTGTCATAAATGCGAGCCGGGGGAGGGCTGTGCTAGGGTGTGCCCCGATAGAGCTTGCGGCCCATGGCGGGAATATAATTTGTCCATCCCGGTGCGTAACCGGTGTCCATGGCAGCGGCTTGCCGGTAGGCCTGCATCTTGGCATCCAGGTCATCGAGAAAACTCAAGGCCAGCGCTTCTGGCGTCATGGGCAGTTTGGGGCTGCCATATTCCAGCCGGCCATGGTGGCTGACAATCATGTGTTTGAGTCGCAAGGCCAACTCGGCGGGAAACGACTCGCTCTGGCTGTCCTCGAGTTGCCGGATTCTGGCATCCAGCATGACAACACCCATCACCAGGTGCCCCACCAGCTCACCCTCATCGGTATAGCCGATGTCGTCGTCATAGCTGAGTTCGTCCACCTTGGCTAGATCGTGCAGGAAAGCACCCACCAGCAGCAGGTCGAGATCCAATTCCGGGTAGTGAGGTGCCACTCGCTCGACAAGGCCCAGCAGGCTGACGATGTGTTCCAGCAGGCCGCCATGGTAGGCATGGTGATTTTTCATCGCCGCTGGTGCTCGCTGCAGCTTATCCAGCAAGTCCTCATCGGCCAGGTAGAGCTTGAGCAACTGACTCAGCAGCGGATGGCTGACCTGATCCAGTTGCTTTTGCAGGGTCGCGAACAGGTCTGCTCGCTGCTGTTCAGAAATGGGGAAGAAATCTTCCTCGTTGACGCTTTCGGTTTCGACCGGCGTGAGTTGATTGACGATGACCTGCAGACTGCCGTTAAAAAGCTGGGTTTTTCCTTCCACCTGGACGTATTTGCCAGGCTGGATCTTGTCATGCAGTTTCTGGTCGGCATTCCAGCACATCGCTGTCACGCTACCGCCGCGATCTGCCAGGTCGAGTTGCATGTAGAGGCTGCCATTCTTGTTGGATCGCAACCGCCGCGCCTGGATGCGGTAAACTTGTTCCAGCGACTCGTTCTCGCCCAGTTCATTGATGAAACGGCGTGTCATTGGCGTTTGCCAGTGAGGGGACATGCGGGTCCACTCGGGCCCGTCGGCGCGATTCTAGGTCGCCGCCGGAAATCCTGCAAGGACCTGCCAGCTGCGTCTTGTGCCGTCGCCGAACCAGCATCGCAGACCGATAATGACGCAATTCCGTGCGGCTGTTAGAATGCCGCGTAGCAGAAAACTGTCAGCCTCCCAGAAGGGGCCTGGCAAGGGAAATTGGCGAAGGAGTGAGATGGGAAAGAAACCACGTACGGCGATCGAACCGACACGGGCAGAAGATTATCCCCAGTGGTACCAGCAGGTGATCCGGGCGGCCGACCTGGCGGAGGCCTCACCGGTCCGCGGCTGCATGGTGATCAAGCCCTGGGGCTGGGCGATCTGGGAGAAGATGCAGCAGCTGCTGGACCAGATGTTCAAAGCCAGCGGTCATGAAAATGCCTATTTCCCTCTCTTCATCCCGATCAGCTTCCTGGAAAAGGAAGCGCAGCATGTCGAAGGGTTTGCCAAGGAATGTGCCGTCGTGACTCATCACCGCCTGGAACCGGGCCCCGACGGCGGGCTGGTACCGGCCGGGCCACTGGAAGAGCCGTTGATCGTGCGGCCGACCAGCGAGACGATTGTCGGCGCGATGTATTCCAAGTGGGTTCAGTCGTACCGCGACCTGCCGATCCTGATTAACCAGTGGGCCAACGTGGTCCGCTGGGAAATGCGCACACGGATGTTCCTGCGAACCACCGAGTTCCTCTGGCAGGAGGGCCACACCGTTCATGCGACCGAGCAGGAGGCGCTGGACGAGACACGCCAGATGCTGGAGATCTACGCCGAGTTTGCTGAGCAGATGATGGCGATGCCGGTGCTGAAGGGTGAAAAGACAGCCGAGGAACGATTTCCAGGCGCCGTCTCCACGCTGACCATTGAGGCCATGATGCAGGATCGCAAGGCCCTGCAGGCAGGCACCTCCCACTTTCTCGGACAGAACTTCTCCCGCGCCCAGCAGATCACATTTCAGGACCAGGAGGGCAAGGAGCAGTTTGCCTGGACCACGTCCTGGGGCGTCTCGACCCGGCTGGTGGGAGCTCTGTTGATGACCCACAGCGACGATGATGGACTGGTGCTGCCACCACGACTGGCACCAAAACATGTTGTCATCCTGCCGATCTACAAGTCGGATGAGGATCGTGTTGCCGTGCTGGAGTCGTGTGCGACCCTGGAAAAAGAACTTGCTGCTGCGAATTACGCTGGTGAGCCGGTGCGAGTCATGATTGACGATCGCGATATTCGTGGTGGGGAAAAGAAGTGGCATCATGTCAAACGTGGCGTGCCGCTCCGCGTGGAAATTGGTCCGCGCGATCTTGCCGCCGGCAGCGTCTACCTCGGCCGCCGCGATAGCGGGCAGAATGAGAGTATGGACCGGGCAGCCCTGGTCGGCTCAATCACCTCGCTGCTGGAAGAGATGCAGTCGGGCTTGCTGGCAAAAGCAGTCGAGTTGCGGGAAGCCAATTCGCGCGAGATCGACACGCTGGATGACTTTATCGATTTCTTCACGCCACTCAATAAGGACGAACCAGAGATCCACGGCGGCTTCGCCAGCTGTTATTTCAGTGAGGATGCAGCGGTCCAGCAGACACTCAATCAGCTCAAGGTGACCAACCGTTGTATCCTGCTGGACGAGGACACGGGACCAGGCAGCTGCCTGTTCAGCGGGCAGCCGACCGACAGGCGGGCCGTTTTTGCCAAGGCCTACTAGGGGCGCAGCAGCAGTGATCGACGTTCCAGGAGTTGGGTAACCGATGCAGAGCAGTCGCGAGCATGCCGGCGTGCTGAGGATCATGGTGGCCTTCAGTCAATCGACTGCTGCACTCCAGTGGGCACTCGAGCAGGCAATCGAGCAGTGGGGGCCGGTGGCGCTGGAAAGCGAGTTGTTCGATTTCGACCAAACGGACTACTATCGCGGCCAGATGGGGGCCGATCTAAAGAAAGTACTCTGGGCCCACGAGCAGCTGGCGGATCCGTCCGGGCTGGCCGACTGGAAGAACCAGGCTGGAGAGTGGGAGACTCAGTGCCAGCGAGTGAACGGCGGCGACGTGGCCCGTTCGCTGAACCTGGATCCGGGCTACCTGACCGAGGCCAAGCTGGTGCTGGCCACGACCAAGGACAGGGATCACCGCATCTACTTGAAGGATGGAATCTTTGCAGAGGTCACGCTTTACTATCACAAGCAACAATGGCAGTCACGCCCCTGGACCTATCCTGACTTTGCAGCGGCAGACTACCACCCATTTCTTACTCGCTGTCGAAACCAGCTGCGCGAACGATAGCGAGAAGCAGCCGTAGAAAGAAGAGGCTCATCGGGAACGCTGCTGGCGGACCTGTCCTGGCTCGCCAGCTCTATCCCGCTGCCGGTGAATTCTATGAACTCGACAGCCATCACATGGATCGCTCTGGGCACAATTGTCCCCAGCTTTCTGCTCTCCTGGTTGAGTGCCTTTGTGATTCGGCGTCGTGCTGCCAGCTGGGGACTGGTCGATCAGCCAGGCGAACGCAAGGTGCACGAGCAACCGACTCCGATGGGAGGCGGCCTGGCTATCTGGCTGGGTGTCCTGGCGCCCTTCCTGCTGGGTTCCATCCTGTTACTCTCTGGCACCGCGGAAGCTCTCCTGCCAGCCGGGCTGGCGGATCACCTGGAGGGAGTCGAGATGCGGCTGGGTGGTCTCTGGATCTTGCTGGCGGGTGGTACGGCGCTGATGATCCTGGGCCTGCTGGACGATCTGCGCGGACTCGCCTGGCAGCTGAGACTGTCAATCCAATTACTTATCGTGGCCGCCTGCATCGGCTCGCAGGGATGGCAAGTCAGCTTGTTTATGTCGTCCGGACTGGTGACCGTGCTGGTCTCCATCTTCTGGGTCGTCCTGCTCATCAACTCATTCAACATGCTCGACAACATGGATGGCGCGTCGGCCGGTGTGGCTGCCATCGCCGCGCTCGTGCTGACCCTGTTTGTACTCCTGCCGGGCTCGGCGTCGGCCGGGCCGCAGCTCTTCATTGCAGGCTTCCTGCTGGTGCTGCTGGGATCACTGGCTGGTTTCCTGCTCCATAATCGACCACCGGCGCGGATCTTCATGGGAGATGCGGGTGCCTACTTTGTCGGATTCTCAATCGGTATCGCATCGCTGTTGGCAACCTATGCCAGCGCTGAGAAACCACATGCAGTGCTGGCGCCGCTGTGCGTGCTGGCAATTCCAATCTACGACTTTGTGACTGTCATTTTCATTCGACTGCGCGAGGGACGAAGTCCGTTCGAGGCAGACAAATGCCACTTTACACATCGGCTGGTTGAGCTGGGAATGAGTAAGGGCCAGGCAGTCTTGACGATCTACTTTGCCACCGCCACCTGCGGCCTGTGTGCCTTGCTGTTGCCTCGTGTTGACAGCTTTGCCGGTGCCTCGATCATCGTGTTGCTGGTGGTCTGCGTGTTGGGACTGGTGAACATCCTGGAAACAACGGCGCGAAGAAAGATTCACTCGTGAAGCGACTTGGGAAACAGCATGCGCAGGCTGCCGATGGCCGTGGACTGCTGCGAGGTGTCCTGGCAGCGCTGCTTGTCCTGACCGTGCTCGTTCCGCTCGAATCGATCGATGTGCACGAGGGGAAGGGGCTGCTGCTGGTTGTCTTCTGGCTGCTGCTGGCACTCAGCTGGTGCCTGGTGCAAAGGCGGTATCCCCGGCCGGTCCATTGGAACTGGGTCGATCTGGCCGTGCTGCTGCTGATCGCCAGCCAGTTCGCCAGCTGCCTGGTGATGGCTTCCAGTGGCAATGCGCGGGCCAGCTGGAACACCAGCTGGCAATGGCTGGGCCTCGGAACAAGCTACTTTGTCATCCGGCAACTGCTCGATCGCGGCGCTAGCGGCCGCGCACTGGCGGTGGTCATGGTCTCTCTGGCAATCACGCTGTCGCTGCAGGGATTCTATGAGTCCTTCCACATTATCCCGCAGCGGTACCACCGCTTTTTTCACAGTGACGAGTCGGTTCGGCAGAATATGCTCGAGGACGCAGGTATCCTGGCGCCGCTTGGGACGCCCCTCCGCTACCACTTTGAAAGCCGCTTGCGAAGCTCTGAACCGGCCGCCACCTTCTCGCTAACGAACTCCTTGGCAGGATTTCTCACGCCCTGGTTGGTGATGCTGGTCGGCATCAGCCTGCTGGCCACGCGCCGCCCGGATGCTGGGCCTCCCAGGCCGACCGCCTGGCACCGTCGGCTGCAGCGGATTGCGCCCGAGCTGCTGTTCTGCCTGCTGGTCGGCTTCTGCTTGATCCTGACAAAGAGCCGTTCCAGCTGGGTGGCTATTATCAGCGTGGTGATGATAGGCCTGCTGCTGCGCGGTCGACGGGCTGGCAGCGGCCAGGCCTGGCGCCTGGCAGCCGGCTTGCTGGTTACCACGCTGCTGCTGGGGACCGCCGCCTTCATGCTCAAGCGACTCGATAGCATGGTCTTCTCGCAAACGCTGGAATCGTTGTCCTACCGGTTTGAGTACTGGTTTGCCTCGCTACGGATCATCGCCGACAACCCGCTGTTCGGCGCTGGCCCCGGCAACTTCCAGGACTATTACACCCTGCACATGCTGCCGACAGCCCACGAGGTCGTGGCAGATCCCCACAACTGGCTACTGGAGATCTGGACAACCGGCGGTACGCTCAGCCTGGCTGCCCTGCTGCTGCTGTTCGTGATGCTGGTTCGACAACTGCGGCGGCAGCCTGACCAGCCCGAGACCGGGCCGCAGAGTCCGGCTCTACGACGCAGTGTTTACGCTGGTGCAGTGGCAGGCATGCTGTTGGCCTTGCCCTACAGCCTGCTCGTTGGTTCGCCGCTCGATGCCACCACTGTCGTGCTGGTCGGATTGCTGGTGCTGGTGGCAGTGATTGCCAGATTCTCAGACTGGGTGCAGGACGGCCTGCTGCCACGCTGGCTGGTACTGGCTGCCCTGGCAGGCTGGTCAATTCACCTGCTCGCGGCGGGTGGGATAACGGCTCCCGGAGTCAGCCAGGCTGGCTGGCTGCTGCTGGCCCTCTCGCTGGCTACAACGGCGTCCGGCAGCAATCTGGCCCCGCAACGAATCCTGGTTGTCATGCTCTGCTTGCTGGCTACCGTGGCTGGCCTGATCGTCTGGGGTTATCAACCAATGACAGCCAGCCGGTCCGAGGTGATCGAAGCGCAGGCCCTGCAGATACAAAATCGTCATCAGCAAGCGATGCGAATGATGGAGCAGGCCTGCCAGACAGATCCGCTCTGGCCACAACCCGCTCTGGAACTGGCGATGCTGCATCATGCTTACTGGGGGCAGGGCGAGGAGGCAGCGATGCACCGCAGCGCGTTTGCCGCGGCGGCGGAGATGGTGCGGACTCGCGACTCCCACTCGGCAACGACGCACGCGCTGATCGGTACCTGTTACCTGGTCGCCTCGCAGCGGACCGGGGATGTCGAGGATCTAAGCCAGGCCAGGATCTGCTTTGCCGAGGCGCAGCGGCTATTCCCGACCAACTCTCGTATCCTGGCCCAGCTGGCATGGACCTGCTGGCTGCTGGGCGACGATCAGAGCGCCAGGACGTGGGCCGAGCAAGCCTGGCAGCTGAACCAGAAGTACCGGCAGAACAAGTTCATCGAGTTACAGCTTGATAAGAGAAGATTGGTGGAAATGCCGTTTCCCGGCTGGTTACCCCAGTCAGCAGTCGTGGGTACAACCATTTTCAAAGATCTGAACCAACTGGTCTCCTTCTTGCGTAATCCAACTAGTCGTTAAATGTCACGACGTCAGACAAGCTGGAAACCGAGCAGCCGCAATTCTCTTCTGTTTTCGTCTCACCAGAGGGAGCATTGTGGACTAAATTGAAAGAGGCAGATGAGTCACCCTCACGCTTGGAGAGCTAGCGGATGAGAATCGCAGTCCTGATCATGGTGGGCATTTTTGCCGGTGTGGCCTGTGGCTACGCACACACCCAGTTTGAGCTGGCTGGCGTGGAAGAGCAATTTCGTACGATCTTCATCGATGTGTCTGGTCCCGAGGGCAGCGATGAGCCAGCTCCAAGAATCGCTGTGGTGGGAAGCGAAAATCATAATTTTGGCAGCATGGAACGACTCGGTAAACGAGAACACACTTTCGTGGTGCGAAACGACGGCGATGCGCCGCTGACGCTGGAACAGGGCGAGTCATCCTGCAAGTGCACCATCAGCAACCTGGAAAAAGGCCAGCTGGCGCCTGGTGCCGAGGTAATGATCAAGCTCGAATGGACAGCCAAGGAGACGGAAACGGACTCCAAGGAATTCAGCCAATCGGCTGAAATCATCTCTAACGATCCCGATCGTCGCATCGTTCGCCTGACAATCTCGGGTACCATCGTCCAGACGGTCTGGTCGAAGCCGCCAGATATTCGGATTCCGAGCGTGACACGCAGCAACGGAGCTGTCGCAGAAACACGGATCTTTGCCTACCGATCGGATGACCTCGAGGTGCTTGAGCACAGCCTGTTCTTCACCCGCCTGGAGGGTTTTATCAATGTCCGCTTCGAACCACTCAGCGCAGAAGAATTAGCCACGGAACCGACGGCACGCAGCGGTCGCAAGATGATCCTCGAGCTGAAGCCGGATCTTCCGCTGGGTGACTTTAACGAGGCAATTCGGATTACCACGAACTTGCCCGATTCGCCCAAGATCGATATTGCCATCCAGGGTACCGTGACTCCAGACATCACCTTCCTGGCCAGCAAGGAGTTCTCGCGCAGGCGACGGATCCTGAACCTGGGAATTGTTCAGCAGGAGAAAGGCAGCGAGTCCCGTCTGGTGATCCTGGCCAAAGGACCGCTGCGGGATTCGATCGAGATTACTGTCAAGCAGACCGAGCCGGCCGGGGTCTTCGAAGTCGAGGTGATCCGTGATCTGGATAGCAGCCTCAATAATGCGATCCAGCACGAGGTGCTGATCCGGATTCCAGTCGGCGTCGCTCAGCAGAAGCGGCTTGACGAGGACCGGGACGGGTTCGGCAAGATTGTTCTCTCCACCAATCACCCGGATATCGAAGAACTGGAGCTGTCGGTTCGATATGCCGTGGTGGAAAGCCAGGACTGAATAGTCAGCGGGGACATCATGAGTCACGACTGCCGGTTGCCGGCGCAGCTGATCTGCCTCGCGCTGCTGGCAGGTTGCTCAAATTCAGCAACGGATCAGCAGACGGTCGTTCAGCGGCCGCTTGCAGATGCAGCCAAAGATGGTGGCCAGCAGCAGCCAGCTGCGGGGAGCGTCGATGGCACTGGTCAGCAGCTCGACCACGGGCCGCAGGATCCACTGGCCGATTGGCCGCGCCCGCGTGTGGCCATTGTTGTGAGTGGTCGACAGTACGGCTACCTGGAACCCTGTGGATGTACCGGTCTGGATTACCAGAAGGGCGGGCTGGCACGTAAAAATGAGTTCCTGCGGCAACTCCGTGAAGAACGTAAATGGCAGCTTCTGCCGGTCGATGTGGGCAATCAGGTACGCCGCTTTGGCCGCCAGCCGGAACTCAAGTTTCAATTGACGATCGACGGGTTTCGCAAGGCTGGTTACCGCGCGATCGGGTTGGGCCCCGATGATCTGAGGCTGCCTGCCGGGGAACTGGTGGCGTCGATTGCCGAGGAGACTCCGGGCGGCGGGGGTTTTGTCAGTGCCAATGTGACCGTTATCGACCGTGACCTGATGCCGCGTTTCCGTGTCGTTGAGGTGGACGGTCAGCGAATTGGCATCACCTCGGTATTGGCCACAAGTCGCCAGGCGCGTGTGCTGGCAGATGACGTCATCATGCAGCCCGCCAGCGAGGTGTTGCCCCAGGTCGTGGAACAGATGCAGGCAGCCAATTGTCAGACCCTGATCTTGCTGGTGCAGGGTTCGCTCGATGAAACTCGTAAACTTGCCGGCAGCTTCCCCGCCTTCTCCTTCCTGCTGACTGCCGGTGGAGCAGGGGATCCGCCGAAGCTGGCGGAGCAGCTGCCAGCTGACGGGCCGCGAATCATCCAGGTAGGGCCGAAGGGGATGTTCATGGGAGTTATCGGGCTCTACGACGATGCCACCACTCCCTGGCGATACGCACGGATCGACCTCGACAGCCGTTATCCCGACTCGGCGCAGGTACTCGAACAGCTGCGGCTTTACCAGCAGGAACTTGAGCGAGCTGGACTGGAGGGACTCGGCTTACGTCCCGGACCGCATCCCTCGGGAGCGACCTTCGTGGGATCCGAGGCCTGTGCCTCCTGCCATGCTGAGCAGCATGAGATCTGGTCTGCTACAGGGCACGCCAGGGCAACCGAGTCGCTCGTGCAGCCGGTTGAGCGAGCGGATATTCCCCGGCATTTCGATCCGGAGTGTATCAGCTGCCACGTCACTGGCTGGCATCCCAGCAAGTACTATCCCTACGAGGGCGGCTATCTCTCACTGACAGAGTCTCCCCATCTGCTCGGCAATGGCTGTGAAAACTGTCATGGTCCCGGCAGCCGTCATGTGGCGGCAGAAGCGGGAGCAGGGGCGGCCGGAGAAATCGAGTTGTTGGCATTCCGCAAGGCGATGAAGCTGGATCTTGCCAAGGCTGAAAATACGTGCCTGACCTGCCACGACATCGACAACAGCCCCGACTTTCATGACAAAGGCGCCTTCCTGGAGTACTGGGAGCAGATCAAGCACTGATCTCGGTCCTACGGACCTCGGATATAGGTGGGCACCGTTAGCCTCGGCAAGAACCCCGATGGTTTTCGCCTGAGGCGAACAGCCACCGGGTCCCTGAATCGTGCGGGTCCCTGAATATCAATCGACATTTCAGCAGCCACGGTTTACGGGTTGGCAGGCGGTTTTTTCCAGATGATGCGTGCTTTTGGCAGCGACTTTTCGAGTCGTTGGATTGCAGCTGGTGACACGAGAGTGTCTTTCAGATCGAGCACGCTGAGGTTGGAGAGACTCTCCAGCTGGGAGACTGCTTTCCCACTCAGCGGGTTTCCACTCAGGTCGAGCCAATCAAGATTTCGCATCTGGCCAAGTGGCGCGAGGTCGTCGACACGCAGGTCGACCCGGGTCAGGTAGAGAATCTTTAGTCCCTCGATTTGTGCCAGGGTCTGCAGATGGCGCCGGTCCAGCACGGTGTCAAAAATACCACACTCCCGCAGCTGGCTTAGATGGATGAGATTTTCCAGGTCGTTGACACTCACTGGTCGACTTCGAAAGCGAATCACCTGGAGCTCACGCAGCCAGCGCAGCTGTCGCATCATCTGCGGGTTGCCGGCAGATTGTGCATCGAGGATCAATGTGGTGTTGGATCGCTGCAGCGTGACTCCATCGCCACTAAGTTTTTCCACGGCGATCTGCTGACGTTGCCGCAGGAGGTTATTAATGCGGCCGCTTGCGACGATCGATTCCAATGCTGCAAAGGCGGCTCGTGAAGTCAGCGGGTCGCCGGAGTCGGCAAGTTTCACGAGCGCCTGGCCAGCGCGGTAGCGAGCTTCGGTGCTGTTGGATTGGAGTGCCTTTGTGAGCGGTTCAATCCCCTTTCGGCCGCTGCTGACGAGCACCTGAAGTGCTCGCTGGCGGACCGCAAATCGCTTGTCACCGAGGCGCTGGACGGCATCATCGAGTGGATCGCCGAAGAGGCCGGCGGACGGCAACAGGAGGATCGCCAGCAGTGCTGCCAGATAGATCCAACTGTTACGATGTCTCGTCCTCGGCGTTGATAACGGCCATCGTCTCGGCAGAGAATTCACAGTTTGTTGAGACGTTCTGGACATCGTCGTGGTCATCCAAGGCTTCCAACAACTTCAGGACCTGGCGGGCATCGGTCGCTGCGGGGGAGACGGTGTTTTGTGCCAGCCGGGTTACCTGTTTGGATTCAACAGCAACGTTCTCGGACTCAAGTGCTTCGGAAAGGTCACTGTAGACTTCTGGTTCGCAGGTCAGCTCATAGTAGTCCCCTTCCTGCTGCACGTCATCCGCACCAGCTTCGAGGGCGACTTCCATCAGTGATTCTTCATCGACATTGGCGGTCGGCACGAGGAACAGTCCCTTGCGTAGAAAGTTCCAGGAGACGCAATTGGTACTTCCCAGCTTCCCTCCATTGACCTCAAACAGCTTGCGAATTTCCGGCGCGGTCCGGTTGCGGTTGTCGGTCAGTACATCGCACATCACAGCTACACCATTGGGACCGTAACCTTCATAGAGGATCTCGTGAACTTCTCCGCCGTCGAGTTCACCGGTACCCTTCTTGATCGCCCGATCGATATTGTCCTTGGGCAAGCTGAAGGCCCTGGCGTCGGCGATTGCAGTCCGCAGGCGAATATTTGTCTCTGAGTCACCGCCACCCATCTTGGCAGCCACAATGATTGCCTTGGCCAACTTGCTCCAGAGCTTGCCGCGCTTATTATCAACCGCAGCTTTCTTGTGCTTGATGCCGGCCCAATGTGAATGTCCTGCCATATTCTGGTTCCACCTCTTGAGGTTCGAGACCATCCTCACTTTGCTGGCGACGGCCGGGCGAAGTCAGGAGGCCTTGTTCCGCAGCTTGTCGTCAATTGTATCGCGTAACTCCTGCTGGTCACCCTCAAGTAACTGCAGGGCATTCCTCCAGGCCTCGCGGGCCTTTCCGGTCTGGCCCCGTGCCTGGTAGGCGTCGCCGAGGTGATCCATCAGGACAGGATCCTGCTGGGAGATCGCGGCAGCTTTCTTGAGTTGCTCGATGGCTCCCTCGAAATCGCCAAGTCGAAAGTAGACCCAGCCGAGGCTGTCCAGGTAGGCAGCATTCTCAGGATCCGAGGCAACGGCGGCCTCGATCATCCGGCGGGCCTGATCGAGTCGCTTGTTCTGGTCGGCCCAAAGGTAACCGAGGTCATTAAATGCTCCCACATTCTGGGGGAATTCATGCAGCACCTCGATCAACCAGGATTCTGCTTCTTCGATCCGGCCCATCCGCACGCAGAGACTCGAGAGAATCATCCGCGTCTGGCGAAGCAGCTCCCGCAGGTCGCTGGAACCATACTCATCTTTGAAGTTCTCCACGACGGCCGCGTAGTTCTTGTAGGCCTGCTGATCGTCCTTGGCATTGTACGAGACCCAGGCGAGACGACTCTGGATGCGTGGGTTGTCCGGGCTCAGCTCGACGGCCTTTTTCGCGGCCGAGATGGCCCTCTCGGTCTCATCTGCCAGGCTGGCAGCACCAGCCAGGAGGAAATAGAAGATCTGTTTCTGGGCCACTTGGTCACTCTCGACAGCCCGCTGCAGGACATCGCTAGCCTGGCTGTATTGGTCTGCCATGATCAATCGGATGCTCCACGTTTCCAGCCACTTGGAACGCTTGCCCGGTTCAAGCTTGATGGCGATTTCGAACAGCGCGCTGGCCTGGTCGGCGCGATCGGCGGCAATCGCCAGGCTGGCGGCGGCGACAGCCACTTCTGCAGCCGAAACCTGGATTGGTGATTCCACCTGGTCACTCTCGGCAGTTGTATCTTCATCGCCGCTGAGTGTTTTCTCGGCATGCTGCAGAAGTTGGTCAACGAGGGCTTCTGTTTCTGCTGCCTGTTGGAAGACGGTGTTATTCATATTGCCCTCGCTCCCGGCAAGCTGGCCCAGCAACCGCAGCAGGGAATCCACCGTTTCGCTATCCCGTTGACCATCGGTCCAGAGACCGAGGTAGGCAGCTGCCAGGCTGCCATAGATGCTGGCTGACTTTCTCTTGTCGAGCAGTTTCAGTAGAACGTCACGAGCCCGGGACCACTCTTCCTGAGCCAGCAATCGGTCGCCCAGTTCTGTCATCAGGGCACGATTGCCAGGTTGTTCCTGGTGCAATCGTTCGAGCTGCTCGAGCAACTGCCGTGCTCCTTTGCTGGCGTTATTGGCCTCGGCTGCCAGGAGTCCTGACAACAGGCTGTAGGCTGCCAGGCCGGCCGACTCGCTGCCCGATTCGAGATACTGATTCAGCTGTTCGAGTGCTGCTGCCGGGTCATCGTCGGCTGCAGCGATAGTGGCCAGCCGGTAGGCGTGCAGGGGATTGTCTTTTTCCGTACGCACGAGGCGTTCATAAACCTGGCGGGCCTGTTCGAAACGTCCCGCCTTGAGATAGCTGTCGGCGATCATCGTATCGACTGCCTGAGGCTGCGTGATCACTCGCTTCAGATCGGCTTCAGAGACCTTGTATTTGTCCGGGTCGGCGAGCACCTGGTTGACAAAGTCGAAGGTTGTGGCCGCTTGTTGTTTTTTCTCAGCCAGTTGGTAGAGGCGCCCAAGTTCAAGGTGGATAGCGAGCAGGGCAGATCCCTGTAGCGAGTCGCCTCTTAATTCCACCATCCGCTGATAGACCCGGGCGGCCGCCTCGAAGTCACGCTGTCGGGTCAGCAGAATTGCGATGCGTGGCAACTGGGAGAGTTGCGAGCTGGGAAACTCATCGACCAGGGCGGCATAGCGAGCAGCGGTGTCGTCACGTTTCAGGCGCAGTGCCAGTGAGACGACTTCCAGTGACAGAGTCGGATTTGTGGGGTCGCGTTGCCAGGCGTGCTGGAAATTCCAGAGCGCGGCGTCATATTTTTTCTGCTGAAAGAGCAGGCGACCGTAAGCGAACAGGCTGGTCGCTTCGAGACGATCCAGGTCGGCCGGAGTACGTGGCCGACGAGGCTGAAACGGCTGGACCTTGTCTTCCAGATCCGGGGATGTCGCTTCGCCTGGCGGGTCAGCAACAACTGCCAGCGGGATAAGCAGGGCCAGAAATACTGGCAGGTACTTGGCCGGCTGTCGATTCAACACGTTGGGACTCTCCGCATTGCCATCTGTGGCTGGTGAGCAGGACTGGCACCAGTTTATCAGACGCGTCAGGTTACTGGAAATCTGGCCCAAGGGGACAACTAGCGTGGCTTCTTACGGCCGATCTTACTGCCACCCGATTTCTTCCCCGCAGCCGCTTTCTTGGCCGCCGGTTTCTTTTTGCTACGCGACTTGGTCTTGCTACCGGCCGCACTCTTACTGGCTTTGGCCGAGCTGGTTGTCTTGGCTGCCGACTTCTTGGCGGGGGCTTTCTTTTTTGTCGGCTCGGGCTTCTTTTGGGATGGCCGTTTGGGCAAATCGTGCTGGATATTGGGGTCAATGTCCAGCAGCGTCTCGCGAATCAACTTGCCGTGGGGCGTGGTATCAAAGGCGACACCGAACTGCTGGACGTAATCAGAGAACTCCACTCCACGGGACTTGGTAATGGCCCGTTCCAGTCCAGGCACTTTTTGCTGCTTGGCCTCCCGCGGTGTTGCCACCTTGAGTAGGGCGAAGGCAGCCACGGCTCCACGGTTTAGCGGTACCACGTGACCGTCGAGTCCATGCCGGACGACGTAGTTAATGACAAAGGGGGTGATTCCGTGATAGCTCCTGAGGATCTTGATCGCTTGCCCGATGTTCTCTTTTTTCAGGTACTCGATGTCGAACTGGTAGTGGGCCTCGAAGACGTGATGCAAGGTGTACCGCAGTCGCCGGGCGGCGTCTCCCGCGTCGTTGACCTTGCCCATCGCCTCGGTCAATTCCGTGATGCTAGTAACACGGACTTCATTCCAGTCGAAGAACATCGTCTGCAATCGCCCGAACGCCTCGTCGGCCTGCACTGGTGTGGCATTTTCCAGGCAGCACCCGTAAAGCAGGTGTTCCAGAACAGTTCGTGCGCTGGGGACCGGGTGCCGCTTGAACTTCTTTTTCAGCACGCGAAACGACTTCTTGATAACTTCCTGGCGATTTGCAGTACTCATCCGTTTGTCAGTGACCTCTCAAGCGGTGATTTGGTTAAGGTTTCGTTGGCGCCGAGCTGTCATCTCCGGCAGTCTTCTCGCCTTCCGGAAACAACTCGCCCAGCAGCTGGTGAACCTCGAGCGACCGTTGGACACCTTCATCAATTCGGAACTCAAGCCGAGGGGTGTACCGCGTGTCGATACGGTTGGCGATCTTCTGCTGCAGGTAGCCGGCGGCATGCTGGAGTCCATGCAGGCAGAGTTGCTGTTTCTGGTCGTCACCCATGATCGTGACATGCACGCGGGCACGTCGCATATCGCCACTGACTTCCACAAACGTGACGGTCACGTCTGCGATGCGGGGGTCCCGCATCTCCATCACGATGGCGGAACTGACGACCTCTCGAATCGCCTGGGCAACCTTGAGTACACGTCTGGACGTCATCAACTTGCTTTCTCGGTATGGGGCAGTTGCCGCCTGACCGCTAGAGTGTCCGCGCCACTTCCTCGATCGTGTATGCTTCCAGGACATCATCTTTCTTGATGTCATTGAAGCCAGCGAGCTTGATACCACATTCGAGCCCGCGGGTTACCTCGCGCGCGTCGTCTTTCTCACGTCGCAGCGAATCCAGTGCGTATTCGCCTATCGTCCGACCGTCACGATTGACACGGATCTTGCAGCCCCGCTGGATAGTCCCGCGGGCCACAAAGCAACCGGCAATGTTGCCGAGACGGCTGATCGAGAAGATTCGCTGTACGACGGCATGACCCATCTCGACCACTTTTTCTTCCGGTTTGAGCTTGCCTTCCAGCAGCGATCGTAGCTCCTCGGTCAACTTATAGATGATACTGTAGCGGCGGATTTCAACCTGTTTCTCGTCTGCCAGGCTACGAGCGTCCTCGTTGGGCATGGCATTGAAACCAATCACGACGGCATCCGAAGCGTGTGCCAACATCACGTCGGCCGCGGTGATGCCACCCACCGAGGCCTGCAGGATCCGCACCTGGACCTCGTTGTGATACAGCTTTTCAAGCTCCTTGCGGATCGCCTCGATCGAGCCCCGCACGTCAGCACGGATGATCAAGTTGATCGTGGCGACCTCGTCCGGTCGAGCAAGACTGCCATCCTCCAGCTGCTGTTGGAAATCGTCGAACGAGATACGGGTGGTGATGCCTGACAACGACGATTCACGGTTGTGGAAATGTCGCTGATCAGCAATTTCGCGGGCCTCGGCAATATCTTTCAGCACGTAGAAAGTTTCGCCCGCCTCCGGTGCTGAATCGAGCCCGGTAACGTTGACCGGCATCGAAGGATCGGCTGAGTCAACCAACTGGTCGACGGCCAGCGTATCGTACATCGCCTTGATGCGGCCGAAACTGGTGCCGCAGACAACTACATCGCCAACATTCAGCGTTCCTGCCTTGACGATCATCTTGGCAATCACACCGCGACCCGCTTCCTGTTCCGCCTCCAGGCAGACTCCCACGGCAGCTCGCTCGGGATTGGCCTTGTACTCGTGAAGCTCGGCAATCGCGAGAATCGTCTCCATCAACTCGTCCAGACCATCACCCGTCTCGGCACTGGTCTTGACGATTTCCGTGTCACCGCCCCATTCGCTGGGCGTTAACTCGAATTGCGTCAACTGCGTCATCACTTGTTCCGGGTTGGCGCCAGGCAGATCCATCTTGTTGAGAGCCACCACGATCGGTACGCCGGCCGCCTTGGCATGACTGATCGCTTCCTCGGTCTGTGGCATGATGCCGTCGTCAGCGGCGATCACGAGCACGGCGATATCGGTCACGTTGGCGCCCCGAGCACGCATCTCAGTAAACGCTTCATGGCCCGGCGTGTCGACAAAGGAGATCCTCTGATCCCCCTTTTCGACCTGGTAGGCTCGAATGTGCTGGGTGATACCCCCCGCTTCGCCCGAGACAACGTTGATGCCGATGATGGCATCCAGCAACGAGGTCTTGCCGTGATCAACGTGGCCCAGGAATGTCACCACTGGAGGCCGTTCGACAAGCACGCCCTCGGCCCCGTCCAGCTGTTCAATGGACTCCAGCAGCGACTCTTCGAGCGTTTCATGGCGACGGAACTCAAGTTCCACCCCGAGTTCTGTTGCCAGCACTTCAACGAATTCATCATCAATCTGGGCATTGATGGTGACCATCATGCCCATGTTCATGAGTACTGCCTGGAGTTGGCTGGCCGGAATGCTGGCCGCCTCAGAAAAACTTCGGACGGTGCAGGGGAGTTCAAGGACCACCGTCGACTTTCGAGGTGCAGCTGTGTTCTTGCCGGTTCGCTGCAAAGTGCGACGACGACGTCGAGGCCGGCCGCTTGCATCCGTCGGCATCCGAACTTGTTTTTCACGCCGGTTCCGCTGCTTGGTCCGATCGGCTCGTGCGCTCGCCATACCGGCCAAGCCGGCAGGCTTGTCTGTCTTGCCCTTGCCCCGTTGCTTGCGGCGGGACTGTTCTGCCAGCTTGTCTGCATCCATCATCTCAACAGGCCCACCGGAGCCCGCCACCAACTCTTCTAGCGGTGGTCGCTTGCCCGCGCGGCTGCTCTGGATGGCTTCCCTGGTCAATCGCACTTCCGGTGACTGAACATTCTCTTCAACCGGTGTTTGTGGTTTCGGAGGCTCCGGAAGGTCGGGCAGGGAGGCCAGCTTGATGACCGGCTTGCGAGGCTTCTTGACGCGAGGTTTCACCTCGGCAGACTTCCCTTCGTCCTCCGCGGTAGCGCCTTTGGCGAGTACCTTGATGCTGCTGTCACCGATCGGCAAGCTGTCCTCGCGTCGAATTGGAGCTGCCCCAGAGTCCTCTGTCGGCGCCTCGCTGCCCTCGTCGCCTGCAGGCTCCTCGGTCGGCTCGGCCGCCTCGGTCGCCTCGGTCGCTTCGATCGCTTCGATCGCTTCGGTTTCCTCGGTTTCCTCGGTGTCCTCGGTCTCTTCTTCCGGGGCTACCGAATCCTCGTCTTCTGCAGTCTTGGCCAGCGGGCCAGTCGCCTTGCGACGCGACGTGACAACCTTGATCGGACCCTTGGCTACCGGCTCAGGTCTCTCGATCGTATCGACAGATCCCTCTTCTTCCGGTTCGTCACCACCAGCCATGAAGGCCTGGACTCGTTCCAGCTCGTCGTCCTCGAGACTAGCAAGCGCAGACCCCTTGCCGGTGATTCCAGCTTTTTTGACGATCTCGACAAGCTCGCGATTGTCGAGCTCCATCTCTTTCGCCAGGGCGTATATTCGAATAGCCACTTTCCGGCTCCTCTCGTTGTCACCCATCGCACCTGCTGCGGTCATTCGACCGCCGTTTGGTTACATGGGCGATGGAGATCTGCTCTTATCTAGTTCACATAAAACCGTGCTCCTCTAACCATCGGTCAACAACTTGTCAGCACGTCAGTTGTTGATCGAAAGTAGGGTCTGAAACGCATTACAGTACCGCGAACGCTCCGTCACCCCACGCGGCCCGTCACCTAAACTTACTCGGTTTCTTTGCTCTCCTCTTCAGTGTCTTCCTGCGTGGACTCTGCAGCGGCCTGCTCGTCATCGCCAGCCGCATCATCTGTTGCTTCAGTCGCTTCTTCAGCAGCAGTGTCATCGCCAGCCGCATCATCTGTTGCTTCAGTCGCTGCTTCGCCAGCAGTGTCATCGGCGGCCGCGTCATCTGATTCTTCAGTCACTTCTTCAGCAGCAGTGTCATCGCCAGCCGCATCATCTGTTGCTTCAGTCGCTTCTTCAGCAGCAGTGGCATCGCCAGCCGCGTCATCTGATTCTTCGGTCGCTGCTTCGCCAGCAGTGTCATCGGCGGCCGCGTCACCTGTTGCTTCAGTCACTTCTTCAGCAGCAGTGTCATCGGCGGCCGCGTCATCTGATTCTTCGGTCGCTTCTTCAGCAGCAGTGTCATCGGCGGCCGCGTCACCTGATTCTTCGGTCGCTGCTTCGCCAGCAGTGTCATCGGCGGCCGCGTCACCTGTTGCTTCGGTCGCTGCTTCGCCAGCCGCTTCTTCGCCATCTGTTTCAGCATCACCAGCTGCCAGTTTCTCGGCTGCTTCGGCTTTGGCTTTCGCTTCTGCCATGCGATCTTCTTCGCGGCGTATACGACGTGCTTCGGATGCCTGGACTTCTGCTTCCTCGGCAAGTTTTTCAGCCTGTTCCACGATCACGTCGACTTGTTTTTCATCCAGACCGCCCATTTCCATAAGCGCGTCAGGTTCGATCACGGAGAGGTCGTCGTAGGAGAGGTAACCTTGTTCCACGAGTGCCTGGGCGAGTTCTTCATCGATACCATCGAGAGCCAAGTAGCCAGCCACGGCCCGGTCGATTTGTTCGTCCAGTTCTTCCGCGGTCATGATCTCGATGTCCCAGCCGCACAACTTGCTGGCCAATCGGACGTTCTGGCCGCGGCGGCCGATTGCCAGCGAGAGTTGGTCTTCGCGGACCAGTACGATGGCACGGCCGATCATGTCGCAGAGCAGGACCTGTTCGACCTCGGCGGGCTGTAGTGCATTGGGGACCATGATCTCGGGATCTTCATCCCAGCGAACAATATCGATTCGTTCGCCGCTCAGTTCATCAACGATATTCTTGATACGGTTGCCACGCACACCGACGCAGGCACCAACGCAATCGACACGGACGTCGCTGCTGCTGACTGCAACCTTGCTACGATAGCCAGGCTCACGAGCGAGGGCTTTGACGGTGATAATGCCCTCGTTGATCTCGGGGATTTCCTGTTCAAACAATCGCTGGACGAAGCGAGGTCGAGCTCGGCTGAGCACGATCTTAACTCGAGTTCCCTGTGGCCGGACATCGCAGATAATTGCCCGCACACGTTCGTTGGGATGATATGTTTCGCCCGGAATCTGTTCACTGCGTGGCAGAATTGCCTCGTTGTTATTACCCAGTGAGACGGTGATGGTGGGGCCATCATTCCGCTGAATGACGCCATTCACGGTCTCGTTGATTTGTTCACGCATTTCAGCCAGCAGCGAATCACGTTCGGCTTCGCGGATCTTCTGGATGATGACTTGCTTGGCAGTCTGGGCACCGATACGGCCGATCATTTCCTCGGTATCAAGCGGATCGCCGTCGATGGTGGCGCTAATCTCGCCATTTTCACGCTCGATATTCACAATCACATCGGATTCTTCGCCATACTGTCGTCGCGCGGCGGTAGCGAAGGCGGCTTCGATTGCCTGGAAAACGATCTCGGTATCGATTTTCTTCTCGCGGTGTAGTGAATCGACGATGCGGATGATCTCGTTCGGATTCATATCGTCCTTTTTCACCCCGGGAATTGGCTTGTGACTAACAGTTCTGCAGCAGCACTTTCCATTGACCCAAGGGCACAAAAAATGCCGTCGGCCCACAGTTTGCATTTATGACAACCGTCAGCCGGTCATCGTCAAACTGCGTTCCGCCGGCCTTCTCTGGGATCGCCGGATCATGCTGTATTATCGTGCCGTGCCGAATAACTGGATTGATCATCTGGCGTTGCCAGCGGATGTCCTGTTTTCCGGCACATTCTACCCGCACAAAGGCACGACTACGGGCAATCTGGATAGATTACCGGTCACCGCGAGCATTGTCAACCGGCGGCGATCGGGCCAGGAAAGCGGGGCCAGAGAGTCAGGAATTGGGGCGGCCCACGAGCAAAGAGCTCGCCTGACCCTGGGGAGAAAAGTTGATATTGAGGACGGTATTTCCCGGCTTGGTGGAGTTATCGGTGACCACATTGACCGGGCAATTATCATCGGGAGTCTGGTAGTTCAAAACGGGGAACAGGCAGTCATTCTGGAAGGCCAGCAGGCTGGTGATCAATTCCACGATCCCACTGCCTGCTCCGAGGTTGCCGAAATAGGATTTTGCAGCCACCACGGGAACATCGAAGCCGGCGAAGACGGCCTCGATACCGGCGGACTCGAGGGCATCTTCACGGGTTGTTGACAGTCCATGGGCGTGGATATGGCCGACGTCGCCCGCTTCCAAACCTGCTGACGCGAGTGCCTGCCGGGCCACATTGGCGACGGCCAGGTCGGTACGTGGGTTGCCATCCGGTTCAATCACGGTGGAAGAGCCGAAACCGAGTATTTCTCCGTAGATGGTTGCACCGCGAATTTCGGCGGCCTGCAGGCATTCGAGGACCAGACAGCCGGCTCCTTCACCGAGAACCATACCGGCACGATCCTGGTCAAATGGCCGAGCGGCGGTTTCCGCGGTCAATTCCGGTCCGGCAACTTGTTCTTGATTCCAGGCGTGTGCAGAGGTCAGCGGGTGAATCCGGCTGCCTGTGGCACCGGCCAGCATCTGGTCAGCCTGTCCTCGTAGGATGGTGTAATAGGCCTCGGCAACAGCCAGGTTCGCCCCTGGTTCGCGCATCGTGATCGAGTTATTGGGTCCTCGCAGGTCGTTGTAAATTGCGATATGGCTGGCTGGCATATTTGGCAGGTACTTGAGTAGCCAGAGCGGGTTCATTTGCGGCAGGCCCTGTTCGGCCCACTTGTCGTAATCAAACTGGCCCTCTTCATCGAGGCATTTTTTAACTCCATCGAGGTAGTCATCCGGCAGTGACTGGATGTAATCACAGCCGTAGACGGCACCAATTTTCTCGGACGGCACGGTATCGAGATCGAGGCCGGAGTCCTGCAGGGCCAGTTGGGCAGCAGCGACTCCCATCTGGATCTCGCGGCACATCACCCGCATACCCTTCTTGATACTGCGTTGTTGCGATCGTTCGAGGGGACCAAATTGCTCGATCTCGCCGGTAAAATCCCAAACCTCTCCGCCAAAGGGACTGGGGATCTCATCGACCGGGAGAAATTCCAGCCTGCGGACACCGCTGTTTTGGTTGGCCAGCGCATGCCAGACCTGCTCGGTCGTGATACCGATAGGGCAGACCGGCCCGAGGCCGGTAATTACAACTCGCTGTTTTTCTGCCGTGGACATAGGGTGATTCGTAACGGACCAGGAATCGTGCAAGTTCTGGAGGGGAGGCAGGGTTGGGGGGATCAGGTTGTATTGGGCCGATCCAGGCTACCGACAATGATGGATGCGTTGTGACCACCAAAACCGAAACTGTTGCTCATGATCACATTCAGCTCTCGCTCGCGAGGCTGATTGGGTGTGTAGTCGAGGTCACAAGCTGGATCGGGATTGTCGAGGTTAATTGTGGGCGGCACGACGTTGTCATTTAGTGCCTTGACACAGAGCACCAGTTCAATCCCGCCGCTGGCGCCGAGTGAGTGGCCGAGCTGGCTCTTGGTGCTGGAGATACTGACGTCATACGCATGGTCATTGAAGATTCGCTTGAGGGCCACTGTTTCGGCGGCGTCGCCAAGTGGCGTGCTGGTTCCGTGGGCGTTGATATAGTCGATATCGCTGGAATTCAAGTGGCTGTCCTTCAGTGCGTTGGACATGGCCTGGGCAGCTCCCGTCCCTTGCTCGTCTGGCTTGGTAATATGGCCGGCATCGGCACTGGCGCCCATGCCGAGTACTTCGGCATAGATGTGAGCACCGCGGGCGCGGGCAAACTCGAGTTCCTCGAAGACCAGCAGTCCCGCTCCCTCGCTCAAGACAAAACCGTCCCGGTCGATATCAAACGGTCGGCTGGCGCCAGCCGCGTCATGGTTGCGGGTGGAGAGTGCCCTCATATTCTGGAAACCGCTCACACCCATGGGCGTAACAGCTGCTTCGGTACCGCCGCTGATCACCAGATCGGCACCGCCGTCTCGAATCAATTGCATGGCGTTGCCCATGGCATTCGCTGCGCTGGCGCAGGCCGTGGCGACACTGTAGTTGATCCCTCTCAGCCCGTATCGAATGGAGATGTTACTGCCGGCGGCATTGAGCATCAGCTTGGGGATCGTGAGCGGAGAAACCCGTTTTGGCCCCTTGGTTATCAAGCGAGTATGCTGGGCTTCGATTTCCGTCAGGCCACCGATACCGGAACCGAGAATCACGGCGGCTCGGGTGGGGTCCATGGTCGAGAAGTCGATACCGCAGTCACTGACGGCATCGGCTCCAGCCGCAATTGCAAACTGGCTGAAACGGTCGACTCGCTTGGCTTCCTTGTCGGTCAGATAATCGACAGGATTCCAGTCATGAATATCGCCACCGAACTGGGTTTTGAATTGAGTCCGGTCAACGACTTCCAGCAAGTGAATGCCACTTTCGCCTGCCAGCACTCGTTCCCAGAGGGATTCGACCTGCAGACTTAACGAAGTGACGACGCCAAGTCCTGTAACAACGACACGGCGTTTCATAGTGTTCGACAGGCTTTAAGACTAGGAGCTTGCAGACTCGATATAATCGATGGCCATGCCAACGGTCTCGATCTTCTCTGCTTCATCCTCGGGTATGTCCAGGTCAAACTCTTCTTCCAGGTCCATGATGAGTTCGACAATGTCCAGTGAATCGGCACTGAGATCACCGATGAATGTTTGGTCCCGGGCGATTTCATCCAAATTGGCTCCCAGGTTCTGTGCGACAAGACCGAATACACGTTCTTCAACAGATGCCACCGAATTTCTCCTCCTCTAGACGTTCTCGGCGACACACAATGTGCCACCCGACTTTCCTTCGCATGATCGAAGTCCGATCCATCGCCAGTAGGGTAATCAGCTTGGCGAAATCTTGCAAGCATCCTTGCGACAACTTCAAGCTAAGCTGTCAGCCCGCCGTCGACAACCAGGACCTGACCAGTCACATAAGCTGCACCCTCGCTGGCCAGAAACAGAACCATGGCAGCGATATCGGCGGGTTGTCCCATCCGCCGCATGGGGATTTGCTTGGTCACTTCCTCGATCACCAGTTCTCCCAGCACGGTTGTCATATCTGTTTCGATAAAGCCTGGTGCGATGGCATTGACAGTGATGTTTCGTTTGGCAAGTTCACGTGACAGGCTGCGTGTCATGCCGATCAAGCCGGCCTTGGAGGCGGAGTAGTTTGTCTGGCCGGCATTGCCGCTGATTCCGGAGACGCTGGACATGTTAATGACCCGACCGTAGCGGGCCCGCAGCATTCTCTGTGTGGCGGCGCGAGTAAACAGGAAGGCGCCTTTCAGGTTGGTGGCGATGACATCGTCGAATTCCTCATCGGTCATACGAGGCAGCAGCGTGTCTCGAGTGATACCGGCGTTATTCACGAGGATATCGATCTTCTCCCACTTTTCCAGCGTCTGCTCCATCACCGCTTCGACGCTCTCGGTCGACGTAACATCGCAGCTCATCGCTTCCGCTTCACCGCCTGCATCGACGATCAGCTGAACGGTCTCGGCGAGTTTTTCGACATTTCGAGCCACGCACGCGACTCGGGCGCCGGCGCGACCAAGTTCCACTGCGACGGCGCGGCCAAGACCCTGTGAGGCGCCGGTGACAAGAGCCACCTGGCCCGTCAGGTCGACAGAGAAGGAAGAATTATGCTCGTTCATCTTTCGCTCCCGCGATCAGGCATCTGCTGGAATCGTAACATCTTCTTGGTTTGTTAAGCTCGCTGCCACTGCCACAGGCTAACAACTGACGCTCTTACAGGAAATGGACCTGTCGGTGCGGCGTAGCAATCCGCGCAAAACGCGGCCCGGACCAATTTCATAAAACTGCTCAATACCGTCCGCAATCAGTTGTCTCATCGACTCTTCCCAGCGGACGGGGCGAGCCAGTTGTTGCAGCAGTAAATCACGAATCTCCTCGGGGTCATCGTGGGCGCGGGCATCCACATTCGAGATGACCGGGATTCGTGGCTGCTGCATGGGGATGCTGGCCAGTGCGCTGGCAAGTTCTGTTGCGGCACTTTCCATTAACGGCGTGTGAAAGGCCCCGGCCACAGAGAGCGGGATGGCCTTGATCGCTCCGGCCTCTGGGGCTGCCTCGACGATCCGCTGGCAGGCCGTCAGGTGGCCCGATACGACGATGTTGCCAGGACAGAGGAAATTCGCGGTCTCCAGAATCTCGCCCGCTTCCCGGCAGCTGTCACAAAGCTGTTCGACCACAGCCAGCTCGAGTCCCAGCACGCTGACCATGCCACTCTCGACTCTCTCCGCTGCGGCTTGCATCGCCTGGCCACGTTGCTGGACGACGCGGAGGGCATCGCCGAATTCGAAGACGCCGGCAAAGACCAATGCTGTGTACTCACCCAGGCTCAGCCCGGCGGTGGCATCTGCTGCGGCGACAACATCGGGCGCTTCCCGCTTGAGGGATTCCAGTGCGGCCAGGCTGGTGACAAACAGCGCGGGCTGACTGTGATTGGTAGCATCAAGTTTCTCGCTGGGGCCGGAGAAACAGAGTTCTGCCAGGTCGTAGCCGAGGATCTCGGATGCCTGCTGATAGAGCTGTTTGGCCTGCGGCACGTGCTCTACCAGCTCGTGTCCCATGCCGACAGCCTGGGCCCCTTGCCCGGGGAACAGGAATGCAGTCGTACTCACGGTCAATCCTCGTCTGCCCAGGTCACGACAGGCGTGCCGGTCTGCTGGTAGATCAACACGGTCGTCGCGTCCTAATCGTCGGCGTGCGTGTCGACAAACTGCCGCTCGTTATTGACGCTGTCCGGATAACAGCCGCAATCGGGGCAGATCGTATGCGTTGGAATGCGTGACCGGCAGACTGGATTGCGGCACTCGCTCAATTGTCGAGGCTGGATCTTGTCGTGGGATCTTCGTTTTCCCGATCGCGAATTCGAGTGCTTTCTCTTGGGGACAGCCATGATCTAGGTCCTGAAAGCCGGGTCTGCCGGAGGGTCCATGTGGGCCTGTTTAAAGTGCCCACCATCAAAGCTACTAATCCTAAGAGTCACTGCAAGAGGTGTCAACGAGGGGCCTGCCGTGCCCCGGCGGATCGCTCAGGACTCCGACTCAGTTTCCTCTGCCGAGTCGAAAAGGGGCGCCTGCTGGGCGTCGCCAGCGAGTGGCAGTCCAACGTGGCTGGCCCCCCGCTCAGTAGCCATGCGGCCACGTGGAGTACGAATTATCAATTCGCTGCGCAACAGGAACGGCTCAACTTCATCGACCAGCGTATCCGTTGGTACTGTCATGGTGTGCGAAATTGCTTCGATCCCGGCTGGACCGCCGCCAAACACCCGCAGCAGCGTTTCCAGGTATCGTCGATCGAGCTTGTCGAGGCCAAGAATGTCGATCTCCCACATCTCCAGTCCGGCCTGGGCAACCTCCATCGTGATAACGCCATCCGCACGGCTGAGTGCATAATCCCGCACACAGCGCAACCGGTTGTTGGCGATCCGGGGCGTGCTGCGACTGCGGGTGGCAATCTCGCGGCAGGCCTGGTCGTCGATCTGGACCGACAACTTGGTTGCGTTGCGAGAGACAATCTCGGTCAACTCCTCGACACTGTAAAAGTCCAGGTGCTCGCGCATCTGGAAGCGGTCTCGCAACGGGCTGGAGAGCATGCCAGCGCGGGTTGTGGCGCCGATCAGCGTGAATGGCTTGAAGGTCATGTTGACCGTGCGGGCATTGATGCCATCACCGAGGATAAAGTCAGCGCGGAAGTCCTCCATCGCCGTGTAAAGGTATTCTTCGACCGCCGCCGGCAGTCGATGGATCTCGTCGATGAAGAAGACCTGTCCCGGCTGCAGGTTGGTGAGGTAGGGCAGGAGGTCCTTGGGTGCCTTGAGCCCGGCGCCGGTTGTCATGTCCAGCGGAACATTCAGCTCGGCTGGAATACAGGTCGCGAAGGTTGTCTTGCCGAGTCCGGGTGGGCCGTCGAAGAGGATGTGCCCAAGTGCTTCGCCACGTTTGCGGGCGGCGTCCACGGCAATCCGGATACGCTCGAAGACGTCCCGCTGGCCGACGATGTCATCCATGCGTTTGGGACGCAGCGAATGGTCGACCTCGTCAGCCTTGACCTGGGGACCGAGTATTTTCTCATGAGCCATGCGAAATGCCGTCGCTGGATTGCACTGCTGCCGGTAGGCAACGCTGCAGGAAATATACCAGAGGTTACGGGTTACGGGTTACAGCTGCAGACGCTGAATCCTGTTACTGCTGGTTTCGCTGGTAGACCGCCTGCAGCAGTTCCTCCACGTCCTTGAATTCTGTTCCTGCTTCAACGACCAGTTCGATCTGCTGTCGAGCATCGGCACTGGAATGCCCAAGTTGGCACAGTACCTGGTAGGTCTGCTGAATCACATCCTGCGGAACATCGCTGTCTGCGGCGGCATCGCTGGTCACCAGCAGGGCAAACTTGGGCATCTTGCGTCGCAGCTTGGCGACGATCCGTTCGCTGGTAGCCGGGCCGATACCGGGAAGTGTGGAGAGTCCCTTGACATCCTGCTGGTCGATCAAGGCGGCAACTTCCTGGACCGGCTTGATCATCGCCCGCAGGGCTTTCTTGGCACCGACTCCATCGACACTGCAGAACAACTCGAAGAAATCACGTTCAATGCTGCTCTGAAAGCCGACCATGCGGGGTGTCATCCGTCCCTGGGGGTTTCCCTCGAGGTACTGGATCGTGTGCAAGCTGATTTCCTCGCCGACCGAACCCTGCAGGTTGCGGCGGGAAAAATCGGGCACCAGGATGCTGTACTGGAAGGCGCCGACCTGGAGCAGGGCAGTGGTCTCCTCGACCGATACCAATGTGCCGCGAATGTTCGTGATCACAGTCGAAAAACTCCCGGCCAGGGTGGCTGAAAAATGTTAACTGGCAATCGCATTGCGACTGAGGAAATGATGGCAGAGGGCAATCGCCAGCGCGTCTGCCACGTCGTTTGGTTCGGGTGCTTCGGACAGTCCGAATTCGCGGCAAATAGCGAGCTGGACTTGTTTCTTGGGAGCGTGGCCATTGCCCGTCAGAACTTTTTTGACCTGTGTCGAAGCGTAATGAAACAGTGGAATCTCCTGCCGACCTGCTGCCAGGCAGATCACTCCGCGGGCATGGCCCATCAGGATGGCGGTACGGGGAGTCTGGTAATGCGAGTAGAGCTCTTCGATGGCGACGGCTGCCGGCTGGTGCTGCTCGATAACTTCCTCGATCCCGGCAAAGATCTTGCTGACTCGTTTCTCCAGCGGACCGTGACCACCTCCCCGCACGACACCTGCCTCGATCAAGTCGATGCGGCCGACGTGGGCGATGATCAAGCCATAACCGGTGATATTCAATCCCGGGTCGATACCCAGGATCAACTGGCCTTCGCCGCTGGGGAGTTGGGGTTCGCCAATCATCCCTGTTCACTTTCCTGTTAGTTGATTCGCCATTCGGTTTCACCCTGGCGGTCTTCTAGGCTGATACCGAGCTCAGTCAGCCGGTCGCGGATCTGGTCTGCCATGGCGAAGTCCTTGTTGTCACGGCACTCGGCCCGCAACTGGATGAACAGCTGCAGCAGCTTGTCGAGCCACTGGTCGTCGTCTGCGGCGGAGCTGACCGGCTGCAGGAAAAGGCCGAGCAGCGAGGAGAGTTCCCGCAGCACCGTGGCGGCGGCCTGCAGACTCAGTAGATCCTGCTGCTGGCGATTCTCTGGATCTTCCAGCTGCTGCTTGTCGCAGAATCGATTCAGCAGCCGCAGCAGGTCAAACAGCTCGCTGATCGCTGCGCCGGTATTAAAGTCATCGTCCATCCAGCCGAGGAAGCGGTCGCGGCAGGCATGCACTTCGGCAAGCAGCGGGTCGTTCTCGCCGGCTGGCTGGCTGTCGTTGCGATTACTGGCTGGACTAAGCTGAAAGAAATCCTCATCACGGATTCTCTGGAAACGCTCGAAGAAGCGATAGAAGCTCTCCAGGGATACACCCGCCGCGCTCACTTCCTGCTCATTGAAAACGATCGTGCTGCGATAGTGGGTACGGAGCAGAAAGAATCTGAGTGTTTCGCCCCCCTGCCTGGCAATCAAGTCCTGCAATCCGCCGGCTCCTTTGGAGCGGCTGATCTTGGCGGCTGTGGCAGCCTGCGTCGACTCGTCCTGCGGTTGCTCCTCACGGCCGCCGACCTTGCCGGCCTCGGCCATTCGCATCAAGCCGTTGTGCATCCAGTAGCGGGCCATCGGTTGACCATGGCAGCACTCGCTCTGGGCAAGCTCGTTTTCATGGTGGGGAAAGATCAGATCCAGGCCACCGCCATGGATATCGAAAGTCTCGCCCAGCATGCTGCGACTCATGGCCGAACATTCAATATGCCAGCCGGGTCGGCCCTCTCCCCAGGGACTGGGCCAGCTTGGTTCCTTCGGCCTGGCAGCTTTCCAGAGTGCAAAGTCGCTGGGGGATCGCTTGCGAGCGGCAGCCTCGCCCCCCTCGCCCTGCTGGTCGGCGGCGGAGCGGTTACTCAACTTTCCATAGTCGTTGTTGGCTGCCACGTCGAAAAAGACATCGCCGTCGACTTCGTAGGCAAAGCCTTTCTCGATCAGCTGGCTGGTGAACTCGATGATCTCATCGATATGCCCGGTGGCGCGAGGCAGGTCGTCGATCTGGTCGACACCGAGAGCGGCCAGGTTGGCGAGATACTCAGCCGTCATCTCGTCAGCCAGCTCGGACATCGGGATACCGCGCTGCTGGGATTCATGAATCAGCTTGTCGTCGACATCCGTAATATTGACGACCCAACGAACCTGGAAACCGTTGTAGACCAGGTATCGCTTGATGGCGTCAAAAATGACGGGGCCGACCATGTGCCCGATGTGACTCGGCTTGTAGACCGTGGGGCCGCAGAGGTAGATGCCAACCTGGCCCGGCTGGACTGTCTGCAGCGGTTCCTTGCTGCGAGTCAGCGTGTTGTAGATGGCGATCGAAGTCATACTTTGTCTACCTGTCAGCAGAGTGCCAGCCGGCGGCTGGTCACCTTACTCGCTCGGGTTTCTCCACAGCAAGGCCACACATTGGGCCTGGATCACCTGTCCACTGCCTACCTCGCCGACCTTTTCACCTGTCTTGGCCTTGACCGAAACCTGGCCGCGGGCAAGCTGCAAGATGCTGCCGATGCGGTCCTGGATCGCTTCTCGGTGAGGACCGATTTTCGGTTGTTCGGCGAACACGATGCAGTCGGCGTTGAGCAGCTGGTAACCTTGTGCCTGAACTTTCTGGTAACAGAGCGAGAGTATCTCGGCGGAGTCCCGGTCCTCGTTCTCCGGCTCGGTATCGGGAAACCAGTGTCCAATGTCGGCCAGCGCGGCGGCACCCAGCAGGGCGTCGCTGAGTGCATGCAGCAGCACGTCGGCATCGCTATGCCCCTGCAGCTGGAAATCGAAAGGGATCTCGATTCCGCCCAGTCGCAACGGTCCACCCGGCACCAGGCGGTGGGTATCATGTCCGATACCGAGCCGCACAGGGGGCGGGTTGGCTGGTGCCGAATAATTGCCGGACGACGGAGTCTCGGAAGGCATAGAACGGTACGATGTGGGGTACCCCGCGGGGCTGGCGAGAACGGCCCCCGCAAGGGGGCGGCGAATTATAGCCAAACCCCAGTCCGGCCACAACGCACAACGCACACCGCTCCAGCAGGTCTCTACTCGGCTTTCCCCGGCCTCTCTATAATCGGCAGTTATGGCAATCATCGAGATCAAGGGACTTTCCAAGGTCTACCGGGTTTACGAGAAGCAGGAAGGGCTGCTGGCCTCGCTGAAGGGTCTGTTTCGCCGCCAGTATCGCGAGGTGCACGCCGTGCGCGAGATCGACCTGGAGGTCGAAGCGGGTGAATTTGTCGCCTTCCTGGGACCCAACGGAGCAGGCAAGACGACCACGCTCAAATTGTTGTCCGGTGTTATCCATCCGACTGCGGGAACCGCCACCGTGATGGGTCATGTCCCCTGGAAGCGAGATAACCGCTATCGCCGCAAGTTCGCACTGGTGATGGGACAGAAAAACCAGCTCTGGTGGGACCTGCCGGCCCAGGAGTCATTTCGCCTGCACCAGCAGATCTACCGGATCGACGAGCAGCAGTATGACCGCACGATTGATGAACTGACCAGCCTGCTCGATGTCCGTAAACTGCTCAAGCAGCCGGTCCGGGAGTTATCACTGGGCGAACGCATGAAGATGGAACTTACTGCAGCCCTGCTGCATAACCCCGAAGTGTTGTTTCTGGATGAGCCGACGATCGGGCTGGACGTGGTGGCCCAGCACAACATCCAGCAGTTCCTCAAGCACTATCAGCAGGAAAGGAAGATCACGATCCTGCTGACCAGCCACTATATGAAGGATGTCGAGGCACTCTGCCGGCGCCTCGTGATCGTGGCCAACGGCCGCATTCACTATGACGGATCACTGGGCGGGATCATTGAACAGGCAAGCACGGAACGACTCGTGACGGTCCAGCTGGCGGACGGTGAATCGATCGAGGGGATGGAGCAGTATGGTCAGGTTGAGCAGATCAATCCTCCGCAGGTGACATTACGGCTGACCCGCGACGATGTGCCCGGCACACTCTCGCGGATTCTCGACCAGAGACGGATTGTGGATGTGGTCGTGGCCGAGCCGCCATTGGAAGAGGTGCTTAAGAATGTCTTCACCGCGGTGGCCAAGGCGGACGAGGCGGAGGCGGAGGCGGAGGCGGAGGCGGAGGCGGACAGATCTGATCAGTCGACTTCAACGAGCCGAACAGCTGCGAGATCGTCGCGCGACTCGGGTGGCAGGCAGATTCCATGAGCGTCTATGTCCAGGCCAAGTTGTCCACCTGGTGGACGATCCTGCGAATTGCTCTGGAAGAGCGACTGGTTTACCGCGGCGACTTTGCCCTCGGTACGCTGATGCGGTTCCTGCCGATCATCACGCAGATCTTCCTCTGGAGTGCGATTTTTGCTGCGGTCAACGTGGGATCGGGTGGCGATCAGAAGATCGCTGGCTTCTATACCATCCATACCATGATCGCCTACTACCTGCTGACGATGGTGAGTAGGGCCTTCTCCAGCATGCCGGGACTCGCGTCAGGCGTGGCGCTGCAGGTTCGCAACGGTGAGATAAAGAAGTTTCTGATCCAGCCGGTCGATATGGTCGGCTTCCTGCTGATGGGGCGGATTGCCCACAAGCTGGCATATTACAGCGTGGCCCTGCTGCCATTTGCACTGGTCTTCTACCTCTGCGGCGGATATTTCAGCCATCATTACGCGGCGCCCGGTGTCGGCGCACCGAGCGCCCAGCGGATCTCTGTCTTCATCAGCTCACTGTTACTGGGCTTCATGCTGGGCTACTTCCTGGAATTGTGTATCGGCTTGATCTCTTTCTGGTTCCTGGAAGTGACGTCCCTGATCTTCGTCTACAACCTGCTGACCTTCTTTCTCTCGGGCCATATGTTTCCACTCGACCTGCTGCCCGACTCGGCGCGGGCCATTGTCGACTGGATGCCGCTGCGATACCTGGCCTATTTCCCGGCCGCCGTCTTGCTGGGACGAGTCGGGGAGGATCAACTCTGGACCGAGCTGCTGCTGGAAGCGGGCTGGGTGCTGTTCTTTATCGTGCTCAGTCGCTGGATGTTTTCCCGGGGTGTGAAACGGTATAGCGGATACGGAGGTTAAGCGGTCGAGATGACCGGCTGATCATGGATAGCCAGACTGGACACAATACAGAGCAGGCGATTCCTCGGCCTCACTACCTGAAGGTCTTCCTGACCTTTGCGCGCAACAGCCTGGTGCGGGATATGACTTTCCGCTTTAACTTTCTCCTGCAGTGCGTGTCGTCGACTTCCTGGACTGCCATGAACATCGGCTTTTACCTGATCGTCTTCAGCTTCACTGATGAGATCGGCATCGATACCGGTTGGGGCAAGTACCAGTTCTTCGTCTTTCTCTCCACAACCTGGCTGATTAACAGCCTGGTGCAGGCCTTCTTCATGCCCAATGCCCAGGAGTTCAGCGAGTTGATTCGGACGGGCAATCTCGACTTTGCCCTGGTCAAGCCAATTGACACCCAGTTCCTGATTTCCTTTCAGAAAGTGGAATGGTCGGCACTCTCCAACTTTCTGATGGGACTGATTCTCCTTGTCTACAGCCTCTGGCACTTGATGGGTGATACGCTCTCACCGCTGGTGCTCAATCCGCTGGTGCTGCTGCTTTACCCCGTCTTCATCCTCTGTGGCATGATGATCATGTACAGCGTGATGATCACGCTGGCTGCCACAAGTATCTGGCTGGGTCGCAACCAGACGCTCTATAACTTCTGGTTCTATCTGACCAACTTTTCTCGCTACCCGATGGAGATTTACTGGCGCAGCTGGGGCTGGTCACTGTGGGCGATCTTCACGTTTGTGATTCCAGTCCTGGTGGTTGTCAACATTCCGGCTCGTTTGATGGCGCGGCCGCTGTCACCACGAGCGGGCTGGGAAATCTGGCTGACGTTGTTTGCAGTTGTCGCCACGCTGATGAGCCTGAAGCTCTCCCGGATGGTATTTCAACGAGCGCTTTACAGTTACCGGAGCGCCAGTAGTTAGCGGCACTTGGTCGTGGGCGATAAACGATGAATGAAACGATCGAAGCGGGTGAATCGAGCGGTGCTGGCATGCTGGCCTACCTGCAGCTGTTCCGACTCTCCAACCTGCCAACCGCGATGGCCGATGTGTTGATGGGATTCCTGGTGGTCCAGCAGACCATCGATACCAGCCTGCTGGTCCCGTTGCTACTGCTGCTGCTTGCCAGCAGCCTGCTGTATGTCGCCGGCATGGTGCTCAATGATGTTTTTGATTACCAGCAGGATTGCCAGCAGCGTCCTGATCGCCCGCTGCCATCAGGTCGAATATCTCTCTCACGGGCGCGGCTGATTGGGCTGGGAATGCTCGTCGCCGGGGTAGGGGTGGGCATGGCCAGTGGGCTGATGGCGGAGGCTGAGCCCTGGCGCGGCGGCCTGACTGCACTGCTGCTGGCGACTGCGATTCTGCTTTACGACGGCCTGCTCAAGCAAACCCCACTGGCGCCGTTACTGATGGGCAGCTGCCGCTGTTTGAACGTGCTGCTGGGGATGAGTTTTGTCACAGCGGGTGCTACAGTCGACGGATCTCTGCTGGGTCTGGCGCCTCACCAGTTATGGATTGCTGTCGGCATGGGCGCTTTTGTGACCGGCATCACGCTCTATGCCCGCAGCGAAGCGGGCCGCAGCTCACGGCCCTACCTGGCGGGCGGCGTGGCCTGGATGATTGCTGGCGTGCTGCTGCTCGCTTACCTGGTGCCTCGTTCCCTGCCAGACAACTTTACTCCCCACCTGCAGGCACAGCAGGCCGGCATCTTATTGAGCGTGCTGTCGTTCACGTTTATCTACCGTTGCCTGCTGGGGATTGCTGAACCGTCAGCTACCCGGGTGCAGGCAGCGGTCAAGCAGTGCCTGCTGTCAATCATCGTGCTGGATGCAGCCATCACGGCAATCTTCTGTCCCTGGGGGTATGCGATCCTGGTCCTGGCCCTGCTGGCTCCCACGCTGTTGTTGGGAAAGTGGCTATACTCGACCTGACATGTGGGCGGTCGCACGGCCCCGGTTTTCACTGTTGCAGGAGTAGCGATGCACTCTCCCTTGCTTTTTCTTTCCGTGCCTGGATTGCGTCCGGCGGACGTGCAGGCGATGCCACGGCTCAGATCGCTGGTCGAGGCGGGCAGCCAGCAACCGCTGACGGCGAGTTTCCCCGCCGTCACCTGGCCGGTCCAGACGAACATGTTGACCGGCTGCCGGACAGATCAGCATGGCGTGGTGGCCAACGGTTTTTACTGGCGCGAATCGGCCGAGGTCGAGATGTGGACGGCCTGGAACGAGAAGATCCAGGCACCTCAGCTGTGGGACCTGCTGCACGAGCATTCCAGCGAGCTGACGTCGGCGGTCTGGTTTCCGATGTTGAGCAAGGGCTGCGGAGCTGACTACATCTGCATGCCGGCCCCGATCCACAATCCGGACGGATCCGAGTCACTCTGGTGCTATACCAAGCCGACGGAGTTTTACGGCGATTTGCGCGACTCGCTTGGCCATTTTCCGCTCAAGCACTTCTGGGGACCACTGGCGAATATCGAATCAACTGCCTGGATTGTCGACTCGGCAGTACTGGCAGCCGCGGAATTCCAGCCTCGCTTGTTTTATCTCTACCTGCCGCACCTGGATTATGCCGCGCAGAAGTATGGGCCAGCGAGTCCGCAGGCGGCCGCGGCCGTGATCGAACTGGACGAGGTGCTGGGGCGATTGGTGGAGGGCATGCAACAGAGTTACGGAGCGCAGCAGCTGACCTGGCTGGTCGCCAGCGAGTATGTGATTACCGAAGTCGATCATGTGGTCTATCCCAACCGACTGTTGCGCCAGGCCGGTCTGCTGACGGTCAAGGAAGGAGAGCGGGGTGGTGAGGAGATTGACATGGCTGCCAGTCAGGCCTGGGCACTTGTCGATCACCAGTTTTCCCAAGTCTTTGTCAGAGATGCTGACGCCGATGTCATCCGCCAGGTTGAGCAGCTGTTCGCTGGGCTGGAGGGAGTGGACGAGGTGCTCTGTGGCGATCAGCTGGCAACGCGTGGGATCAACCATCCGCGTTGTGGAGAGCTGGTGTTGGTCTCCAGCGCCAACAGCTGGCAGGCCTACTACTGGTGGCTCGACGACGAGCAGGCGCCTGACTATGCCCGCAGCGTGGATATCCACCGCAAGCCGGGCTACGATCCGGTCGAACTGCACTTCGACATGGAAACCCGGGGCGTGCCGCTGGATGCCAGCCTGGTGGCTGGATCGCATGGCGCACCGGTTAAGTCCGATGCGCAGCGCGGGATTGTACTCTCGTCAGCTGCAGACCTGCTCGGTGACGAGCCACTACAGGATATCGAGCTGGCCCAGGTTGTGCTCGGGCACTTCGATATCGAGTTACCAGCCTGAACGGCGGGCTACTTGAGCGTTTGCAGCGACAGGTCCTTGAACTGCACCAGCATCGGCGGGCCGGCATGCAACTGCAGGGCCAGGATTCCCTTCATCGCTCGCTTGCTGGCCTGGTTGTCGACCACATCCACGGTGGTCTTGCCATTGATCTGTTGCACGAGGTGATTTCCACGAGCGATGATCGTGTAGGTGTTCCACTCTTCCTTCTTGATGGCGGCCAGAATCTGCTCGTCGTCGCCGGTCGAGCCAACGGTCTTCTTGTCGCCGTTGTCGGCGATTTCAACTTTCTGGCTACGGAGTGCCAGGATACCGCGACCACGTTCCTCATAGAGGATGCCAATGAACTTCATGCCGGCGTCAATATCTGCCTGGTAGCCGCCGACAACCCAGTTGCCGAGGTCCTTGCTGCGGTACTGGATGCCGGAGTTTCCGCCAACGATGCGGAATTTCAGATTTAACTGGAAGTCGGCCGGGGTGCCGCCGCGCCAGATCAGGAAGGTATTGCCCTGGGTCGGGTTGTCCTTGGTCGTCTGACCTGAAATGACACCGTCGCTGACGGACCAGAACTTCGGATTACCATCCCAGCCCTCGAGTGTCTTGCCATCAAACAGGGAGGTGGCGGCTGGTTTCTTGTCTTCCGCTTTCAAGTCAGCGGCGATCAAGAGTGCGGCGAGGATCAGTATCAGCTGGTGGATCTTGGGCATGGTTTGTTCTCTCAGCGAGGGGGTCAGGTTAAGCGAGGGTGATTCCGGCAGATTATGACTCAACGGTTTCTACTTCCGGCATTTCGGGTGGATCAAAGTGGAAACCCCGGCTCTGGCTGAAAAACTCGAGCGGGTTATCGTAGACCACTTTGCGGGTCAGGCTATCGGGATGGCCGCGACGGCGCATTTCGAAAATGAAGTCGGGTACGGCGGTTGGTTTGGAAGGACCCCAGTCACCGGCAGAGTTGACCATCAATCGTTCGGGTCCATAATTCTCGACCATGTCGGCTGCCCGTTGCGGAGTGCATTTGCTGATCGGGTAGAGTGTCATGCCGGCCCAGAAACCCTCGGAGAGGACGGGCCCGATGGTGTGCTCTTCGACATGGTCGACGAGCACACGCGTGGTATCTATCCGTGAGTCGGCCAGCAGCATATCGAGGATCATCCTCGTGCCCTGGTACTTGTCTTCCAGGTGTGGTGTGTGAATCAGTATCTGCTGGTCGAATTCCATTGCCAGTTCGAGATGCTCGGTGAACACGATGGACTCATTTCGTGTGTTCTTGTTGAGCCCGATTTCACCGATCCCCAGGACATTGGGTAAATCGAGGAACTCGGGGATCAGGGCGATCACCTGTCGTGACAGCTCGACGTTCTCTGCTTCCTTGGCATTGATACAGAGCCAGGTGTAGTGCTGGATGCCATACTGTGCCGCACGAGCTCTTTCGAATTCAGTCAACTGGTGAAAGTAATCGCGAAAGCTGTCTGCACTGCCACGGTCGAAGCCGGCCCAGAAGGCGGGTTCACTGAGAGCCACGCAGCCCATCCGGGCCAGGGTTTCATAGTCATCCGTTGTACGGGAGACCATGTGGATGTGGGGATCAAAGTAGTCCATCAGTACTGACTCCAGCGGGAGAGGAGATCGTTTCAGTCGCTGGCCTGGTCGAGGTCGTATTCCTGTCGCCAGTCTTCCTGGTAATCACGCGAGAAAATCAGCTGAACTTGCTCAGCCCGGTCACGCTGCTCGTGGTCCGAAACTGTGGCCAGGGCCTGGTCGATGAGGTCCAGCCGAGCATCGTCGCGAAAGCTCCCGTCGGAGCGTTCCAGCCGGTCAAAGGATGCTGCCAGCTGCAGGATCTTGGCACGAATCTCCAGGTACTCGCGATCAAGCACGGCGATTGACGACATGGGGCTCGACATGGTTGTCTCTCCTTGCTGCGGCCAGCTGCGGCCGGAACGACTATCGGCCGCGGCAGATTGCTTCTTTTTAGTCTGCCTGTGGAGGCCACGCAAGCGAGACGAGCCAGTCTGGTGCAGCCGATGGGCAGCGAATGTCGACGGCGCGTGGCAGAGGGGCGCAGCGGCACCCGGGAGCACGGATTGTGATAATGGTTGTCAGCTGCCGTTGCTGACAAGAGTGGCCTAGAAGGCGCCGTTTTCGCCTCGGCGGGGCGGGAAACGCTGCTTGCGAGTCTCGTCCGGCAGCGTGTTGGGCCGCGAACGGTTCTGCAGGTCACCGGTGAACTGGCTGGAGTCAGCACCCCGTCCCAACGACACCGAGATCACCTCACGCTTGTAGCCGACGAACTTAAGGAAGTTCGGGAAGGTGAGTTGTTCGACATCGTAGAACTGAATTTCTCGCAGCAGATCGTTGTAACCCTTGGTGGAGACCAGCTCGCCAGTGGTTCCCTTCAGCAGGTACTGGGTGTTGACCGTGACCTTGCCGGTACGGGTACCGTCCTCGGCCACCTCGGCGTCAATCACGCCACCCATGCTGGTGATCATGTACTTGACCTTGTCCATGTCACTCTTGCCATCACCATCCAGGTCAAAGAACCCGGCCAGGGCGAAGTGCATCGTTGTGCCGGCCTGGAAGGCGGGCGAGTGGATCAAGTCACCCTTGAGGATCGGGTTTGTAAGGCTGTCGTCGAGGATGCGGGCTTCGGCCAGCCGCAGGTCGAGAATTCGCACGACCTGGATCTTGGCTTTGATCTCGCTCTTGTCACGCATCACGCCCGGTTGCTTGCGGTCGTAGACGCTGAAGGTTGTCAGCGCCTTAACACCGTGAACGGTACCGAGGTCGATCCAGACAGTGTTGTTCAGCTGGTTCACGGAGGTGATCTGTCCATCCGGCACTTCAAATCGTTCGGACTTGGGCTGCCGCAGGATCTTCATGGCGTCGACCGTCTGCTGCAGGATGCCGACTTCCTTGCCCAGCGCAGAAACTTCCTGCAACTTGGCATCGCGCGTCTGGTTCGCCTGGATGACCTGGTTCTGCAGGGCCTGGGCCTGGGTCTGCTTTTCGCCGTTGATCCGATCGCGATCGGTATTGAAGGCAGATCGTTCGCCGGTCAGGTCCGTGTTGGCTGTCTGGGTCTTGGCATCCGCCTGGGCAATTGCGTCGGTCTTGTCAGTGGCCAGCTTGACCTTCTCTCCTGCCAGCTGAAGGTTATCATCCTCCAGCTTGGTGATCATGATGTTCTGCTGGCGGATCGTCTGGATCAGGTTCGAGGGGACGTTGGCATAGTTGATATAGTCTCCGTCCGCCACCGACATACCCTGGCCATAGAGTTGCATGTTCTGGTCGAAGTTATCGAGCAGGGTCTGGATACCATCCAGGTCGCCGCCCGAGTTGTACGAGCTGATCTCCGAATCCACGGCACCGCGGTCGATGCCAGGCGCACCGATCATGAACATCAGGGCCTTGATCTTGGTCTCGCCCATGAGGTTCTTGTTCTCCGCTGCCTTGAGCTGCTCACCCGTCTTAACCGCAGTGTCATCGGCCGTCTTGGCCTTGCTGTGGAACATGTAGGTGAAAACTGCCAGCGTGATCGTTGTCATGATGGACAGGATCAGGGCAACTTGAATTGTTGTGTTTTCGCGTGATGCCATTGAAATGGGCTCCTGGAAATCAACTGGCTGCAGCGGAAGTCGATGTCTCGCTGGGTGGGACCCCGAAAGGCCGCCATCAATCCGTTTTATTTTATCGCCTTGGGGCAGCTAGGCGTAGCTCTTTTTCGCTGAAAAACAAACCGCCTCGCTCATCGGCCCCTATCTGCTTATCTTATCGACGCTGGCCGCTCTGAAATGTGATCCACTCTGCAACTCGTTTTCAGATCGAACCTCTATGTGCGGCTGAAAAGACAACCTGCACCCGCTGGTTCCGCTTCTGCCAATGGCACGAATCGAGACCTGCAACTCACCCTATCGTACGCTGCAGCCTGCTCGTTGGGACTCCGGTGACAGTCCCTAAAGCACTGTCAATGAATGACTTAGATGCTGTGTTTGCAGTCCTGCGCAGTGGCTGGTGCCATTTTCATCGTACGGCAGCCGGGCATGAGTCCGTCGATGGCTGCTGGGGAGAGTTGCGGTTTGTACCGTCTGGCGGGGTTTTTGCCGTTAGGCAGCCTGTGGTGGTGATGGCGGGAAGAAGCCAGCATTTACTGTTGTCGTTCGCGAGCTGGTGTTAGGACAAGCGGCCACAGCGTGGCGGATCAGTTCCACAGCAGGTTGACATTTAGACAGCGGCATTCCTACCATGCCCTGACTTGTGGCGTGGCATGCTGCCATGTCAGCGGTTTTTGTGATCGGCTGCAGGGAGCGTGAACGAGCATGGCAGGCAAGGGCAAGGGATCGCAGCGCCAGCAAGTCCTGGGCGGATTTGACGAGCAGCCGGATGTCGCAGCGGCTGCAGCGCCAGCGTCGTCACCAGCCTCGGCAGCGACCGGGGAGCCGACATCGCTGGAGGGCCAGACGGTTTACCTGATTGATTCCTTTGCCCTGATCTACCAGGTCTTTTTCGCGATGCCGAACTTCTCGTCACCGAGCGGGGCGCCGGTCGGTGCAGTGCACGGTTTCATTCGCGACATGGCGGACTTGCTGGAGCACCGGCAGCCGGAGTACCTGTTCTGTACTTTCGATGTTTCGGAGGTCACATTCCGGCACGAGTTTTATCCTGAGTACAAGATGAACCGGGACCCGATGCCGGATGATCTGCGCAGCCAGATTCCGTCCATCCATCGGATGCTGGATGCGATGTCGATACCGATCGTGGAATTGCCTGGTTACGAAGCGGACGACATCATGGCGACAATGGCCCGGCAGGTGGAAGAGCTGGGTGGCGAATGCGTGCTCGTCACCAGCGACAAGGATTGCCGCCAGCTGATCACCGACAAGGTCAAGATGCTCAACATTCGCAAGAACGAGTTCTTCACGGCGACCGAGCTGCAGCAGGTCTGGGGTATCCGGCCGGACCAGGTTGTTGATTTTCAGTCACTGGTTGGCGATTCCGTCGACAACGTTCCCGGCGTCCCACAGATTGGTCCTAAGACAGCGCGCGAGTTACTGGAAAAGTACGACACCCTGGAAGGGGTACTGGAGAATGCCGAGCAGGTGACTGCCAAGAAGCGACGTGAGAACCTGATGAACGGGCACGAGCTGGCGTACCTGAGTCGGCGGCTGGTCAAGCTGGACAGCGAAGTACCGATCGAGGTGGAGTGGTCAGCTGGGCACGTCGGTGGCCTCGACGGCCCGCAGCTTGGTGAACTGTGTGACGAGTTCGGCTTCCGGCGTCTCAAGGATCGACTGCTCGATGTAGGCCAGCAGGCGGCACCAGCGGAATGGGAAGCCGATTACCAGCTGGTCAGTAGCGAAGAGCAACTGGATAAACTCGTCAGCCAGCTCTCCTCGCAGACGCGAATCTCGGTCGACACAGAGACGACTGGCTTGAATCCGCGCGACGTGACCATCATCGGTTACAGCTTTTGTTGGCAACCGGGAGAGGCATTCTATATCCCAGTCCAGGCGCGCCAGGGGGATCCGCAGCTGGATCCGGTGCTGGTCCGTGAGCGACTGCGCGGTGTGCTGGAAGATCCGCAGATCCGTAAGATTGGTCAGAATCTCAAGTACGACATGGTGGCCCTGCGCAGCGAGGGAGTGCGGATGCGGGGGATCTACTTTGACACCATGGTTGCCGATTACCTTGATCAACCCGGCTTGCGCAGTCATAGCCTGGATGAGCTGGCGCGGCGTTACCTGAACCACGTGATGATTCCGATCAGTGACCTGATCGGCAAGGGCCGCAACCAGAAGCGACTGGATGAAGTCGACGTGCAAGAGGTTGGAATGTACGCGGCGGAGGATGCCGACGTGCCGATGCGGATCGTGGACCAGCTGGAGGAACAACTCAAATCGAAGGGCTTGCTGGAGTTATTTTACGAGGTGGAAATGCCGCTGGTGGAGGTGCTGGCTGAGCTTCAGTTCAATGGCATCCGGGTCGATGTCGAGCAACTGGCTGAATTAAGCAGTCGCTTCTCCGCGGCGATCGAAAAGTTGCTGGCGGAGATCTACCAGGCAGCAGGGCATGAGTTCAACGTTGACTCGCGTAATGAGCTCTCGCAGGTGCTGTTCGAGGAGCTGGAGTTGCCGATCGTGAAGCGAACCAAGACTGGGCCGAGTACCGATGTAGAAGTCCTGACTGAGCTTTCCAAGGCCAGCAGCAACCCGCTACCGGGCCTGGTCATCCGCTATCGCCAGCAGGCCAAATTAAGAAGCACGTACGTGGATGCCTTACCCCAGTTGGTTCATCCGCAGACGGGACGAGTTCATTCGGCTTTCAAGCAGAATGTGGCGGCCACGGGCCGACTCAGTTCGGCCGACCCCAACTTGCAGAATATCCCTGTTCGCAGCGAGGAGGGGCGAGAGATTCGCAGGGCCTTCCAGCCCGAAACCGGCTGGCAACTGCTGGCTGCCGACTATTCCCAGATTGAGCTACGTGTGCTGGCCCACTTTTCCGGCGACAACTCGCTGATGCGGGCTTTCGAAGAGGGAGTCGACATTCACTCCAAGGTGGCAAGTGAGATTTATGGAGTGGAGCTGGACGAGGTGACTGCTGAGATGCGCCGGCAAGCCAAGGCAATCAACTTTGGAGTGATTTATGGCCAGTCTTCGTTTGGCCTGGCCAAGGCTCTCGACATCGACCAGGACGATGCAGCTGCGTTTATTGAATCGTATTTCAGCGAGTATCCTGGCGTGGAGAAGTTCTTCGATCGCACGCTGGACCGCTGTTGCCAGGAGGGCTTTGTCAAGACAGCCCTGGGCCGCCGTCGCCCGGTCGAGGGTGTCCGCCAGCCGGACAAGCGAATTGGTTCGCGGTTCCGAAACTTGCCCGAGAGGATTGCCGTCAACACCGTGATCCAGGGATCGGCTGCTGACCTGATCAAGCAGGCGATGGTGGAGATTCACAGGGAAATGCTGCAACGGCAGTGCCAGTCGCGGATGCTGCTGCAGATCCACGATGAGTTGATCTTTGAGGTGCCTGCCGAAGAGCAGGAGGCAATGATCTCGCTTGTTGAAGGCGAGATGGTGCGGGCCGGAGACAACCTTGACGTGCCACTGGTGGTGGACCTCAAGCTGGGACCTGACTGGGCGTCCTGCGAATCCTGGAATGGAGATTGAGCTGGCGTGAACGTGAGACCCCAAGATGGCGACCGCATGGCAACCACGGTGATTGGAATCGTGGGTGGGATTGGCAGCGGCAAAAGCCTGGTTGCCTCGCAGCTGGAGTCGCTCGGCGCGCGTCTCTTTTCTGCTGACGAGGCGGGCCATCAGGCGCTGCTGTCAGAAGATCTGAAAGAACAGCTGCGTGACCGCTGGGGCGACCATGTGCTGACGTCCGCTGGCGAGCTGGATCGAGCGGTGATTGCTGAGCGGGTATTTCATGGTGATCAGTGCGATGCTGAAAGAGCGTTCCTGGAACAGCTGGTGCATCCCCAGATCGACGCCGCGATGCAGTCCTTCCTGCAGCTGGCCCGCTCCGATGAAGCACTCCGATGGGCCGTACTGGATGCCGCCTTGCTGATCGAAGCTGGCTGGGATGCGCAATGTGATCTGGTGCTGTTTGTTGAGGCCGATGACTCAGTCCGGCTGGCTCGCTGTCTGCAGCGGGGCTGGACGGAGCAGCAGTGGAGAGATCGTGAAGCGACTCAGATGTCGCTGGATGAGAAAAAACGTCGCTCTGACCAGCTGCTTGTTAATCATGGCAACCCCCAGGAGTTAGCGAGCGAGCTGCGACAATTACTGCAGATTGACTCCCAGGCGAGTGCAAATTCTGACAGCCAGGGGCTTAACGAAGGGCCCTGTTGTGGTGATAATGACAAGTGACCGATTGTTGCCGGTGCCTGGCCGCTCAGCGATGCCAATTGTCACCGGTCCCCCCCCATATATCACCTGTCTTTACTTTCCCGGTCATTGTTTTGTGTTGAGCGATTCCGCGACCTGGAACCTGTCCCCTGGCCAGTCACTTTAACTGGGCTGAGGACAACCCACATCACACCTTGAGCTTGTCGAGTCACAGCAGCTGAATCGGTTGCCGCGAGTCGATCCACACCCCATTTTCCTTTCCCCTTTCCCATCTCCCTTGTGTGCCGCGCGGTCAGCGCGCTGGCTGACGCCCGGTGGTATGGGAGGATCAAGAAATGTCCTCAGCTGGCGAGCAGGAAAAACCGATTGACGGCGCCGACCAGCAGGTTGAGGCGACGGCGGACGATTTCCAGGATGACCTGTTGGATCGCTATGAAAAGCTGAAGCAGGGGGATGTTCACATTGCTGAACTGCAGCAGCTGACGATGCCGGAGTTGATCGACAAGGCACGCGACGAGAAAGTCGAGCGAATCCAGGGGCTGAAGCGGCAGGATCTGATCGTGGAGATTCTCAAGCGGCGGGTGAACACCAACGGCCTGATGTACGGTGAGGGGACGCTGGAGATCCTGCCGGACGGTTTTGGGTTCCTCCGCAGTCCGGACTATCACTACCTCTCCTGTCCTGATGACATTTACGTTTCTCCCAGCCAGATCCGACGTTTTGGCCTCAAGACCGGCTCCACGGTGGCTGGCCAGATTCGTCCACCCAAGGAGAGCGAGCGATACTTTGCCTTGCTCCGAGTTGAGGCGGTTAACTATCAGGATCCGAACTTGATGGCCGAGCGGATCTACTTTGATGATCTCACGCCGCTGCACCCGGACAATCGCATCATCATGGAGTGGGATGCTGACGATATCTCCACTCGGATCACCGACATCATGACCCCGATCGGGTTTGGCCAGCGAGCCCTGATCGTCAGCCCGCCGCGTGCAGGTAAGACGATCCTGCTGCAGAAGATGGCCCGCGCGGTATTGCATAATTACCCCGAGGCCTACGTGATCATGCTGCTCGTCGATGAGCGGCCGGAAGAAGTGACCGACATGGAGCGGGAGGTCAAGGGATCCAGTTGCGAGGTCATCAGTTCGACCTTCGATGAACCCGCTGCGCGACACGTACAGGTCTCCGAGATGGTGATCGAGAAGGCCAAGCGGATGGTCGAGTTCGGCACCGATGTGGTGATTTTCCTCGACAGCATCACCCGGCTGGCACGTTCCTGGAATACCGAGTGCACTCCCTCCGGCAAGATCCTCTCCGGTGGCCTGGATGCCAATGCCCTGCAGAATCCCAAGCGCTTCTTCGGATCGGCCCGCAAGGTCGAAGAGGGGGGATCGCTGACGATTGTGGCAACGGCCCTGATTGACACTGGCAGCCGCATGGATGAGGTGATTTTTGAGGAGTTCAAAGGGACCGGTAACCTGGAGATCGTGCTCGACCGGGCACTCGTGGATCGCAGGATCTGGCCCTCGATCGATATCAGCGCCAGCGGGACGCGTCGTGAAGAGATGTTGATGGACCCCGAGGAATACCGCCGCGTCTGTGCCCTGCGGAGAGCATTGAGTGAGTTGAATTCGGCTGAGGCGATGGAATCGCTGGTGAAGAAGATGGAGTTGACCCGCAGTAACGCGGAATTCCTGATGAGTATCAATCTTCCGTCCTGATCAGCAGCGGTTGTTGTCAGCAAGGTCGAGTGGAACCGTGACGATGGATGAGTCGATAGACATGACCGAACATGAGTCGACCATCAGAATCGGTATCGTTGTCTCACGATACAACGAGTCAATCACATCCCGGCTGCTGGAGGGTGCTGTCGAAACACTCACCGCTGCCGGGTTTGACGAAGCGGAGCTGCAGGTCGCCTGGGTACCAGGCGCCTGGGAGTTGCCGGTTGTTGCTCAACGGCTGGCTCGTCAAGCCGGCATTCGAGCTGTACTCTGTCTGGGAGCAGTCATTCAGGGTGAGACGACGCATGACCAGTACATCAACCAGCAAGTCAGCCAGTCTCTTGGCCGGTTGGCGATGCAAGAGGATCTGCCGGTGTTGTTTGGTTTACTGACTTGCCAGACGATTGAGCAGGCGCTGAATCGTGCCGGAGGTTCTGCTGGTAACAAGGGAGTGGAGTCTGCCCAGGCAGCTCTGGAGATGATTGACCTGTTCGAGACTCTTAGCTAGTTAAGTCCAGCCAGTGGATGCTGGCCCAGTCGAGGAGTACCGGAGGGATGCCTGATCGCCGTGATGCTCGCGAGGTCGTATTACAGCTGCTGTATGAGGATGATCTGAATCCCCAGCGGCCCGCTGCTCCAGATGACGAGCTGTTGGAATCGCGACTTGAGAAGCATGCCAAGCTTGTCGAATTCGCTCGCGGGTTGCTGGAAGGGGTTCGCAGCCACCGTGCCGAAATCGATCAGACCCTTGCACGACTGGCAAAAAACTGGACACTCGGTCGGATGGCTGTCACCGATCGTAACAGCTTGCGACTGGGGGCCTACGAGTTGCTCCATACCGATGCCCCTGGCCCGGTCGCTGTTTATGAATCGGTGGAACTGGCCAAGCGATTTGGTAGCAGCGAATCGGCTGGCTTCGTGAATGCGATCCTCGATAAATTGCGTCTGGAAGTGGCACAACAGACCGCTCCCATACCCGAAACGACAAGCGACGACGAACAACCATGAGCCTTTGGAAGAGATTTCGCCAGGGACTGAACAAGACCCGTGACCTCCTGCGGACCGATATTCGCGACCTCTTCAAGAGCGAGGGTCGGCTGGTCGACGACGAAATGCTCGACGAGCTGTTCGCCGTGCTGGTCCGTACCGATATGGGGGGTGGACCGGCCAATGACATTCGCAGCCGGATTGATAACGAGTATCGCGGTCGTGTCGTTCATATGCAGGAACTACTGGACCACGTGCGGGATGAACTTCGGCAGCTGATGCAGCAGCCCGACGACCCGATTGTGCTGGTCGATAATGGCCCCACCGTGATCATGGTGGTGGGTGTCAATGGATCGGGAAAGACGACGTCGATCGCCAAGCTGGCACACATGTTCAAGCTGCAAGGTAAGTCGGTGGTGCTGGGGGCAGCAGATACGTTCCGGGCAGCAGCGGTCGAGCAGCTGACCATCTGGTCGGAGAGAATCGGCGTGAAAATCGTCAAGGGAGAGGCCGGTGGTGACCCGGCCAGTGTTGCCCACCGGGCCGTCGCCGAGGCCATCCAGACCGACGCTGAAATCTGCATCATCGATACGGCTGGCAGATTACAGACCCAGGTCAACCTGATGAAAGAACTCGAGAAGATCCATCGAGTCATCCAGAACCAGGTCGCCGAAGCGCCGCACGAGGTTTTGCTGGTGCTGGATGCAACCGCCGGTCAAAATGGTATCAGCCAGGCCAAGGGGTTTTCCGCAGCTGCCAATTGCACCGGCATTGTGCTGGCCAAGCTGGATGGCACGGCCAAGGGAGGCGTGGCGATCCCAATTCGACGGGAATTCAACCTGCCGGTAAAGTACGTGGGGCAGGGCGAACAGCCTGAAGACCTGGAGTTGTTCAATGTCGATGACTTTGTCGACGCTCTGCTGGCTGGCGATGACGATGGCGAATCCGTATAGACGCTAGACGCTCGCATCGGATTGTAAGGGTCATGCCAGATATGCCAGCTCTGCTGGCCGCAGCCGCAGAACTGGACTGACCGGTCTATTCCGAACCTCCGCGGCGATACGACCGGCATGACCGTTAGCTCTTTTGTCCGTCATGCCTGCCGGCGGTAAATAGCGGCCTCCATCCGCGACTCATCGTCAACCGCTGACCCCGATTCACTCGATGAATCCGATTGAGTCGAGACGACCAGTCGAGATTGGCAGGTTGTTGTGCTCGCCTGCCGGGCACCTGAAGGAGGCGATTGAGGTCGTTCCGGGCCAAGGAATGGCCCACAAAGGACCATGGAGGAATTGATCATGCGAGTTGTGAATTTTGCTACCTGCAGTCTGATTGCACTCTTGATCTGTGGGCCGTTGACGGTGTGCGGACAGGACTCGGAAGACTCTGCGGTCTCGGAGGACGACGTCACGGCGGTCTCCCCCAGTGATGCCAATTCTCAACGCTGGTCACTGTTTGATAACAGCGAACGCAGCACGCAGATCACCGGCTGGATGCAGCTGGGCTACCACAATGAGAGTAATGGTGGCTTCAACTCCCATCCCGATAATCTCAACCTGCACCAGTTGTGGTTTACGCTTGACCGGGCTCCCGAGGATGACGGTGCGGGACTGAACCTCGGATACCACATGGATATTGTCTATGGAGTGGACGCTCCCAACGTGCAGTCGTTTGGCAATAATGCCGGCAATTACGACTTCCAGAATGGACTCGATCACGGTTCCTATGCCTGGGCCCTGCCACAGCTTTACGGGTCGGCAACCGTGGGCAGCCTGGATCTGAAAGTCGGTCACTTTTCCACGCTGGTCGGATATGAGCAAGCTGCCGCGCCGGCGAATTTCTTCTACAGCCATTCGATGGGCTTCAACAACACAGCACCTCGTACTCACACGGGCGTGCTGGCGACGACTGAGGCGAGAGGTGCTGAGGTTTACCTCGGCTGGACGCTTGGCTGGGATACCGGCTTTGACCAGCTAGGCAGCGGCAGTGCCGCCCTGGGTGGGTTTAGCAAGCAGATTGGTGACCGAACGCGAGTCTCCTATATCACCACCTTTGGCGATCTCGGTCACCGTGGTGTTGGTTACACCCACAGCATGGTGGTGGAAGTTGCCTTTGGCGACCAGCTGACATACATCGCTCAGCACGACTTTGCCAACGTCAGCAGCTCCACGGATTCCACCGATGATGTGGGCATCAACAACTACCTGATCTACGATCTGAACGACACCTGGAGTCTGGGTGGTCGTCTGGAGTGGTGGCGAAATGACACCACATCCCGCTATAGCGCGGGTGCCGGTCTCAACTGGAATGGTCGGACCAACCTGACTGTCCGACCCGAAGTCCGCTTGGACTGGTCTCCAGAGACGGACGAGGAAGTCACGATCTTCGCCGTCGACGCAATCATCGCCTTCTAGAGGGATATTCCACGAATCCCTCTATGGCGGATCATTCGACGGCCTACCCTTCGCGGCAGGCCGTCGTTTTTTGTGCGCTGGCCGGTTTGGTTCCTGGTGGCGCAACTGCCAGTTCTCTAGGCACCACTGCCTACCTGACGGGCAATTTACCCGTCACGGATTGCCGGCTGCGGATCATGCGGTACCCCCGGTTTTCGCTATTTCCCCCGGGGAACTGCCTGCTGCCAGGAAAAGAAGAGGAGAACGTGTTCGATTGGCGCGCCGCTTGCACTTTCTTTGACAATGTGGAAACTCGCTGGAGCGTCCGCTTGAGGTGCAGCCTGATTGACCAACGCAGGCTGTGGCTGTGGCTCTATTTGTAGGGGGTCTAACCAATCTATTTTTCGGCTCCTTTGTGAGTCGGCTATGTGCCCCAATGGCTCTTGGCAGGTATCCGCCTTACCTGTCAGGAGCTGGGGCTGATGTTTCCAGCGTGGGTCTGGCGAATTCTCCAAAACTCTCCGGCTTGATCAGCACAGAGCTGTTCGCTAGATTCAAGCTTCGAGCAGGGAGCGACCGCTTTCCGCTCCGTCCTTTTACGGTTCCTGAGCAGTCATGAAGCTGATCATCGCCATTATTCAGCCGAACAAGCTGGAAGAAGTTAAGGCAGCCTTGACCGAGGTTGAGGTCTTTCGACTGACGGTTATGGATTGCCAGGGATTCGGCCGCCAGAAGGGCCAGACCGAACTGTACCGTGGTCGCGGCATCGCGGTGAACCTGCTGCGAAAGGTCCAGTTACAGATTGCGGTTAACGACGACTTCGTTGAACCAACTGTGACGGCGATCATCAAAGCAGCCCGCACGGGTGAGGAAGGCGCTATTGGCGACGGCAAGGTGTTTGTTCTGCCGATGGATGACTGTGTCCGTATCCGCACTGGTGAACGCGGCAGCGAAGCGATCTAGCTGGCAGCAGCGGCGAGGGCTTGTGTCTGATCCCAGCTGCTCAGGGTGTGACTGGATTGGCAGGCGGATTCAGCAGGCCACCGCCAAGCGGCTCGGTAGCGTCCTCTGGCGATCCGGCGGTATTCTGACCGGCCCAGAAGGAATCACGAAGATAGCGATCCTGGACCGGTTGAGGCAGCGGGTTGAGGTAATCGCGAGGCCGCGTTCCCTCCACCACCGGCATGCCGTGCGGCGAGGGGAAGGGATCGTGCAAGGTAGCCTGGTAACGCTGCTGCTGAACAGGTCCCGTCGGCTTCTGCATCCGTTCAACGAAGGACTGGCATCCGCTTGCCAGCGACACCAGGATGGTGATCGCACAGCATGACGCTCCCAGTTGCCCGGCCTTGGCTGCCATCGTCGATTCCCTCTTTCTCTCTGCGATTCGTTTCGCTGAATTCGGCGGCGGATTATAGGGAAGCCAAAAAGCCGCGACCAGATGGATTGCCTGGCCGTCGCCGCTTTGTCCGCTAACTTCGTGAACTGAGTAGAACGCTGGCGGCCAGTGGCGTCAGCTGCCGATCACCGCAACTGGCGGGCAGCAGGCAGGTCTGTCCTGTCGTGAGCGTGATTCCGGGGTTGCCCTCAACGGCAACCTCGCCATCCAGCACGGTCAGGATCTGAAAAGTCGGCTGGCCTGGCAGGGTCATCGGCTGGCGCAGCTGGATTCGATCCAGCTGGAACTGCGGGCAGTCAACAAGGTTCTCGACGTGCTCGTTACTTGTCGCCTGGGGCAACTGAAGCGAACAAGGTCCGGACTGGAAGTCGACGACAGCCAGCCCCTGTTTACGGTGTAGCTGACGTGGCTGTCCCTGATCGTCGAGGCGGTTCCAGTCATCGAGTCGAAAGGTGGTATCGCTGGCTTGCTGGATCTCCACGATCACAAGTCCGGCACCGAGCGCATGCACCGTGCCGGCGGGGATCAGCAGGCAATCCCCGGGAGCTGGTTCCAGCCATGCCAGCGCCTGCTCCGCTTCACCAGCTGCCAGCAGGGCAGACAGCTGCTCTTGGTTCAGCCCTGGCTGCAGGCCGGCGTAGATCCGGCTGCCTGGTTCAGCGTGCAGGACGACCCAGGCTTCGGTCTTGCCCAGGTCGGGCGGATCGAGCAGAGCAGCCTGGCTGTCATTCGGGTGCACCTGGATCGAGAGACTCTGTTGGCAATCGAGATACTTCAAGAGCAATGGAAACCGATCCTGGCTCTCCCTGCCGACCAGTTCCCGTGGAAACTCCCTGACCAGCTGATTGAGGGTCCAGTCCTGCCAGGGTCCGGAGAGCACACGGCTTTGATCTTTACCGTGATCGACCAGCTCCCAGCTCTCTGCCACGACGCCATCGGCGGGCAGTTGTTTCCCCAGCAAGGATTCGAGTCGACGGCCGCCCCACAGGTAGTCGCGAAAAATGGGTGCGAACACAAGCGGTTCCGAGGGTACGTTGTTCATGGTCGTTTGGCGGGCAGGGGTTGGCCCCGAGTTGTCGATTGTGATTTCCGCTGTTATTATTGGTACAGATCGATGGTGAGAAATACCCCAGTTCGGGAGTTCTCGTCAACGGTTTTCAGCTGATGCGGCAGCTTCCTACCGCACCCCCGTTTGTAATTGCTGGATCATGGTTGCTCGGCCGAGCAATTGAAAAATAACCGGTCGGTAGCTGGCGTCCAGTCATCTATCCTGCATTGAACGCGGCTTTCGGTTGACCGCACGGGTATGGAGCGACAGGCATGGCGAAGTCTCCTGACAAGGACCTGTTTGCCGAATCGACAATGTCGTTCGGCGATCACCTTGAGGAACTGCGCGCCTGCCTGATGAAATCGGTCATTGGGCTGATAATCGGCTGCCTGTTTGGCTTGCTCGTGGCGAATCGCGTCGTGCTGTTCATCCAGGGACCTCTGACAGCGGCGCTGAAGGACTATTACCTCGAGTTGGAAAAGGACGAGATCAAGGCTGAGTATGGTGAAGACGCCGCCGAGCGACTTACCCTGATCGACTCGGGTCTGGAAGTCGACACGATGCAGATCGACATGGATGCACTCTGGCTGAACCTGCATCAGCAGTACAGTGCTCCAGGGGCCTTCCTCGGTTACCAGCCTTTCTCGTTCGTGTTCGACGATTTTCTTCCTGGCGGTGTGCCACTGCTGTTCAACCAGATTGTGAAATCTCAACCCGGTACGACATCAGCTGCGGCTGAACTCAAATCACGGCTGTCCGAGGACGAATTGCAGTTGGCAGAGAAGCTGAGCTCGATCGGCGAGCAGGAATTGGCCGACGACCTGGAGGTGCGAATGCAGGCAGTTCGGCTGCTCAATGGCTGGATTGCCGAGTCCGACCTGGCAGGAACGAAGGCATTTCGTGCTGTCAAATCGGAGTCGGTTGCCATCCGGCGGCTACGGGAGCGGCAGGCAGAGGGCCAGCTTCCAGCGCTGGCAGGTCCCGACCAACGCAGGCTGAACCAGTTATTGGTCAAGCAGGTTTTCAGGGATGTCTTGCGGCCACCGCAACCACAACTGCTGAGAGTACCGCTCTGGAAGCCGATAGAAATTCGAGTACAGACTCTGAATGCCCAGGAGGCCTTTATGATCTGGCTGAAGGCAGCCTTCATCGCCGGATTTCTGTTGGCCAGTCCCTGGGTCTTCTACCAGATCTGGTCCTTCGTGGCGGCCGGTCTTTATCCGCACGAGAAGAAGTACGTCAGTATTTACTTGCCGTTCAGCATGTTGCTTTTCCTGGGCGGAGCCGGGATGGCCTTCTTCTTTGTGTTTGAACCGGTATTGGATTTCCTCTTCAGCTTTAATCGGGCAATGGAGATCCATCCCGATCCACGAATCAGCGAATGGATGGGCTTCGTACTATTCCTGCCACTCGGCTTTGGGATCGCCTTCCAGTTGCCACTGGTGATGCTCTTGCTGCACCGGATTGGCATAATTTCTGTCGCCTCCTACCTCAGTAAATGGCGAATTGCAATCCTGATCATCTTTGTACTCTCGATGCTACTGACTCCCGCTGATCCGATCAGTATGTTGTTAATGGCCGTTCCACTGACACTCTTGTACTTCCTGGGAATCCTGATGTGCGTCTGGATGCCGAGTGTCAGGAATCCCTATAAGGAAGGATATGATCCTTCCTAGCAGCGTTCCCACCAGTGTGGGTGAAAGCGTCTGCCATTCTCTCCTGCTGGCCAGTGTGGTCCCGAAGCATGCCTGACTCGTCCAAGAAACCGAAATCCGCCGGTCGCCGGGGGAAACCATCGCCCCCCTCTGCGCCAGTCAGCAAGGACGGGCCGCAGCGTCTGCAGAAGGTGATGGCCGCCTGCGGTGTCGGCAGCCGCCGAAGCTGTGAAGAGTTGATCGAGCAAGGTCGTGTCGAAGTCGATCGCCGGATTGTCACCGTGCTCGGCACACGTGTTGACCCGGCGACAGCCGAGATCCGGGTCGATGGCAACATTCTGCGGACGCCCCGACGCTGTTACTTCCTGGTCAACAAGCCGAGCGGCGTGCTGGCCACGAACGCCGATCCGATGGGTCGTAATCGCGTGATTGACATCATCGACAGTAAAGAGCGATTGTTCACCGTTGGCCGACTGGACCGGATGAGCGAAGGCCTGATCCTGGTAACGAATGATGGTGAGCTGGCCAACAGGCTAGCCCATCCGCGTTACGGAGTGACAAAAACCTATCGTGTTCGAGTGGCAGGACGACCGACACGGGAGAAGATGGACCAGGTTAAACAGGGCGTTTATCTGTCCGATGGCCTGGCACGTGTTGATGAATTGCGGATCAAACGACGTTTCAAGGACAGCACCGAGATGGAGATGATCCTCTCGGAAGGTCGCAACCGTGAAATCCGTCGCGTGCTGGCGCGTGTCGGTCACAAGGTGTTGACATTGCGGCGAATTGGCCTGGGACCGCTGCGACTGGGTCGGCTGCCAGCGGGAGGTTTTCGTGAACTGACTGCGGTCGAAGTTAGCCAGCTAAGAAAACTGGTCGCCAACCGAAAAGGAACTGCCCGACCAGCTCGGCCAGCCAAGCCAGATCGGTCAGCCAAGCCAGATCGATCGGCCAAACCAGCTCGATCGGCCAAACCAGCTCGATCGGCCCGGTCAGCCCGGTCAGCTCGGTCAGCAGAGCCGAGAAAGTCACGTTCTGCGCCGACCGGCAAGGCGGGTACGAAGCGTGAATCAAGCAGGTCACGAAGGAGTCGCGGTGCGACGCAGGGCAATTCCAAGGCTCGCCGGCCCCAGACAGGTTCACGGCGAGGAAGGAAACCAGGGAAATGAACAACCCCCTGCATGCGGAATACTATGCCGACCAGGCAGTTCACGCGCAGGTTCGGGTAACTGAGAATGTCGAGATCGCTCAATCGACCTGGCGAGTCCGAATTCATTACCCCGCATTGGCCGAGAGGATTCTGCCTGGTCAATTCCTGATGCTCAAGCTGAGTGGACAGGATGACCCGCTGATCGGACGTCCGCTGGCTCTCTACGATGTGATTGCCGACGGCCAGGGCCAGCCGGCAGAAGTGGACCTCGTCTACCTTGTCCACGGCAACCTGACGACGCGGCTGGCTGGCTGCCAGCCCGGTGATTCGCTGGATGTCTGGGGTCCGCTGGGAAATGGCTTTCAGCACGAAACGACACGGCAGCTGGTGATGGTGGTCGGTGGTATTGGGCAGACCCCGATGCTGGCTCTTGGAAAACAGCAGCTGGGAAGTCAGCTGTATGGCGGACAGGAGAATCCAGGCAGCAGGTCGGAACAGGTCACGCTATGTTATGGAGCTCGTACGGCTGACTTGCTGGCCGGGCTGGATGATTTTCAACAGGCGGGGTTTGATCTCCGCCTGGCAACAGATGATGGCTCCCGGGGCCATCACGGACTGGTGACCGATCTGTTGGCCGAGCTGCTGGATGAGCAACCTGGGGTGGGTCCGGATGAGCTGCAGGTTGTCTGTTGTGGCCCGGAAGCGATGATGGCTGCGGTAGCCGAGATCACGGCTCAACGGTCGGTACGCTGCCGGGTTTCGCTGGAAACTCCGATGGCCTGTGGCATCGGCATTTGCTTCAGCTGCGTTGCGCGGATTCGCGACAGCGATGGCAACTGGGACTTCAAGCGGACCTGTGTGGAGGGTCCGGTCTTCGACGCTGGCCTGATCGACTGGGGTTAACCAGCAGCTGGCCACGAGGTTCTAGAGGCCACTCTTGGCGTTCTTGATCAGCTTCTGCAGCCGCGACTTGGTTCGTGCCGCCGTGTTCTTGTGGATCAAGTGTTTGACACCAGCTCCATCCAGCTTCTGAGCTGCGCTACGATACTCAGTTTCAATTTCCTGCAGTTGCGGTTGAACGGCAGCCGAGATTTCGTCGCTGCCCTTACCGTCGGACTCCATCTGTTCTCGCGTCGATGTCAGTTCCGCGACCGATGCTCTGACCTTGCGAATCTGGCTCCGCAGCGTTGAGCGGCGAGAGCGGTTGCGCAGGCGGTGGGTCTTGTTCTGACGAAGTCGTTTTTCGGCACTTTTGCTATTTGGCATAGATCAGGGAGTCTCTGCAATTGTCCTGGGGGCACTGCTGGGCTGTGACACGTTTTGATCGCCGGGTCGGCAGTAGGATGCCGTTCCAGCAGGAACAAATCACTATCACCAATTATCCCTGTCTTGTCCAGCGGGCCTATCGACTGATGAAGAAATACTCCGGCAGGGGGAACGCCCTGCAACCATGATTCTTCTTCGGCGGCATCGTTTCGGGGCGGCCCGTTGAGGCCTATCGTTGCTGGTGAGCGGGCTTGATAACCTTGCGGATTGCTGGAGCGGAAGTTCCAATGAAACGTGGCTGACCCTATTTTCCCTGCACCAGTACGAACTGATGAATTCTCAAACACAATCCGATCTTCCCATGGTCTCCCTGGTGGGGGCAGGGCCGGGGGATCCGCGCTTGATTACCCTTGAGGCTGTGGATTGCCTTCGCCATGCGGATGTTGTGCTCTACGACTACCTGGTCAATCCACAAATTCTCGATCATGCGCCGTCGACTGCCGAGCAGATTTGCCTGGGTCGCCATGGGCATAGTCGCATCTGGACCCAGGCGGAGATCAACGAGCAGATGATCCAGCTGGCACGGGCCGGCAAGATCGTGGTGCGACTCAAGGGGGGAGACCCCAGCGTGTTTGCCCACGGAGCGGACGAGGCAGAGGCATTGTCGGCAGCCGGCATTTCTTTTCGTATGGTTGCCGGTGTAACCGCGGCCCTGGCCGCAGGCAGCTGCGCCGGGATCCCGCTGACTCATCGCAACCTGGCCTCAGCTGTTGCGCTGGTCACAGGACAAGAGGATCCGCACAAAACAGAGAGCAACCTGGATTACGACGCACTCGCTCGGTTTCCAGGAACGCTGGTCTTTTACATGGGCGTCACGACCGCCCCAGAATGGACCACAGCCCTGCTGGAGGCTGGCAAGCCGGCGGATACGCCGGCGCTGATTGTTCGCCGTGTGAGCTGTCCGGACCAGCTGATCGTCGAATGCCAGCTGGGTCAAGTCGCCGACAAGCTGGCTGGCGCAGACACGATCCGGCCGCCGGTGATCGTGATTATAGGAGCGGTGGCGGCCGAGTCGATCAACAGTGACTGGCTGGGGCAGCGTCCCCTGCTGGGCCAGCGAATCCTGGTGACGCGAGCGCTCGACCAGGCTAGTGAGTTGATTGACTGTTGCTGGCGGCGGGGAGCTGCCGTGGTCTCTCAGCCAGCGATCGAGATTTCTGCTGTTGCTGAGAAGGCCGAGATCGACCAGGCCCTCGACCAGCTCGACCAGTTCGATTGGCTGGTCTTTTCAAGTCGCAATGGCGTGAGCTACTTCTTTGAAGAGCTGCGTCGCAGCGGCCGCGACCCGCGGGCCCTGGGCGGAATCAAGCTGGCGAGCATCGGTCCCGGGACCAGTCAGCAGCTAGCCAGCTACCACCTGCTGGCGGATCTGCAACCAGACGAGTACCGGGCCGAAGCACTGGCTGCCGCGCTTGCGGACGAAGCGGCAGAGGGCAGGCGATTCTTGCTGGTCCGAGCCAGTCGTGGACGTGAAGTGCTGGCGGAAACACTCAGTCAGCAGGGAGCCGAGGTGGCTCAGGTGGTTGTCTATCAGAGTGCCGATGTGTCGCAGGCCGATCCCCTGATCGGACAACAGCTCGAGGCGGGTCAGATCGACTGGATCACCGTCACCAGCTCTGCCATCGCTCGCTCGCTGGTGGCGCTGTTCGGAGCGGACCTGGCCCAGGCGCGGCTTGCCAGCATCAGTCCGCTGACCTCTGCTGTACTGGCTGAGCTGGGGCATCCGGCGAGCGTCGAGGCCGTGGTCTACACGATGGAGGGCCTGCTTGAGGCCATCGAGCAGCAGGGTCCGCCGCCGCTGGACGACGCCCGATAGCAGCCAGCTGTTAACGCTGATAGATCGGCACGAATGCCTGGTCCAGCTGCAACATAATCAGGTTACAACTGGTCACATAGATCGGACCAATGTTCCCGTTCCAGTTTCCGCCGTCGGACTGCTCCGAGATGATCTTGTTGTAGAGCTTGTCTCGGAACGGCCCCCACTCTTTGACCCCCTGGCGATAGACGACCTGGGCATAGTACAGGTAGGTATAGTGCCAGTGGCCGAAGGACCGGGCCCCGGAGGCAACTCCATGCAGGTGTTGCTTGGAGTACTTGAGCATCGATGGTACATGCTCGCTGTCGTAATCCCCGGCGTTGTAGAGTGCTGCCAGCGCCGCCGCCGTGATTGCAGGTCGCGAGCTGCCGCGGTTACGTGAGCTGTAGGAAATACCTCCATCGGCGTTCTTGCAGCGATAGATGTATTGCTTGGCCTTCTCGATCACCTCGCCGGGCACGGCGATACCGGCGTTTCGGCATCCGCGCAAACCCTGCACCTGGGTAATCGTGGTGGAGCCCTCGTCAAAGTTATTACCGTCCTTGGCGCTGACATAACCCCAGCCGCCGGAGGGAGTCTGGGCCTTGGCGCTGAAATCGACCGCTCTCTTGAGAATCTCGACCAGCTCTTCCCGTCGTTCAATGTCCTCTTCCTCGCCCAGTACCTGGGAAAGGAACAGCATGCTGAAGCCGTGGCCGTAGGTGTAACGGTTATCGCTGAGCGGGTCGCCGATCAAGCCGTTGCTGCGCGACTTGGAGGTGAGGTAATTGACGGTGTTTCGAATCGCCTTGGCGTAGGGCCCCTGGACGGTTGTCGATCCGGAGCAGATCAGGGCTGTACCAGCCAGTGCTGTCATCGCGGCAGGATAGTTACCAGCGGTCCAGTGCCCGAGCGAGGACTGGGTTTTCTTGATCCAATCGAGACCCTTGCGAATGCCAGTTTGCCAGGCTGGCACGCGTTTGGCTGCCAGCAAGGGAGTTTCGCTACTGGCGGCGGCTCCTGCACTGGCGATTGCCAGGGATCGAAGCATATCTCGGCGTGTGAATTGCATCGCTTTCTCCAATTCCTCGTAGCCAAGCGGGGTGACTCCGCTGCCGCTTATCGTCATTGTCGTCCAATTCGTCGTCAAAGTCCATTCAACGTGTCGCGACTCATTCAGCAACCATGATCGAGCGATTGTCTCGTGACTCGATTAACTGGTCAATTCTCGCCCGCTGCGGAATTCCCTCAGCTGAAATCAGTACAGCTGGCGGAATCTTACCCGCGGGTCGTGCCTGCAGCCAGGATTCAAGGAAACGTCGCTGGATCGTCTGCCGCTCTGGGGCGGGGGCGATAAAGTCGAATTCTGAAGCGGGTTCCAGTTGTGCGAAGTCGGGATGTTGTGCCATTGCCTGCTGGGCGATGAAACGATTGACCGAGTAGGAATCACCGCGCATCGAGTTGAGATGTGGAAGTTGCCAGTTGTGGCCGGATGCCTGCAGGGCCGGTTGCCAGCCCATGTGCCAGCCACCGATGGCCCGCTGCACGGCATCTCCGCCCAGCGTCCAGCGAACTGCGGCAGCGACTGTCGACTGCTGCTCTGTCAACTCAACCGCTTGCTGGCCGTGCCAGCTGGAGAGCTGGTCGGCCGTCCACTGCAGGGTGCGATCAAGGTGACAGAGATTGCAGGCGTTGGGACGGCCCTTGGCCAGCTCGTTGGCCACGCTGGGTGAATCAATCCGATGCGAACGAATCGCTCCCATCAGGGCAAACGACGTGTGCGGCATGTGGCAGTTGTAGCAGACGCTGCCACTGGACTTGAGCGGATGATGCGTGTGCGCTTCCAGCTGCTGCTGGCTGCTGAACTTGTCATGGCACTTGAGGCAACTTGAGTTGGGCTTTTCCTGACGACGCAGCTGGTCGTCATTGGAGACGTGATCGTGCATCGAGTGACAATCCAGGCAGGTCATTGTCCCCTGCAGGTAGCATGCCGAGATCACCATGCCAAGGTACTCTCGACCGCCGGTGCGGATCGTGCCATCGTCCCAGTAAGCGTCATGATGGGTGTGCGTCTCTTCGGTCTGGGCACCATGGACGATCAGCCGATGTGTCCGGTCGAGCGGCGTGCCAGGACGAAAACCAATCCCGTCGCGACTGAAGGCATCCATATCAACCGGCTCAAAGGTGCTGTGGCATTGGCCGCAGGACTCGCTGGACTGTTGCTGCGTTGCCCGCGTGGCCAGGAAAATCGATGTATCCGCTTCGTTATCCAGGCGGTGCAGGTATCGGCTAAGGGGGTTGGAATGTTTCCGCACGTGTGCTTCCGCCGGGCCATGACAGGCTTCGCAGGCAATCCCCAGTTCGCTTGTAGCGGTAGCCACATCGCGGCTACCGGAGAAGCGTTTGAAAGTAATGTTCGGCTTGCCATTCACGCTATGGCAGGCGATACAGCTTTCGTTCCAGTTGGCAGGGGGTCGCCCATATCGCGGATCAACAATGAAGGAATCCTCGTAGGGAATCCAGCTGCCGGTGGGAATGTAATAGACCCAGGGGAAGAGTCGCAGTTCTGGCTGGTTGGTGTGGCTTGCCAGCCAGTACATTTGCATCTTGTGAGAGCCGGTTGTCATCACGACCCGGCGATCCACCAGCGGCGGTGCTGGACCGAGCCTGGGGTGGTAGAAGTCTGCCAGCGAATCCTTCTGGCTGTTTTGACTCAGTAACTCGTACTCCTTGTCCGGATCGGGCGTGCTGACCCAGAACTCATCGCCATCTCGCCAGACGCGGTAGGTGGTCACACCAAGTGTCAATTCGCGTCCGTCGAACGCCGCCCGGATTCCCTCGGGAGTGGCGCGCATTGTCATCGAGCGGTGGTAGGAATTGTGCCAGCTCTGGAATTCACCAGGATGACAACTGCGGCAGGTTGCTGAAGAAGTGTACCCACCAGACAGGTCCTGAGTCGGAGTGCTGTCGATGATCAGCTGATCGACGCGCGGCTGTCCCTGGTAGGCCAGCAGCAGAAAAGTGAGCGGGCAGAGGCTGGCGAGGACCAGCAGGGCGGGGTGCTGGTGGCGTGGCTGCGGACCGACAAGCCAGATCGCCAGGACAACGATCAGCAACAGCAGACAGAGGCTGAAATCCCAGTAGTTCATGGGCTGACGGCGAGCTGGTGACTTCGCCCTTAACGGACGAGTACCCAATTACAGTTTTGGAATTGGCACGCGAGGGGTTCCCGCTGGAATCCGGCGGGGCGGGCCGTGGTAATCAGGCCGCACGTCGACTCCGTAACCTCGCTTGAGCTCCTGGGCGGCTCGTTCTGCCCAGGGAGTTCCGGGATGGTTCTTGATAACCTCCTGGAAGAGGGCCGAGGCTTTCTCGATATATGGCTGGCTGACAGGACCGGCGATTGTTTCACGCCGACCAGCAATATCCCAGTGCACCAGTGTCAGGTTGGGTGGCTTCTGCAGCGGCACCACCTTGGGCTGCTGCAGGAATGCCTCGAGGGTCGCTCCGTACTCGTAGATCCGCGCCTGGTAGGCGACGATCTGAGCGTAAATCAGATCATAGTTGGCCTGCCAGCGTGGCGAGGTCTCCTGCTGACGGAACTCGGCAGCTTCTTCCATGACCCGCTGGACGGCTGAAAGGTACTCGATATAGATCCTGGCCTTGGCCTGGGACTCGCGGGCCTGGATCACAAACTGTTGCGGTGTGCGTGAGAAGGTCATCCGCATGTTGATGATCTTGGCCGCATCCGGGTCGTACGGATTCAAGTCGCTGATGACCTGCCAGAGAAAGGTCCGCAGCGGGAAGCGATCACGATCGGCGAATTGTTCCAGTCGGGATCGCAGGTCGGGCTGGTAGGAATACATTGCTTCCAGTTCATAACGCCGCTTGTCAGCGTTGCCCCGGACGAGGTTGGTTTCGACACTCGGCAACATGAAAAAGATGCCACCGGTCTGCTGAGCGAGGCGGGCCTGCTCGTACGGTCCAAATCCGCTGGAGAAGGCATCGTGGCGACGGTGAAAGCCGTTTGTCTGCAGCTGTTCGACAAAGGCGGTTTCCGGTCCGCGGTCGATTTGCAGCCAGTGGTTGTTGCCGGTCTGGGGATGATTCCAGCTCATGTAGGCGTAGGGATAACCAAACACCGACTCCCGACCAAGCACGTAGACCGGGCATTTGGCAGCCTTGGCTTCTGCCACTGCGCTTTCCAGGTACTTGTTGTTCGACAGCGGATCGCCACTTTCATCGGTCACCAGCACCAGTGCCATCTGCCGTCGCTTGGCAAACTGCCGGTGAATCCGAATCGATGCTCCCACCGCCTCACACATCATCTCCTTGCCCGACAGGTCGATCGGCACCGAGTCGATGGCCCGGCGAATGACTGTCAGGTTGCCGGTAGGACGGTCGGTGTGACGGATGAAGCCCTGCCCGTAACTTGTGATCGCTGTCACGAGGTGATCGCCCTTGGCCTTTTCGGACAGTCCGAGTTCGTCATAGACACGGTTGATCCGCGATCGAATCTCCTGCTGGTCGTTCTTCATGCTCTCCGATTGATCGAAACACCAGATCAACATGACATCGCTCTGGTCGAGCATCCACATCACTTCCTGGGTAATCCGGTCCATCGCCTGCTGGTAGTTATCCACGATCTGGCGAGGATCTCCGAGAGCTCCTTCAGGCAGCTGTGCTATCAAGCGAGTTGTCGAGGGCATCTGCAGCATCGGTGAACTAACGTCAACAAGAGATGTATCCGAGTCGAATCGCTCAACGATTTCCTGGCTCAGCCGGACCTGGGGCATGGAACCGACGGTGCCGCCGGTGACACCCACGGCAGGAGCAGAGCTGACCACCTGCTCGGTAATCTCCTCCGCTGGATCGAGTTCTTCTTCCAGCTCGACACTCACCAGCTCCTGCTCTTTGACTCGATCAACCGGCGGCGAGATGATCGAATTGAGCATCACGGCAATCGTGGGCTCGAGTGTGAAAAGACCGAGCACAATCAGGACGACGGCATGAAAGATCATCGAGATGCCACAGGCACTGCCGCTGCGCAGTAACCCACGGCGACCGACAACCCGCCGCGTGCTGCCAGCTTGTTGTGAGTCCTGGTCTGAGCTGGCCTGCTGACTGACTTCACCTGACAGCGGCTCGTCAGCGGACTCTTTGTTCTCTGGAGTTTGTAGCATGACATTCTGGCTTGTAGACAAAATGGGTTCGACGGACCGCGTCCTGGCGACTTTCGGAGGGCACTCCGCTGATCTTATCTCGGTCAATTATAGCGGGAAATACTGCTGGAAACAGGAATTCCTCTCGATCCTGCTGGCACTAACTGACGCTCGATACGGCCAGCCAGCGAATGTCTGTCTGCAGGCGAGCTGTACGGTTGGCAGAGTGAGCGGGTGATAGAGGTAATTTTGCTCCATTTTTGCTGATCCGAGGCTACAGAAACTGCCTCAATATACCCGAATAATTGAGATAACTGGATCGTTCTGCAAAACAGCCGGTTGCTGGACAGACAGGTGTTGAATGTCAAGCGTTGGTTTAGCTGAAGAATCCAGTTGAGTTCATCGTAGCCGCGGAAATGGGGCGTTCAATGATCGCCCGCGATGGTCCAAAGGAGCAGACCATGTCCGACCAACTCCGTTCACCAGGATGCGTGGTGTTCTCGCTGGACGTTTCGGATGGGCAGGCTGCCAGGGCAGCGGCCCCCGGCCTGTTTGAGCTGTTTAGCCGGCACGGCATTGCTGTTACCTGGGGAGCTGGCGTCTACCAGTTTCGCTGCATAGCTCGCTTGATCCGAGAACACCAGGCCGATCACGAGCTGGCCATCCTCGGCGACTCCAGCTGGGTCACCCCGCTGGGTCATCGCCGCAAGTTCTATCGCCAGATGAACGAACGCGTGCGTGCTGCGCGGGACGAGCGTATCCGCGTAACCACGCTTGTGCTGTCTGACGTCGATCTCTGCGATCACCTTGACCTGCTGGTCAAACACAAGATCTCGATGGTCCGATCAGCCCCCCGGCCAGGACCGCTGGTGGCTGGTCAGCTGGAACCGAAGTCGTCGAGATTCGGTGTCTGGCAGGCGCCGCCGGCGATCCGATTCGAAGAGCGAGCGAAGCCAGGTTGGTGGGCAGACATCAAGTTGCGGCGGACGCTCAAACGCTGCGTGCAGAATTCCGGCATCCTGCACCTGGCCGCCACCGTAGATGAGCTGGTGGCAAGTCCAGCTGGCCTCGAACAGCTGGAACATATCTGCCAGCTTGTAGCACGACTGCGGCAGGCTGGTGAAATTACCTGCCTGACCCTGCAGCAATTAGCAGGTCAGATCCAGCGTTCCTGGCAACGCCAGGGCTTGGGCAGCGTGCTCAAGGCTGCCGCCTGACTGCTGATCGCCAGCGGCAGCATGCAACAGATCGATGGGCTGCGATCTTTCCGCGCAGCGGGACTCTGCCCGCTGCCACTCAACGCAGGTCTTTTAGGGTCAGCCAGCTGATGACTGCCAGGCCAGCGGATGAAACCATGAAGATAATATCCAACAGTGTATCCGCCTTGTTGAAGGGGACACCGAGCGTAAGGTCCATTGCAAACAGCACCAACAGTAAGAGGGCGATTGCAATTCCGGAAAGGCAGAGAGCTTTAGACATTGCTTTGACAGTGTGAAATGAGACCAACGCAACTGACAATTGAAGCCAGACACGCGTTGACATGCGTATCTGCTAGTATAGTTCATCAACATGAGCCGACTAGCGTGGCTTGCTCAGCATCAGAATTCCGAGGATTCTAGTCATGGATGGCTTTTCAGGGCGAGATCAGTTTTCCAGCGAGCATTCTGTTTACGCTGACGTGAGCGTTTTAGCAAAAAAAAACTGCATCAATACCAGCCAGTTGGGTGCAGGTGACTGATGATCGACACGACGATCGAGGGGCCGCTGGACTGGCAGCAGATGAGGCAACAGATGCCGGTAGCGGGCGAGGTGGCCTATTTTGACCATGCTGCAGTCTCGCCCTTGCCCGCGCCAACCCGGCAGGCAATCGCTCAGTGGCTTGATCAAGCAGCGGAGCAGGGGACTTTGATCTGGCATGAATGGGCTCTTAACGTGGAACGCACGCGGCGGCGTGCCGCCAGCCTGTTTGGCGCCGATGCAAGTGAGATTGCCCTGGTTCCCAACACTACCAGTGGAATCCACCTCGTTGCAGAGGGGTTTCCCTGGCGTGAGGGGGACAACCTGGTAACGCTGGCGGACGAATTCCCCAGCAACCTCTATCCCTGGATCAACCTGGCAAGTCGTGGTGTGGAGACGCGTCGCGTGCCGCCGCCTGTCGGCCGCCAGCCGCTGGACGACTTGTTCGCTGCCTGCGACTCGCGAACCCGCTTGATCTCTGTCAGCTGGGTCTCTTTTTGCAGTGGTTGGCGGCTGGACCTGGAACAGCTGGTCCAGCGGGCCCATGAAAAGGAGATCCTGGTATTCCTCGATGCCATCCAGGGATTGGGCGTGTTTCCGATTGACCTGCACGAGCTGGAAATTGATTTCCTGGCAGCCGACGGGCACAAGTGGCTACTGGCTCCCGAGGGAGCCGGCATTTTTTACCTGCGGCAGCAGCATCTGGACTTGCTGCGGCCACTGGTGGTCGGCTGGAATAGTGTGGAGCATGCCAGCCAGTTTGACCGGATCGAGTGGCAGCCACGAGCAACTGCGGTCCGCTACGAGGGGGGCTCGCTCAACATGGCTGGCCTGGCAGGATTGTCCGCCAGCCTGGAGTTCCTGCAGGCATCCGGGCTCGGTCCCAGCTCCGACAGGATTGCCCAGCGTGTCCTCGAGATCAGCGATCATGCCTGCCAGCAGCTGGCCTCGATCGGCGCCACGATCGTCAGCTCCAGGACTGGCAGCGAGCGGTCAGGGATCGTGGCTTTTGACCTGCCTGGCCAGGACCTGGAGAAGATTCGCAGGGTCTGCCAGGAGCAGAAAATAGCACTCAGTTGCCGCAACGGGTTGCTGCGCATCAGTCCCCATGCCTATGTTGATAAAGGGGATGTGGAACGGTTGATTGACGTTCTCAGATCGCCGCCTTCCTGACTCACAGCGGACTTATACGATGAACCAACAGCTGGACAACCGGGTTGCCGTCTATACCGGCTCATTCGATCCGATCACGCTCGGTCATCTCAACGTGATTGAGCGGGGCCGCCGGCTGGTCGATCGCTTGATTATCGGCATCGGCATCAACGTCGAGAAGTCTGCCATGTTCAGCCCTGACGAACGGCTGGATTTGGTAGAGCGGGTGACCAGCGGCTGGGATAACGTCGAGGTCCAGACTTTCGATGGCCTGGCTGTGGAATTTGTCCGTCAGTGCGGAGCCCGGGTGATGATCCGGGGTGTCCGGCCGCTGACAGATATTGCTACCGAATTCACAATGTTGATGGCCAACCGGCAGATCGACCCCGATGTGGAGACGGTGTTCTTGATGGCGGCGGAGGATTACTCCCACGTCTCCAGTTCGCTGATCAAGCAGATAGCGGCGATCTCGGACGAGTCGACGCTGGCTCGCTTTGTGCCCAGCGAGATTATTCCCGATCTGCAGCGGAAGATCGCGGGAGAATAGTGCCAGCTAGTTTTGTTCGCCGCTGTCGCTCTCGCCGTCGTCAGATCCTCGCCGCAAGTGTTTTTGCAGGTAATGCGCCCGCTCAATATTGCGATCCGCGGTATCCAGTTCACTGCCACTGATTTTCTGCAGGTGGGCTGGCTGGGTATGGATAAACAGCTTGTTAATGGTGGGAATCTCGAGATCGTCAATCAGGCCCAGGTTGACGCCCATCCGCAGGCTGGAGAGCAAGTGCATGGTCTCCTCGCTGGAGATCGTCTTGGCGGTGCAGAGGATTCCATAAGCTCGGCTGACACGATCGTGAAGATCTTGCTGACTTTCACTAACCAGGAATTGCCGTGCCTTGCGCTCGTAATCGATCATCACCGGGATCACCTCGTTGATCTGGCTGATCAAGTCCTGTTCGCTGCGCCCCAGCGTGATCTGGTTGCTGATCTGGTAGAAGTCACCCATCGCCTGCGAGCCTTCGCCGTAGAGTCCCCGGACTGCCAGGCTGATTTTCTGCAAGCTGCGGAAGACCTTGTCGATCTGTCGTGTGATCACCAGTGCGGGCAGGTGCAACATCACGCTCACGCGCATCCCGGTACCGACGTTGGTAGGACAGGCGGTGAGGTAACCGAGCGTGGGGTGGAAGGCGTAATTCACCACCTCTTCGATCTGGTCGTCAATCCCGTCAATCTGGTCCCAGACAGCTGCCAGGTCCAGCCCGCTTTTCATCACCTGGATACGCAGATGATCTTCCTCGTTAATCATCAAGCTGAATTGTTCGCTGGGATCGATGGCCACGGCGCGGGCATCGCTGGCATCGGCCAACTCGCGGCTGATCAGCTGCCGTTCCACCAGGAACTGCTGATCGACGTCATTCAGGGCGTCGACATCGATATAGCTCACATTGGACCATTGCGAGATGGAATCGATGGTGTCGCGCAGCCGTTGTTCGATGGTACTGCGGTCCTGCGGTGAGCACTTGCGAATAAAGGGAAAGTCGGAGAAATTGCGGGCCAGACGAATTCTGGAGCTGATCACGATATCCGACTCCGGGCCGGAGCCGCGAAGCCATTCGCCGCATTGCTGCGCAAGTGTTGCCAGGTCCACTATGTTTTCCCGTCCGCTGGTCGCAACCGCAGGGCCACGACCCGGCTTGGCCCGCTAGGGCTCCTCTTCCAGGTGCTGAATCTGGTCTCGCAATTCCGAGGCCAGTTCGTAGTCTTCCTTACCGACCGCTTCCTCAATCTGCCGCCGTAAGCGAATCAACTCGGTCTGACGATTACTGCCCGGCTGGCCGCGTCGTGGCTGCTTGCCAACATGCGCGTTGTCGCCGTGAATATTCAGGATCAATGGCTCCAGCTGTTGATCGAAGCATTCATAATCATGCGGGCATCCGAGTCGTCCGACGTGACGAAACTCGTAAAAACTGATCTGGCAGATCGGACACTGTTGCTTATCCAGTTGCGACAGCTCGTCCGCGGTCTGCGAGATCTTGAGCTGCTGGGCCAGTGCCCCGGCAATCGATGGATTTGCTTCATCTGGTTCATCGGCCTGCATCAAGTAGACGCGGGCATGTTCCTCGCAGAGGTGCAATTCTTCCGGGATCGAGTCGGCGAGTTCCGTGATGTGGAAGGTCGCCGGTTTCTCGCAATGCTGGCACTTCATGATCGCTTACTCACGCTCTATCCTGATTCAGGTTTTCCATCGGCCAGGTGAATCTAGACCCAGCTCGCGTCCGCGCCGGGGTCTACCAATCCCTCTCCCCGGCTGGCACTTACCGGCCCTGGCCTTGCTTGCAAGTGAGCCTGTTGCGGCGGCTTGGATTCTAGCAATGCCCCGCAGGCTGTCAAGATTGAACGACCCACAGGCCCGGCGTTGTCAACTCTCGCTGGCACTGATAGGCTGGCCAGCAGGCCTGTCGAACGCTCCTTGTCCGGGCCGGTACGCTCTCCTGCCAGCTGAAGTGCCGCCATGTCGCATCTTCCGGATTTCGAGACTTTCAGCTCCCTGGCAAGTGACGCCAGGCTGATTCCGGTCTATCGGCGGATTCTTGGCGACAGCCTGACTCCGGTCCTGGCCTTTCACAAGCTGGATGATGGTGGCAGCGCCTGCTTGTTCGAAAGCGTGATCGGTGGCGAGAAGGTAGGACGCTACAGCTTCCTGGCGGTCAGCCCCTTTCTGGTCATGGAGGCCTGCCGTCAGCAGGTCACCATCAGCACCGCCGAGGGGACTGTCGAACAGTTCGACTCGGAGAACCCGCTGGAGGAATTGCAGCGGCGGATCACCAGCCTGGGGGCTGTCTCACTGGCCGAATTGCCGCCCTTTACCGGCGGCGCCGTCGGCTATGCCAGCTATGACGTGGTTCGCTACGAGGAACACCTGCCCGACGCTCCCCAGGATGACCGCCAGCTGCCGGACATGTCATTTGCCTTCTACGACCAGCTGGTCGTCTTCGACAATGTCAACAAGACAATAACCGTAGTCGCCATGGCCCGGCTGGACCAACATGAGGGCAACCTGGCGGCAGCCTATCAGGACGCTGGCCAGCGAGTCGATCGGCTGGTCGATCAGCTCTCAGCACCAGCCGACCCCCTGCCGACCGTCGATATCGACACCGCTGGGGAGAGCCAGCTGCAATTCACGTCGAACTATGACCAGCCGGATTTTGAGGCTGCCGTCCGTCGCTGCGTCGAGTATATCGAGGCAGGGGACATCTTCCAGGTTGTCATCAGCCAGCGGCTGAAGCTGGAAATCCAATCCGATCCACTGGAAATCTACCGTTCCCTGAGGGTGGTGAATCCCAGTCCCTTCATGTTCTTCCTGCGGACACCGAGTGTGACGCTGGTCGGCAGCTCGCCGGAGATCATGTGCCGTGTCGTGGATGGCAAGGTAACCCTCAGGCCGCTGGCCGGGACGCGGCCCCGCGGTGCCGATGATCTTGAGGACCAGCAACTGGCCGAAGACCTGCTGTCGGACCCCAAGGAGCGAGCGGAACATGTGATGCTTGTCGACCTCGGTCGCAACGATGTCGGTCGTGTTGCGCGCTATGGCAGCGTTGAGCTGAGCGATGTGATGGTGATTGAACGTTACAGCCACGTGATGCATATCACCTCCAACGTGACCGGCGAACTGGCCGAAGGAAAGACTGCCTTCGACGCCCTGGCGGCCAGCCTGCCCGCCGGAACCGTCTCCGGTGCCCCCAAGGTGCGGGCCATGCAGATTATTGACGAGCTGGAACCGCATCGGCGCGGACCTTACGCCGGGGCAGTCGGCTATATCGACTATGTGGGCAATATGGACACCTGCATCGCGCTACGTACACTGGTCATCCAGGGCAAGGACGTGTATGTCCAGGCTGGCGCTGGTATCGTGGCAGATAGCGTTCCTGAGTTGGAATACCAGGAGACACTCAACAAGGCACGAGGCCTGCTCAAGGCAATCGAAATTACCGAGGCCCGCCAGTAGACGATGCCGATCGTGCCGGCAGCCAGGCACTGCATGTTCGAGGAAGAGGACCGCCATGATTCATGTGATTGTCAGTGTTGAGCTTGCAGAGGGACGCCGGGACGACTTCCTGGCGGAATTCCATCGTATCGTGCCTCAGGTTCTCGACGAGCCTGGCTGTATCGCCTACGGGCCGACGATTGATGCAGCGACAGAGATTGAGGCCCAGTCGACCAGTGGCGATGACGTGGTCACGATCGTAGAAAAATGGCAGAGTCTGGCAGATCTCCAGAATCACATGGTAGCACCACACATGCTCGAATACCGACCGCGCGTGCGTGATATGATTCAGGCTTCCCGACTTCAGATCCTGCAGGATGCGTAAGGCTTGGCTGGCATGCGAGAGTTACTTGACGACCTGAAAACGCTGCTGGCGGCCCGCCGGCCGACAGCTTTTTGCCGCCTGGTTGAGACCCGCGGCAGCACACCCCAGAAAGCCGGCGCGACGATGTTGATTTATGCCGACGGCTCCCAGTCCGGCACACTTGGTGGTGGCTGCGTCGAAGCTGAGGTCAAGCGACGAGCGCTGGCCCTGATCGAAAAGGGTACGGCCGAAATTGCCGATTTCCAACTCGACAGTGACTACGGCTGGGACGATGGGCTGATTTGCGGTGGACGGATGCTGGTGCTGATTCACCCGCTCAACAACGACCGCTGCTGGCAGTATGTTACCGAGCTGGTGGAGCTGTTGCAGCAGGACGCGGGATTGACCGAGGTGATTGCCTATGACCAGCAAGCCAGTGGTCTGCCAACCCCGGTCCGGCTGCTGTTTGATGCCGACCAACAACTCCCCGCCAGCTGGTTGCCGACCGACCAGCAGCTGGATGAATCACTGCTCGAGCAGCTCAAGGCGGAACTTGTGCCACTTTCCGATCGACCGCGAGCCAGGGCCCGCGGTGGCGTCGCCTGGCTGCCGGCGCTGCCCCGCTGCCGACTGGTGATCGTGGGGGGTGGTCATGTCGGCCAGGCGGTGGCTGCCCTGGCAAGCGACCTGGAGTTTGATGTGACCGTTGTCGATGATCGTGGGTCGATCGTCTCTGCCGATCGATTTCCCACGGCGCGCGAGCGGATTTCGGGTGACATCGATACGGTCCTGCCGGCTCTCAAGATCGACACCGATACCTACTGCCTGATCGTCACCCGTGGCCATAACCACGACGAGCAGGCGCTCTACCATCTGGCCGAACGCAATCCTCGCTACATTGGCATGATCGGCTCGAAACGCAAGATCAAGATGATCTTCCAGGACCTGTTGGACCAGGGAATCTCGGCTGCAGCGTTGGAAAGAGTCCACGCGCCACTTGGTATCGACATCGGATCCCAGACCGTGCCGGAGATTGCCGTCAGTATTTGTGCCGAGCTGGTTGCTCACCGGAATCTGGATGGCCAGGTGCCCGGTCGACCGGCCGCGATCAAGGTGGAAGAACATGTCACTGAGTGAGCGAGTGTCGAGGGTCAGGGGGGACGTCGGTTCGTGAGCAGCTTTGCAATTATCCCCGCAGCCGGTAGAAGTCAACGCATGGGTGAGCCCAAGTTGATGATGCCCTGGCAGGGGGGCGGGCGGATCATCGACGCTGTGCTGGCCGCCTGGCATGCAAGCCAGGTCGACGAGGTTATCGTCACCGTGCATCCGGACGATCGAGAACTGCAACAGGTCTGCCTCCAGCATGAAGTCTCCGTGGTCGTTCCGGACGAGCCGCCCGAGGATATGAAGCGATCGGTGCTGTTTGGTTTGAATTTCGTTGCTCGCTGCTTTCAGCCACAACCGGTCGATGCTCTGCTGCTGGCGCCGGCTGATATGCCGTCCATCACGTCGACCCTGATTGACCAGCTGCTGGCACAACACAATCCAGCTCAGCCCCGCTTGCTGGCACCCGAGGTGGAGGGTCGGCGCGGTCATCCGCTGCTCGTGCCCTGGCCGGCGAGTGCCGAGATATCGCGGCTCGATTCAGAGCAGGGGATCAACGCGCTGTGGGACCTGCTTCCCTCCGCATTGGTCAGCTCGGACCAGTCGGGCGCGCTACTGGATATCGACACGCCCGAGGACTACGACCAGCATCGACCTGGCTCAGGCTGAAAGGAATCCCGACCAGGACCCGTTGCCCTGCTGCCAGTGGTCGCGGATTTCCAGCAGTCCCTCGGCACAGGCATCAAACTGGTGTGCCAGTCGTTGGAGTAAGCCTGCCGACTCGTCGCTGCTGGCAGAGCTGCTGGCAACCAGGTAGGCACGCTTGCCGCAGCCCCGGTACTGCTGCATGCGACTTGGCCCGTCGCGATCCAGCGATTCGGGAAAGAGGCCGACCCAGAAGAGTGTGTGGTCGCCGATCTGGCGGTGCGCAGACGTGCTTTCATCCCCGTCAGCAATCTGGGCTTCGCTCAACAGCTCGTACAGGCTAGAGAGGCGGCGCCCGGTGACGTTGCTGTGTGGCTGCAGCTGGTCGGTACGAGTGAAGCGAATCAGCAGGTTGCTGATATAGTCCGACATGGACGGGTCTGCGATACCCAGGCTGGTCTGAAAAACGTGCTCGGCCAGACCACTCAGGTAACGAGACAGGGGGGATTCCGTTTGATCACTATGCATCGCTTTGGCTCCTCGAACCGTCGCTGCACCCTCACCGTTGAAACTGTATCGAGAGAGCGGGTCCGCGGTCAAGCGAGACCGGCAGGAAAGTCGAAACTGGAGCGGTTACGGGCAGGCGTTTGCGGGCTAGAGAGCCTTGATCAGTTGACTGGCCAGTTTTCCCACATTCTCAAGAACCTGCTGGCGATCGTCGCTGGAGCCATCCGCAATGCACCGAACCAGGGCCGAACCGACGATCACGCCGTCGGCCACCTCTCGCAATTGAGCTACCTGCTCGGGATTGCTGATGCCAAAACCGATACAGATCGGCAACTCCGTCTGTTCTCTCAGCCAGCCCACCTGGTCGACCAGGTCGCTGGGCAATTCCCGCCGCTCACCTGTGATGCCGGTAACCGAGACATAGTAGAGGAAGCCACTTGAGGACTCGGCAATCCGGACGGCACGCTCGCGCGGTGTGGTGGGCGTTACCAGCTGGATCAAGCTGAAGTCGCGGGCATCACAGAGTTGCCGGAAGGCATCCGCTTCTTCGACCAGCAGGTCTGGCACAATGGCGCCGGCGAAGCCAGCCTGGCAGGCCTGATCGAGGAATCTCTCTGGGCCGCGGCGGTGGATGATTGCATAGCTGACCATTGCTACCAGTGGTGCAGTCAGCTGACTCTGCCACTGGCTGGCATGCTGAAAGATCTGTTCAACCCGCAGCCCCTGGGCAAGCGCACGCGTGTAGGAGGCCTGGATAACGGGCCCGTCAGCAATCGGATCGCTGTAGGGAAAACCGACTTCCAGTATCGATGCTCCCTGGCGGTCGAGCGTGGCCAGCAGCTCGCCGGTGAAGTCCAGGTCGGGGTCGCCGGCGGTCACGAAGGGTACGAAGGCCTTGCGCTGGTCAGTGCGTAACTGGGCGAATGCCTGGTCGATACGTGACACGTCTACGACTCCCCTCGCAAGCGGGCGATTTCCTGGCTGTCCTTGTCGCCTCGACCGGAAAGACAGACCACGATTCGCTGATCGGATGGCCGCGACCGCGCCTGCTCGATCGCCAGGGCAACCGCGTGTGAGCTTTCCAGTGCGGGCAGGATGCCCTCGTTCTGGGAGAGCAGCTGGAAGGCCTCCAGTGCCTGTTGATCCTGGCACGAGCAGTAGCTGGCTCGGCCGGTCTCCTTCCAGTAGCTGTGCTCGGGACCGACGCCAGGATAGTCCAGTCCGGCCGAGATCGAGTGCACGTCGCTGGTCTGGCCGTCGTCGTCCTGCATTACATAGCTGTAGCTGCCATGCAGAACCCCGGGCTGGCCGAAGCTCAAGGGCGCGGCATGCTGGCCAGGTTGCTGGCCGCTACCGCCCGCTTCGACACCCAGCAGTTCCACGCCGGCATCATTCAGGAAGGGGTAGAAGATCCCAGCGGCGTTGCTGCCGCCCCCCACACAGGCGACCACCAGGTCTGGCAGCTGGCCCAGTTGATCGAGGCTCTGTTGACGCGCCTCGCGGCCGATGACCGACTGAAAGTGGCGTACCATGCGAGGGAAGGGTGCCGGCCCGACGACCGACCCAAGAATATAATGAGTGCTTTCCACGGAGGCCATCCAGTCCCGCATCGCCTCGTTGACGGCATCTCGGAGCGTGCGAGAGCCGCTGCTGACCGGCCGCACCTCGGCCCCCAGCAACTTCATGCTGAACACGTTGGGAGCCTGGCGACGGATATCTTCCTCACCCATGTAGACCACGCAGTCGAGTCCGAAGCGAGCACAGGCGGTGGCGGTTGCCACGCCATGCTGGCCCGCACCGGTCTCCGCAATCACTCGCTGCTTGCCCATTCGCAAGGTCAGCAGGGCCTGGCCGAGCGTGTTGTTGATCTTGTGTGAGCCGGTATGGTTGGTGTCTTCCCGCTTCAACCAGATCTCGGCACCACCACACGCCTTGCTCAATCGCTCAGCAAAATAAAATGGTGATGGACGCCCCACGTAATCGCGCAGGAGCTGCTGAAACTGCCGCTCAAACTCGGCATCCTCAATAGCCCGCTCGAACTCCAGGTTCAGCTCGTCCAGTGCCTGCGTCAATGTCTCGGGGACGTAGCGTCCGCCAAAGTCACCAAATCGACCCGCTTGGTCGGGTTGCTCGGCCAGTGAATCGTGTTGCGACATGATCTTAACCTGCGCCAGGACATGGCTGGGAGAGGGGCGTATCTCCAGAGATCGATTCTCGATCGCCTCGCTGGGATGGTCAAGGTGGTCAGACTGGCTGGTCGCCTCGACGGCTTGATCCGGCGGCAGGCCTGGCAGATGATGGTCCCGTTCGAAGTCGGAGCGAGGATCTATTGGTATGCCGGAATTACCCGAAGTAGAAACAATGCGACGTGGCATCGCAGCGTGCCAGGGCGCCACCATCCAGGATTTCCACTTCTACCAGCTACCGCTCAAGCCGATCCAGGTCTCCCCCTCGGTCGGCCAGGTTCGCCGCCGACTCCGCGGCCGACAGATCGCCTCGGTCGGACGACTGGGGAAGCGAGTTCTGCTGGAACTGGATAACCAGCAGACGCTGGTCTTCGAACCACGCATGACCGGCCTGCTGTCGGTCGAGCATGTTCCCGATCCGGGACATCTGCGTATCCGCCTCGACCTGGCCGGAGGCGATCTCGACAAGATCTACTTCTGGGACCGCCGTGGACTGGGCACCGTGCAGCTGTTTCGGCCGGCAGAACTCGCAGCCCGACTGGGACCGGACAGGATCGGCCCCGATGCACTTGTGCTACAGAGCGAGCAGTTGCGGGCGCGGTTGATCAACAGCCGGCGGCAAATCAAGGTGGCCCTGCTGGATCAAAAAGTGGTGGCCGGGATCGGGAATATTTATGCAGCGGAGATTCTTTATCGAGCCGGGCTGCATCCGGCCACTCGCTGTGATCGTATGACGCGTGTGCAATATGAACGCGTGCAACGGGCGACCGTCGATATTCTCACCACGGCGGTCAAGTACGAGGGCTCGACACTCTCGGACGGCAGCTATCGCAATGCACTCAACCAGGAAGGCAGCTACCAGAACCATCACCGTGTCTACGATCGTGAAGGTCTGCCCTGCGCCCGCTGCAGCGATCGGCAGATCAAGAAAATCGTGCAGGCACAACGCTCAACATTCTTTTGCCCCGGCTGCCAGAAAAGAAGAGGCTAGGAGCCAGGGAGTCAATGATTGCTGGTCAGGTATGATGAGCGCATCGGTAGCGATTCAACTCAAGCGACAACGGGAGTCCAGGCAATGAAGTCATCGATCACGGGCCTGCTTGTGTTCCTGTCGCAGTTGCTCGGCAGCGTCGAGCAATCCTGTCTGGCCGACGCTACGGCAGAGCGTGGGATGGTGGCGACGGTGCATCCAGAGGCTACTGATGCGGCGGTGCGGGTACTCGAGAATGGCGGGAACGCGGTGGATGCGGCAATTGCCGCCGGCTTGATGTTGGGAATTGTTGATGGCCCAAATTCGGGCATCGGGGGTGGCTGTTTCATTCTCATCCGCCGCGCCGACGGTCGTACGATAGCTATCGACGGCCGTGAAATGGCACCCGCCGCTGCTCACCGGGAGATGTACCTGGTGGATGGCAAGCCACAATCGGAATTGAGCAAGGTGGGGCCCTTGGCCAGTGGGGTGCCAGGTGCACTGGCAGCTTACGAGCTGGCAGTTCGCAAACATGGCCGCAGCGACTGGGCCGATCTTGTCCTGCCGGCTGCGGACGTGGCCGAGCGGGGATTCGCGATTCAGCAGGGCTACGCCCGACGACTCGCCTCGGTAACTCGCTACCTTGCCCGCTACCCCTCCTCAGCTGCCATCCTGCTGGATTCGGAGGGCCAGCCCTATCCGGCGGGCAGCTTGCTCAAGCAGCCCGACTTGGCAGCCACTTACCGCGAAATTGCCAGCCAGGGGAGCCAGGCTTTTTACAGCGGTCGATTTGCAGCGGCCTGCGCCGACTGGATGGCAGCCAACGGCGGCATCATGACCCGAGCCGACCTGGCCAACTATCGCGCCATTGAGCGACAACCGGTGGAGACCCGTTATCGCGGCTACACGATTGTCGGCTTTCCACCTCCCAGTTCCGGCGGCATTCATGTCGCGCAGATATTAAATACGCTCGAGCCGTTTGACCTGGCAGGCATCTACAAGCGGGATCGGGCCGAGTTTACTCATGTTGTTGCTGAGGCGATGAAGCTGGCCTTCGCAGACCGGGCCTACTGGCTGGGTGATGCCGATTTTTCATCCGTGCCACGGGGCTTGATTGATCGCCGCTATGGACGCCGGCTGGCCCGACAGATTGACCCTCAGCAGGCGACGCCAATTGATCAGCACCAGTTTCCACCACGCTACCGGCTGGATACCTTTCCGGCGGCCAACGGATCGGGCCATACCACGCACGTGGCAGTTGCCGACCGCGAGGGCAACTGGGTGGCGATGACCCAGACCGTGAACACGACCTTTGGCTCCAAGGTGATCATTCCCGGCACCGGCGTGGTGATGAACAACGAGATGGATGATTTTTCCATCGCGCCCGGGACTCCAAATGCATTCGGCCTGCTGGGAGCCGAGGCCAACAGCGTGGCTGCCGGCAAACGGCCGCTCTCAAGCATGAGTCCGACGATTGTGTTGCGTCGCGGTCAGCCGCTGATGACGATCGGCGCTGCAGGCGGTCCCAAGATCATCACCCAGTCGTTGCTTGGGGTGATCTGCCGGATCGACCTGAAGATGTCGGTCGATGAACTACTCGCTTTCTCCAGGTTCCATCACCAGTGGCAGCCTGACCGGCTGCTGGTGGAAGCGAACACGTCTGACGAGTTGATCAGCGGTTTGCAGCAGCGCGGCCATATGGTCCAGCGCATCCGCTCGGTGGGTGTCAGCCAGGTGATAATCTGGGACCCCGTCAGACAGCTATTCCACGGCTCGCATGATCCGCGGGTCGAAGGCAAGGCGGCCGGTCCGCGATAACCACTGACTGCTGGTCACTGGTTACTGATCACTATCCTCGTCGGCTTTGAGTACGGTTGCTTTCTTGATGTAGTCCAGGTCGGGGAATTCGGCCTTGAGATATTCATTCCCCTTGTCCTGGATCTGGTCTTGCTGGGGACGCTCGCCGTACTTGTCAGTCAGCTTATCCACCACATCCATGCCCATCGTGACCTTGCCGAAGGGGGCGAAGCCGAGTCGATCCAGGCGACTGTTGTTCCCGACGTTGATAAACAGCTGGGTTGTCCGTGTGTTCTTGCCAGCCGTGGCAAAGCAGATCGATCCTCGCACATTGCTGGCCTTGACCGGGTCATCCTTGATCGGCGATTCCCGCCACTTGGTTTGCACCTTGGGGTCGCCGTTGATACCGAACTGGACGACAAAGCCCTCCACGACACGGAAGAAGCGACACTCATCATAAAAGCCCTGCTGGATTGCCTTGTGAAACTGATCGACTCCCAGCGGCGCGTACTTGCGGTGCACTTCGATCATCACGTCACCGGCCGAGGTCTCCAGCTTGACTCGGAATTCATCCGGTGCCTGCTTGGGTTCATCCTGGGCGTGGAGGCTGCTGGCGGCAGTCAGCAGGGCTGTGATGGTCAGGATCCAGCTGGATGGCCGTGGGAAACGCAACATGATGGGGATCTCCTGGTGCGGGGAAAAAGTGCTCCTGCTGTCAGGCAGTGTGCCGACAGGTGTTCCGATTATAGTAGCCTCTCGGGGGCGAATCATCCGTCGCTGCTCTCGTTTTCGTCGATTGCATCTTGAACCGATCGCCGAATCAACTTGACCTGCTCAGCATCCTCGACTTTCAGACCAGCTCGATCGGTAACATAAAAGACATCCACGACCTGGTCGAGGTAGGTGGCAATTCTGGCCACGCGGACTTCCAGTTCCAAACGATAGAGGGTCCGCGTGATTTCATGCAGCAGGCCCATGCGGTCGTAGGCGAAGACGGTCAGGATCGAAAAGTCACTGGATGTTTCGTTATCGATCGAGACTCGCGTGGGGAGTGGATTGAAGTCTTTGGCGCGGGGACCAAGACTCGGTTGCCAGGTCGGTCGAATGGCCGGAACCGGTTGATCACGGTTCTCGACTACATCCAGCATTGCCTGTTCGACCTGCTGCCGCCGCTCGATGCTGGGAGTACCGTCGGGGAAATCCCCGTCCTCGACGAAGAAGCGGTCGAGCACGAGGGAATCTGCCAGGCGGTGAATCTCGGCGCCCATGATGCTGTTTCGCTGGCTGCTCAAGGCGCCTGTCAGCCGGTGAAAAATGCCCGCCATGTTCTGCTCTGTCGAGCCCACGATGTACTGGACAACGTTCCGCTGGGGGACGAGTCGCGACCAGATGGCAATACCGTGGGGGGGCGCCTGCCGCAATTCGAGCAGGTCGCTGAGCAGGTCTGCTGCAGCCTGGCTGGCCAGCAGGTCATTGGGAACTGAATCCAGCATTTCATCGATGTCAGCCAGGCAGCCCTGCTTGGTGGCCAGTTCCCGGATCGCTGTCCGCCGCTTGTGGGCCCACTCGCCCGACTGGTAGCTGCCGCGATCGCCTGTCAGCTGCCGGCGCGTGCGCCGGTAGAGGTCGGCCAGCAGTTCTTCCTTCCAGGCATTCAAGACGCCCGGGCCGACCGCTGCCAGGTCGGCGCAGGTGAGGATATAGAGCGCCTGGAGCAGATCGGTCGAACCGACTTCGGCGGCAAAGCGAACGATCGTGTCGGGGTCATTGACGTTCTGGCGGAAGGCGGTATGGGACATCACGAGGTGCTTGTGCACGAGGAATTCGAGGGTTTCCTTTTCCCAGTCATTGAGCGGTAACGTCTCGGCGGTTTCCCGTGCCAGTCGTCGTCCCACCTCGCTGTGATCTTCCTTGTAACCCTTGCCCAGGTCGTGCATCAGCAGGGCCAGGTGCAGCAACCGTTTTTGCTTGAAGCCGCGATACGCTTCACCCACCGGTCCCGGGTGCTTGCTGAAGCTGGCAGCAACTTCCACAGCCCGGATCGTATGTTCGTCGACCGTGTACTTGTGATACTCATTGAATTGCAGCAGGCAGCGGGCATGCGTCATCGGTGGCAGGATACGTTCCAGCACGCGCAGCTCGTGCAGGTGGCGCAGGATTGTGCCGAGCTGGGCACCGCGGGACAGCAGGTCCATGAAGCGGGCAGCGGTTTCCGGTGCCAGTGAGCTTGCCGGCGCGGCCGGCAGCGACTGGCGGATGGTCTGCCAGGTGACATGGTCGATACGGCGATTCAGCCGGTTCGCTGTTTCCAGCAATTGCATGATCCGCGCCGGATCCTGGCAGATGGCTGGCAGATCGGCAGCATTGGCGCCGATCTGCAGGGGACTGAGCCAGAGACCGTCGCCAATTTTTCGCCGCAGGATGGGACCCAGGATGCGTCCCAGACGGTTACGGTTGCCAACGGCGGCCAGGAAGTGGGTGCCGATGTATCGGACCTGGCTGGTGTGCTCAAAGTACTGCCGCATGAACTGCTCCATCGGGAACAGGTTTTCATCTCCCTCGTAGCCGAACTTCTCCGCAATCCGAACTTGCTCAGCCAGGTCCAGTTCGTCCTGGGCGCGGTTGGCGTGAAAGTGCATCTCGTTGCGGAGCCGGAGCAGGAATTCCAGCGCCTCGCGCAGCTGGCGGCAGTCTTCGGTCGACAGCCGGCCCTGCCGCATCAGTTGTTCCGGCGAGGGTTGACCGTAGAGAGTGAAGCCGACCCAGCGGATCAGTTGAATGTCCCGCAGGGTCCCGCGGGAACGTTTCACGTTGGGGCGCAGCAGGTAGACGGTGTCGCCCCAGCCGGCCCGCTCTTCCTTGCGAGCCTGGCTGATGGAGGCTACCAGTGATCGGCTGCGGCGCAGCGTACGGCGCCGCAGGCCTTCCAGGTAGCGTTGGAAAAGTGCTTCTGAACCGACCAGAAAACGTGACTCGGCCAGCGACGTGAGGACCTCGACATCCCGCCCGGCCAGCTCCCAGGCCTCCCGTGCCGTCCGCGTGGCGAGACCGAGTTGCAGCCCGGCATCAAAAACAAACTGGGTCAACAGCTGGGCCAGCGGAGCCAGCTGGTCTCGGATCAGCGGCTCACACAGCAACATCAGGTCGACGTCGGAAAAGGGGGCCATCCGCCGCCGCCCGTATCCACCGTGGGCGACCAGTACGACCTGGGAGGCGAGCTGGCTGTCAGTCGGCAGCTCATCGAGCGCGGCCCGGTAGAGATCAAGAAGGACCTCGTCGACCAGTGCGGTCAGTCCGGCACAGACCTGGATGCCTGGCGAGCCACGCTCGTGCTGGGCCTGCATGCGCTGGTGTCCGCTGGCCAGCTTTTCACGGGCCGCCAGGACTGCAGGGTGGAAGCTGGGGGTTTGTGACATGCGCGAACACGTATCGTGTCAGGGAAGCTGAAAGCCGGTCTGTCGGATGGCCTGGTGGCAGCAGGCAACCGCGCTGCGTGTTGCCAGCACCTCGCTGCGTTCGAGCTCCACCAGCGACCGCAGGCCTCGAACTAGAGGGCGTCGTTGCCCATCTCACCAGTTCGAATACGGATGGCATCGGCCAGGTCCGAAACAAACACCTTGCCGTCACCAATCTGGCCGGTCTGGGCCGTCTTCAGAATCGTATCGATGACCTGCTGCAAGTCATCGTCACTGCAGGCAATCTCCAGCTTCACCTTGGGAACAAAATCGACAGCGTACTCGGTACCGCGATAGGTCTCCGAGTGCCCTTTCTGGCGTCCGAAACCGCGTACCTCGACCGCTGTCATCCCCTGGATCCCCTGTTCGGCCAGAGCGTTTTTCACGTCTTCAAGCTTGAAGTGACGAATTACCGCTTCAACTTTCTTCATGCCTGTGCTCCTCAGCAATAACCACGAACCGCTGGGTCCGTTTATCAGGGAATATTGATGTAACCTTCTTCACCATGCAGGCTCAAGTCGAGCCCTTCCATTTCCTCATCCTGGCTGACTCGCAAGCCCATCGTTCGGCCCAGGATCCAGAGCAGAATATACGTCATTGCGACTGTTAACACGATCGTCAGCAGAACAGCCAGCAACTGGATTCCCAGCAGGCCGCTGCCGCCTCCCTCGATCAGCCCCACGGGGTCACCGTTGTAGAGGTTGTTGACAGCCCGGCTGGCAAAAACCCCAGTCAGCAGCATCCCCAGTATGCCGCCCACTCCATGGATGCCAAAGACATCCAGTGTATCGTCGTATCCGAAGTGTTCCTTCAGGCTGGTACTGGCGAAATAGCAAATTGTGCCAGCCAGGATGCCAATCAGGATTCCCGACATTGGCGAAACGAATCCGGCCGCGGGTGTAATGCAGGCGAGTCCGGCGATGCAACCGGAGCAGGCGCCCAGCACACTTGGCTTGCCCCGTTTGATCCATTCAATCGCTGGCCAGGTGAGCGTGCCAGCCGCAGCGGATAGATGGGTGGCAGCAAAGGCGCTGGAGGCCAGGCCATTGGCAGCCAGTGCACTGCCGGCGTTAAAGCCAAACCAGCCGAACCAGAGCATGGCTGTACCAATCGCTGTGTAAGTCAGGTTGTGTGGTGGCATCGGGTCTGTACCAAATCCCAGCCGCCGGCCAATCACGAAGGCACAGACGAGGGCCGCACAGCCACAGCTGATGTGAACAACCGCGCCGCCGGCAAAGTCCTGGGCGCCCCAGCTGGATGTCAATCCGCTGTCCCAGAACATGTGACACAAGGGGCAGTAAACCAGGGTGCCCCAGAGGATCATGAAAACTACCATCGTGCTGAACTTCATTCGCTCAGCAAACGCCCCGCAAATCAAGGCCGGCGTGATGATGAAGAACATACCCTGGAAGAGCATGTGCGTGAGTCGTGGAATACTGCCCTCAGCCGGGATCACCTGCTGGCTGACATTGGCTCCTGCGGACCAGTACATCTGCACATCCCGGAGGAATACGAAATCGCAATTGCCAATCCAGGCGGCCAGGCCGCTGCTGCCGCCATCGCCTCCAAAAGCGAGTGAATATCCCCACAGCACCCAGACGATCGACATCACACCCATCATGAAGATGCACTGTGCGAGGATGCTGAGGATGTTCTTGCGGCGGACCAGCCCGCCATAGAACATGGCCAGGCCTGGAGCGGTCATGAACAGTACCAGCGCGGCACTCATCAATATCCAGGCGTTGTCACCCGTGTCGATGTAAGCTCCCGGGTCAACTGACTCTGCGACCGTCCCGCTGCTGGTACTATCGATACTTTGATTGGCCGGTTTGGCTTCTTGAGCCGGCAGGGGGGAACTTCCGATAGCTAGGAAAAGGCCAGAGACTGCCAGCAGAGCGAGTACCTTGCACGATCGCATGGTCAATGTCCTTGCTATCAGAGAGCGGTAATGAGAACACGTCATCGGTGCCACGGGACACGGAAAACGGCGTACCGCCTGGTGGGATGGGCGGCTGGTGAAGACCAGTGGAATCGCCCATCGCTACGCGTCATCCAGTCAAACTGGCCTGCCTAGTGTGATCATTGCAGGATCTCAGCAGTCAGCCAATCCAGCTAGAGGTTATCGATTCCCGTTGGGAAAGTAAACTCCCCGGCAATCACTCCGTCGGCGTCGCTGGCGGCACCCAGGCAGTCTCGCTGTGACCGTCCAGCTGGTTGGCGACCCGTCCCAGCACGAACAGCAGGTCGCTGAGTCGATTGAAGTAATTCATCAGGTTGGCAGAGATCAGCTGCTCGCTTTGGCGCTGCAGCGTGACCAGCGCCCGCTCGGCCCGGCGACAGATCGTGCGGGCCAGGTGCATCAGGGCAGCTGCCTGGCTGCCGCCCGGCACGATGAACTGTTTCAACTCAGGCAACTGCTGCTCGTAATGATCGATCGCCTCTTCCAGTGCGGTCACGTGGCTGTCGGTCAACATGCTGGTCCCATGACTGGCTGGGTCGGGCGTGGCCAGTTCGGCACCGGCGGCGAACAACTCGTTCTGCAGTCGCATCAGCAGGGTATCGAGATCTTCTGCCAATCCCACGCTGCGAGCAAACCCCAGTACGGCGTTCAGTTCATCGACCGTGCCGTAGGCTTCGATGCGAGGATCGTCTTTCCAGACCCGGGGGCCGGCGAACAGCCCGGTTTCACCCCCGTCTCCTGTCCTGGTGTATATTTTCATGCAACCTGATCCGTCGGTTCTGGTGGCCGCGGCGGGACCTGCTTGTCGACCGACGGTCATTGTAAGTACAAATGACGGACAGAGAAGCTGGTTCACGATCCATATTGCAATCTGCCCCAGAAGGGGGCCCGAGGAGACCATGATTCACCGCACGAAAAGTCTGCTGAGCGTCCTGCTGATCTGCTGCCTGCCGGCTAGCCTGCCTGCCGAGGAAAAGGAAGTCTCGATCGAGGGTCAGTTCCTTCGCAACGTCCGCCAGGTCACATCTGGCTTTGTTAAGGCAGGTGAGGGTTACTTCTCCCCCGATGGCAAGACCATTATCTACCAGGCAGTGACCAGCGATTATCCCTTCTACCAGATCTACACGCAGCCGCTTTCCGGCGGCCGGCCCCGGCGAATCAGTACCGGCCGCGGCCGTACGACCTGCAGCTACTTTTCGCCTGACGGAAAACGGATCCTGTTCGCCTCCAGCCACCTTGATCCCGAGCTGGCAGCGACTGAGAAAAAGGAACTGGATCAACAGGCCGAGGACCGCAAGACCGGTCGCCGGCGCCGCTACAGCTGGCCCTTCGATCCCAATATGGACCTCTTCGAGACTGACCTGAATGGCAAGGCACTGCAGCGGCTGACCAGCGAACTGGGCTACGATGCCGAGGGAGCTTACTCGGCTGACGGCAAGATGATTGCTTTCTGCAGCACCCGCGACGGCGATCCCGACCTCTATGTGATGAATGCGGATGGCAGCGGCGTGCGCCAGCTGACCAATGCCGAAGGTTACGACGGCGGCCCCTTTATCTCACCCGATGGCAAGTGGGTGGTATTTCGCAGCGACCGCAAGGAGAAGGAATTCCTGCAGATCTATGTGATCGATATCGAGGGCAAGAAAGAGGTGCCGCTGACCGACACAACCGGTGTTAACTGGGGTCCATACTGGCATCCCACTCGGCCCTATATCATCTGGGCAGGCGCGGATCACTCCAATCCCAAGGCACGGCCCAACTATGACCTCTGGCTGATGAAGTACGAGGTCAAGGATGGTGAGTTTCGAGGCAGCGAACCAGTCCGGGTGACCGACAGCGGCGCCGCCGATGTACTGCCAGTCTTTTCGCCCGATGGTCGCAAGCTGATGTGGACAAGCACGCGTTCCGAGGACAATACCAGCCAGTTGTTCATCGGCCGCTTCCGACTGCCGCGATAACCTACCGCCAGGGGCCGACAAGGGCAGGGGACCTGACAATGCGCCAGTTGATGTCCTGCGGCTTCCTGCTGATGCGTTCCGAACCGACGCTCTCCTTCCTGTTGATGCAGCACCCCGAGCGCTGGGATCTACCCAAGGGCCATCTGGATGTAGGCGAAACGACGATCCAGTGTGCGCTGCGTGAACTGGCGGAAGAGACCGGACTGGCGGCAGCGGATATCGAGCAGCAGCCGGGTTTTGAGTTTCAACATCAGTACCTTGTGCCGCTGCGTCAGCAGCCTGACCAGCAGGCTCGCAAGACGCTGTTGGTCTTCCTGGCCTGGTTACGCCACCCCGTGCCGCTGCAACTGACCGAGCATATCGGTTACCGGTGGTTTGACTGGAAGCCCCCGCACCAGATCCAGTCGCAGACCATCGACCCCCTGCTGGCTTTCGCAGAGCCCTTTATCGAGGCCTGGCAGCAGCGGACTGGCCACCTGTAACGGTTGTACGGTCAGCATCTGCCGCGTTGCGGGCGGGATTCTCGCGCAGCGTTTTGCTTCTCCTCAGCGGCGACCTAATCTTGCCTGATTGGACGAGCCGATCCAGTGAAAACCAATTTGAATTGAAGTGCGAGGGCCCCGTTGGGGACGACACCATGAGCTTTCTGAAACGAATCTATAACGGACCACTCGAGAGCCATTCGCTGGAAGGCCCTGGCGGCGACAACCATGGTCCGACAGAGGGCGAGGTGGAGTCGCATTTACAGGTGGACTATTACGGTGATTTCCGCTTGACCGAGGCAATTCGGCCCTCCTACCAGCTCGACGTTGTTCCTCAGCAAGGCTACCGTCGCGACACCTACACCGATCAGAAGACCGACGTTGAAGTTCCGCTGTTGATCGCTGCAGCTTCTGCCGAATTCGTCTTTGACTTGTTCATGGACCTGCTCGATCCGCTCGGTCCACTCGTCGACATGGTGCTGGAAACCAGCCATCTCAGCGATGCCGGTGAACATGCCGACATGTACCGTGACCATATCGACTTGCCGGTCCTCAAGAGCACGCTCTGGGACTACGAGGAACTGCTGACACATGATGGCTGCAGCGGCATTGCCGTCTTAAATCCAGCGGCCAAGCTGGAAGTGCAGTTCGATGAGCACAAGCTGCTATTCATTTACGGGGAATCCCCGCAGCAGTTTGAAGAGATTCTGGAGTCGCATGGAGTCCAGCATGACCCGCAGCTTCGATTCCTAACCGAGTCGGACCATATCCACTCGTCCAGCGACGAGTTTCGCGACCAGTTCGACATTTTCCGCTGCCGCACCGGCGCGGGCAGCTAGCGAGTTCGGTGGTCCCTGCGGGTCATCATTCTACTTTGTAGGCCTGGCCCATGATGACGACCAGCAGCTTGCCTTCCACGGCCAGGTAGCGAGAAGCATCCTTACCGAGTTCGCGAGCCAGCTTGAAGTACTCGTCACTGAAGCGAGTCACCTTGATCGCCGTCTTTCGTTGTTCCTCGGTAATGGTCGAGTCTTCCCAGGTTTCATCTCGGCGGAAGAAGGTTTTGCCGGCCACCGAATGGACGGTGTTGAGCACAACCTGCTTATCGGACTTGAGGTCCAGCACCCTGGCACCGCCGCCGCCTAAGCCACCGCCGCCGAACTGGTTCGCATTGTTGGCTCGCTGGAAGCTGGCCTTTGCCTGTCGTTGGGACAATCCCAGTCGTCCGTCGACAGCGTCCAGACTTTCCAGTGCGTCTCCTGCCCGCTTTCTGAGACTGGCGGTATCGGTTGGCTGACCGGTATCGTCTGCCAGGAAGGAGGTATAAGGCGTGAGAATGCCATGTCGTTTGGAGAGCGCAACCAACTCATCGATCAGTTCCGCGTTACGCCCCTCGAGGTCGATCTTGTCGATAATCTCACCAATCCGACGCATGGCCCAGAGACGCTCGACGAATGCCAGCGAGCTGTCGCTGGAATCTTTCACCAGATCCCCAGCAAAACGAAACCGCTGGCGATTGCCATCGACGTTACCCGACACAGTCACGCGGGCGGTACCAGGATGTTTGTAGCGGCCGACCAGTACCAGTTGATCCCCGGTGAACAGGTCGTAGGCATCCTTGGGATAGCTGCGGTTGGTCACCGCCCCGTCTTCCACCTTGACGCCGTCAAGCTCGAACTCGATAGCGACATCGGTCATGGCTGGCGCACCGATGCGCTCGTAGAGCCGACTTACCTTGTCCTCAATATCTTCATTGGGCCGCACGTACTGGCTCTGCCCATAACATTCTCGAGCCAGTTTATCGAGCAAGCGGCTATTGACGTCATAGCCGACGCCGAAATTGAAGATCCGAGCGCGGACTGCGTTGTGCCTGACGGCGTTGGCGATGATCTTGTTGGCACTTGTTTCGCCGGCAGTTGGCAGGCCATCCGTGAGGAAGATCACATAGCTGGGGGCCTGGTCATCGGTCAACATCTTCAGGGCGGTGGTCAGGGCAGCGTCGATATTCGTACTGCCGCCAGCAAAGATTCCCTCCACGAAACCGAGCGACTGCTTGCGAGTTGACTCGCTGTACTTCTGCATCTCCGGCTGGAAACTCTCCACCTCGGTGTCGTAGGCGATCACATTGAACAGGTCCCCCTTGTTGAGGTTGTTCAAGACGAATCGCAGGGCGCCCTTGGCCTGTTCAATCTTCTTGCCGTTCATACTGCCCGAGCGGTCCACCACGAAGACCACGTTCTTGCGAATCTGTTCGTCCGCTTCCGCCTTGATTTCGGGACTGACCAGCAGCATGTAGTAGCCGTCCTCATTGTTAATCGGGCGATAGGAGAGCAGGTTGGCTCCCACAGCCTGGTCGCCGACATCGAACAGCAGTCGAAAGTCGTGGCCGGGAATGACATTGGACCTGGTGTACTTGACGACAGCCTGCTTGTTGCCGGAACGCTCGATCTGGACATCGTGGCTGGGGCTGTAGAGATTCTGGATCCCGTCCTTGCTTTGGATCGCTACTCGAATCGAGAGTTTCTCAACTGGCTTGGATGTGTAGCGGGCGTTACTCAACGGCAAGAAGATCTCTGTCAATCCTCCCATCCGTCGACAGAGCTGGCTGTAACGCAGCGAGACAGTTCGTTCAGCTCCGGGGGGGACGGGAAACACGCTGGTTTTGAACATCCCGGTTCCCATCCACTCGAGCAGGGCGGGATCCCTGTTGCGGCGGATGTAGCCCTCGTAAATTGAGCGAGCCTCGTCGCGCGAGAGCAGCTTGGCAGCATATTCCTTGCCATCGACCATCAGCGTCAGTCGATCGATCGCTCCGTCATAAGGCAGCGGGAACATGAAGCAGACTTCCATCGTTCGCTGGCTGGTGTTGACGAATGTCTGGGAGACTTGCACGCGTGCAACCTGGTCGGTCAGCGTGGCGTTGAACTCCAGTTGCTTGATGCGGTAGGAGACCGGCGGCGGCGAAGGTGGCTGGGGAATGATGATCGGCCGCGGTAGCCGGTAATGCCGGTTGGGGTCGATGTCGATCAGGACACCCTGGGCAAAGGCAGCCAGCGGGGTGGCGAGCAGCCCCAGGATCAGAACGAGCAGGCTCAGGCGAGGCCTCGGCAGGCCGCATCGGTGTGAGCAATTGGTGCTGTTTTGAATCATGGTCTTCTCCTGTTTTCCATTACGGCCACTGTTGCCGGGGGACCGCGATACCTGATCCCTGCTACTGCCTGATCCCCGCTACTGATAGTAGACGCCGACCTGGTTGCTCAAGTTCCACCGGATTGTATGTATTCTTACCCCGCAACATCCAATATGTTCCGATCAGCACCGGGCGACTTGGCCTTGTTGCCGCAAAGCTGTTTTGGCACACTACCGCCCTGTTTTTTTGGCTGCCACGGTATTAGCCGAAGAATTCAATCAGGGAGGACAAGAGCATGTCCGCGCGGTTCTTCTCACGCCTCGCACTCGGTCTGCCCGTGCTGATGTTCAGCGGCTGTCTGGCCAGCGGTGTCTGGCAATGGGTCGGTGAGCGGGTGGATGGAGTTGACCAGCAGGTCGGATTGGACTCGCAGCAACCGCAGTTCCCCAATCCACTGTTGCTGCGTGTCGACGATCGAGAACTGCTCTGGAATGAACTGGTCGATACGGTCGATGATTTTTTCCGGATCTCACGCGAGCAGCGGGTTCAGCTGGTTGGCAACAGCCTCACCGATGGCCTGATCGAGACCGTCCCCCAGCCAGCGGCCACGATGCTGGAACCATGGCGCGACGATTCGCTGCCTGGCGAGGAACGTCGCCAGGCGACCTACCAGTCGATCCGGGAGCGAGCTGAATTGCGTGTTCGCCCTGTCCCCGATGGTTACCAGCTGGAAGTTGTTGTGCAGCGAGAGCTGGAGGACCTGGACCGTCCCGAGTTTGCCACAGTGGGTGGAGCGACCTTGCGACACGATGGCACGCTGACACGGCGGGATCGCCGTGAAGACGATCGGCCAACAACGCTGGGCTGGATTCCGGCTGGCAGAAACAGACCCCTGGAACAGGCGATCCTGGCCCGGCTGCAACAGCGTCTGGCAGCTCCAGTGGCTCCTCGGCCGCTGACGGAACCGTAATCTGCTGGGGCTTAGGCAGCCAGCGGTTTTTTTTCGGCGATCGGCAGCATGATGGTAAATTGCGTTCCCTTGCCGACGCTGCTTTCCACGCGAATTCGTCCGCGGTGAGCCTCGATAATGTTGCGACAGGCCGAGAGCCCCAGCCCGGTGCCACCCTTGCCGCTTTCGTCCGGCCCCTGCTTGCTGCTGTAAAAGCGATCGAAGATTCGTGGCAGCTTGTCCTGCGGTATGCCACAGCCGTTGTCACGCAGTACCATCACGACCATCCCCTGGCTCTCGTTGTGTTGCAATGCGAGTCGAATTGAGCCACCCTCCGGCATCGCCTGCCGAGCGTTGATCAGCAGGTTCAAGAGGACTTGCTGAATCTGGTTGCCGTTGGCAATCGCCTCGGGAACTTCGGCAAAGTCTTTTTCGATGTGGATCCGATACTTGCTCATTTCCCGCTCCAGCAGGACCAGCGATTCCTCGATGATCTTTTGCAGATTGGTTGGCAGCATTTCGTCGGATCGGTTACGAGCCATCCCCAGCACCGCGTTGGTAATCTGTGCGGCCCGTTCACTGGCGGCCAGGATCTTGCCCAGCGCCTTGTCACGCGTCGGCTTATCGTCGTGACGCAGACCCATCTTGGCGTAATTCATGATCGTCATCAGCACGTTGTTAAACTCGTGCGTCGTGGTGCTGACAAGTTCACCCAGTGCGGTCAGCTTTTGTGCGTCGACCAGCTGCTGCTGCAAGTCGATGAGCTGTTGCTGCAAGTCGACCACCTGCTGGGAAAGCTCCTGCGGGCGGGGCTGAAAATCAGCTGGTTTTGAGTTTTCGACCATTCTGCCAAATCCTGTTGACCGCTACGCCGTCGCCAAACTGAATATCTTCACTCACTTACCGCGGCGTGCCTGATTCGTCTGTCTTGCCCGACGGGATTCTCTTAACACATTGCCAATAAAGGGTTTACGTGTGATTTATGTATCGGTGAACCGGGCTTGGGAACTCAAGTGCATCGGGCTATAATCTGGCCAATCAGGAAAGTGAAAAACGACAAGTGAAGTTTGCTGGAAGTAGGCAGGAATGAATAGCGTGGAATTACTTGCCCAGGCAACCAAAGTTGCCGAGCAGATGGGGTATCAGGTCCGCCAGGAGTGGTTAGGCGGCGTAAATAGCGGCGGTTGCGAGTTTGCCGGCAGGAAGTGGATTTTCCTTGACCTGGCACTGAATGCCGCAGAACAGCTGGACCAATTAACGGAAGTACTCTGCCAGGACCCCGTGGTTCACCTGGTCTCTCTTCCTCCCCCACTCAGTAAACTCTGGGGAATCGGTCAGGTCGTCTGACCAGGTTTACTCTGTCTCGCGGTAGATCCCGGCGTTGTGGATATATTCTTCCACTGCGCGCGGAGTTCGATAACGCAGGCTTTGGCCGCTGGCAGCCCGCCTGCGCAGCTCACTGCTGGAGATTTCCAGCTGGGGCAGCGTGATCGCCGACTGCCTGATGGTTGCCAGCCGGTCAGCCGAGACGATTTCCTCGAGCAGATCAAACCGCGGATCCTGGCTGCCCTGCCGCTGTGTCACCAGGAGAGTTGCCAGTTGGCAGATCCGTGCCGGCTCGCGCCAGCTGGGTAGATCGTGCAGCGTGTCGGCACCCATCAGCAGGAACAGCTCTGCGTCTTGCATCTCGGCAGCGACCTGGCCGAGCGTCTCTACGGTATAACTGGTACCTCCTCGGTCGATCTCCAGCCGGCTGGCGACCAGCTGGGGGTGACCGGCGATCGCCAGCTGGACCATCTCCATTCGCTGCTCTGCCGAGGCAGAACTGCCGGCTGGTTTGTGCGGCGAGGTGGCGGTCGGCATCAACCAGACTTCGTCCAGCCGGGCCTCTTCACGGCAGACTTCTGCCAGCAAGAGATGGCCGTAATGGAGGGGGTCAAACGAACCGCCGAGGATACCAAGTCGCATGGTTTTACAGATTCACAAGATGGGAGCGAGGGTCGAGCAGGACAAGACAATCACTCGGTTGCTTGTCAGCAGCCCCCGGCGATTGCTATCGTAACGATCCCGAGCTCGCTTCACCACACGTCACACGGTAGGGCAGTGGGCGAGTTACCTGGGAGCTGGTGACTATGAGTCAGTTTCAACAACAGATGTTCGCGGACGATCCAGTCGATCCAGTCGAGCCTGCGCCAGCGGACGACGATCGGCTGGTAGCGACAGTCGTTTTTGCGGAGCCGCCGGGCGGACCCTTCGATTACGTGATTCCCACCGACCTGCAGCCGCAGGTGACACCGGGACAGCGGGTGCGCGTGCCGCTGGGCAAATCCAATCGGCAGATTGTCGGTTATTGCGTGGCAGTTGGTCCGCGGCCCAGTGACGTCCCCTGGCAACTCAAGGAGATTCTCGAGACGGTCGATCAGCGGCCGTTGTTGAGTGAGAACATGCTGAAGCTGACTCGCTGGATGGCGAACTACTATATAGCCAACTGGGGGCAGGTACTGGAGGCGGTGGTGCCGGCCGGTGTTCGTTCGCTGGCCGGGACTCGACTGGTCGCTTTTTACCAGGTGGCTGCTGATCTCCCAGCGGAGCTGAGCGATTTACGCTTGCCCGCCAAGCAGAAGCGGGTGATGGAAGTACTGCAGGCTGATGATGGCCCGATCGAAGCGAATCGGCTGGCCAGCCTGGCTGGCTGCACCCAGGCACCGCTCAAGAGCCTGGCGGGTAAGGGACTGCTGGTGGCCAGCAAGCAGCGGTTACATCGTGAGGAGCTGGATGAGCAGGCGACCGAGCGTGAGCAGCCGTTGGAATTGAACGAGGATCAAGAACCGGCCCTGGCAGCCGTGCTGGCTGCCTGCCGCAGCGGCCAGCAGCAGACCATCCTGGCCTATGGCGTGACTGGCAGCGGCAAGACCGAGGTCTACATGCAGGCGGTCGAGGATGTGGTACGCAGCGGCCGACAGGCGATCGTGCTGGTTCCGGAAATCAGCCTGACGCCGCAAACCCGGCAGCGTTTCCGGGCTCGCTTTGACCAGGTCGCCGTGCTGCACAGTCAACTCAGCGACGCCGAGCGCCACTGGCACTGGCAGAGAATCGCGGACGGCCAGGTTCAGGTCGTGGTGGGACCACGCAGCGCCATCTTTGCTCCCACACCCCAGCTGGGTCTGATTGTGCTGGACGAGGAACATGAACCCTCCTTCAAGCAGGAGACGACGCCACGCTACCACGCCCGTGATGTGGCCATCGAGCGGGCCAGGCTGGAAGGGATTCCGCTCGTGCTCGGCTCGGCAACTCCCGCCCTGGAAAGTTGGCAGCGAGCGATCAGCGGCGAGTTCCAGCTGGTTCGCCTGCCCAAGCGCGTGCTCGGTCGACCATTGCCTGAAGTTGCCACCATCGATCTCTGTCACGAGCGGCGAAGTCGTTCCAAGGGAGCGATCAGCAGGGTTCTCGAACAGGCCATGCGGCAGGCTCTCGACCAGAATGGCCAGGTGATCCTGTTGTTGAATCGCCGGGGTTTCTCGACCAGCATCCAGTGTCCCGCTTGTGGCCACGTGGTTCGCTGTCCACAGTGCGACGTGGCTGTCACCCACCATCGCCAGCAAGTGGGTGGCAAGGCAGAACGGGTGCTCTGCCATTACTGTGATTACGAGGCCCGGGTTCCCACCGCATGCCCGGAGTGTCGCAGTCAGGAGATTCGCTTTGCAGGGCTGGGGACCCAGCGGCTGGAAGCAGAAGTCAATGCACGCTTTCGCGGCAGCGTCTGCTTGCGGATGGACAGCGACACGATGCGCGGTCCGGGAAGCCATGAGAAGGCGCTGCAGCGATTTCGCGATGGCGAAGTACAGATCCTGGTGGGGACACAGATGATCGCCAAGGGACTCGATTTTCCCGACGTCACGCTGGTCGGCGTCGTCAACGCTGACACCGCACTCCACTTCCCGGACTTCCGGGCGGCCGAACGCACCTTTCAGCTCGTTACCCAGGTGGCAGGGCGGACGGGGCGAAGTGAGCGGGGTGGGCGGGTGCTGGTGCAGACCTACAGCCCCGACCATCCGGCCATCCAGGCTGCTGCCGGCCACCAGTTTGAGGATTTTGCTCGCCAGGAGCTGCCGCTGCGAGAAAAGTTCGGCTATCCACCCTACAGCTCGCTGATTCGACTGATCGTGCGCGGCGACGTCGAAGATGCGACGGCCGCTTTTGCCCAGCGGCTGGTGGATGAGCTGGCCACGCTGGTAGCTGACAACGTCAGCTACCGGGTGCTCGGTCCCGCACCCGCTCCGATCACGCGGGTCCGTGAAAAGTACCGCTTCCATCTGTTGCTGGTGACCGACGAGTTGTCGCAGCTGTCCGAACCGCTGAAACAGCTGATTCAGCAGCTGCCTGGCCCAGACACGATTCAATGGGTCATCGATGTCGACCCGCTGTCGCTGTTGTAAGTCGTCCTCGGTTTCGTCTGCTCAGTAAAACGGGAGCTGACTCCCGGGAGCGACTGCCATCCGCCACTCAGTAAGGACTCACCGGTTGCCCTAGTTTGCCACCCTTCCAGCTCATAAACTAATAGCAGCGAGGAATCGACCCGAGCTTGTGGGCAGCTGGACAATGGCATGGCATATCGTCCCCTCAGACGCGTTTTTGGTGAAACCAGCCTGGAGCGAAAGTGCCGGGTTTTATTCATCTGTTGCCTTGGGCTGCTGATCGGCGGCGCCTTCTGGGGTGTCGAGCGTGTGGCAGTCGACCTGGTCATGAAGAACACGCGTGGCAAGGGTCGCGACCTGGTCGACATGATCCTGCTGCGTAGCCACATCGACTACTGGGAAAGTCGTCCCGAGTACAAGAAGCTGGCCGGCGACCTGCGCACGGACCTGCAGCAGCACCAGGACTTTGATTCACGCATCCTGGTCCTCGAGAACGATCCGCGGCCGGTGAGATTGGAAGTTGAGGAAGTGACCAGGGATTCGGCCGAAGCGGACATTATCCTGGCTTTGAAAAAGCAGATGAAGCTGCAGTCGGAGCAGGAGGGCTTGACCGAGGAGGAACAGCTGCCGGTCTATGCCGAGCGTCGGCTGCCTGGCAAGAACGAGTATCACTACTTTGAGCCGATCTACTGGAGCCGGACCTGTTATGCCTGCCATCTGGCACTTGTCGATGCCGGCGTGGTAGCTTACTCCGAGGGCCTTTCGGTACAAGGCAACGTGGCTCCCTTTACCGTCGTCAAGATCGTGGTTCCCTTCGACGAGACTCGCCTGGCGATCAACCGAGCTCGAGCGATCCTGATCACCGTTGCCATCCTGACGATCTTTGTCGCCATGGTGGTGCTCTATGTGATCATCCGTTTTGTCGTGGTCAAGCCGCTCAAGCACCTGCGTGATGTCTCCGACGCGGTTGGCGAAGGGGACCTCGAACAGCGGGCAGTGATCGAGACCAATGACGAATTCGAGGAACTCGCCTTTTCCTTCAACCAGATGCTTCGCAGCCTGACCGATACCCAGGGCGAGCTGCAGAGTGTCAACCATGATCTGGACACCAAGGTGGACCAGATGGCGCAGCTGACGATGCGGCTCTATGAGATGAACCGCGTCAAGGATGATTTTCTTGCCAACATGAGCCACGAGCTGCGAACCCCGCTCAATAGCATCATCGGTTTTTCCGAGGTCCTGCATGGGATCCCGGAATTATCGAGTCAGCACAAGCGATACACTGAGAATATCCAGCATTCGGGCCGTCTCCTGCTGGAGATGATCAACGATATCCTTGACCTGGCGAAGATCGAGGCGGGCAAGATGGATGTCAGGCCGAGCGAGTTTTCATTGCAGACCGTGGTCGAGGCACAATGTGACATCGTTCGCCCCTTGACCGACGAAAAGAACATCGACCTGAATGTCGAAGTCGAGGCCGAATCGCAACCGCTCTACCAGGACCAGGCCAAGATCCAGCAGATACTCACGAACCTGCTCTCCAACGCGCTCAAGTTCACGCCCGAGGGTGGCCGCATCGTGGTGACCGCGGGTGCTAACAAGCTTGGCCAGCTGGAGTTTGCCGTCCACGACACGGGGATTGGAATTGCCGAGGAAGATCGCGAGGTCGTATTCGAGAAATTTCGCCAGGCAGGGAGCGGGGAAAGTGCCGACACACTGGCTCGCGAGTACATGGGGACCGGACTGGGACTTTCCATCGTCAAGGAGCTCTGTACGCTGTTGGGGGGCGATATTGGTTTCGAGAGCGAGTTGGGTAAGGGAAGTATCTTCACCGTGCAATTGCCCTGGGTGGCTCCTGAGCGAGCACCGCTTGAATCGGACCTCAACCGGCGACTGGATGAGCTGACGCGAGCCCAACAGCCGTTTTCGCTGGATGTCGATACCGACGGTGACTCGCCTGCGTTACTGGGCGAAGTTGGTGGTGAGTAGAAAGCCAGGCGGGCGAGCCAGGCAGGGTGCGGCAAGGAGGCTGCCACGAGCAGTCAACGGAAGATGAATGACGAACAACAGGAGGCCACAATTCACCTCTTCACGGATGGTGGCTGCAGCGGAAATCCGGGACCTGGCGGCTGGGCCTACGTGCTGCGCCATCTACCCAGCGGCAAGGAAAAGGAAACCTCAGGCGGCGAAGCCGAAACGACCAACAACCGGATGGAACTGGAGGCGGTGATCCAGGGTTTGGCAACACTCAGGCAGGCCTGTTACGTGACCCTGTTTACCGACAGCGTGTATGTCGGCAAGGGGATTAGTGAGTGGCTGCCGCGATGGAAGATGAATGGCTGGAAGCGGAAGGAAAAGAACCGTCTCGTGCCAATCAAGAACGAGGACCTCTGGCGACGACTCGATGCCCTGCTACAGCAGCATCGGGTTGAATATATCCGCGTGGCTGGCCACTCTGGCCACCCCGAGAACGACCGTTGCGACGAACTCGCTGTGGCCGCCTACCAGAAGTACCTCTAGCTGGCCCTGCCGGCCTCAAAAAAACAGGCCCGATCCATGTCGATCCGCTCCGCTCAGCCAACATCGCCGAGGTCCAGGACATTGCCATAGCGATGGAGTACGCGGCCGCGCAGCATGGCCAGAGCTGGTTGCCTCAGTCCCGGGTCCTGATCCAGCAATTGGCGGGCATCCTGGCGTGCTTCGTCCAGCAGCGGAAAATCTTCCGGCAGCCGGGCGATACGGAAGGGTGGCAGGCCGTGCTGGCGTGTACTGAACAGGTCCCCCGGGCCACGCAGTTTGAAGTCCACCTCGGCCAATTCAAATCCATCGGTCGTCGCCGCCAGTGCTTCCAGCCGCTGGCGTGACTGATCCGTGGTCGGCTCAGAAAACACGCAGAGCTGGCCCGGATACTGGCCACGGCGAATGCGGCCACGCAGCTGGTGCAGTTGGGCCAGGCCAAACTGCTGTCCATCCTCGATTGTCATGACTGTGGCGTTCGGTACGTTAATACCGACTTCTACCACGCTGGTCGCCACCAGCACCTGGATGCTCCCGTCGGCGAATTCGCGCATCACGCGTCGCTTCTGTTCGGACGGCAGTCGGCCATGGACCAGTCCCAGACGGAATGCTTCCAGTTCGCCGTTGGCCAGCGATTCGAAAGTCTGTTCAACGCCAGCCAGCTGTTCGTCATTGGCGGCGTCGACCAGCGGGGTGATCACGTAACCCTGCCGGCCTGCCAGCAGTTGCTGACGAAACTTCTCCCACCAGGAGTCTCGTTCGTCGGGGCCAGCCAGCAGAGTTGTGACCGGCTGTTGATCAGCCGGTCCGGTCTCCAGCAGGGAGATGTCGAGGTCACCAAAAAGTGCCATCGAGATGGTGCGTGGAATCGGCGTGGCGGTCATCACCAGATAGTGCGGCGCCTGGCCTGCATTCTTGAGCATCGCCCGCTGCTGGACACCAAACTTGTGTTGTTCATCAATCACCACCAGTCCCAGTGACTGGAAACGAACGTCTTCGTGGCCCAGTGCATGCGTACCGATCACCAGGTCGATCTCGCCGTCGGCAAGCGACTGCAAGGTCTCCCTCCGCTCGGCTGCACTGAGTGAACCGGTCAGCAGCCCGATGCGGACGCGACTTTCTGCCAGGTCCTGCTGCAGCGTTTCCATGTGCTGCAGCGCGAGGATCTCGGTGGGCGCCATGAGTGCTGCCTGGTGACCATGCGTGACTGCCAGCAGCATGGCATATTCCGCCACGACGGTCTTGCCGCTGCCGACATCTCCTTGCAGCAGCCGATTCATCGGAATCGAATGCTGCAGATCGTCGCTGATCTCGGCGATCACCTGCTGTTGGGCGGCGGTGAGCTGAAAGGGAAAGCGGGCCAGGATCCGTTCGTGCACTTTTTCACTGCTGGGCAGGGCGGGTGCCTGTCGTCCATCACGCAGGCTCCAGCGGCGCAGGGCCAGGGCCAGCTGCAGCGAGAGAAATTCCTGGTAGATAAACCGCCGCCGTGCCTGATCGAGCAGCTGTTGGTCATCCGGAGCGTGGATTTGTCGCAGCGCCTGCTGGATTCCGATCAGTTCTTTCTGGGCCAGCACCGAATCGGGAAAGACTTCCTGGATCTCCTCCACCAACTGCTCGACAACGTCAGCCACGATGCGACGCAGCTGGTACTGGGAGAGTCCCTCAGTAAGTGGGTAGACCGGCAGGATCCTGCCTGCCGGAATCTCCTCGTCTTCGGCCAGCTGGGCAAAGCGGGGGTGGCTGATCTCCCAGCCCTGATCCTTGAGTCGGCAGTTGCCCGAGACCATCAGTCGCTGTCCGGCGGAAAAGCGATCGCGCAGGAAGGGCTGGTTGAACCACAGGCAGCGGACCAGTCCGGTACCGTCATCGATCACCACGATTAACAGTTGCCGACCTGCCCGCAGCCGCCGCGACTGGATCTCGGCAACTTCTCCCACCACGGTGACGTCCAGCTCTTCTTCCAGCTGGTCGATTGCGCGTTGTTCACCGAGCTGCTCGTAATCGCGTGGAAAGCAGAACAGCAGGTCGCGGGCGGTCGCCAGCTCGAGGCGACCCAGCAGCTGGGCACGCCGCGGCCCGACGTGCTTGAGAAACTGAACCGGCGTCGCCAGTTCGATTTCTTGGTTCGCTTCACCTGCTGGCTGGTCGTTCATGACCACAACTCCCGCCCTCGTGGCTGTCCCTGGCAGCGCTGCCCAGTCAGCTGCTGGAGTGGGCAATCGCCTTGTTACCGATGTCGCTGCGGTACCAGCTGCCCTGCCAGTGAATTTTTTCGACTGCCTGGTAAGCTCGGTTGCGAGCATCGCTGATTGAATCACCCAGTGCGGTCACACCCAGCACGCGACCACCCTGGTTGACGACCTGTCCGTTGACGAGGCTGGTACCGGCATGGAAAACCTTCACATCGGGTAGCTGGCTGGCTTCCTCGAGGCCCTCGATCGGATGCCCTTTCTCGTAGCTGCCCGGGTAGCCCTCGCTGGCCATCACCACGCAGACCGCTGGGCGCGGATCCCAGCGTAGCGTCTCGAGTTGATCCAGCTGGCCGTCGATTGTCGCTTCGATCACGTCGACCAGGTCTGACTGCAGTCGCAGCAGCAATGGCTGGCACTCCGGGTCGCCAAAACGGACATTGTATTCCAGCACCTTGGGACCGGTCGGACCGATCATCAGGCCGGCGTAGAGCACGCCACGAAAGGGGTGGCCCGAGCGCTGCATCTGGTGCACGGTTGGCACGAGTATCTTCTCTTCGATGGATGCCTGCATGGCGGCATCGACCAACGGAGCAGGGCAGTAGGCTCCCATGCCGCCGGTATTGGGTCCCAGGTCGCCGTCATAAGCAGGCTTGTGATCCTGAGCAGGAGGCAGGGTCAGGATTGTCTTGCCGTCGGTGATGGCCAGCAGACTGGCTTCTTCGCCGACCAGTCGTTCTTCCAGCAGGAACAGGTCACCGGCGGTGCCAAAAGCCCGTTCGTTGGCGATTTCTTCGATTGCCTGTAGCACCTCGTCGCGATTGTCGCAGACAAAGACACCCTTGCCGGCAGCCAGTCCATTGGCCTTGACGACCAGTTGCAGTTGTTCGTCTTCATCGGGATAGCGGTGTTCGATATGCTGCAGAGCTTTGCTGGCTGATGCAAAAGTGTGATAAGTTGCCGTCGGCACATCCGCTCCGCTGAGTACCTGTTTACAGAACAACTTGCTGGCTTCCAGCTGGGAGGCAGCGCCACTGGGGCCAAATACTCGCAGCTTGTTTTTCTCAAAGGCGTCGACGATACCGTCCGCCAGGGGGGCTTCGGGGCCGACCACTGTGAGATCGATTGCGTTGCGGTGAACCCAGTGAATCAGCTGGCTGATATCACCAGCCTGGAGGTGGATATTCTCGTACTCAACGGCCGTCCCGGCGTTTCCGGGCGCTACGAAAACCTGATCCACGCGGGGGCTCTGGGCGATCCGCCAGGCCAGGGCATGCTCTCGACCTCCGCTGCCGATCACGAGGACTTTCATCGCCTGACTCCTTTCAACTTAGGCCCCGAACCAGGGGCTCCTGCCGGGGCATATTATGGGCGGTCGGGCGTGCGGAATCGAGGGGGTGGCGGGCCTGAATGGCTGGACGCCAAAGCAAGGTCCACGTTGACTTTACAGGGGAGTTGACAAGGTAATGGTCTGGGCTACAAATAGGGGAATTCCTGGTTCGTGAAAAAAATCACGAACTCACTGCAGCAGTGAGAAAACCGCCCGCCAGGTTGTGATTCCGTGAGTCGCAGACCGTGGGCGTGGTGAAACGAGATGGCTGACGAGCAAGAGCTTTCGATTGAAGAGATACTGGCCGCAGCTCGTGCTGCCTCAGGTGACAATTCCGACGCTGCGCCGGACGAAGAGAGTGTCGAGCAGGCAGCTCCTGTCGAGGAGGCCGCCGCCGAACCCCCAGCTCCCTCCACGCCAGCTGCTGAAATGTCGGTCGAGGAGATGCTGGCTGCCGCTCGTGGTGGTGGCGACGCTGCAGCGGAAGAACCTGCTGCGGCCGACGACGAACCAGCGGACGAACCAGCGGACGAACCAGCGGACGAACCAGCCAAAGCGGCCCCGGCTGCCAAGTCTGCCGACGGAATGTCGGTCGAAGAGATGTTGGCGGCGGCTCGGGGTGGTGCAGCGGAGGGGGAGAGTAAGCCAGCTGCCACGCCTGCGAAAAAGAAGCCAGCGGCTGCGTCTGCGAAAGAGAAGCCAGCGGCTGTGGCGGCGGCCGAACCTGCCGAACCTGCCGGGCCCCGCGACACTAGTAGCGTGCTGGCACCTCGCAAGGGCCAGCGAGCCGGGCCACTATCTCATGAACAGGCACGCGATGCCGGCCAGCCGGTCGAACCGCTAAAGGGTCCCCAGGCTGCTGCCAAGAAGCCAGCGGCACCTCCCATGCCGGTCAAGCCTGCCTATGCGTCCCCGGCCGGCGCGGTTGTCGAGCAGGAGAATCGTCGCGGGTTCTTTGCCATGCTGAGCGGCGCACTGTTTGGCTCGTCGCTGGCAATCGGTTTCACAACGCTGGCCGCAACTCACCTCTTATGGCTGCTTGGCCTGGCTCGCTTCATGTTCCCCAACGTGCTGACGGAACCTCCCACGATGTTCAAGGTTGGTTTCCCGGATGAGTTCGCACCGGGGCAGGTGGCAACCAAATTCAAGGCCCAGTTTGGTATTTGGCTGGTACGTTTCGAGTATGACGGGGAAGCCCAGATTTACGCTCTCAAGTCGGTCTGCACGCATCTTGGCTGCACACCGAACTGGCTGGAGGGTGAGCAAAAGTTTAAATGCCCCTGCCACGGAAGTGGTTTTTACAAGGACGGCATCAACTTTGAGGGTCCGGCGCCACGGCCATTGGAACGATATGCAATCCGGCTTGCTGATGATGGCCAGTTGGAAATTGACAAGAGTCGCAAATTCAACGAGGAACTTGGGCAGTGGAGCGACCCTGCGTCGTTTGTGAGCGTGTAGGTCGCAGACGAACAGGCAGCGGAAGCATTAGCAGGCCCAGCACGAGAGAGTTAAAGAAGTATGCCATCGCTTGGGGACATGATTCGAAACTCGCAGATCTGGAAGAGTGTCTTCCGGCATCCGGCGCCAACTGATCGGCGTAACCGGATTGTCGTGATGCTGACCAACTTCTTCTTGCATCTGCACCCGGTGTCGGTCCAGAAGCAGGGAATTGCCCTCAGCTATACCTGGTGCATGGGCGGAGTGACGTTTTTCCTGTTCCTGGTGGAGACGATCACCGGCGTGCTCTTGATGTTCTATTACCGACCCACTCTGGAGTGGGCCTATGCGGACATCCTGGCGCTTCGAGACGTGACCTCGCTAGGGATACTGCGCGAATTGCATCGCTGGGGTGCGCATGCAATGGTGATTACGGTCTGGCTGCACATGTACCGAGTCTTCCTGACCGGCAGTTACAAGCCGCCGCGTGAGTTCAACTGGGTGATTGGCGTTGTCCTGCTGTTGCTGACACTGCTGTTGTCCTTCACTGGTTATCTGCTGCCCTGGGATCAGCTGGCGATCTGGGCGATCACGGTCGGGTCGAACATGGCCCGGGCGACCCCGGTGCTGGGTTACGAGGGTCCCGGTGCGCAATTCCTGACGCTGGGCGGGATTGACATGATTACGAACGCCTCCGATGCGCGCTTCGGATTGCTCGGTGCGCGCTTTGTGGGTGAAGAAACTTTGAACCGGTTTTATGTACTGCACTGTATTGCCATTCCGCTGGCCGCGGCCATGTTACTGGCAATCCACTTTTGGCGTGTACGTAAGGACGGAGGAATCAGTGGTCCGCTCTAGCAGACCAGTTCCGTAGCGAGAGATAGACCGAGAACATAGACGGCTGACGCGATGCATCATTTGACAGAACTCGAGTTCCTGCACAGCATCCGGGGTTTCCTGGGCGGATACTACATCTGCCTGGCCCTGATGAACGGACTCGTTGCGCTGTACCTCTGGAAAGAACTCGATCGCGGCCGGACGGCACTCATCTGGCTCGGGGTGTCGGTCTTCTACATAATCTGTGCGCCGCTCGGCATGAGTGGCAATCCGAATATCGTCGTCTGGATCACGCTTCCGCTTGTGCTGCGGGACGGTGTTGACGCGATGATGAACCCCACGGTCTATATCATGGGTTCATTTGTCGGCCTCAGTATCCTCTTTGCTGGCCGCCGTTATTTCACCCGGCCGCTGGTCGCCTGGGGGATGCTGAACATCGCCCTGCTGCTGATGGGCCTGTCGATGACCGATAGCGACTTCGCGGCCATCGTGCTGAAACCCGATAATGTACCGATTGTGGCGATGGTCTACCTGCTGGGCTTCTTCACCTGGCTGTCGGCCCGCAAGGCGGTCCTCAACGACAATCGCTTCCGCCAGAATCCAGAACGGGTTGCTCGTGGCGAAGAACCGCTCGGTCCACTGGAATTAGAGGACCAGGAAAAAGTCCTGGTCTGGCCTGACCTGGTTTATACCGAATTGATCTGTATGGTCGCGCTGACCGCCCTGCTGCTGGTCTGGGCAATTGGCTTGCAGGCACCGCTGGAAGAGCCAGCCAGTGCAGTCAAGACGCCGAACCCCTCCAAGGCTCCCTGGTACTTCCTCGGGCTGCAGGAAATGCTCGTCTACTATGACCCCTGGATGGCAGGCGTGGTGCTCCCCAGCGCGGTGATCTTCGGCCTGATGGCGGTTCCTTACATCGACTACAACAAGGAAGGCAACGGCTATTACACGATCGACCAGCGCAAGTTTGCCTATGTGATCTTCCAGTTTGGCTTCCTCGTCCTCTGGGTCACGCTGATCGTGATGGGGACATTCCTGCGCGGTCCCAACTGGAACTTTTTCGGTCCCTATGAGACCTGGGATGCGCACAAGGTCGAGGCGCTCAATAATGTCGATCTCTCCCAGTATTTCTGGATAGGCATGCTGGGCCAGGGATTGCCTCAGGCGCCTGCCGAGTCTGGGGCCTTCACGCAGATCTTCTATATCCTGCTGCGCGAATCGCCCGGCCTGGTGCTGGTAGTAAGTTACCTTGCGCTCACGCCACCGATGCTGGTTGTGGTTGGCGGGCTGGTACAGAACATCCGACCGGAGGACAAAAAGAATCCGGTCTCCAGGGTCCTGGCCTACGGATTACGCTCGCTCGGTGTGTTCCGGGAACATTACCGGCGGATGGGCTTTGTGCGTTACATGGCCTTGGCCAACTTGTTTTTGCTGATGTCCTGTCTACCGATCAAGATGCTGCTGCGCTGGACAATCAACCTGAAATACTTCATCTCCATCCCCGAGTACTTTCTCAATCTCTAGCGTCCAGGCAGGGGTCCCTGAGGGGGGCTTTGCCAGCGACGGAGCACATTCAGAATGCCAGCAACAGAACAAACATGGCGTGACCAGAAACGGCTGCATGTCGTTTTCGGCATTTCCAGTACCGTGCTGCTGCTCTCCACGCTCTGGATGTTCAAGGCCGATCACGATCGGGAATGGAAGCAGTACCAGCGGACCGCTCGCGATATCGAAGTCAAGATGACTGAATGGCGGCAGCTGGAATTCCAGACGGCCAGCATCCAGCAGGAGCTGGATCAGTTCCAGGCCGAACTGACCGCTGCCCAGGGTGCGCCGATCGACGTCAAGCTGCTGGCCGATTTTTCCGCCAGGGCGACAAAGGACGGGGAATTGACGGGCCTCGCCGCCGACCTCAATGGGGCCAGTGGCCGAGCAGATCAGATGGCGGCCATGGATGCGATTCTCGCCAATGCCGGCTTCCGTGAAAGCAGGCTATTAAATGACCGCAAGTTCCGCCGCGCGGACCTGGACAAGGCCAAGGCAGATTATGGCCTGGGGATCCGCGATGGCCGCAGCTCAGAACGCCTGGCCAGCTTGCGAGCTATTGTCGACAGGGTCCAGGCCGACGTCGACGCGCTCAACCTGGCTTATGAATCTGTCAGCCAGCTGCGGATCGACCTGGACGCGTTGCGCAATCAGATCACGGCCGCCGCGGATGCAGCAGCAAAGGCCTTGGCAGATGCCAACACGCAGATGGATCAACTCGAAACTGCTGTTCGCGAACGACATGCCGGCTGGGTCGAGGGGACCTGGCTGGGCAAACGCTGGCTGGAATTGCCCATTCTGGATGCTTTTAACTCGCCCCTGAAAATTGATAACGAGTGGGCCGATGACCTGGAATGGAATATCAACTTTCGTACCATCCGCCGCTTTGACCGCTGTACAACCTGCCATCAGATGATGGAGAAGACGCTGCCTGGCTCGGCTGTTGAGCCAGCTTACATGAATGAGCGACTGGTCACGGTTCTGCTCACTCCCGCTGAAGCGGATGCGGACGGTAGCCAGGAACAGAATGTCGCCAAGCGGCTGTTTGACCGCCTCGGTATGATGCTGGCCGGTGAGGGTCTGGTGAATCGCGGCGACGTGACAATCAGCTATGTCCAGGACAACTCGGCGGCTGCGGAAGCAGCAGTTGTCAGGCAGCAGGATACAGCTCGCTTTGATGGCGACGAGGTCCTGCTGGCGCTCTTGAAGGCAGACGCCGAAGCCTCACCATTACAGCCTGACGAGCAGGCCCGCGAGGCCCGCCAGGGTCTTGAGGCGGGCGATGTACTTGTCACGATCAACGGGGACCCGGTGCTGGACAGCAGCCAGCGAGTGGCCGCTCGCTTGATGGCGCTGAGCGCAGACAACTCGCCACTCACGCTGACTGTGCGGCGCGGCATGCCCAACCCGTTCACCTCGCATCCGCGACTGGACCTGTTCGTCGGTTCACTCAGCCCGCACGGGAAGGGTGAGTTTGCCTGCACGATCTGTCACGAGGGGCAGGGCAGTGCGACCACATTTAAATGGGCCTCACACACGCCCAACACGCCAGAACAACGATCCCGCTGGCTGCGCGACTATGGCTGGTTCGATAATCACCACTGGATCTACCCGATGCACTCGGAGCGGTTCATTGAGTCCAGCTGCTTGAAGTGCCATCACAATGTGTCCGAGTTGGCTGCCAGTGAGAAGTTTCCGGAGCCGCCAGCACCGAAGGTTGTCCAGGGCTATAACTTGATCCGCAAGTTCGGCTGCTTTGGCTGTCACGAGATCAATGGCTTTGATGGGCCGACCAAGCGAATTGGGCCGGACCTGCGACTGGAACCAAACTACTTTGCCGTGGCCCAGCAACTGCTCACCGAAGAGGGCTACGATACGCTTTCCGCGGCCGAGCAACAGCTGGTCACAAGCCTGATCAATAATCCTGAACTGGATGGTGTGCGGCATACTCTCGCGCAGCTGCTGACGGACGATGCGGCCCTCGACAGCGCTGCGGACGATGAAGCCGGCGGGCCTCGCTTTAGTGACGATGTTCACGACCGACTGATGCCGCTGTTGGCCGACGTCGACTCGCCAGGCATCATGCGTCGAGCTGGACCGAGCTTGCGGTATGTCAAGGACAAGCTGGCAGCACCCTTCCTGGCGGACTGGATTCGCCAGCCATCGCATTTCCGACCCAGTACCCGCATGCCGCAGTTCTTCGGGCTCACCGATCATTTGCCGCAGCATGGTGCGGGGGACATGTCAGAACAGTTTGAGCCGCTGGAAGTACTGGCCATCAGCCATTACCTGCTCAGCAGTTCCCAGGATTATGAATACCTGACGGTGCCTGAGGTTGTTACCGAGGCGGCGGATGTGGCGCGAGGTGAAGTTCTCTTTCAAGAGCGGGGTTGTCTGGCCTGCCATAGCCACAGGAGTTTCGGAGAGATTGAGGCGTACCGCAAACCTGGCGAGATTGTCCAGGGGCCGGACCTCTCTCACCTGGGTGCCAAGTTTGCGAACGAGGATGGCCAGAAGTGGCTTTACAGCTGGATTCGCCAGCCGTCACGCTACCATCCCCGCACGATCATGCCGGATCTCTTCCTGCAACCCATCACCCACAAGGATATGGATGGGCAGATTACCGGAGTCAGCGATCCGGCGGCGGATATCGTGGCTTACCTGGTTTCGGACGGCAAGGATAGCTGGCAGCCCGCCGAAGGCACACTCAGCGACGGTAGCCGGCTGACCGGTCAGCAGATCGAGCAATTGGATGCCCTGGCGCTGGAACACCTCGAGGGGTCGTACTATGTGGAACAGGCCAGGCAGTTCCTCGAAGCGGGGATTCCGCAAGCGAGCAGCGGCGGATTGCAGGGCGCCGACCTGGAACTGGTTGTTGAAGACGGAGAGACGCTCGGTCCGGCCGCCAAGTTGATGTACGTGGGACGACGGTCGATTATCAAGTTCGGCTGTTACGGCTGTCATGACATTCCTGGCTTTGAGGATGCCAGGCCGATCGGAACTGGATTGGCCGATTGGGGTCTGAAGGAGCCATCCAAGCTGGCCTATGAGCATATTCTGGAATACCTGGGACTGGGTCACGGCGGTCATGGCGGTGGCGGCGGTCATCACGCCAGTCACCCGGCCGAGGCAGATCACGCCGCTGACGCAGCGGACGAGGAGATCCGTGGCAGCAACTTTGACGACGGCTTGCCCGAGTTCTTCTCGCAGCAACTGCAATCACACAACCGAATTGGCTTCCTGTACCAGAAGCTGCGTGAGCCACGCGGATACGATTATGAGAAGACCGCCGAGAAGGGTTACAACGAACGACTGCTGATGCCCCGCTTCCCGTTCAGCACGGAGGAGCGTGAGGCGGTGATGACATTTGTGCTGGGCTTGATAGCCGAACCGCCTCGGCCCAAGTACATCTACCAGCCGGATCAGAGACAGCAGGCCTTGTTGACAGGCCGACGCGTGCTGGACAAATACAACTGTGCAGGCTGTCACCTGTTGACCCCGGAAAAGTGGGATATCTCATTTGGCCTGGCAGAGCTGGACGAGGAGAACGATAACGCCTCCTTCCTGCCCTCGGCATCTGCGCCGTCTTACCCCTTTGTCACACATGAGTACCTGGCCGAGGCGCTGGCTACAGCTACCGTACCGGACCATCGTAACCAGCTGCAAGCCACGCTGATTGGCATGCCGGCCCTGGGGGATAACGGTCTGCCGCAGGCCTATAACTCGAACCCCCAAATCGATGACAACGTGTTGGCTGACGATCAGGACATCGCACTGGCGGACCTGACGCAGCTGCCATTTCAATTATGGGAACCGGCGCTGGTGGGAAGTACGATTTACCAGCCCGGTACAATCATACCGGCGGTCAATCCCGAGTTGATCACCCGTCGTCAGCCAGCCGAAGGGGGCGTGTTGGCACGCTATTTGTTGCCCCACGTGACGGCTCGCGAAAAGCGGACCAATCCAAATGCCAAGGGTTCGGAAAGCTGGGCCTGGGTGCCTCCCCCCTTGATACAGGAGGGCGTCAAGGTCCAGACCAGCTGGCTGCACGATTTCCTGCTGGATCCCTACCCGATTCGCCCGGCGGTGGTGTTGCGGATGCCGCGATTTAATATGTCGGCTGAGGAAGCGACTGCGCTGGTCAATTACTTTGCTGCCCGGGATGATGCTGCCTACCCGTATGCCTACAATCCGGAACGCGATACCGAGCTGCTGGCCCGGCGTGAGTCCAGCTATAGCGAGCTGCTGGCTAATCTGCCGGCGCCGGCCGTTGCCGAAGAAGAAGAAGTTGCAACTGTCGTGGAGGGTCTGCGAATGCGAGATGCCATGCAGATTGTGACCAGCCCAAATTACTGCGTGAAGTGTCACATCGTCGGCGACTTTACTCCAGCAGGTGCCGATCGCGGAATTGCACCGGACCTGTCACGTGTTTACCAGCGTCTGCGACCGGATTACATGCGTCGCTGGATTGCCAAGCCGACGAGCATCCTGCCGTTTAGCAGCATGCCGGTCAATCTGCCCTACAAACCAGAAGATGCTTTTCTCGGCGGTGTGGCTCAGGACCTTTATCACGGCACCAGCATTGACCAGGTGGATGCCCTGGTCGACTTGTTGATGAACTATGACAGCTATGCCAAACGTCGAACAACGATTCTTCCGCTGGTGCAAGCGGCCGCCGCAGCGGCTCCGCCCACCGAACCCGTTCCGGGAACAGAGTCCGGGTCGACGGATGGCGCAACGAATGATGCGACGAATGATGCGACGAATGATGCGACGAATGATGCGACGAATGCTACTCAGCAGCAATTGAACGAACAGGAACCGGAATAACAGGAGGATTGTGAGATCCCATGTCGCCTGGCGCGGACGAATGGCCGGGGCCTGGAGTCCACGTATAATAGAAGGCAGAGATTGAATCCCTGCCCGGCATTGGATTGGAGGCTCAGTCGCCTTCGATCCCAGACCACGCCGACCATTCGCCTTGAACGGGTGACAGACAGCGAGTGGGCTGAATTGAGGGTCGTCCGCAACCGCGTGGAATCACAAGGAGAAAAACGATGATGACGAAAATTACGAGCATATCCTGCCTGCTTTGCACATTGCTGCTGGCCTTCCCGGCCAGCCAGCTGTCGGCCGAGGGCTGGGGTCATCTCAAGCTGCGGCTGGTCTACGATGGCGTTGTTCCCAAGAGGGAGCCGGTCACGCTGACAAAGGATGCTGCCTACTGTGGCAAGTTCAAGCTGGTCGACGACTCACTTATTGTGAACCCGGAGAACAAGGGGATCGCCAACGTGGTCGTTTATGTTCGTACCAAGGACGTGGCGATACATCCGGATTATGAAGCACAGATCAAGAAACCGGTGTTGATGGACAACAAGGGCTGCAGGTTTGAACCACGCATGACGATCCTCTGGACCGAGCAGACGATTCATCTCAAGAACTCGGATACGGTGGGCCACAACACGGCACTCAGTATGTTCTTCAACGACAGCATCAATCCCCTGATTCCGTCTGGTGGAACGTACAAAGGTCAGTTTAAGAACGAGGAGCGACTGCCGGCCAAAGCGACCTGCGGGATTCACCGCTGGATGACCGGCTGGGTTGTGATCCGTTCCAACCCCTATTCGACTGCTGCGGACAAGAATGGTCTTGTCGAATTGAAGAACCTGCCGGCCGGGGAACTTGAATTCCAGGTCTGGCAGGAGAAGGCGGGTTACATCAGCAAGGTCACGCTGGACGGGACTGCCACCGAGTGGATTCGAGGGCGGGCCAAGTTTGTGATTGAGGCTGGCAAGACGACGGACGTGGGCGACGTGCTGGTGAATACCGCCTTGTTCAACAAGTAACAAGATCAGAGATTGAGGACTAACATCATGACGGGACAAACATCCAGACGGGTGAGTCGTTCTGCACAGGCGCTGCTGCTAGGGAGCCTGGCAGCGTCGTTGCTGCTGGTTACCAGCGGCTGCACCCGGGCCATGCCGGGCGCGGTCGATGCCAGCACGACCGGTGTAACATCGCTGCGCCAGGACTTTGAACTTGGTAGTGCAGCTGTCGCGTCGGTCGAGCAGACGGTGCCGGAGCCGACCGGCGAGTTTGCTCAGTTGCGTGGCCAGTTTGTGCTGACTGGCGGGGCGCCAGGTACGCTTGCTCCTCTCTCAGCTGACAAGGATTTACAGGTCTGCGCTGCCGATGGTTCTCCCCCGAACGAGGCCCTCGTCGTGGATAGCAATGGCGGCATGGCCAACGTGCTGATTTATGCCGATCCGCAAGGCTACAAGATCCCGATTGGGGATGCCAAGTGGGAGCACGAGGAGTATCTCCAGGCCCCAACTATATTGACTGGCCTGGCTGGTTTTGATCAAAAGAACTGCGTCTTCATTTCACACGTGTTTGCCATGCGATCGTCGCAGACGTTGGAGATTATCAACAGCGATACGGTCGGTCACAACACGGACCTCCAGGGTGCAAACGGTCGGACGGCGCGCGAGAACTACCAGGTCGCATCGAATTCCACGGTCATATACCAGCCGAAGAACAAGTCGGCGCGACCTTTCAAGGTCACCTGCGGCGCGCACAGTTGGATGGCCGCCTATTTCCATGTCCTCGACCATCCCTTCTTTGCAGTCAGCAAGGCGGACGGCAGTTTTGAAGTCAAGCATGTCCCCTGTGGTGTGCCCTTGTCGTTCCGCATCTGGCACGAATCGGCCAACAAGCTGGCCAAGCTGACAGTCGATGGCAAGGAAGTGTCGCTTAGTAATGGCCGCCTGGATCTGGCGGAGTTTCAGGCTGGCGAAGAACGAGTATTGAAGATCGAGATTGACGTATCCAACTTCAGCAAACTCTTTAACTAGGGAAGAACAGGAGCCAGGCAGGTAATCGCAGACTGGTTTTGACCTCCAGCACGACGGCTGGACCTGGCATGATGAAAATGAGTACGGACCCAAGACAAACCGAACCTCGCCGACGCTGGTGCCTGCTGCTGCCGCTGGTTGCAGTCATGCTATGCAGCGGTTGCTGGACTGGCTCCACCGAGTTCCAGTTCAACTGGGTCTATGTTGCCTACCAGGAACGGGCAGTAGGGGGCGAGGACAGCAGCGATGCCTTTAGCGAGGCTCAGATCCGCAACGTCGCTGAAATCCTGGCGGCGACTTTCGGCACGCCGGACAAACCGCAATTGCCTGGCGGTCTGGAGGAAATCGATGTCCGAGAATTACTCGACCTGTACAAGCTCAATCGGGCAGCCGGGCCGGTCGGTCGCGACCCGATCTCGCAGGATGTACGTGGACTCTACCGTCAACACTGCGCCCATTGCCACGGCGTGACGGGAGACGGCATGGGGCCGACAGCAACTTTCCTGAATCCCTACCCTCGCGACTATCGGCGTGGCATGTTCAAGTTCAAGTTGACTCGATCGACGCAGAAACCAAACAAGCACGATTTGCACCGCATCCTCAAGCAGGGTATCCCGGGTACCGCCATGCCCAGCTTCAGTCTTCTGCCGCAGGATGAAAGAGATGCGCTCGTGGAGTACGTTATTTACCTGAGCGTTCGTGGTGAAGTGGAACGTGAGCTGATTAACCTGCTGGCGGCGGGGGAGCAGGGCCAGTTGCTGCTGGACCCTGCCAACAAATCGGCAGCCTCGTCTGCTGCGGTCAAGGAGGTCATCCAGAACGTGCTGTTTAGCTGGACTGATATTCAGCAGATTGCGGTCGATTCGAAAATGCCGGACTGGTGGGACGAGCTGGCTGGCAGCCAACCTGATTTTGGATCTGCCACGGCAGGCCCCGTTCTGGACGCTGGCAGGGCGCTGTTCGCCGGCAAGGCGGGCTGCATTACCTGTCATGGAGGCACGGCACTGGGTGATGCCCAGGTCTCGAATTATGACAAGTGGACGGAGGAGCTGGTGGACGCCAAACAGCCGACACTGGAAAGGAAACTGCTGCCGTACAACGAATCGTACCAGCAGTTTGGTGCCCTCCCGCCACGGCCAATCCGGCCGCGGAATCTGCGCCAGGGAGTCTATCGTGGTGGTCGGCGGCCGCTCGATCTCTACCACCGCATTAGCCAGGGAATCAACGGAACGCCGATGCCAAACCAGGAACAGACGCTGACGCCTGAGGAGATTTGGACACTGGTGTTTTATGTCCAGAGTCTGCCATACGAACATGCCAGCCGGCCAGCGACCGCACGTAACCTGCAACGCAGGCGACCGAACTGAGCCGGAAAGCCGAGGGAGAGATAACCGTGGGACGTTTTTGGAGTTTGTTGTTCTTGCTGGTACCCGTGCTGGGTGTGCTGGTGTTCGTCGTGGCCGCTGCGCCCGACAGCCGCCCGCTCCTGGACCACTGGCTGCCGGACAACATCAACGACCACGGCTACATCATTGACGAATTGTTCAACTTTATCCTCTACCTGACGGGTGTCATCTTCATCATCACCGGAGTCCTGCTGTTTTATTTCCTCTGGCGATATGACGGCGAGCGGAACCCGGATCCAGTCAAGTTTACGCATGGCAGCCAGACGCTGGAGATCATCTGGTCGGTGCTGCCGGCGATCACGCTGTTGTTCATCGCCATCTACCAGATGGATGCCTGGGCGGCACACAAGATGCGACGTCCGCTGCTCGAGGATGGTAACGTCAAGCCTGCACTGGCTCTGGTCAGTGCCCGACAGTTTGAATGGCGGATTTCTTACGCCGGCGAAGACCAGCTGGTTGGTACACCGGACGATGTGCATGTGGTGAACGATCTCTGCGTGCCGGTCAACGAGGATATCGTTCTGCAGGTGCAAAGCCAGGACGTGCTGCACAGCTTTTTCCTGCCGAACTTGCGGATCAAGCAGGACCTGGTACCCGGGATGAAACAATTCAGCTGGTTTCGCCCGAATCGCGTGGGGATCTACGACCTGGTCTGTGCCGAATTGTGTGGCTGGGGGCACTATAAGATGCGAGGTCGGTTGATCGTTAAATCGCGAGAGGATTTTGACACCTGGCTCAGTGAGCGGGCAGCAGAGCAGCGGGTAACCCATCCAGCGCTGGATGGGGGGGGAGGCGAATGATGAACGATTCATCGGCACAATCCGACGGCCACGATCCTGGACATGGGAAAATGTCGATCGGTAGGTTCGTCAGTACCTACGTCTTTTCCACCGATCACAAGATCATTGGTCTGCAGTTCCTCTTCTCCACGCTGTTGTGGTTCCTGGTCGGCGGCCTGCTGGCACTTGGTATCCGCCTGCAGTTGGCCTGGCCCTGGGAAGAAATGCCGATCATCGGGCGGATGCTGTTCCCCACCGACGGCGGCCAGATTTCACCCGAGTTCTACACCACGCTGTTCACCATGCATGCCACGGTGATGATCTTCTTTGTGATCATCCCGATCCTGGCCGGTGCCTTTGGGAACTTCCTGATTCCCTTGATGATCGGCGCCGACGATATGGCGTTCCCAACGCTGAACATGCTTAGCTACTGGTTCATGTGGCCTGCTTTTATCTTGATCGGTTCCAGCTTTTTTCAGGCGCCCTATGGTGCCGGGGCGGGTTGGACCTCTTATCCCCCCCTCTCCTCGATGGTCACTGCTGCGCCGGGAAGTGAGAGTGCGCAGACGTTATGGCTGATGGGAGTCACGCTGGTTGGCGTGTCGTCGATGATGGGTTCGGTCAACTATCTGACCACCATCATCCAGATGCGCGCGCCTGGCCTGACGATGTTCCGACTGCCGCTCACGATCTGGGCGATGTTCATCACCGCCTTGTTACAGGCATTTGCCCTGCCAGTCCTGACGGCGGGTGGTTTCATGCAGATCCTCGACCGCGAGCTTGCCACGGGGTTCTTTGTTCCCGAGGGGCTAGTGGTCAACAACTCGACAGCGGCCAGCGGAGGTGGCCAGCCACTGCTCTGGCAACACCTGTTCTGGTTCTATTCGCATCCGGCGGTCTACATCATGATCCTGCCTGCCATGGGGATGGTCTCGGACATCATCAGCTGTTTTTCGCGCAAACCGATTTACGGGTACAAGCCGATGGTCTACTCGATTTCCGGGATTGCCGGACTGGGGTTCATCGTCTGGGGACACCATATGTTCATTTCCGGCATGAACCCGGGACTGGGTATGGTCTTCATGACCTCGACGATGTTGATCGCGCTGCCCAGTGCGGTCAAGGTCTTCAACTGGATGGGGACAGTCTGGGGTGGACGAGTCCAGTTCACTACGCCGATGCTGTTTTCCCTGGCTTTTGTGTCGATGTTTATCATCGGCGGATTGTCAGGCATCTTCATGGCAGCCACGCCGGTTGACATCTTCATTCACGATACCTATTTCATCGTGGCCCATTTCCATTACGTGTTGTTTGCCGGTACGGCGATGGCTGTCTTTGGCGCGATCTACTTCTGGTTCCCCAAGATGTTCGGCCGCATGATGAATGAGAAGTGGGGCAAGCTGCACTTCTTCCTGACATTCATTTTCCTCAACGGGACCTTCTACCTGATGCACATCCTGGGAGCTGCCGGATTCCCCCGACGGCTGGCGGATCCCTACCACTACAAGACGTTTGCTCACTTGCAGCCGATGAACCAGTTCATCACGGTCTGCGCAATCGGAATGGTGGTATCGCAGATTATTTTTGCCGTCAACCTGTTCTATAGCATTTTCCGGGGGCCCAAGATTGGCCGGAATCCCTGGCGTGCGAACGGACTGGAATGGTCCGCTCCCAGCCCGCCGGGCCACGGCAATTTTGACTTCCAGCCGATCGTCTACCGGGGACCCTACGAGTATGGATCGCCCGAAGTTGACGAGGATTATTACCCGCAGATCAAGCCTCCGCCGGAACAAACGCCGGCTGAGTCGAGTGAGGACTAGGCTTTCGCCAGGACCAGCACCGCGATGCCAGACATTGCCACAGACAATCTGAACCGATCGGCTCGCCGCTGGGCGATTGTGCTGGTCTGCGCCACCTTTCCGCTGATCTGGGTGGGCGGACTGGTGACAACCTACGGGGCCGGTATGGCAGTACCCGACTGGCCCTCGACCTTTGGCTACAACCTCTTTTTGTATCCCCTCTCGACCTGGATCCTCGGCCCCTTTGACCTGTTTGTGGAACATGGCCATCGGCTGTTTGCCGCCCTGGTGGGAGTTTTCACAATCATGCTGCTGGTCGCGATTTATCGCAGTCCCAGCCAGCAGCGTTTGCGCGGGCTAGCCCTCGTTGCTCTGGCGGGCGTGATCCTGCAGGGCCTGCTGGGTGGCGCCCGGGTGCTGTTCGATGAGCGCGCACTTGCCACCATTCACGCCTGTACGGCACCGCTGTTTTTCGCCCTCGTGGTTGGGCTTGCCAGCATGACATCACCCTTCTGGAAAAAACCGCTGGGCGATCTGCCCCGCGATCGGCGTGCACCGGACAAGCTGGCTGGCATTGCCCAGGCGGCGACACTGGCCACCGGCCTCGTCTTCCTGCAGATCGTACTCGGTGCGCTGCTGCGTCACCTGCCGGTGACGGCCCGTCCTGGCACGTTTGGCGTGCTGGTGCAGTTTCATCTGATGATGGCAGCTCTGCTGACGCTGTTCCTGGCAGTCCTGACGGTTCGGATCCTCGGCCGTCGAGATCTTCCCCGCAGCCTGAAACGACCCGCTGCAGTGATCTCACTGGTGATCGTCTGCCAGTTGCTGCTGGGTGGAGCCAGCTGGGTCAGCCGTTACGGCTGGCCATTCGGCCTGGCCGACCATGGCTTGTTCGCTGGCTACACAGTGCAGGCCCAGGCAATGATCCCCTCGCTGATTATCACAGCCCATGTTGCCTTCGGTTCGCTGCTGCTGGGGCTGCTGGTCTGGTTGACCTCCCGTAGCTGGCGGCTCTGCCAGGCATACAAGCTACCGCTGGCTCTTCCCACGATGTCTCTGGTGATTGGTGGTGCCAGCTGCCAGGGAGGCATGGCATGACCAGTACCACACTCAGCTACGATCGTTCGACAAACTGGACTGCGATTGTCGGGGATTACCTCGAGATGGCTCGTCCACGAATTGCCGTCATGATCATGGTGACCGTGGCCGTGGTGGCTGAGGTGGCGGCCTGGGGACAGGCCTCGCCACTGTTATTGTTTCACCTGCTGACAGGCACCGTGTTGGTAGCAGCCAGTGCCAGTGTGGCAAACCAGGTCTACGAGTGTCGCCGTGACAGTCGCATGCGCCGTACAGCGGACCGACCGTTGCCGGCTGGTCGCATTTCGCTTCGCGCTGCAACGATTTATTCCGCCCTGGCAGGTCTGCTCGGAACAGCCTGGCTGGCAATCTGGGTCAACCTGCTGACTGCCGGCATTGGCCTGGCCGTCTGGGTGATTTACGTCGGAGCTTACACGCCGCTCAAGACGATCACACCCCATAACACACTGGTCGGAGCGGTGGTTGGCGCGATGCCGGTCCTGATGGGCTGGGCTGCGGCGGAGGCCAGCTGGAATCCAGTCGTCGACCTCCGCTGGATCGCACTGTTTACTATCTTGTTCCTCTGGCAGTTTCCCCATTTCATGGCGATTGCCTGGCTGTACCGCAGCCAATATGCAGAGGCCGGTATGAAGATGTGGCCAGTCGTGGATCCCTCCGGCCGTCGTGCCGGTATGCTGGCAGTACTGTCGGCGCTGGGCGCCATTCCAGTCAGTTTTGTCCCGGGACTCTTCTGGTCGGGAGAAGCGGCAGTTGTTTTCCTCGCGATTGCGTTGCTGCTGGGCGGTATTCAGCTGGTCGCTGCAATCCGCTTCATGCTCAAACGGAATGACCAGCGAGCACGGCACCTGTTGCTGGCAACGCTGGTTTACCTGCCGCTGCTGCTGCTTTCCATGGTCGGAATCCCCTTGCTCCTGTAGTTGATGGACGATGGTAGAACACAATAATTCAGATCACGATTCCGCTGGCGATCATGGCCATGGCCATCTTCAGCTTGAGTATCAACCCGCCTTGCCGATCAACAACGGCAAGGTCTGCCTGTGGTTGTTCCTCTCTACCGAGATCATGTTCTTTGCAGGCCTGATCGGAACCTACATCGTGCTCCGTTTCGGAGCCCCTGGCATCTGGCCGGCACCACATGATGTTCATGTTGTCGAGTTCTTCGGAGCCTTCAACACCTTCGTGCTGATCTGTTCCAGTGTCTCCATTGTGCTGGCGCTGGAAGATGCCCGCGAGAACAATGCCAGCAGGGCCAGGCTCTGGCTGGGAGTCACGTTCGTGCTGGGTTGCGTGTTCATGGGAATCAAGGGGTACG